>Ga0079224_100012000_pt1 | contig 11969 bp, 9 predicted proteins | sample Stecom2015_FD_80414 | JGI IMG/M metagenome (GOLD analysis project Ga0079224, IMG submission 80414) | Agricultural soil microbial communities from Utah to study Nitrogen management - Steer compost 2015 | ecosystem: Environmental > Terrestrial > Soil > Agricultural land | place: USA: Utah... | reverse complement strand
GTTGCACGTTGCATCTCGCGTTCCCACGCTCCTGCGTGGAAATGTGCGGAGCTTCGGTATGGGCACAGGATCCTTACTCCCACGTGGGAGCGAGGCAACTCGACGCCACAGCCATCACGTGCAACGTGAAACGTGAAACGTGAAACGTGAAATTCAACCACATGCAAAATAACCACAGGAAGGAAAAGCCATGTACAAAGTCATGTTGTTCGTTAAAAGAAAGCCCGGCCTCACCCGCGAGCAGTTTCGCGACCGCTACGAAAGCGGCCACGCCCCACTGGCCATCCAGCAACTGCCGCACCTGCGCCGCTACGCGCGCAATTTCATCCTTCCAGTGCAGGGCTGGGAGGAGCCGGAATTCGATTGTGTCACCGAGTTCTGGTTCGATGACGAAAACGGCTGGAAGGAAACCAGCAAGGCCTATGCCTTCGGAGCTGCCGGCAAGATTCTCGCCGCCGACGAAGAGGAGTTTATGGACCGCACCACCATGCGCATGGTGATAGCAGATGAACACGTCAGCACAATCAATCGCTAAACCAAGGGGCTGGAATGAGCAATGTAACAAGCAAACTGGACAAGTGCGTGGCGGTGGTCACCGGCGCCGCCAATGGCATCGGCAAGGCACTTTGTGATGAGATCGCCACACGGGGCGGCAAGGTCGCCGTGGCGGATATCGAGCTGGAGAAAGCCGAAGCCGTGGCCCAGGCCCTGCGGGATCGGGGTGCGGACGCCATTGCCCTGTACTGCGATGTGGCCCACACCGAGTCGGTGACGCAGGCCCTGGCCACGGTGGAGAGCCATTTTGGCGCCGTCAATCTACTGTGCTGCAATGCCGGCGTCATCATGCCCGGCGCCGTCGACCGCACCCGCGAAAACGACATGCGCTGGATGTACGAGGTCAATGTGTTCGGCGTGGTGCGCTGTGTACAGGCCTTTCTGCCCCTGTTGCGGGCCGCTGAGGAGCGGGGTGAGTTCAGCCAGATTTTGATTACCGGCTCCGAGAATTCCCTCGGCGTGCCCGTGGTCGGGCCGTGCAGCATTTACACCTCGACCAAGCACGCCGTGCTCGGCCTGGCCGACACCCTGCGCCGCGATCTGAAGGACACCGCCATCGGCGTAACCCTGGTGTGCCCCGCGGTAGTCAACACAGAGATATGGAACGCCGGCCGCAACCGCCCCGAGGCCCTGGGGGGACCCAAGCAGGCACCGGCGGCGATTGGGGAACTGTTCAAGGACGCCAACACCCCGGAGAGCGTGGCCATCGTCGGCCTGGACGGCTGCGAAGCCGGCGAATTTCTGGTACTTCCCCACCCCGAGGTGGCCTCCTTCACCCGTGCCCGCGCCAGTGAATTGCTGGCGGCACTGGCGGCCTGCGAACAGCGGGGTTGAGTTGCATGTTGCACGTTTCACGTTTCACGTGTTGCTGCCAACTCTAGGCTGCGGAGCCCGTAGCATTGGGAGGTTGGGTTTGGCAACAACGCGGCGCGGGCCACGCTGAGTCTAAAAGGCGTAACTCGACACACAAGGTGGCCCACCATAGCTCGGTGTCACTGCGGATACGTGCAACGTGAAACGTGCAACGTGAAACTCAGCTTTTTCACTGGAGCAGCAACCATGACCACACAACACGCCAATACCGTATCAGCACCGTCTCCCGTCCGCCTGGCGCGGGACGGCGATATCGCCGTGATCATCATCGACAACCCCCCGGTGAACGCCGGCTCGCGGGCGGTGCGCGCCGGACTGCTGGAGGCGGTAGCTGCGGTTGCGGCGGATGACACCGTGAAGGCCGCCGTGCTGATGGGCGCCAACAACACCTTTATCGCCGGCTCGGATATCAAGGAGTTCGGTGCGCCCTTGCAGGAGCCACAGCTGCCCGCCGTGATCGCGGCAATCGAAACCTGCCCCAAGCCGGTGGTGGCCGCGTTGCAGGGCGCGGCCCTGGGTGGCGGCTATGAACTGGCCCTGGGCTGCGACGCCCGGGTGGTGGCGCACCAAACTGTGGTGGGCCTGCCGGAGGTCACCCTGGGGATGATTCCCGGTGCCGGCGGCACCCAACGCCTGCCGCGCCTGGTGGGGGTCGCCAGGGCCATCGAACTGATCTGCAGCGGCCGCCGCGTCGCCGCCACGGAAGCTGTCGCGTTGCACATGGCCGACGCCCTGATCGACGGCGATCTGCTTGCAGGTGCGGTGGCCTTCGCCCGCGCCATGGCCGGCAAGAACCGCCTGCGGGATCGCACCGTGCCCGCCGATTCCGCCGCGGCAATTGCCAGTGCCGTACGGGGCGGCAGCAAGACCGCCAAGAATCGCCCCCCCGCATTGGCGGCGATTGCGTCCATCGAGGACGCGGCGACCCTACCCATCGATGAGGCGCTGCAGCGGGAGCGCGCCGTATTCCAGGAGCTGCGGGTCGGCCCCGAGGCCACTGCCCTGCGCCACCTGTTTTTTGCCGAGCGCGAGGCCGCCAAGGTTGCCGCCCTGAAGGGGGTGGCCGCCCGCCCGGTGCTCAGGGTTGCGGTGATCGGTGCCGGTACCATGGGGGTGGGCATCGCCGCCTGCTTTGCCGATGCAGGCCTGCCGGTGATCCTGGTGGACCGGGATCTGACCACCGCCAGGGGCGGTATCGCCAAACTCCAAGAACTCTACGAGCGCCAGGCCGCGTCGGGCAAATTAACTCCGGCAGTGGCGGACGCCCGCCTCGCCCTGGTCACCCCCGCCGGGGATTACATCGGCCTCGGCGATGTGGACCTGGCGGTGGAGGCCGTGTTCGAGGACATGGCAGTCAAACAGGCCGCATTCCGCGAACTGGACCAGGTGCTAAAGCCCGACGCCATCGTCGCCAGCAACACCTCCTATCTGGATATCGACGCCCTGGCGGCGCAGACCCGCCGCCCCGGCTATGTGCTCGGCCTGCACTTTTTCAGCCCCGCCAATGTGATGAAGCTGCTGGAAATTGTTCGCGCCACCCACACCGGCCCCGAGGCCCTGGCCACCGCCTTTGCCCTGGCCAAGAAACTAAAAAAAATCGCGGTGCTCGCCGGCAACGCCTTCGGCTTTATCGGCAACCGGCTCTACGCCGCATGGCGCCGCCAGTGCGAATTCATGCTGGAGGAAGGCGCCCTGCCGGAACAGATCGACGCCGCCATGGAAGCCTTCGGCTTCGCCATGGGGCCCTTCGCCGTGGCCGACATGTCCGGCCTCGACATTGCCTGGCGCATGCGCCAGCAGCAGGCCGCCAGCCGCGATCCAGCCGCTCGCTATGTCGATATCCCGGACCGTCTCTGCGAACAGGGCCGCCTCGGCCAGAAAACCGGCGCCGGCTATTACCGCTACGACGCCGGCGCCCGGCGCGGCGCGGTGGACCCGGCGGTGACGGCGCTGATCGAGGCGGAATCCGCCCGCAAGGGTTTCCAGCGCCGCGCCTTCAGCCGCGAGGAAATCCAGCGCCGCATTCTCGCCACCATGGCCAACGAAGCGGCCCTGCTGCTGGAGGAGGGCATCGCCGCCCGCGCCAGCGATATCGACCTGGTGCTGGTCAACGGCTACGGCTTTCCCCGCTGGGCGGGGGGCCCCATCCACTGGGCGCGGCAACAGCCTCGCGAACAGTTGCTGGCGGCCCAGGACGACCTGGCCGCCGCCACCGGCACCGGCTTTCGCCGGGGCAATCTCGCTCTTCTTTTTTCCCAGGAATAAGTGGACACCGCCATGACCAGCATCCCCCCGCCACCGCCCTATCCCGAGGTTCACCTGTGTATCGACGGCCAGTTCCTGCGGGGCGATGGCCGCCGCGCGGAAGCGGTCATCAATCCCGCCACCGAGGAAGTGCTGGGTGACTTCCCCCACGCCACCGCCGCGGACTTGGATACCGCCCTGGCCGCCGCCGAGGGCGGATTCCAGCTGTGGCGCAAGGTGCCAGCCGTCGAGCGCAGCCGAAAGCTGCGCCGCGTTGCCGACCTGATCCGCGAACGGTGCCACGCCATCGCACCGCTGATCACCCTGGAACTGGGCAAGCCCTATCGGGAAGCCCTCAACGAATGCGCCACCGCCGCCGAGATGTTCGACTGGGCGGCGGAGGAAACCCGCCGCCTCTACGGCCGCACCATCCCCCCCCGCAACCCCGGGATGCTCCTGATGGCCGAGCGCGTGCCGGTGGGCCCGGTGGCCGGCTTCTGCGGCTGGAACGCCCCTCTCATTACCCCATCCCGCAAGATTGCCGGCGCCCTGGGGGCGGGCTGTTCCATTATTCTCAAGCCGGCGGAAACCACCCCTGCCGTGGCCCAGGCACTGCTGCACTGCATCCTCGATGCCGGTATTCCACCCTCCGTGGTGAGCCTGGTGCTGGGGGATCCAGGACAGATTTCCCGGCACCTGCTGGCGTCGCCGATCATTCGCCTGGTGACCTTCACCGGCTCCGTGGCAGTGGGCAAGGCGCTCACCGCCCTGGCGGCCAAAACCCTCAAGCGCACCATCATGGAGCTGGGGGGCCATGCCCCGGTGATTGTCTGCGACGACGCCGACATCGACGCCATGGCGCGCACGGCAGCGGACACCAAGTTCCGCAACGCCGGGCAGATCTGCACCTCACCGACCCGGTTTTTTGTCCAGCGCCCGGTGTACGAGGCTTTTGTAGCCGCCTTCACCGAGGTCGCGACCAAGATCACCGTCGGCAATGGTTTCGACCCCGCCAGCACCATGGGCCCCCTGGCCAATGGCCGCCGCCTGGCGGCCCTGCAGGGGCTGATCGGCGATGCGGTGAGCCAGGGCGCCGGGGTGGTGTGCGGCGGCGCCCGGGTGGGGGACCGGGGTTACTTTCTGGCGCCCACCGTGTTGCGGGATGTGCCGGAAACCTGTCTCGCCATGAACCAGGAGCCCTTCGGCCCCCTGGCGCTGATGATGCCCTTCGACGGTGACGACGAGGTGATCCGCCGCGCCAACGCCCTGCCCCTGGGCCTTGCCGGCTATGTGTGCACCCGCAACACGGCGCGCGCAGCCCGCTTCCGCGACACCATCGAGGTGGGCACTCTCGCTTTCAATCACTTTACCGCCTCCTGGGCGGAAACCCCCTTCGGTGGCGTCAAGGACAGCGGCCTCGCCAGCGAGGGCGGGATCGAGGGCTTGCAGGCCTTCCAGCAAGTGAAATTTATCAGTGAGGCTTGACTGCCCCAGCGACCACGGAATCCGACCATGAAAGACGCCCTTATCTGCGACGCCATCCGCACCCCCATCGGCCGCTACGGCGGCGCCCTGGCCAGGGTGCGCGCCGACGACCTCGGCGCCATTCCCCTGCGTGCCCTGCTGGCGCGCAACCCAGGCCTGGACCCTGCCGCCATCGACGACGTTATTCTGGGCTGTGCCAACCAGGCCGGCGAGGACAACCGCAACGTGGCCCGCATGGCCCTGCTGCTGGCGGGCCTGCCGGCCAGCGTGCCCGGGGCCACCGTCAACCGCCTGTGCGGCTCCGGCCTCGATGCGGTCAGCGCCGCTGCCCGGGGCATTCGTATCGGCGAGTACGGCGTGGCCATCGCCGGCGGCGTGGAGAGCATGACCCGCGCCCCCTTCGTAATGGGCAAGGGCGCGTCGCCCTACGATCGCGGCATCAAGCTGGAGGACACCACCATGGGCTGGCGCTTTATCAACACCACCCTGAAGGCCGCCTACGGCGTGGATACCATGCCGGAAACCGCCGAGAATCTGGCCGCCGAGTGGGGGATTTCCCGGCAGGATCAGGACGCCTTTGCCCTGCGTTCACAGCAGCGCGCCAGTGCCGCCCAGAGTTCAGGTCGCTTCGACCGGGAGATCGTGGCGGTAAACATTCCCGGCAAAAAAGGCGCAGTGACGGAAGTCGTCCGCGACGAACACCCGCGGGGCGACACCACCCTGGAAGCCCTGGCCAGACTGGGCACCCCCTTTCGGGTCGGCGGCACCATCACGGCGGGCAATGCCTCCGGCATCAACGATGGCGCCTGCGCGCTGCTGCTGGCGGATCAGGCCAGCGCCGAGGCCTTTGGCCTCGCGCCCCGCGCCCGGGTGGTGGCCTGCGCCGCAGCCGGCGTGGAACCCCGCATCATGGGCATCGGCCCGGTACCCGCCGTGCGCAAGGTACTGGCCCTGGCGGGCCTGACCATCGCCGAGATGGATGTGATCGAGCTCAACGAAGCCTTCGCCGCCCAAGCCCTGGCCTGCCTGCGGGAGCTGGGCGTGGCGGACGACGCCCCCCAGGTAAACCCCAACGGCGGCGCCATCGCCCTCGGCCACCCGCTGGGCATGTCCGGAGCGCGGCTGGTGACCACAGCGATCAACGAGCTGGAATTGCGCGGCGGCCACTACGCCCTGTGCACCATGTGCATCGGTGTGGGCCAGGGGATTGCCATGGTGATTGAACGGGTGTGACGCCAAAACGGCACGGCGACCGCCCCTGAAGCTTTGTCGCGGGCCTTGCCGCCGACCACCCACTGGCCCACTTCAGAAACCTTTGACATCCCATCAAGCCTTGCTGTCCCGCAGGAAGTACATAAAGGGCGCGCACAGGCAGCACAATATCAGCACCCCGAGCCAGAACGGGTCGTAACTGCCGGAGTGATCCCGCACCCAGCCGGCGGCGGGAGGGGCGAAGGCGGTGAGGCGGCTGGCCAGCATGAATAGCCCCATCACCACGCCAAAGGCCAGGGGGCCGAAGTGGCGGCTGATGATGACGCCGATAAGGGGCAGGTTGCCGCCGCTGCCAATGCCCATCACGATCATCACCACCACCATGGCCAGGTAACCGGGCTCCAGTTGCAGAATGATCAGGGCAATCAGGGTGGGCACCGAGCTCACGATATACAGGGGGCCCATGCCGACCTTGTCCGCCATCATGCCAAAGCCGACCTTGGAGAAAATAACCGTCAGCGACCAGATGGACAGCAGAAAACCGGCCCCCTGCTGGCTGATGCCCAGATCCTGGGTAAAGGGGCCGAAATTGCTCACGAAACCGGAAGACGCCACACTCAAGGGGATAAACCCCGCCACCATGCACCAGAAGGCCGGCTGGCGGAGAATGCCGACCATGGTCCAGCCGCTGTCACTGGCGGGGCGCGGCGTTTGACCGACCGCCTCGGGTTCCGGCTCCACCCCCTTTTGCTCCGGGGTGTCCCGCACCAGCCACCACAGCGGCGGCAGGGCCACCACGGCCACCACCGCCGCCAGCACTTGCAGGGTGACGCGCCAGTCGAAGGCCGCGATAAGGTAGGTGGTAAGGAGCGGGAACACCAGGGCGCCGAAGGAGGTGCCCAGGGACGCCAGGCCGATGGCGAGGCCGCGGCGGCCGCGAAACCACTTGGCCGCGAGGGTGGGCGCAAAAATGGACCCGGCCATGGCGCTGGCCGCCGCCATCAGCAGGGTAAAGACCGTGACAATCTGCCACAGCTGGGTCGCCAGGGAGGCCAGCACCAGTGCGGCGATCAGGCACAGCAAGCCCGCCATGCCCACCAGGCGGATGGACAGCCTGTCCATGGCGCGGCCGCTAAAGGGCACCAGCAACCCGGAACCCAGCTGCATGGCGGTCAACACCAGCATGATCTCCGCCCGGGAGCTGCCGAATTCCGCCATCCAGGCCACGGCAAAAAAGCTGAAGGAGGAAATGCCGATGCCAATGGTCATGGCCACCACCAGGGTACCCACGGCCAGAACGTTCCAGCCGTAGTACCAGGAAAACCCCGGGCGGATTCCTTGCTGTAGCGATGTTGTCATTGGCATTCCTGGTGTTGGGTGAGGCGGACCCGTCGACGGCCGCGAGTGGAGCCGACAAGCCCTGTAGAGACAAAAACCCCCGCCGCAGCGGGGGGAGTTACAGTTGTTGCGCCGGCGTTGCCGTCAGACCTTGCCGGTCCAACTCTTGGCCCGCTTCTGCACTTCCCGGAACGGGATGCCGCGGTCGAAGGCCGGTTCCCTGGGCAGGCCGAGGATGCGCTCACTGATGATATTGCGCTGGATCTGCATGCTGCCGCCGGCGATGGAGTAGACCCGGCAATTGAGGTACTGGGTGCTGGTGATGGCCTCCGCCTCCTGCTCCGCAGTCCAGGCGATGGCACCGGCGCCGGCCACCTCCATGGCGATCTTGGCACGGGCGGGTTGCAGCAGGCCGAGACCGTGTTTGATGTAGGAGGCCGAGGTGGGATCCATCTTGCCCTCGCCAATACCCTTGCTCACCCTGTCCACCAGAACGTTGTACATATAGTCGTTGATGTGGGCGGTGGCGATCAGTTGGCGGATATCGCTGTCCTTGGCCACGCCGCGCTTGCGGGCGTAGGCCACCAGATCCGGCGACAGTTGCTTGGTGCGGGTGCCGCGCATATGGCTGTCCGCGGGGCCGTCGCCGCCGCCACCACCGCGCTCGATGGACAGCAAGTAATTGGCGATGGCCCAACCCTGGCCCAGTTCACCCACCAGGTTGTCGGCGGGCAGCCGGACATTGTCGAGAAACTCTTCGCAGAAGGATGCGCCGCCGTTGATTTCCCTGATGGGTCGCACGGTAACCCCCTCTGCATGGAGGTCGACGATAAAGAAGGAGATGCCTTCATGCTTGAGGGCGTCCCAGTCGGTGCGCGCCAGACACACGCCAAACTCGGCATGGGCGGCGCCGGTGGTCCACACCTTCTGGCCGTTGAGCAGCCAGCTGCCGTCCGCCTGCTGCTCGGCCCTGGTTTGCAGGCCCGCCAGGTCACTGCCCGCACCGGGCTCGGAAAACAACTGAACCCAGCGCTCCTCCCCCCGCAGCATCTTGGGCACATAGCGCTTCTTTTGCGCCTCGGAGCCGTGTTTGAGCAGGGTGGGCATTACGATGGCCAGGGTCACCCCACCGGTGGGGATGTTGTAGTCCCTCGCCTCTTCATTGAACACCTTGAGGTGGGCGGAAGTCAGGCCCTGACCGCCGTACTCCTTGGGCACGTTGATGCCGGCATAACCGGCATCGCAGATCTTGGCCATTATCTCCCGCTCCTGGGCGATATCCTCGTCGGACTCGCTGCCGTGGCCGCGCTCGGCGGCATGGCCCCTGGTCAGGTTGGCCTGCAGCCAGGCGCGGGCGCGGGCGCGGTATTCTTGCAGTTCTTGTTGATCTACTGACATGTGGTGGTCCTCGCAAATACCGTGAATTAAAGGCCGTGGTAGCGGCAGAGCCGCTCGCGGTGCCAGCCGGGGGCGCCGTAAAGGGCGCTGTTGACGCTGGCCCGACGCAGGAAGAGGTGGAGGTCGAACTCCCAGGTGCAGCCGATGCCGCCGTGAATCTGCAGGCTCTGCTGGGCCATTTCCACCGCCTGCTCCCCGATAAAGGCCTTGGTCATACTGGCCACCTCGCCGGCGTCCTCGCCTTGCTCGGCCACCACCCGGGCCAGGGCCGCGGCCCCGGCGCGACAGGTTTCCAGCACCAGCGCCTGGTCGGCCATGATGTGCTTGAGGGCCTGGAAGGAGCCGATGGGCCGGCCAAAGGCGATGCGCTCGCGGGAGTAGTCCACCATGGCGGTGAACAGCCACTCCATCAGGCCGAGGGTCTCGGCGTTCTGCAGCGCGAGGGCGATCTGAAACTGGCGTTCCACGGCGTCCGCCGCAGCGCCGGCAATCCCCACCAGGGCGGAGGCCGGCACCGCCACATCGGCAAAGTGAACATGGCTGAAGCGGCGCCCCAGGTCAAAGCTGGTGAGGGCCTCAAGGCGCACACCTGGGGTCTTGGCCGCCACCAGGAACTGGCCGAGACCACCGGCGACGGGTGCGGTCACCAGCAGCCAGTCCGCCAGGTGGGCATCCTGGACAAAACCCTTTGCGCCGTTGAGCACATAGCTGTCGCCGGCTTCGCTCACGGTCACGGAGCTGTTGTCCAGATCCCAGTTGCCCGCCGGCGTGGCCAGGGCCCAGGAGGCCAGTTGCTCACCGGCCATCAGGGCGGGAAGAATATCGGCCTGCTGCTGCGCTGAACCGGATTCCGCCAGGGCGTGGATAACCACGTTGTGGGGCAGGAAGGGGCCGGGCTGCATCGCCTTGCCCAGCTCTTCGGCGACAATGACCGCATCGAGCAGGCCGTGCTCCCCCAGGGTGCCGCCTCCCAGGTCCTCCGGCACCAGAAGGGAAAACCAGCCCAGCTCCGCGGCCTGGGTGATGTAGTCGGGTTCGACCCCGGTGGCGTGTTCGGCGAGGGCGCGGACCTTGGTCAGCGGACATTGGTCCTGCATAAAGCGCGCACTGGTTTCGCGAAACATGTGTTGATCGGTGTTGAGATCCAGATCCATAGATGTCCTCTGCTTAAGGTTTTGGTTGTGGGGCAAGTGGCGCTCCACTCTAGCGGAATCCGGCGGAGATTTCACTTTCCGTGGCCAACGCCGGTGGTGGGCCGGGCCGGACCATTGTGTCCCTCAACGCAACCAGGGCCGCCGCCTGAAATAGCCCTGCTCAAACCCCTCGATCAGCGGCAACTTCTCCAGGGTCGCGGCAATTTCGTCGAGGCCATTGAGCAGGCAGTGGCGGCGGTAGGCGTCGACCTCGAAGGAGAACACAGCGCCGCCCCCGCACACTTCCTGGGCATCCAGATCCACGGTGACTTCCGGCTGATCCCCCTGGACTGCGGACAACAGCCGGGCGACGGCTGCGGCGGGCAGACGCACCGGCAGCAGGCCGTTCTTGAAGCAATTGTTGTAGAAGATATCGCCAAAGCTGGGGGCGATCACACAGCGGATACCGATTTTATCCAGGCACCACACCGCGTGCTCCCGGGAGGAACCGCAGCCAAAGTTCTCCCCGGCCACCAGAATTTTGGCACTGTCATAGGGGGACTGATTGAGAATAAACTCCGGCTTGGCAGAGCCGTCGTCGTTCCAGCGCAGGGCGGCGAAGGCGTTTTGGCCGAGAAATGCCGGGTCGCTCAGGGAACCCACCTTGTTGTTGTTGCGAAATATGGGGCTGGCACTGGGCCCGGGAAAAATATCGTCGGTATTGATATTGGCCCGGGGCAAGGGTGCGGCAACGGCGGTCAAAATGGTGAAGGGCTGCATCATCTCTCCTCAGGCCAGCAAGTCACGAAAATCCACCAGCCTGCCGGTCACTGCGGCGGCGGCGGCCATGGCGGGGCTCAGCAGGTGGGTTCTGGCCCTGTCCCCCTGGCGGTTTTCGAAGTTGCGGTTGGAGGTGGAAGCACAGCGCTCCAGGGGCGCCACGCTGTCATTCTGGCTGCCAAAACACATCGAGCAACCGGGCATCCGCCACTCGAAGCCGGCGGCGACGAAGATCTCCGCCAGGCCCTCTCGCTCCGCCTGCGCTCTCACCAGCCCGGAGCCGGGCACCACCATGGCCCCGACCCCGGGGGCCACCTTGCGCCCCTGGACCACCTGGGCGGCGGCGCGCAGATCCTCGATCCGGGAGTTGGTGCAGGAGCCGATAAATACCCGCTGCACGGCGATGCCCGCCACCGGAGCCCCCGGCTCCAGCCCCATGTAATCCAGAGATCTCTGCCAGGAGGCGGCCTGCTGGGGGGTGGCGGCGTCACGGGGATCTGGTACCAGTTCATTGATGGCCACCGCCTCGTCCGGGGAGGTGCCCCAGGTCACCATGGGGGCCATGCCGGTGACATCCAGCACCAGATCCCGATCGAACACAGCCCCCGGGTCCGAGGGCAGGGTGAGCCAGTAGTCGACGGCGGCCTGCCACAGCGCCCCGCCTGGTGCCAGGGGGCGGCCCTCCAGCCACGCCAGGGTAACGGCATCCGGGGCAACAAGGGATGCCCTGCCCCCGGCCTCCACCCCCATATTGCAGAGGGTCATGCGGCCTTCCATGGACAGCGCGCGGACCGCCTCCCCGGCAAACTCGATGGCGTGGCCGACACCCAGATTGGCGCCGAATCTGCTGATGACGGCCAGGGCAAGATCCTTGGCGGAAAAGCCCTCGGCGGGGATGCCGTTGAGCCTCACCCGGAGATTTTTCGCCTTGCGCTGGGTGAGGGTCTGGGT
>Ga0079224_100011999_pt1 | contig 11970 bp, 6 predicted proteins | sample Stecom2015_FD_80414 | JGI IMG/M metagenome (GOLD analysis project Ga0079224, IMG submission 80414) | Agricultural soil microbial communities from Utah to study Nitrogen management - Steer compost 2015 | ecosystem: Environmental > Terrestrial > Soil > Agricultural land | place: USA: Utah... | reverse complement strand
TCGAAACCCACTATACCCCCACAGAACCGGTGTGAACTGCGCGTAGCCTTGCTGGCGGAAGAGTTGCGAGAGCTTGAGGCGGCGATCCGCAATAAAGACATCACGGAGGTAGCCGACGCCGTGTGCGATCTTCAATACGTGTTGGCTGGCGCCGTCCTGGAATTTGGACTTGGGGAAAAATTCAACACACGGTTTGAGGAAGTCCAGCGTTCTAATATGAGCAAGGCTTGCGACTCTGAAGAGGAGGCACGCCAGACCGTAGAGCACTATCGCGCGAAGGATGGTACGGAATGCTATTACCGAAAAGAAGGGGATAAGTGGCTTGTGTACCGCAGTTCCGATGACAAGACCATCAAGTCGGTGAACTACAGTCCCGCTGACCTGCGCTCTATCATAGAGAAGGAGTAGCTTACAGGGCGTTGCGGGTCACCCAGTAACGCCATGCGATAAGCGCTTTGTCGAGTCGTGACAGTTTGCTGAGGTCGCGCTGACTATATCGCGGCAGCACCCAGCGGTTAACGCGCGAAAGAAATCGAAATACCGTTTTTTTCATGGCAATCGCTTAAAAGCGCCCGCTTAATGCTATAAATTTTTATATTTAAAACCATTAAGCCAAAAGTATGGAAAAAAATCAATCCAGTGCTTTTCTCGATCTCTGGCATCAGGGCATGCTCTACGGAGCGCTGATCATGTTCGCAGCAGGAATCGCATTGTTCATTTATCATCACGCAAAGGTTGCGTCGATCAGGACGCCTAAAGGAAAATACGACTTTATAAGCAGACGAGAGATTCGCAATCTCGAACTGGTATTTATAATAATCGCTATCGGTGTTGCCATGCTGGTCAACCGGTATGGAATGGATCGTCTTGATACGATGGGTGTGTGGTTCTTCGTCCGCCTCTTCATTTCAGTTGCCGGAGGTACGCTGGTGGGCTATGTGGCTTTCCTTATCCTGGAATATTATTATCCGACACGCCTCAACAAACGCCTCAGAAAATGGCGCTATACGCCGCGCATCAATCCCAAAACGGGCAACAAGATGAGATTGCTCGCTGAGCACGAAGAGGATGTACACCTTGATGAAGGTATGCGCGCGGAGGAGGATGTGTTCTCGGTCGATTACGACGTCTGGATCGACGAACAGACGAGCGATGTTATTGTGGAAAAATACCCCGGCCACATGCAGGCGCTTCAATGCGGAAACTGCGGCTTCTACACCATGAAGGTTGTTCGCGAGGAAATCACGCAGCAGCCTACAGGCACCGAGCAGGGGGAATTGATCAAGCACTACGAGTGTTCTTACTGCAAATCGGTGAGAGCCACGGCCTTCAAGATATCAACAATGGAGGCTGACGACTTTAAGCACGGCAAACACACCTTCTACAAGGATAAATCTACGGTTATCATCAAGGTTGAGGTGAAATCGCCTGAAGGTGGTTCTAAATTCTATGAATTCGGGGATATCAGCCAGGCACAGCGCTTTTTGAGCGAAATTGAAGAGAACAACCAATAACGGGTACAATACTTGCTTCCGAATTATTTGAGGGGCGGGATCGTTAACAGGCTAACCCCGAAGGTTTTTTTACGTTCCAGAAAGTTATGAAGCGGTTATTTATTGTGTTGATGGCCTGCCTCCCCCTGGTGGGTCTGGCGGCAAACCCTGATTCAACGATTTTGAGGCCTAAAGCCGTTTATGGCAAAGAGGCCAAGATTGTTTCCTTTATCCTTGATAACAACCACTATCGCGGTATCACGCTTGACGACTCGTTGTCGTCCGTAATTCTCGATCAATACGTTGAGGCGCTTGACAACAACAAGTCGTACTTTACCAAAGCGGATATTGCCCGGTTTGAAAAATACAGGTTTGTTATTGACGACTTCACCCGTGGCGAAAGCGTAGAGCCTGCCTATGAGATTTACACTGTCTTTCGCCAGCGGTTTGACGAGCGCATGAATTATGTGCTCAACCAACTTGTCGACGAAACCTTTGATTATACGTTAGACGAGTACTACGAAACGGATCGCAGTAAAGCCCCGTGGCCCGAAGACGAGGCCGAGCTCAATGAGCTTTGGCGGAAGATCATCAAAAATCAGGCGCTAAGCCTCAAGCTGGCGGGCAAGTCGCAGGAAGAAATTAGCAAGACGCTCAGAGATCGCTACGAACGTCTCGTGCGCACTTACGTGCGCGACATTAACACTGAAGACGTGTTCAGTATGTACATGAATTGTATCACCGAGTCTTATGACCCGCATACTAATTACATGTCGCCGGCAATGGCTGATCGTTTCAAGCAGAGTATCAGTCTGTCGCTGGAAGGAATCGGTGCGCGCCTTCAGACCGAGAACGATTACACGAAAATTGTTGAGGTGCTTCCCGGCGGCCCGGCTGAAAAAAGCAAATTGCTGAAGACCAACGATCGCATTGTTTCCGTCGGACAGGGGCAGGATGGTGAAATGGTCGATGTGATCGGCTGGCGCATTGACGATGTTGTAAAACTTATTAAGGGGCCGAAAGGTACCAAGGTTCGTCTGGGGATACTGCCGGCTGAAACGGGTATCGGTGGCCCTGTTCAGGAATATGTGCTGGTACGTGACAAAATAAAACTGGAAGACCAACAGGCCCGGAAAAGCATGATCCACTACAAGAAAGACGGTAAAGACCTCAAGCTGGGGGTTATTACCCTTCCGTCTTTCTACATGGATTTTGAAGCTTATCAAAAGGGCGACCCGAACTACAACAGCACCACTCGCGATGTGCAACGGCTGATTCGCGAACTTCAACGCGAAGGAATGGATGGTCTGGCCATTGACCTCCGAAACAATGGCGGAGGGTCGCTGGCGGAAGCCATTGACCTGACCGGAATCTTTATCACAAGCGGACCGGTGGTACAGGTAAAGAATTCGGCCAACAAAATCGAAGTCGGTCGCGATGACAACCCCGCAGTAGTGTATAACGGTCCGCTGGTCGTTCTTACGAACCGCTTCAGCGCATCGGCCTCCGAGATTTTTGCCGGAGCGATTCAGGACTACAATCGTGGAGTTGTTGTCGGTGAATCCACTTACGGGAAAGGCACCGTGCAAACGGTGATCGATCTGGGGAAGTTTATCCGCCAGCCCGGCGATGAGGTCGGTCAGCTTAAATTGACGTTTCAGAAATTCTACCGCGTAACGGGAAGCAGCACTCAGAACAAAGGGGTTGTCCCCGATATTCAACTCCCGTCAGCGCTCGATCCGGACCAGTTTGGTGAGGGATCACGCCCCAGCGCATTGCCGTGGGATGAAATCGGCGGAACGCTCTACAAAAAGACCCCGCTGATCAACACACGCGTCCTGGCTGAGCTGAATCGGTCGTACAATAACCGTCTGAAGACGGATCCTGCGCTTAGCCGCTTCGTGGATTCAACCGCAATGGCGAAGAAAAGCATGCAAGATACCCGTGTGTCGCTCAACGAGACCGTACGGAAGAGGGAAATGGAGGAAGCCCAAAAGCGCGCTGCAGCGTATAATCTTAATACCCGGCTCGCCGGCCGGGAAGGCGAGCCTGTGACGGATCTTACTGAACTTCACGACGAGTACCTCCGCGAAGGTCTCTTTGTACTTAGCGATCTTATAGCCAAAGTAGGGTAGAGCCTAATCGCGATCTTTCAGAGGCCGGAAGGTTGGCTTAGCCGCCACCCCGGCCTTTTTGTTTTTTTACCGCACTCATGGCAGCATCTCCTTGTAACGGCTTTCTTAAGTTAGCTATGTCGCTTCCGTTTTTATTACTTATTTTGAAGGCTTAATTCCACTGCATGAGTGAAGAATTGCTGAAGGCGATCATTCAACTTTTTGCCATCGTGGCGCGGGAGCGTATCACCGAGACCGAGCGCATGAATGTCAAGGAGTTTCTTGGTCTCCATCTCAATCGCGATGCTACCGAATTCTACCTTCAGCTTTTCGATGATTTCGTTCACGCTCAGAACGCTGCCGCCAACGACAAACCCGACACCCTTGATCCCGATACCCAGCAGTTCGTAGACGACTGGGCGAAGATCATGCAGATCGTCAGGCAGGTCAACCAGGCGCTGACGATGCAGCAGAAGATGGTCATGGTCATAAAGATCATCGAGTTGGTTCACTCTGAAAGGGAGTTGTCTGACCGACAAGGGAACCTGATCTTCTACATTGGCCAGGCCCTGAAAATCCCGCGGGCCGATATGCAGGCACTGAAAGCTTTTGTCACCGGCCAGGATATCGACGAGCTCGCCTCCAAGAACGTGCTCATTATTGACGAAGGGTCGGACGAAAAGAACTATCCCGGTCCGCGGATTGTAGCCAAAAACCTGACAGGGTTGATCGCCATTCTGCGGCTGCCGGAGGCCGAAACGTACTTCATTAAGTACCTCGGTATTACCACGCTGTATCTCAACAGCCAGCTGCTCAAAAGTCGGCGTGTCGATATCTTTCCCACGGGAAGCACTATTCGCGGTAATAAGATCGAGACGATCTATTACAGCGATGTGATCGGGATGTTCCTTACCGAGGAGCATAAAACGCACATCACTTTCACTGCGGAACATATCTTTTATCACTTCCGCAGCGGACGAGCCGGACTGCAAAACATCAACATCGCTGAGCAGGGAGGTAAACTCGTTGGGTTAATGGGAGCCAGTGGCTCGGGTAAGTCGACGCTGCTGAATGTTCTCAATGGTAGTGAAAAGCCCTCCAGTGGAAGAGTGCTGATAAACGGTATAGATATCCATCAGGAGCCCGACCGGGTCCGGGGTGTGATTGGTTACATTCCTCAGGATGATCTCCTGATCGAAGACCTGACCGTGTTTGAGAATCTTTACTACGCAGCGCGTTTGTGTTTTGGCGAGCAATCCCCCGGGGAAACTGGGTTGCTGGTGGAGCAGACGTTGCAGAGCCTCGGGCTCTCGGAAATTCGCGATTTGAAGGTCGGGTCGGTACTCGAGAAAACCATAAGTGGTGGACAGCGTAAACGTCTCAACATCGGCCTTGAATTGCTGCGCGAGCCGGCTATCCTTTTTGTGGATGAGCCGACTTCAGGTCTCTCTTCGAGAGACTCGGAAAATATCATGGACCTCCTGAAGGAGCTGTCGTTACGCGGTAAGATGGTCTTCGTGGTGATTCATCAGCCGTCGTCCGATATCTTCAAGATGTTTGACACCCTGATTATCATGGATGCCGGTGGGTTCCAGATTTATTATGGAAACCCCATCGATGCCGTGATGTACTTTCGCGACGTCGTCCATGCTGCCAACAAAAATCAGGGGGCTTGTCCGGAATGCGGGAACATCAATCCCGAGCAGATCTTCAATATTATTGAGACGAAGATTGTTAATGAGTACGGACGGCATACCAATACCCGGAAGATATCGCCCGGACAGTGGTATCAGTACTTCAAACAGCGGATCAAGTTACCCCATATTGAGCACGCCAATGAAGCATTGCCGGTATCCCAACGGATACCGAGCAGGTTGAAGCAGTTCAAAGTCTTTATTACCCGCGACCTGCTGAGCAAGTTGTCTAATCGCCAGTACATGGTCATTAATGTACTGGTGTCGCCCTTGCTGGCATTCTTCATCGCCTACATGGTGAAGTACTACGACATTCTTGGAGGGGATACGGATTACAGCTTCTACAGGAATCACAATATTCCTGTGTACTTTTTTATGAGCGTGGTCGTTGCGCTCTTTCTCGGGCTTACGGTTAGTGCGGAGGAGATTTTTCGCGATCGGAAGATATTGAAGCGCGAGCAGTTTCTTCATCTTAGTCGAAGCAGCTACCTGGTTTCAAAGGTATCTGTTTTGCTGATGATCTCAGCGCTCCAGACGATGCTGTTCATTGTTGTCGGTAATTCTATCCTGGAGATACCCTTATCCGAAGTGCGATACTGGCTCATATTGTTCACGTGTTCCTGTTTCGCCAATATGCTCGGGTTGAATATTTCGGCATCGTTCAACTCGGCCGTTACGATTTATATTCTCATTCCGGTTTTGCTTATTCCGCAGTTGTTGTTGAGCGGTGTCGTAATCGGATTTGATCGGTTCAATCCCAGTGTTGGAAAGCCTGTAGGTATTCCTCTTGCCGGCGAGTTAATGGCATCGCGCTGGGCATTTGAAGCCTTTATGGTGACCCAATTCCGCGACAATCCATTCGAGCGTCAGTTCTATGACCTCGATAAGGAAGTTGCTGAGGCCGACTACAAGCGGATCTACCTTATTCCGACCCTTGAGTCTAAACTGGCGTATTGCGTTAACAACAGGCAGCATTGGCGTAACCGCCAGCATACGGGGATGAACACGGCCTTTGAGCTGTTGCGGAATGAGATTCATTACGAACTGGCAAGAGTGGGGAAGGATCGGCTGCCGGAGGTTGACAGACTAGCCGTAGGTATGTTTGACTCCACGGTATACGAAAGCACAGCACGATTCCTGGCTCAGCTAAAGCAGTTTTATGCCAACCGGGCTGCCCGCCTGTCGGAAGCGAAGGAAGAGAAAGTCCGGGCACTTACACGCACACCCGAGGCTCTCGCCCACTTCAACGATATGCGGGATCAGTTTGTGAACCTCGCCGTCTCGGAAGCGGTGAAGAATGTGTCATCACCCGATCGCATTGTCGAGTACGAGGGTAAGCTTATTCAGAAGGTTTTTCCGATCTATGCTGACGAGCATCGACCGGCGCACGCCCTCGATTTTTCGGCGAACTTGTATCAGCCTACCAAGCACTTTGCCGGATATCATGTGGATACGCTGTACTTCAATCTGGCGGTAATCTGGACGATGACAGCGTTTCTTTTTGTCACGCTTTACTTCGACCTGCTGCGTCGACTGATTCAGTTGTTCGGAAGTAATCACAAGTACAGGCGTCGGGATCGCCATTGAGCACCTTGACGACCGGTCACGCAATCGTTGTAACTTTCGTCCGCAAACGCTGTAACACTTTCACACTTTTCCCTATCTTTTGAGGCCAAACCAAACCTCAATGGAAGAACCTGTTACATCTACAAGTACCGCGCCTGCGGTTACTCCGACGGACACCCGAAAGCTCTGGGGTGTTATTACAGCGTCATCAGTAGGAACGCTGATCGAATGGTACGATTTCTACATCTTCGGAACGCTGGCGGTAATTTTTTCCCAACAATTTTTTCCTCAGGATAACCCTACGGCGGCATTCCTGAATACCCTCGCCATCTTCGGTGCGGGATTCATCGTTCGTCCGTTTGGTGCTCTTGTGTTCGGACGCCTCGGTGACCTTATCGGGCGGAAGTATACCTTTCTCGTTACCCTCGTGCTTATGGGAGGGTCGACCTTTGCCATAGGATTGATTCCCGGCTATGAGTCGTGGGGATTGTTTGCTCCTCTCATCGTGCTGACGCTGCGCTTGTTACAGGGGCTTGCTCTAGGCGGTGAATACGGCGGAGCGGCGACGTATGTCGCTGAACATGCCCCCGCAGCGAAACGAGGGTTTTATACGAGTTTTATCCAGACAACGGCTACACTGGGGCTGTTTGTGTCGATTGGAGTGATTCTCGCCGTCAGGGGCACTGTGGGCGTTGATCAATTTAACGCATGGGGCTGGCGGATTCCGTTCCTTCTTTCGGCGCTGTTGGTTGGCGTTTCTATCTACATTCGACTGCGAATGGAAGAATCGCCTCTCTTCACTCAAATAAAGGCGCAGGGTAAACTTTCGAAAAACCCTCTCAAAGAAAGCTTTGGCAAAAAAGAAAACCTGAAGATGGTGTTGCTCGCTTTGTTCGGCGCCACCGCGGGACAAGGGGTAGTGTGGTATACCGGGCAGTTCTATGCCATGACGTTCATTGAGCGCACCCTTCAAGTGAATAGTGATCAGACGTGGAATATCATTGCAGTTGCTCTGCTTATAGGGACACCGTTGTTCGTATACTTCGGCTGGCTGTCGGACAAAATCGGAAGAAAGATGATCATGATGCTGGGAATGCTGCTGGCAGCGCTACTTTATATTCCGATCTTCAAGCAAATGCACGGCCTCGCCGACGTGCGGGATAAAGTGGCATTGTCGGCTCCTCTTGTCACCGAGTCAAAAGGTGTGAATGCCGACGATGAACCCGTCATTATCCGTACAACGGAGACAATGTACGAGAACGGAAACCGCTTTGTGGAAACTGTTACCACGACGGACAATGGTGCTGCAGAACCTAAAGTGTCAGTCCGTAGTGAGATATTCTTGAGTGACAGTAACTTCTGGTGGATGGCGGCGCTGGTTTTCATACAGGTGATCTTTGTAGCGATGGTATACGGTCCTATCGCGGCGTTCCTGGTCGAGCTGTTCCCCACGCGAATCCGGTACACTTCTATGTCGCTGCCCTATCATATTGGCAACGGAATATTCGGGGGATTGACGCCGTATATTGCTACCAGCTTGTACGTGGCTTCACAAACACCAGCGAACCCTGAAGGAAACCCTTTTGCCGGGCTTTATTACCCTATGGCCGTAGCGGGGATTACCTTTGTGATTGGTATGATCTTTCTGAGTAACCGTCCCAAAGGGGAAGTCATGAACTAACTGATCCTGCCCTGGACGCGAACCGTCCAGGGCTTTAGGAAAGTCATGAGAATGACCTAAATTCGGAAGGGCATAACCATGGCAAAAAAGAAGTCACAATGGACGCAGGTTGGGAAACGACAGATTGAGTTGTCGAATCTGGATAAGGTTCTCTTCCCCGAGGACAATGTGATCAAGGCGGAGGTTATCGCCTATTACCTCAAGATCGCGCCGACCATCCTCAATCACATCCGCGGCCGTGCCATGACGCTCATTCGATTTCCGGATGGAATTCATGGAGAAAGCTTCTATCAGAAAAATCGACCCGACTGGGCACCCGATTGGGTTGAGTTCGCTACGTTGGGCTCCACCGAGAAAGATTATATCGTCGCGACCGAACCGGCACTGCTCGTCTGGATTGCCAATCTCGCCGGCCTTGAACTTCATCAATTGCATGGGCGTAGTCCGCAGTTCGATAAGCCGGACTATATGGTTTTTGATTTGGATCCGCCCGAGGGATTTCCCTTTCAAAGCGTTGTCCCCATCGCCTTCGCGTTGAAGGAACATATTGAAGGATACGGATACACCCCGTTTGTGAAGACCACAGGGGGCAAGGGACTGCACCTTTGCTGCCCGCTGGTCGCGCGTCAGGAATTCTCAGAAGTTTTTGAAGCCGCCCAGGACATTGCACGTCCCTTCATCGACCGGTTTCCAAACGATACAACGCTGCATATCAAGAAGGACGCAAGGAAAGGACGGATACTGGTAGATATTTATCGCATTCGAAGTGGTCAAAGTATCGTGTCGCCGTATAGTCTGCGCGGTCGACCCGGAGCACCCGTCTCCATGCCGCTGACGTGGGAAGAACTCGAAGATCTGGAGAAACCCGTTGATTTCAATATTCGAAATGCTGCGGACAAAGTTCTGGCCGACGGCGACGCGTGGGAGGGGATGGGTGCATTTGCCGTTGAGCTTCACACCCATCGTAAGAAACCTGTCAAGACAGAGAAGCTGCCGCCATCGGGAAAGCGGAAGACTCCTGAACAGCTTGAAACGTATAAGAAGAAGCGCGATTTTACCCGTACGCCGGAGCCGGCCGGTGCGATCGTAACGGGAGGTAACGACAACTTCGTCGTTCACCGCCATCATGCCTCGCATCTGCACTATGACCTGCGACTGGAACAAGACGGTGTTCTCAAGTCATGGGCGGTGCCCAAAGGGCTGCCACCGCGACCAGGTATCAAGCGGCTTGCGGTGCAAACTGAAGACCACCCCATGGAGTACTTGACGTTCGACGGAAAAATCCCAAAAGGACAGTACGGGGGCGGCGACATGTGGATTTATGCACTGGGGAAATACCAGATTACCAAGGAGAAAAAGGATGGTTTTTATTTCCGACTGAACAGTCGCGAACTCACAGGCGAGTATCGCATGCATAAGACCAAAGGGAAGGATTACCTTCTTGAACGTGTTGACGAACCGCAGGTCGATTACATCACCCGATTTGTAGAGCCTATGCTATCAGAGAGTATTGATCACCCTCCGGAAGGGGATGAATATATCTACGAAGTAAAGTGGGATGGTATTCGGGCGCTGATTGCCTTCGAAGACGGCAAGGTGACGATACATACGCGCAACCGGAATGACGTCACCCTTAAATTCCCCGAATTACTCGACGGAGACAAAGCGTTTAGGGCTACCAACGCTCTTTTCGATGCCGAGATCGTGTCACTTGACGCCGCGGGCAAACCGGTGTTTAAGAACGTCATCAATCGCCTGATGTCATCGGGGGAGACAACGATTCAGAAGATGACCAGGACGAAACCGTGCTATTGTTACGTTTTCGATTGTTTGTATCTCGATGGTCGCGCGTTGATCAATGAACCGCTAACAAAACGCAAAGAGTGGTTGCGCGACGCGATCCGCCCCGATACTCCTTACCGAATCAGTGAGTTTGTTGAAGACGGACATGCCCTGTTTGAGGCAGCACGTCAGCATGGGTTGGAAGGAATCATGGCAAAGCGTCGCGATAGCAAGTATCTGCCGGGACGTCGTAGTGATTCGTGGTACAAGGTGAAGATACGCCAAACCTCCGAAGTTTTTGTCGTTGGATATACTCAGGGAAAGGGCGGTAGGGGAGCGACGTTTGGCGCGTTGCATGTCGCAGAGAAGGTTGGTGATAAACTTCAGTACCGCGGAAAAGTCGGCACGGGGTTCGACGATGCGACCATGCGAGAGATACTGAAATTGATGAAAAAGGTGGAAACGGTTGAGAAGCCTTCTGTAGAGGGCAATCTTCTTGATGTGAAAACTACCGTGTGGCTCGCGCCTACGCTGATCGCTGAAGTATCCTACGCCAGCCTCACATCTGACAAAATATTTCGTGAGCCGGTGTTTGTCCGGATACGCCCTGATATCAGTCCATTAGAGAGTTGAGCCTCGGACTATTTTCTCTTGGTGTTCGCTTCGGCGTAGGCTGTAGTGAGCGCGTCGTGCAAAAGATCGCGGGTCAGCTTCTTTAATTCAAAGGTTGTCCAGCCCTGCAGACCCCATTTGTTCGGAACAGCATAGACAGCGCCCCCTCCGTACGTAACGAAGGCCGACTGATCGAGGGGACTGAGTTTGAGATTGGCGGTGATTCCCTTCTCGTCGAGTGTGGCAAAAATCCGTTTGCCTTTGATTTTAAAGGCGATGCGGTCGAAGTGTGCATGCTCTTCTGCGTTCTCGAACGATAACGCCAGTTTGCGAAATTGTGCGGAGGTCATGCTTCAATTTATACCATTCGGACTACTCGCACAATCGGCCTTTGACTTTTTGCTCAGGAGCCATGCCGTAGTGCTCGGCGCGTTTGAGGTCATCGCACGCTCCAACGCGGTCCTTGAGTTTTGCTTTGGCCATTGCCCGATTGTAATAGGCAGGAGCGTAGGTCTCGTTGTACACCAGAGCTACCGAAAAATCCTCAATCGCGGCGTTGTATCGCCCGAGTTTGAAGAGCACATTTCCCCGGTTAATCCATGCCTTGAAGAATGTGTCGCGTAGATCTATGGCGCGCGTATAATCAGAGAAGGCTCCTTCCAGATTCTTCTGACGTTCCCGCGCCAGACCACGACCCAGCCAGATTTCCGGGTTGTCGGGATCGAGCGCAAGCGCTGCGGAGTAGTCATCTTCTGCGCCCTTGAAGTAGCCCCCTTCGAACCGCTGTTGAGCCCGTTCCAGGTAAGCATACAACATCGTAGTATCGCGAAGCAGTGTCTCCGTGAGCCTGTCTTCATAGGTAAGGTCTTTGCCTTCCATCCGTGCTTCCCAGGTTTTCAGGTTGTGGAGACCCAACGTGTGCTCGGGGTGCAGGGCGAGGGCGGAGTGGTAGTCGGCGCCCGCCGTCGAATCGTTCAATGCCTCCCGGGCAAGGCCGCGGTTTACATAGTAGTCGGGCTCGGATGGAT
>Ga0079224_100011998_pt1 | contig 11970 bp, 12 predicted proteins | sample Stecom2015_FD_80414 | JGI IMG/M metagenome (GOLD analysis project Ga0079224, IMG submission 80414) | Agricultural soil microbial communities from Utah to study Nitrogen management - Steer compost 2015 | ecosystem: Environmental > Terrestrial > Soil > Agricultural land | place: USA: Utah... | reverse complement strand
GAGCTCGCCGGCGGCCACGACGGTCGGTCCCAGTGTGGCGGTGCCCGCCCTGTCCGCGTACGGTGCCGGCACGACCGCGCCGTCCACCCTTAGCAGGCCCGCCTCGAGGCTGAGGACCGCCGGTCCGACGGCCGCCACGCGTTTCAACGACAGCCCGCCTGGCACGTCCGCTACGACCAGGTCACCGGCACGGTACTCGGGCCTGAGCCCCAGCCACCGATCGAGGCCCGGCCTGAGCACGATGACCACCGAGCCCGACGAGAAGGTGGGTGCCATGCTGTCGCCGTCGACGCGCAGTACGGCCACGACCTGCCACCAGATGAGGGCCCCCGCCGCCACCCCGGCCAGCGGCCAGAGCCAGCGTGCGACACGCGCGCGACCTACCACGGCCGCGGGATCGCTTATCAACCGCGCCGCACGCGCCTCAGTGCCGTCAACGCCGGCCGCGGAGGGGCCTTCGCGGCCCTGGTCGTCCGGCGTGCCGGTTGGGCCGTGACGCCATCGCCCGCCGTCTCCGCCCGGGCATCGGCCCGCGGCGGGACCGACGCTGCTTCGGGACCACCCTCCTCGAGCAGTTCCGGCGGACACTCGAGGAGCTGTTCCACCCGGGCTCCGAGCTCGACGACCTTGTCCCATCCCCCGCGGGCGGCCAGCGCCGCCTCGGCCGTCGCCTCGCCGATCGCGACGATGTCGTCGAGGTCCTTGAACGACTCCACCCTGTACTGGGGCATCGACATGCGGATGCGTAGGTCCGGCGGGTGGAGGCTCGCCTGGATGTCCACGAGGATGGACTGCATGATGTCGGTGCTGCGCAGCAGCATCTGGGCCATGGGGTTGCGCCGTTCGAGCTTGACCGTGGCGACCATGCGCTCGAACCAGTTGCCTTCCTCGTCCGGGGTCCTGTAGACCGAGTGCCTGGCCGGCGTCACGTCGGAAGCGACGATCCGGTTGGCCCCCAGCAGCGCTGCCGCCGACACGGGGAGGTTGTTGACGATGCCGCCGTCGGCGAGCACCCGCCCACCCAGCAGCGTCGGCTCGATGGCGCCGGGGAAGCTAGAGGACGCCCTGACCGCCTTGACGAGGTCGCCCTCGTGTATCACGACCGCCTCGCCGGTCTCGACGTCGGTGGTGGTGACGGCCAGCGGCAGCTCGAGGTCCGCGAAGTCGGCGGGCAGAAGCTCGGCCAGGAACGCCTCGAGCTTGTCGCCCTTGATGAGGCCAGCCTGGAGCGAGATGTCGACGATGTCCCGCCAACCCAGGTTCTTGGCCAGCTCGTAGATCTCGTCTGGGGTGGTCCCGGCGGCGTAGAGGGCGCCCACGATGGCGCCCATCGAGGTGCCGGCGACGACGTCGAACCGGGCGCCGGCCTTGGCGAGCACGCGCAGCACACCGATGTGAGCGAAGGCGCGAGCGCCGCCGCCGGAGAGGACGAGCCCGACGCGGATATCTCCTCCTGGACGCTCCATCGCGGCGGACTCTAGCACGGGCTCGGACGGCCGCCGGTCGCGGCCGTCCGAGCGCGGGAACCCACTACTGTGCCTGGTTCTCGGCCGGCGCTACGACCGCCAGCGTGACCTCGAGCTCGACCTCCTCGCTGCCCCTGACGACGGTGAGGGTGATGACGTCGCCGGCCTCGTGCTCGAGCACCAGGGCCTGGAGGTCCTGGATCGTCTCGACGGGCTCGCCGTCCGCCGCGACGATGATGTCCCCGCCTGCCGGGTACTGCTGGTTGCCGATGACCGCCATGTAGGTGGAGCCCATGAGGCCCGCCTGCTCGGCGGGACCGCCCGGGTCGACCTGGAACACCACGACGCCGTCGTCCGGCATGCCGAGCGCCTGGCGCGCCTCTTCAGGGTAGTCGCTGACGGAGCGTCCGCTGAAGCCGATGCGCGGGCGGTTCTCGATGTCTGCCGTGGCCGCGTAGAAGCCCACCAGGCCGCCGGCCTCGAGGTCCGGGAGGGTCTCGGTGAGCAGCGAGCTTGGCACCGCGAACCCGATACCGATGTTCCCGGCCGAGCCGGCCGTCGTCATGCCGGGCACGATCATCGTGTTGATGCCGATGAGGCGGCCGGAGGAGTCGAGGAGCGGCCCGCCCGAGTTGCCTGGGTTGATGGCCGCGTCGGTCTGGATCATGGGGATGTCCACCTGCCCGATGGAGGTGAGCTCCCGGCCTATCGCCGAGACGATGCCCTGGGTGACGGTGGACTGCAGGCCGAACGGGTTCCCGATCGCGATCACCTTCTGCCCGACACGAACCTGCGTGGAGTCGGCGAGCTCGATGGGCCTGACGTTGTCGGGCACGGCGCCCGGGTCCTCCAGCTCGAGCAGCGCCACGTCGTAGTCGGGGTTGGCGCCGAGCACGTGGGCACGGATGGGGTCCTCGCTGTCGGGGAACTCGACGGTGATCGTCGCCCCGTCTCGTGGCTCGATGGAGTCAGACTGCAGCGCCGCCCTGATCACGTGGTAGTTCGTGACGATCCGGCCTTCCTCGTCGATGACGAAGCCCGACCCGCTGCTCTGCTGGACCCGCGGCACCCCCTGGCGCGGGATCAGGTCGCGGAAGGGCTCCGGCAGGAACGGCAGGTCCTGGAACGGGTTGACGACGTTGCCACGGATCTCGACGTTTATCGCCACGACGCTGGGGCCGATGGCCTCGATGACGTCGATCGTGTTCTGTTCGTCCTGCAAGCGCGCGGCGGCTTCCTGCTGCGCCCCCTGGGCCACGACCTGGTTGCGAGGCCAGAAAGTCGCGGCGGCACCTGCGATGAGTACTGCTGTCAACATGAGAACGGTCGCGCGAGCGCGATTCACGACGGACCACTTCCTTTCGTAAGGCACGTCCACGAGTGTCGCCCCCCGCCGTTAGGGCCTACTCAGGCCACAGTTAGAAGTATGAGAAAAGCCCGGGCGACCGGGTCTGCTGTAGGCTTGTCCCGTATGGCCGACCAGCTCGACGAGCTCGCCGCGAACCTGCTCTGGCGTATCGGACGCGCCTCGGAGGAAGGTCCTGTCACCGTACGCGTGGGCCTCGCCTCGAGCGCGCCGATCTTCAACGAGCTGCCACGCCTGAGGAGCGCCACGGACGCCGAGGTCGAAGCGGCCATGCGCGACTCGCAGGTGCGGGTCGAGTGGGTCGGGCCCCGTCCCCGGGTCGGCGAGCGCTAGACATGGACCTCGCCCACTCGGTGCGGTTCGCGCTCGAGGTGGCCATGCCACCGTCGGAGGCCACGCTGTTCGCGCAGGACGTGCCGCGCACGCTGTCGCACGCCGACTTCCTGGCCGACCTGCAGGTGATCACCGGTGACCCCACGATCGTGACCGCGGCCATCCCGGTCTCGGCGGCGATGTTCGGGCAGCGGGAGCTGCCGTTCAGGAGCGTCCTCGAACCCACGGCTCGGGGAGCCAGGCTGCGCGCGCTGGACATCGCCCCAGACGGGCCCGGCTGGGCGCTGGTGTCCGGTGAGGCGCGGGTGAGCCCCCTGACCGGCACGGTGGCGGCCGGGTCGAGGATCGATTACGACTTCGAGATCACGGTGCGGCTGCGCCTGCCCAAGGCCGAGCGCTGGGGGGAGAGGGCTCTGACCAAGATGATCGAGTTCACGGCCAGGACCGTGCTGGGTCAGGTGGCAGAGAAGCTGCCGGCCGCCGTCGCGAGAGCCGCCGGCGTGCGAGCCGTCGTCGCCTGAGAGTCGCAGAACCGGGGTAGCCGGGGGCGTGGAACCGAGTCCTCCCGGCCTCACTTGCCGACGCAGAAACGCGCGAAGATGCTCGCCAGGGTCTCCTCGGCCACGCCGTCCCGCCCGGTGATGGCGGCCAGGTGACCCAGCGCGTCCTGTAGGTCCAGCGCCGCCAGCTCGTCGCCCGCGTCCAGCGCCGCCGAGACGCTCTGACGGGCGCGCCGCAGCGCCTGCACGTGACGCTCGTTGCCCACCCAGAGCTCGGAGCCGGCCGCAGCCCCCACCAGACGGTCGGTGAGTACCCTCCTCAGTGCGCCGAGGCCCGTGCCGGTGACCGACGAGACCTTCGTCACGACGTGGCCGTCGCCCAGGTCGGACGGCTCCCAGGCCGGAGGCAGGTCGGACTTGCTGGCCACGACGACGGTCCCCGCGCCGTTCTCCGCGCTATCGAAGGCGCTGAGGAGCGCCAGGTCCTCGGGATCGAGGGGGCGAGAGCTGTCGAGGAGCAGTACGCGCAGGTCCGACGCCGCAGCGATCCTGTGGGTCAGGTCCACCCCCGAGGCCTCGAGCGAGTCGGTCGTGGCGCGGATACCGGCCGTGTCGACGAGCGTGAGCGGCACGCCGGCGAGCACGAGCGGGGCCTCGAGGTAGTCCCGAGTGGTGCCCGGCACGTCGCTGACCAGCGAGCGTTGGTACCCGAGCAGCGCGTTCAGCAGGCTCGACTTGCCCGCGTTCGGTCGACCGAGCAGCGCCAGCCGGGCGCCTTCGCGGCTCAGTCGCCCGGCTTCCGCGGTCGCCAGAAGGCCGTCTATGCCCCGCAGCGCCCGCTCGAGCGGCTCCCGCAACCGCGCCTCGGGCACGCCCTCGTCCGGGTAGTCGAAGCCGGCCTGCACCTCGGCGTAGGCTGTCGTGACCGCCGTCTGGACCTCGCCGATCAGCCGGCTGAGCTCTCCGGTCAGCCCGCCCGCGGCGTTCCGGCGCGCCGCCTCACTGGAGGCGTTGACGAGGTCCAGCACCGACTCGGCCTGCGCCAGGTCGAGCTTGCCGTTGAGGAAGGCGCGCAGCGTGAACTCACCGGGCCCGGCGGAGCGGGCGCCCGCCTCGAGGCAGACCTCGAGTACCCGCCTGAGCACGGCCGGGCCGCCATGGGTCTGCAGCTCGACGGCGTCCTGTCCGGTGTACGAGCTCGGCGCCCTGAACGACAGCAGCAGGGCCTCGTCGATCACCTCACTCCCTGCCGTCACGCGGCCGAAGGCGACGCGACCGGGACCGAGGCTGCTGGGCTTGACCCCGCTGGCGGGGCTGAACACCACGTCGGCCACGGCGTGGGCCTCCGGGCCGGACACCCGGACGACACCGACGGCGCCGGTACCGGGGGCCGTCGCTATGGCGGCGATCGTGTCTGTGGTGGGCGGCAGGGCCACGGCCCACAGATTCTCTCATGGTCGGGCGCCGCGGCCCATGCCGGACACGACCCTTATGGGGCGCTCCCGTGGGTGGCTATCATCTGTCTCATGGGTCTCGTCTATGCCCTGCAGGGCGCCGCCTCGCCGGCGCTCGACAGGATCATGCTCGTCTTCACGCAACTGGGCTCCGAGCAGGCGTACGTGGCGCTGCTCGTGGTGGCCTTCGTCGCCGTCGACGCCCGGCGCGGGCGCAGCCTCGCCCTCACCCTGCTGGCCGGCTTCTACCTCAACCAGCTCCTGAAAGCCGCCTTCTCCACCCAACGCCCGTTCCAGATCGACCCGACGGTGGCGCGCTCCGAGGCGGCGTTGGCGACGGCGCCGGGCAGCGGCTTCCCGTCGGGACACGCCCAGGGTACGGCGACCTTCTGGAGCCTGGCCGCCGCCTACGTGCGGCGCAGCTGGTTCACCCTGCTGGCGGCGGCCGTGGTGCTACTGGTGTCCGCGTCGCGCGTCTACCTGGGCGTGCACCTGCCCATAGACATCGTGGGGGGCCTCGCGTTCGGCCTCGCCGTGGCGGGCCTGAGTCTCTACCTGCAGCGGCGGGGCGTGAAGGTCGGCCGGACCACGACCGTGGTCCTGGGGCTCCTCGTTCCCCTCGCTCTCCACCTGCTCGTCCCCACCGAGGACTCGGGGCTCCTGATGGGAGCGTTCGCGGCCTTCGCGGTGGGCCCCGAGCTCGTGAGACACGACACCTCCGGCCCCGTCCTCGGCCGGGTCCTGCTGGCAGCTCTCGCCCTGGCGCTCGTGTTCGGAGCGCTCGTGGGCAGCTCGGCGCTCCTGCCCGAGGAGGTCAAGCGCAGTGGGATCGGTTCCTTCCTCAGGTACCTCGTCATCGGCGGTATCGGCACGGTGCTGGTTCCGTGGCTCGGGCGCGGGCTGCGCCTCACGCCGGGGGCGGCACGGCCGGCAGCGGAGGTGCGAGCCTCGGGCGGTACGGCGGCTTGAGCGCGACGAGGCGCGTCAGGCTCACTCTCGAGTTCGACGGCACCGGGTTCAAGGGATGGCAGCGTCAGGCGGCGGGGGAGAGGACCGTGCAGGGGGTCATCGAGGACGCCCTGGCGAACCTGCCCGGGCATCACGGCACCGTGAACGCCGCCGGACGCACCGACGCCGGCGTGCACGCCCTGGCCATGGTCGCGCACTTCGACACGACCAGCGCGATCCCGGACGAGCGGCTGAGGCTCGCGATCAACGCCCACCTGCCGCGCGATGTCGTCGTCCTAGCTGTGGAGACCGTCGCACCCGGCTTCGAGGCCCAGTTCCACTGCCTGTACCGCCGGTACCTGTACCGCCTGCGCGTGGTCAGGGACGATCCCCGGCGGTTGGCCATAGACAGGCACAGGGTGCTGCCAGTGTTCAGGCGGGTCGACACGGCAGCCATGAGGGCGGCCACCGTGCACCTGTTGGGCCGCCACGACTTCGCGGCCTTCGCGACACAGGAGACCAGGACGACGGAGCGCGAGCTGTACCTGTGCGACCTGCGGGAGGAGGCGGGCGAGCTGCGGCTCCATGTCGCCGCCGACGGCTTCCTGCGGAACATGGTCAGGACCATCGTCGGCACGCTCCTGTGGGTGGGCAAGGGCAAGCTCGCTCCCGACGACGTGGCCGACGTCCTCGCCTCGCGGGACCGGAAGCGCGCCGGACACAACGTGGGACCTCAGGGTCTCTACTTCGTCGAGGCCGGCTACGAGCCGTGGGACGAGCGGGCTTCCGAGCAGCGCGTAGCGCTACTGCTGCGCTGAGGCGGCGCCGGTGGCCGCTCCCCGGCCCGTATACTCGTCCTCATGGTCGCTGCCGCCGTTGACGACGTTGCCGACGTTGCCCACGTGGCGGTCGCTGCCGTCATGCGGCCACCAGAGGCCGACGACGTTGACGCCCTGTCGGGGCTGGATGGGCGCTACGCCTCCGCCCTCGGGCTCGAGCCGTACGTGAACCGCGGCAGCCTGCACTACTTCGGGCGCAGCGGTCATTCGTTCGTGGCGCAAGTGGAGCGCGGTGACATCGTCGGCTTCGTCCTGGCGCACACGACGTGGACGGGCGCGCAGCCGTCGCTGCGCCTGGAACGCCTCGTCGCGTCACCGGGCGCCGGCGCCGCCGACGTCGCGGCCGCGTTGGCCGAGGCGGTCGTGAAGAGCGCCTACGACGCCGGCGTGTACCGCCTGGGCGCCCAGGTGCCTGCGGCCGACCCTATCGGCAGGGCAGCCCTGGAACGTGCCGGCTTCGGGGCCGTCGACGTGATCACGTACGCCCGCAGGCTCGGTTCGGCGGGGGCTGGCCGGACCGCGACGTGAGCGCGCCCGGCACCAACCGCGCTGTCGTGGCGGTGAGAGGCATGGACACGCAGGAGGCCAGGCAGCGGGTGAGGTCGGCGCTGGCGGCCGTGGCGGGCGTGAGCGAGGTCATGCCCGGCGACGGGTCCAAGATGATCGTCGAGTACGACCCGACCGAGGCGACGGTGATGGACCTGATCAGGGCGCTCAGGCGCATCGGCTTCCTCGCCGGCATGGAGTGAGCAGAAGGGGAGCTTGAGTTGAGCTCGAAAGAGGACAAGAGCCGGGCGCAGGTCGCGCCCAGCGCGAAGACGGCGCAGAAGCCGGCCAAGGGCGCACCGAAGGGTAAGGGACGCGCCGCCAAGACGCCGGCGGGACCCCGCAAGAAGGACCAGATCGTCGTGACCGACGGCGCCCTCGCCAAGATCGTGGGCCTCTCCGCGCACGAGGTGCCGGGGGTCGTCGGGATGGCTCCGACGACCTTCACCGAGGGCATCAGGCGCATCCTCGGCACGCGCCAGGTCGACGAGGGCGTCGTGATAGCTCGGGGCGAGAAGCAGGACATGGCCGACGTGGACATCTACGTGGTGGTCGCCTACGGCGTCAACATCCCCGTCGTAGCGGATTCGGTGCGCGAGCGGGTGCGCTACGCGGCCAAGACCTACGCCGGCGTGTCGTTGGAGAAGGTGAGGGTCCACGTGGCGGGGGTTAGCCGTGCCTGAGGTGGCGGAGGCCGTCAAGCCCGCCGGCAGGGTCGCGGCCCGTGAGCTCTCGCACGCCTTCATCTTCGCCACGCAGTGGCTGGGCGTGTTCGTCGAGGAGGTCAACGCCCTCAACGTCTACCCGGTGCCCGACGGCGACACCGGCACGAACATGCACCTCACGATGCAGTCGGTCAGGCGCCAGCTCTCAGAGCTGCGCACCGTGAACATGCAGACCGTCGCGCGTGCCCTCTCCTACGGCTCCCTCCTGGGTGCCCGCGGCAACTCGGGCGTGATCCTCTCGCAGGTGCTCAAGGGCTTCGCGGAGGCGGTCAAGGACCACCAGTCGCTGGGTGGCCCGGAGATCGCCGAGGCGCTCGTCGCCGGTTCGGAGAGCGCCTACGCCGCCGTCATGCGGCCGGTCGAGGGCACGATCCTGACCGTCGTGAGGGAGGCCGCCGAGGCCGCGAACGAGGCGCGCAGGGCCGCGCCCATCGAGGTCATGAAGGTGGCGCTCGACGCCGGCCGCGAGGCGCTGGAGAAGACACCGGAGCAGCTGCCCATCCTCAAGCAGGCCGGTGTGGTCGACGCCGGCGGCCTGGGCGCCCTGCGGGTGATCGAGGGGCTCATCGCCTACTTCGAGAAGAGCGACCTGCCGCCGCCTCCCAGGATCGAGAAACGGGCCCAGCAGCAGTTCGAGGAGGAGGAGTTCGGCTTCTGCACCGAGTTCCTGCTGGCCGACGTCAAGGTGCCCACCAAGGAGATCCAGGAGCTCGTGGCCCCGTACGGCGACTCTCTCCTCGTCGTCGGCGCGGAGGGCTTCGTCAAGGGCCACATCCACACGCAGGAGCCCGAGAAGCTCCTCGCCACGGTGGGGCGCTACGGTCGGATGGTCCGGTCGAAGGTCGAGGACATGTCCGAGCAGCACTCGGAGATCCTCGCCGACGTGAACCTGGGCGAGGACGAAGGGCAGCCGCTGGCCGCGGTCGCCGTGGCGAGCGGTTACGGCCTCACCCGCGCGTTCAGGAGCCTCGGCGTCAGGGTGGTGGGCGGCGGCCAGACCGACAACCCTTCCGTCGAGGACCTGAGCGACGCCGTGCGCAGCGTGGGGGCGCAGACGGTGATCCTCATGCCCAACAACAAGAACGTGATCATGGCAGCGGAGCGCGTCAACGAGATCGTGGGGGACAAGCGCGTCGTGGTGCTGCCGACACACACGCTGGGCCAAGGCCTGGCGGCCGCCGTGGCCTTCACCGAGGACGGGGACCCAGAGGCGGTGCTCGAGGAGATGCGGGAAGCCGCTCGCGACACCGTGACCCTGGAGGTCACCAGCGCCAGCCGCGATGCTAGGTTGGACGGCGTCGACGTCCAGGAGGGCCAGGCGATCGGCCTGGCGGACGGCGTGCTCGAGGTGGCCGCCGCCAGCCCGGACGAGGCGCTCCTCCAGCTGGTGACGCGGCACGGGGTGGACCGCGACATCGCCACCCTGTTCCACTCCTCCTCGGTCTCGGAGGAGGAGGTGGAGGCGGTCGTCGCCCGCATCGCTGCGGCGCTGCCCGAGCTCGAGGTGGAGGTCCACGCCGGTGGCCCCGACCTCTACCCGTACCTGGTCGTGCTCGAGTAAGGCCCGGCTTCGGGCGAGGGCAGCGCCGTTCGTTAGGTCTCCGTTAAGGCGGATGCGTCCCCGACCGCCATCTCTCACGTGCTTCGCAACGTGCCTCACACGGTCGCTGCGAGCATGGCGGGACGAAGGAGGTCACATGAAGCGCACCGTCCTGATCATCGTCGGGCTCGCTGTGGGCGGCCTGCTCGCCGCCTGCACGACGGGCGGCGGCCCCACGCCTCCGTTGCCACCGGAACCAGACGAGGAGCTCAGCCTGGGCTCGAGCGCCACCCACTTCTACGAGCCCGGGGAGAGCCGGCTCTACTTCGTGCACTCCAGCCTGGCCTTTGACCTGATCCAGGTCGAGCTGGACCGGGACCTCAAGCTGGAGGTGGGCAACGAGTCCCTGGAGCTCGAGTTCACCGCTCGTTCCGGCGAGTTCTTCGGCAGCGGCACGGCCGGGCTGGGCCCCGCCTCCCTGGCCACGGCCGCGATCACCGAGGAGCGTACCTGCAACGGCTCGTGCATCGTCTTCCGGCCGTTCGGCGACTTCTACGTGCAGGTCACCAACGACTCGGGCGCGGCGGTGCAAGCGGACCTCGACGTGTTCGGCACCAGCTTCAGGGACACCACCGAGCCCGACAACTTCGACCTGATCGCGCCGCCCACGATCCCGGCGGGCAGCTTCGACAAGGGCGCCATCGAGACCGTGGGCGACGTGGACTACTGGGACATCCCGGCCACGGCGCAGGTGATCTTCTCGCCGCAGGGCTTCCCGACCGAAGCGCACGTAGTCAACTCCTTCGGCGAGGTGCAGGTCGAGCTGCCGCCGGGCGAGGCCGTCACGGTGTTCGACGACGAGTTCGTCAGGGTGCGCGCCGTCGACCCGAACCGCGCGGCGATCGCGGGCCAGAGCGGGTACACGCTGGAGCACGGCAACTTCCCGGCGACCGTGAGCAGGGAGGCGCTCGGGCACCGCTGATCACGCACTGACCTCAAGGTTCGGTTAACCGCACCGGCACGCTCGCCGTGCTACCTTCCTCTCGACGTATCGCGAGTGGAACGTACGGTAGAGAACTAGGGTCGGCAACAGGGTTCCGGCCGCCGGCGTTCTGCCAACGTCGGCGGCCGGTACTCGTTTTCGTCTCGAGGGCAAGGTAGGTGACCGTGAAAGCCAACGTCCTGCGCATCCTTCCCGTCCTGGCCATCCTGCTGGCGGCCTGTTCCAACCCGCCGCCTCCGCCCCCTCCGTCCGACCCCATGCCGGCCACCAGCGACGGCGGCGGGACGCCAGCCGGCTCCGTCGACCTGGCGCCGGGCGAAGACGCGAACTTCAACCTAGTGCTCGGGAACGTGCCCCAGAGCTTCGACGTCATCGTGGCCGAGCTCGTGACCGACCAGAGCGCCGCGATCGAGCTACGCAACGGCGGTTACTGGGGCATCATCTCGAGCAGCGTGTCGCGCGACCGCTTCGTGCGGGGACGCCTCGGCACCGTGCCGCCCGCCATCCCGTCCACGCAGGAGGCGGCTCCGGCGACCGTGACGGAGCCGACGCTGCTGTGTCAGGGCCCGTGCATCATGTTCGACCCGGCCGGCGGCAGCTTCTACCTGCGCGTCGTGAACACCGGAGGGTCTCAGCTGTCGGCGCAGGTCTACCTCTACGGCTGGGACCTCGACGACCAGAACGAGCCGGCCAACGACCTGCGCAGCGGCGCTGTCCCCTTGGCCGAGGGTGAGTCCGGCGCGCTCGAGCTCCTGGGTGATGTCGACTACTGGTCCACGACCACCGACGCCGACGTCACCATCAGCGAGCCTACCGGCATCGAGGTCGAGGTCTCCGTCTACGACACCTGCGGTCTCGCGGTAGCGGGGCCCTATCAGGGTGGAGAGACGTTCAGCGTCTACCAGGGTGAGTCCGTCAGGGTCAGGGCCGCCGGCGAGGTCGCTGCCACCGCAGGCCGCAGCCGCTACTTCGTCACGGTAGACCCGTTCTCGGGCGCCCCGCGACCACCGGGTTGCCAGCAGGTGACCGCCAACACCAGTGACACCACCCCAGTTGGCAGCGTGAACCTCAGCGGATCCGGCCAGGCCGTGTTCGTGCTCACCGTCCCGAGCACGGTCCGCAACCGCGACATCCTGCAGATCGAGATCACGAAGGACGCCGGGCTCGAGGTGCTCGCCTCGGCCGGCGGTGCCGTGCTCTACAGCAGCCACAGCCGCGACTACTTCGCTGCCGGATCGCTGGGGCCGTTC
>Ga0079224_100011997_pt1 | contig 11971 bp, 8 predicted proteins | sample Stecom2015_FD_80414 | JGI IMG/M metagenome (GOLD analysis project Ga0079224, IMG submission 80414) | Agricultural soil microbial communities from Utah to study Nitrogen management - Steer compost 2015 | ecosystem: Environmental > Terrestrial > Soil > Agricultural land | place: USA: Utah... | reverse complement strand
GTGAGCCCGGCCTTCATCAGCTCGACGGCCGACGCGCGCGTGATCTCCGCGCCCTCGCCGCGGCCATAGACAGAGACGATCGCGAACGCGACCACTTTGCCGGTCGCCATGACTGTGTCGATCGCCGCCGAGACTTGCGCGATATCTGGCCCGTTAGGCTCCTTGGTGCCATGGTTGGGGACGAAGCGCGCGTCGAGGATGTCCGAGTCAATGTGCAGGTAGAGGTAATCGCAGCGGCTTGCCAGGTCCTCGATGGCCTCGGTCAGATCCATGCCCGGAAAGCCCTCGGCCGGGGCCGCGATCTGGATCGAAGTAGCGCGGACAAGCTGTTCTTCGGCCGGATCGAGGTTGCGGACGTCGACCATCAGGATGCGGTCGGTCGGGATCGGCGCAGCCATGTGTGAGCCTTCGCGCCACTCGGGGAAATCCAGACCGGCGGCGACTGCCACCGGCATGCCGCCGAGCATCCCGGAGAGCGTCGTGCGCGAGGTGTTGAAGTCGCCGTGGGCGTCGAACCAGACCAATCCGATGCGGGCATCCGACCCATGCACGTCCTGCCAGCCACCGAGTACGCCGGTGATGTGCGAGCAATCCCCGCCGACCATCACCGTCGCCTTGCCCTGCCGCACGCCGCCGGCCACGGCGTCAGCGATCTGGCCTCCGATCGTCCCCAGGTTGGCGGTCGGGCTCTCGACGCGCCGCTCCTCCGGAAACTGCGGATCGACGAAGGTCGCCACCTTCTCCAGCTCGCCGTAGGCGCCCGCATGGCGGTAATTATCGACCGAGCGCTCGTCCCCATCTGAGCGCTCACTGCCCCGGTAGCGTACTTCGACGACGTTGAGGCCGCGTCGTGCCAGCGAAGTCATTGCCGTCCCGTTCGCTTCGTGTCAAGATCGCCGTCTCGCATCCTACCATCCAAGAAATAGAGTCTGCCGATTGCAGAAAGGTCACGCCATGCGGGTACTGGTGACAGGTGGCACGGGCTTCGTCGGGATGAATGTGGCCAGGACGCTCGCAAGTCGGGGGCACGACGTCCTCATTGCAGACGTCGCCGAGCCTGATGCCTGGGTCAGGGACTTCCTCGCCGGTGTTGACGAGCGCGTCGGCTATTTCCAGGTCGATCTGGCGGAACGGGGCGAGTTGGAGCGAGCATTGCCGGCAGGCTCGCTGGACGCTGTGGTGCATGCCGCCGTGATCACGGCCACCACATTGGATGTCGAAGTCTCTTCGGCACGCTCGATCGTCGACGTGAACCTCGGCGGGACGGTCGAAGCGCTCGATGCCGCGGTCGAGCGCGGCGCCAGGCGATTCGTGTACGTCTCAAGCCCATCGGCGCTGGGTGACGCTTCTGCGGGCGGGCTGGTAGCCGAGGACGCCCGGCCGCGGCCGCGATCGCTCTACGGCATCACCAAGCTGGCCAGCGAGCTGCTGGTGGCGCGCTGGACGGAGCTGGGTCGCGTCGAGGGCATCTCAGTCCGCATCGCCCAGCCTTATGGTCCCGGCGAGCGCACCACCGGGGCGCGCGTGCGCACCTCTCCGATCTGCGAATGGTTGCCGCTGGCCGAGCGCGGCGAAACGCTGCCGACCGGGCCGCTGGATCGTGCCCGGGACTGGACCTACGTCGCCGACACGGCCGTGGGCATCGCGCAACTGGTGACGGCGGACCGGCCCACTGCGCCGCTCTACCACCTCGGCACCGGGGTCGATGTATCCGTTGCGGAGGTCGTTCGGGAGCTGGAGGTTCACTACGGACCACTGCAACTCGACGAAACGGCGTCCGGAGATGAATTGAATCCCAACATTGCCGGCCCGGCGCGTCCACCCCTGGACCCATCACGCTTCGAGCGCGAGTTCGGTTGGAAGCCCTCAACCGACATTCAGACTGGCATGCGGCTCTACCTGGATTGGTGGGCCGGGTTCCGGCGGTAGCCGTGACTGGAGACATGATCGGCTCGGACTCAATACACCGTAATCCGATTACCTTGGTCGCTCACTGGGCCCGAGCCAGCTCCACCCCTACGATGGTTGAACGGCGGCAGCGATGGGGAAACCGCCTGCCGGAACCGTCGACTTGATCCCGGCAGGCGGCGGCGAACGAGGTTGCTAGTCGCTTTGGGTGGCGAGGCGGTCGAACAGGGCGCAGTAGGCCCGGCGCGCCATGTCGAACGAGCGCAACTGGAAATTCTCGTTGGGCGCGTGCGCCCGGCTGTCCGGCATGCCCCAGGAGAAGAAGATCATGTCGGCGCCGAGCACCTCCTGGTAGGTCGCGGCGATCGGCAGCGTCCCGCCCAGGCGGACGTAGTAGGGGTCGCGGTCGTAGAGATCGCCGAGCACCTCGTAGGCGGCCTGGATGGCCGGGTGCTCGGGGCCGACGCGGAACGCCCGGGAGCCGCCGGTGGTCGAGGCGTCAACCGTCACGGTGGCGCCGGCCGGTGCGTGCTTCTGGAGGTGCGCCTCGAGCAGCTTGAGGATCTTCTCCGGATCCTGATTGGGCACCAGCCGGCAGGTGATCTTGAAGTGCGCCTCACAGGGCGTCACCGTCTTGGTGCCGGGGCCGGTGAAGCCGCCCCAAAAGCCATTGAGGTCCAGCGTCGGCCGGCCCCAGTTGAGCTCGACGGCGCTGTAGCCGTGCTCGCCGACGATCTCGGTCGCGCCGACACTCTGAAGGTATTCCTGCTCGTCGAACGGCGCCTGCGAGAAGAGCTCGCGCTCCTCGTCGGTGATCGGGACGACGTCGTCATAGAAGCCCTCGACGGCGACCCGGTTCTGCTCGTCATGGAGCGTTGCCGCGAGCTGGGCGGCGGCGCGGACAGCGTTCTGGATCGACGCGCCGAAGCCTCCTGAGTGCATGTCGGTGTCGGCGGTGCGAACGTTGACCTGGCAGCCGGTGATGCCCTTCGAGCCCAGCGTCAGCGAGGGCGTATCCGGGCCCCACATGCCGCCGTCGGCGCAGAGCACGAAGTCGCAAGCCAGCAGGTCAACGTTCTCTTCAACGAACGGCGGCAGGTTCGGCGAGCCGATCTCTTCTTCGCCCTCGATCGAGAACTTAAGATTGATCGGCGGCTGGCCGTCGGTGCGGCTAAGCGCTTCGACGGCTTTGATCGGCATGAAGAGGTTGCCTTTATCGTCGGCCGCCCCGCGGGCATAGATGCGGTCGCCGCGGATGGCCGGCTCGAAGGGCGGCGTCTCCCACTGCTCGACCGGATCGGGCGGCTGAACATCGTAGTGACCGTAGATCAAGGCCGTGGGCTTGGATTCATCGACGATCCACTCGCCGTAGACGACCGGGTTGCCAGCGGTCGGCATAATCTCGACCTTCGGCACGCCAGCGTCGCGCAACTGCTGGGCCACCCACTCGGCGGCGCGCTGGATGTCATCCTTGTGCTCCGGCAGCGACGACACGCTGGGTATGCGCAGGAACTCGAAAAGCTGATCGAGGTGCTCCTGTCGGTGCTCCTCCAGATACGCTTGCCAGGCTCGCGGTGTCGACAATCTGTCCTCCATTCATATCCTTGTAGCCGGGGATGGTGTAGCGGATCCGGCCGGGATTCGCAACCTGCGAGGAGGCTCCCGTGTCCCGGGCGACGGCCAGCCCAACGCTCAAGCGCCGCGAGTTCATGGATGCCGTGCGCGATGCCTGCCTAGCAGCGCTGCCCGAGGAGCGGCGGGTGTTCCACTCGCGGCGCACGATGAACCTGCTGAAGATCCACTACAACGAAAATTTCCGCATCCACTATGAGCTGATGATCGTCGCCGAGAAGGGGTTGATCGAGCTGGGCCTGCACTTTGAGGACGGCCCTGAATCCACTGCTCGGCTGTTGGAATTCTTCGACCGCGCCGTGATCGAGATCAAGCACGAGCTGGGCCAGCAGGTGGAGCTCGAGCGCTGGACCAAGTCGTGGGGACACCTCTTCGAGGTGCACCGACTGGAGCCGCTGACGCGCGATCTGGCGGGCTCACTCGGCCGCCGGCTGGCGCAAATGATCGTGACGCTCCAGCCGCTGCTGGACGAGGCGTTCGAGCTGGGGCTCGTGCCGGTCGAGCCGCGGCCAGGGAGCGGCCGGTCGCGGTTTCGCTCGCGGCGCGGGGCGCGTACGTGATTCTTCCTATTGCGGATGCCCAAATGGCTGGACTAAGCTAGGCAGGGAGGGGTCACGTCCCGGTCACGTGACGCACTCGCTGTTACGGATCAGCCCTAATGAACATTGGAGGACAGACGTTGGCACACCAACTCCCTGATCTGCCGTATCCCTACGATGCGCTCGAGCCGCACATCGACGCGCGCACGATGGAGATTCACCACAGCCGGCACCACGCAACCTATGTGAACAACCTCAATAATGCTCTTGAGGGCCATGAGGATCTCCAGTCCAAGAGCATTGAGGAACTGCTGCGCGACATCGACTCGGTCCCGGAGGAGATCCGCACGGCGGTCCGCAACAATGGTGGTGGCCATGCCAACCACTCGCTGTTCTGGGAGATCATGAGCCCGGATGGCGGCGGCGAACCGAGCGGCGCGCTGGCCGAGGCGATCAATGCCAAGTTCGGTTCGGTCGATCAGCTCAAGGAGCGCGTCAACGCGGCCGGCGCCGGCCAGTTCGGCAGCGGCTGGGCCTGGCTGGTAGTCGACGAGAATGGCGAGCTGGAAGTGCTCTCGACCCCGAACCAGGACAGCCCGCTGATGATGGGCAAGACCCCGATCCTGGGCGTCGACGTCTGGGAGCATGCCTACTACCTCAAGTACCAGAACGCGCGCCCCGCGTACCTCGAAGCCTGGTGGAACACCGTCAACTGGGACGCGGTCGCCAAGCGCTACGAGGCCGCGCGCGGCTAGTCTCCATCACATGAGACACCAATACGGGAGGGCGAAAGCCCTCCCGTTGTCGTTTCCGAATGCGCGCCACTGTTGAAGAAGACATCGCCCGGGTGCCGGTTCCCTAGCCGGACGGCGTCGGGCTCCCCGGGGGTGGTGACGGGGTCGAGTCGGACGGGGATTCCTGCTGGTCAGAGCTGCTTGGCGTCGGCGTGGACTCCGGCTGTGCCGTCGGCGTTGGCGTGTCCGGCGCCGGGGTGGCCGTCGGGCTCGCCTCGTTGCCGGGCCGGGCAGTGTCCGGAACGTTCTTCGGCGGCTCTTCGGTCGGTGGCGGCGTGACGGTCGGCGACGGCGTTGGCGACGGCTCGGGCGTGGGCGGCGGCTCGATCACGCGGTCGCCCAGGTAGGTCACGCGCACCTGGTTATTGCGGTCGAGCCCCAGCGCCAGGAAGGTGGGCCAGCTCAGTTCCACAGCCCACTTGGCGCGCCAGGCGATGCGGTGCGGGATTGCCACCTGGTCGCCGATGGTGCATTCCAGCACGCGTCCGTTGGCTTCGAGCTTCAGGCGCTCGCCGATCAGGTAGTCGGGATGCACGCAGTAGAAGCCGTGCGGGTCGGGCTTCCAGTAGTCGACGGCGTTGCCCCAGGAGACGTGCTTGCGCATGGCCTCCTCCCACCACTCGACCGAGTAGGACTCGGCGTAGTGCGCGGCGCGCCCCTCACCAACGAACTTGCCCTCCTCGCGTACTGGATCGATGCGTGGCCCGGTCGGCGGGTAGTGCGCCTCCAGCCGCTCGGCGGTCTCCAGCACGGCTCTGGCCCAATCTTCAGCGGTGGTCTGGACGGTGTCGGCGGCCGCCAACCGGGCGCCAGCGTTGAAGTAGTTGACGAGGATCGTGTTCCAGTCCCAGGCGGCGTACATCTCGCGGCTGAATTGGCTGGCGGCGAGCTGCGCGTTGAGGCCGGGGTCTTCCAGGTCGATGTCGGCAGCGTTGGCGTCGACGTAGGCACCCATTAGACCGTAGCCGCCGTTAGGGGCCGTGCCGAACGGGTTGCCGTTGGTCGAGTTCAGCGCCATCGCGACGAAGATGTAGGGGTCAATGTAGTTGTCGCGGGCCGCCTTGAGGATCTCCTCACCGAAAGGAATCTCAGCCGCCAGGCGGGCAAACTCCGGCCGCTCCGGCCGCTCGAGCCCGCGCCAGAGGCGATAGTGCAGGCCGACGTTGCCGGACTCCACCTGCCAGCCTTCCGGGTTGGACGGCGTGTAGGTCAGCGTGCGGCGCTCGAAGGCCTGGATTAGCACCATCGTTGGGACACTGTCGACTTGCGTCTCGATCCAGTAGGGCTCGGTGATCGGCAGGCCGAGCAGGTTGAGCGCTGGGATCGGCAGGTCGGTCGCCCAGCCGGCGAACGGGCTGGCGACGTTGTGGCCCAATAGCTCCTCGTACTCGACGATCGTGACGTCGTGGTCGGTGACGCTGTCCGGAATGATCTCGCCGCTGGCGGTCAGCAGCGCGGTGACCGGCGCGCCGACCTGGTTGAGGTGGCGGACTGGCTCGTCCGGTTCTGGCGGGCTGTCGGGATCCGCAACCGCCACCTGGGCGTCGTCGTCGACCGGGCGCACGGAGGCGTGCGGAGCGAGCGTGGCGTAGGTGACCGGGTTCGGCTGCTCGAGGTCGCCGACCAGCGGGATGTCGGCCGGTTCGCGGTCGACGAACTCTGTCTCACCGAGCTGGATCTGGCCGGTGATCATCTCGGTCGTCAAGAGCGCGCCGCTGACCATCCAGATCGAGCCGGGGGGAGCCTGCGGGTTGATCAGGTCGAGGCGCCCCTTGTCGTAGTACACGACCTTGCGAAAGTTCGTCGGGCTCTGCGGGTAGTACTCGTAGGCTGCCGCGATTGGTTCGGGCCCGAAGGCCCAGGCACGCTGCACGGCCCCACTGGCGATCTGCCCGTCGGTGATATCCCAGACAGCCTGGATCGACGGGTCAACGATGACCGGTTCGGGCTGCGGTTGGTTCTTGTCGTCCGATGTCTCCTGCGCGATCGTCGGTAAAGCCAGTGAAGCGATGAAGATGAACGGAATGATCGAAACAAGACCTCGCCAGGCAGGTCTGCTTATCCGTTGCATCGCTGGCGTTCCCTTTCCCCTGTGGATTGGTGGATGGGGCGCCCTGCGCCCGTTCGACGTTGCTCTCGCCGGTGTCCATCCCCACACCCGGACACAGCGGCTTATCCAAGATCGGCGGGTAGTCGCTCGTTGATTCTACCCGCGCAGGTTGAGAACGCATAGCGACGCGAAAGGGTTACGCGGGCCGAAGTTCCTGTCCATCAGTTTCCGGTTTCATTGTCGCCGCCGGTCGGCTGTTCGAGTAGACGGCGGAGGATCTTGCCGGCGGCCGATTTCGGCAGCTCATCGCGGAACTCGACCTGGCGCGGCACCTTGTAGCGTGCCAGGTGCTGGGTGCAGAACTGGATCACCTCGCGACGATCGAGCTGCTCCCCGGGCTTGACGACGATATAGGCTTTGACGATTTCGCCGCCGACCGCGTGCGGCACGCCAGCGACGGCGGCCTCGAGGATCTTCGGATGGCTCATCAGGACGTCTTCGACCTCGCGCGGGTAAACGTTCTCGCCGCCGGTGATGATCACGTCTTTGATGCGGTCGACGATGCGGAAGAAGCCATCCTCATCCATCAGCGCCAGATCTCCGGTGTGCAGCCAGCCGTCCGCGTCGAGGACGGCGGCCGTCTCCTCTCGGCGCTTCCAGTAACCGGCCATCACTTGCGGGCCGCGGATCAGGATCTCGCCGATCTCGCCCGGCCCGACGTCCAGGCCGGTGTCCGGGTCGACCAGGCGGACCTCGGTGCTCGGCAACGGCAGGCCGATGGAGCCATCGCGGGCGCGGCCGTCGAGCGGGTTGACGTGGGTGACCGGCGATGCTTCGGAGAGCCCGTACCCCTCGACCACGACGCCGCCGGTGATCTCGGAGAAGCGGCGCGCGACCTCCGGAGGTAGCGGGGCGCCACCGCTGACGCAAATGTTGATCGAACGCAGCGCGCGCTGGCGAGCCGGGTTGTTTTGCGCGGCGCGATTCAGCGCGTTGTAGAGGGTCGGCACGCCGGGCAAGATCGTCGGCTGGTACTTCTCGATCAGTTCCATGACGTCTTTCACGTCGAAGCGCGGGACGAGGATGACGCGCGCGGCCACCTGAACTGCCATGAAGAGGCATAGCGTGCCGCCGTAGGCGTGGAAGAATGGCAGGATCGCCATGACCACTTCCTCGCCGTCGCGAAGCTGTGTTAGCCAGCTGGTCACCTGGATCGTGTTGGCCACCAGGTTGCGATGGGTGAGCACAGCCGCCTTCGGAAGCCCGGTCGTTCCGCCGGTGAACTGGAACACCGCCGCGTCGTCTGGCGCCCGCTGCACGTCGACCGGGCCTGGCGGCGCGACCTTGAGCAGTTGCGTGTACTGGTAGCGGCCGCGCGCCGGCTCGTGCGCCACGTCGACCATCTCGTTGCGGTATTTCAGCGGATAGAGCCAGCGCTTGATGCGCGGCAGGCCGTCCTCGACACCGGTGACGATGGCGGATTGGAACTGCCCGCGCTCGAGCAGCGGCTCGATGACGTCCCAGAAGCGGTCGAGCGTGATGATGATCCGTGCCCCCGACTCGACGGCGAGGGTCTCGATCTCGCTCGCCGTTAGCAGCGGGTTGATGGCGGCGACGATCCCGCCAGCCTTGAGCACGCCATAGGCGACGACGAGGTACTGAGGGACATTCGGTAGTACCAGCATCACCGGCTGGCCCGGTTCGACGCCCAGCTCGATCAGCCGGTGGGCGAAGCGGTCGGATTGTTCGTCAATCTCGCCGTAGGTGAAATCACGGCCGTAAAAGGTGGCAAACGTCTTCCGGGGGAAGCGCTCAGCCGTCCGCCGCAGCATCTGCGGGAGTGTGATATCGGGAACGTCGACTTCGGCTGGCACACCGCGCTCGTAGTGCTTTACCCACGGGCGCGCGTCCAGGATCGCCGCGTGTTGCATGTGCTCTGAGGACCGTGATTGAGCCATTGTCTGCTCCTACGAATTCGGATGGTGCCCCAATCCCGCCGCATCGCTGAGCAACTAGTGTAGTTCGCGCTCGGCGCCGACGGCCAAAGGAGTGGTTGACTGCTTCCCACTCACTACTTATAGTGGGGTTACTCGAAAAAGGTCTGACCACTGATCCACCCGGGCGGGGGGCGAATGCCCGACGACTTTGCCGTTGCACCGATCCGCAAGCAGCGGGTGTCTCACCACGTTGCTGTCGCGATCTGCCGCATGATCCGCGACGGCAACCTGCGGCCCGGCGACAGCTTGCCGCCAGAGCGTGACCTGGCGCGCATGTTGCAGGTAAGCCGCGCGTCGCTGCGGGAGGCGCTGCGTGGGCTGGAGATCGCCGGGATCATCGAGTCCCGCCACGGCGGCGGCACGCTGGTGCGGAGCTTCTCGGCCTTTGGCACCGAATCCCCGCTGGCGATGGTCTTCGAGACCAACCACGATATGGTCAGCGATCTCTGGGAGGTGCGCCGGATCGTCGAGCCAGCGTTCGCCGAGCGCGCCGCCGCCCGGGCGACCGAGGAGGGGGTGGCGTCGTTGCGCGAGATGCTCGAGCGCCACTACGACGCCTATCACCGCGCCGGAACGGGCGTCGCCGCGCGCCAATACGACCGTGAGTTCCACGGGGCGGTGGCCAGCCTGGCCAACAACGAGGCCGCGCAGCAGGTGATCGATCTGCTCAACGCGCTGGTCCACACCGGCTATCAGGCTCATCGCGCCTTCATCCTGGAGCGGCGCAAGCGCGCCTACGCCCGTCACGTCGCGATCTTCGAAGCGATTCGCGATGGCGACCCTGCCCGGGCGCGGAAATCGATGATCGACCACCTCGAAGAAGTCGAAGAATTCATCCTCGAAGAACTCATTCAGGGTAATGGACCTGCAAATGAGTACCCGATCACAAGCGTAGATCAAGATAATTCGCAGCCAACCAGAGTAGAGAACGGAGGTGTGGGCCCGTCGGAATCACCGTGATCGAGTGTGCCCGCGCGAGGGAGAGGCGCGGCACCCCCGCCGAACACTTCGCTGTCCGGCACGAGAGTAGGAGCATGGCCGCATGACGAACGAGAATGAAGGTACCCCGAACAGGCAAACGACGGACATCGATTGGAGTGTGCTGAGCGGGCCCCGGGTGTCGCGACGCACGCTGATGAAACTGGCGGCCATCACCGGCAGCGTCCCCTTCGCCTCCTGGCTGGCGGCCTGCGGTGATGACGACGATGACGACGACGGCGGTGATGATACCGACGGTCAAGCGGCCGAGCCGACAGAGGCAGTGGACGATTCCGGCGGCGACGAGGAGGAGCCGACGGCCACGGAAGCCGCGACCGAAGAGGGCGGTGATGAAGAAGGCGATGAGGAAGAGGACGGCTCCGGGGGGCAGGTCGCAACGACCGGCCCGGTCAGCGGCACAGCTCCAGCGGCTGAACCCACCCGCGACGAAGGGGCCCGCCAGGGCGGCACGCTACGGCTGGGCTACGGCACAGTCACGCAAATTCTGACGCTGGACCCGGCGCAGGTGACCCAGGGCGTCGTCGCTGGCGAGCTGATCTCCAATATCTTCTCGAGCCTCGTGCAATTTGACGAGAACCTCGGGCTGGTGGCCGACCTTGCGGAGACGTGGACCGTGTCGGAAGACGGTATGGATTACACCTTCAATCTCCGCGAGGGACTGTTGTTCCACAACGGCGACACGTTGACGGCAGAGGATTTCATCTACACCTACGAGCGCACGACCGACGAGGCGTTCGCCTCCCCGCATGCCAACAAGCTGGAACTGGTGACCGAGATCACGGCGGTCGATGAGCTGACCCTGAACATCAAGCTCAGCGCGCCCTTCGCACCGTTCCTCGCCGTGGCTTGCAGTCGCGGTCCTGGCCGTGCGTTGACGCCGATTTCGCGGCGCGCGATTGAGGAGATGGGCGACGAGCAGTTCGGGCTGGAGCCGGTCGGCTGCGGTCCATTCAAGGTGGTGCCGGGATCGGCCGAGATCGGCGTCGGATTCGAGATGGAAGCCTTCGAAGACTGGTATGGGGGCCGGCCGCTGTTGGACCGCGTCGTCGTGCAGATCATTCCCGAACCATCGACTCAGGCTGCCGCGCTCGAGGCGGGTGACGTCGACATGCTCAACATCGTCAATACGGCCAACGACGCGCAGCTGCGAGCCAACAGCGACATCGTTGTCGTCGAGGCGCCGGGCACCAGTTGGAGCGGCCTGACGATGAACTTCAACCGCCCGCCGTGGGACAACATCAACGCGCGCCTGGCCGTCTCCAAGGCGATCGACCGCCAGGACTACGTCGATCGCACGTTCCTGGGGCTGGCCACGCCGGCTCACAGTGCAATCGCGCCGGCCTTCGGGTGGGTCTACCACGCGGACGACCCGGAGAACCCGCAAGCATTCGACCTGGATGAGGCTAAGCGGCTGGCCGAGGAGGTTGGCCTGGCCGGCACCAAGGCCGTTCTGATGGCGCTTTCGGACAACTCGCGCGCCCAGGAAGTCATCCGCAATGCGCTGGCTGAGATCGGCGTCGAGGTCGAGATTCAGCCGCTGCAGAGCGCGGCGCTCAATGAGCGCTGGATGGCCGGCGACTTCGATCTGCACATCAATGGTTCGGTGGTCGACGCCGATCCGGATGACGGGCACTACAACTTCTTCCATTCGGAGGGGCCCTGGAACGTCTACGGCTACAACAGTCCGGAGGCCGACGAACTCATCGCCAAGACGCGCGCGATCAACGATATCGACGAGCGACGGCAGGCCTGGCTGGACCTGGAAAAAGTGCTCCAGCGCGACGTCGCCTACGCCTTCCTGTCGCACTCGATCGACTACACGGCATTCCGTTCGTGCGTCATGGCTTACCGGAGGATCCCGGCGATGCGCCTGCTCGAAACCGTCTGGCTCGATCAGTAGCGCACCATCCGAACGCGGCCGGAGACGCAGGGCATGCCCCGGCTCCGGCGCCGCTCCCAGCCAACGCACGGAGGTGAGGCATGACGCGCTATATCATCCGCAGGCTGATCCACTCGATCTTCATCATCTGGGGGGTCGCGACCCTAGTGTTC
>Ga0079224_100011996_pt1 | contig 11971 bp, 6 predicted proteins | sample Stecom2015_FD_80414 | JGI IMG/M metagenome (GOLD analysis project Ga0079224, IMG submission 80414) | Agricultural soil microbial communities from Utah to study Nitrogen management - Steer compost 2015 | ecosystem: Environmental > Terrestrial > Soil > Agricultural land | place: USA: Utah... | reverse complement strand
TATGTCGCTTTCTCATTGCGGATAATCACGACCTGAGGCGACTCATGTTCGACCTGGAATTCGGTCGCAATCGTATCGCTGATATTTCGGTACGTCAGCAAATCAAGGAAGTATAGCTTGACTTCAGGTAATTCCTCTTCCCGCCAGTTACGTTCTAATCTGTCGAGGGTTGTTCTGCTAATATTGCAACGTGAACTATGTTTGAATATAAGGACCGGCGCCTGTTTTGATTCTGTCTTTAGTTGGTCGATCTGCTCCAAAGATCGTAAGCTGTTCCACTTCATAAATATCTCCTCTCAATAAAATCTCCGCTCAATCGTACCACATGCCCTGTTCACCCTTGTCGTATCTGGGCTTCTTGCCTTTTTCCTTCAAATGACCAGGCTGGGTTTCCTGTTTCTTAAATAAACGCGCCCACCACAGTCGAAAGTTCGTTACGGCGTCTCGTTCTTCTTTGACATTATTCTTGTTTGTTCTAACGAATTTGGCATCGGGATGCAGCTCGCGGTTCTTTTCAAAGAGTTGGAACTTTTGCATGCGAATATTCCCCTGATAACTATTTATCTTGGCAAACGCCTTACCGGGTTCGCGAACTTTCAAAGCTTCATCGGCACTGCTTGGATTACGTACATATTTGTATTGCTTTACCTTCACCTGCAGTCGTGCCACAGCGCGATCGGTGTCTGTCGTGCGCAACTTGAGCATCGCATCTTCTGAAATGTTTTTATTGCGAACATATTCCCGCCTCTTCACCTTTACCTGCAAACCTTTTACCAGATAAGTTTCCTTTTCAGGTCTTCTTTTCTTTATGGAGTTTTCATCAGCAAGCTTGTTCTGGATATAATTCTTTTTCAGGCGAGATAGTCGTTGATATCCGGTAAACCTTTCCCCCTGATCCTGAAAAGTCGGTAGCAGTTCGGATATTTTGTGATTTCCGCGGAATGCGGCAGCCTTCCGTGCTTCTGCAGAAGGGCCCTTGGGTTTAGCCTTAACATTTCCTGTGAATGTTGCAGCTTTTTCTCCTCCTGCGGGTTGACGCCCGGCGATTGGCTTCTCGTTATTGTTCCACAACTTGCCACTCACACTTCCGCCACCCTTTGCAGGTCGTCTTGCACGGATCGCTCCGGTATATCGTTCACCCTGATCCTGGAAGTCGTGGCCGGGTCTCACGCGTACAGGAATACCATTTACATTGGCGCCTTTGGCAGGAATTCTTGCCGGAATTGGTCTGCCCTGATTGTTCCAAAGCTTTCCGCTTACACTACCGCCGCCCTTTGCTGGTCGTCGTGCTTTAATAGATCCGGCAAAACCAACGCCCTGATCGCCAAAGCCTGAGTTTCGCCTGCGTTTCACCACAAGGCCACCGATTCGGTTGTCCCGGGGAACCCGCGCCGCAATGGCGCGTCCCCCATTATTCCAGTGCCGGCCGCTAATACTTCCACCGCCTCTTAGCGCTCTGCCTCGTTTGAATGCCCCCGAATAACCTTCGCCCTGATTCCGGAAGCCACCTCCCATCTTCATACGGCCCGGCATCCCGGGTATTCTCATTCCAGGTCTCACCGCTGCGAGCGCCTTGCCGGCGCGTGCCTGTTTCGGGACAGCACGCCGCTTACCACTTCCAAACGGAATCCCCTCCACATATTTTTTGCTGGACTTATTTCTATGGCGGATTTTTCTCCCCGCGATATCCCCTGTCCAGGCTCTGCTTCCCCGTGTGGCACTGCGATAACCACCGGAGGGGCCTTTGTACGCCCTGTCTTGACCGATTTTACCCCTGCCTCGATAAGGTTTGGGTGCCGCAATTACACCCGGGCGAGGCGTCTCAAAATTTCGACCGCGAACCCGGCGACCCGCAAGATCGGTTGTTTGCGCTCGTTCGCCCTTCTTTTTGGGGCGTTTGAAATTTGCATAAACATTGATGCTCTTGTGCTTGATGAAAGGACGCGAAGCACTTCGTGGAACAACCCGGCCACGCGCACCGGGGCTTTCGCGCTGTTCGGGTTGCCGCTGGAATCTCCTTACGCGTGCCAACGCTGCCTTGTCAGGTATAAAGCGGTCTTTTGTACGTGGTTTCCTTGAATTGTTGTGAACCAATGGACCGCTCTGAGGATAGACAATCCGCTTCTCGCTGGAATAATTGCGGCCCCGGATCTTTCGTCCTGCGATGTCACCCTTCCAGGCTTTTTGATCATTCCGGGGTGGTTTTACACTATATACCGGTCTTATTGGCTTACCTGCGCGGTCTCCCCCCTTTGCCCGCGCACGGGGCCGGTGATTGGGCGCGGCCCGATCGCCTCCGATACGTTTTTTCTGAAAAATGCGCAGGCCTTTTTTCTCTTTCCGCGGCGCTGTTTTGAAACGGGATTCCCGCTGACTCGCGGGACGATCACCTTTTGTATTTTGTGCAAAACCCGTGTGTCCAAGACAAACAAAAAGAAGGAGACACAGGAGTCTGGCCGGTGTGCAAAAAGTAGTCTTCGTATGATGACCGCGCTTGTCCAAAATTGAGCCTTGTAACCTGCTAAGTTAACTAAAATTTGAGCAACTCCTCAATTTTGCCCTTCAGGCGCCCTTTGGGCAGGAAATTCTGCTCAAGCGTCGGGGCGAATGGTACCGGTGTGTCAAGGCTGGCAACCCGGTACACCGGCGCATCGAGGAACCGAAAACATTCTTCCGAAATCCAGGCAGCGATCTCGGCACCTATTCCACCTGTTAACGTGTCTTCATGCAGAATAAGTACGCGGCTGGTCTTTTTTACCGAAGCGTACACCGTGTCCTTGTCCCACGGAAGTAATGTCCGCATATCAATAATATCGGCATCAAGATTCATTTCGCTTGCAATGTCCATTGCCCAATGTACACCCATCCCATAGGTAATGATTGTCATTTCGTTCCCTTCCCTGACAATGTTGGCCTTGCCAATTTCAATAGTATAGTAGTCATCAGGAACCTCTCCACGGATCGAGCGGTACAACAACTTATGCTCAAAGTACATGACCGGATTCGGATCTTCAATTGCCGCACACAAAAGACCTTTGGCGTCGTATGGATTGGAAGGGTAGACGATCTTTAAACCGGGAGTGTGAAAAAACCAGGCTTCATTACTTTGTGAATGAAACGGTCCGGCTGCAGTACCCGCACCTGTGGGCATGCGAATCACAACGTCGGCGTGCTGGCCCCATCGCCAGTGTGTCTTCGCAAGGTTGTTTGCAATCTGCGTCATCGCTTCTGATACGAAGTCGGCGAATTGCATTTCAACAACGCTCTTCATCCCGGCGATAGAGAGCCCTAGTCCTGCACCAACTACGGCAGCTTCGCAAATTGGCGTGTTCCGTATACGTTGCTTTCCGAACTGCGCAACAAATCCGTCGGTGATTTTGAAGACCCCGCCATATTCAGCAATGTCCTGACCCATCAAAACGAGCTCCGGGTATTTTTCCATCGACTGGCGCAGCCCGTCTGAGATTGCATCGACAAAACGTTTTTCTGAAGACTTATTCAGATCCGGTACAACGGGTGTAGTCTGAAACGGCGTATAGACATCCCGTAGTTCCAGTTCGGTGTCAGCGACGGGATGATTTTCCGCGAAAGCGATCTTAAGGCCATTGTTGACTTCGGATTTTATACGTTTTCGAAGGTCTTCGACTTTACTTTTGGTAATGATCTTTTCAGCAAGGAGGAACCGTTCAAAATTCTCAACCGGATCCTTAGCCGCCCAGGCCTCAAGCAGTTCTGCGGGAACGTACTTCGTTCCCGAGGCTTCCTCGTGGCCCCTCATTCTGAATGTAAGGCATTCAAGCAAAACGGGTCGCGGATTCTTCCTCATGGAGGCCGCGATTTCAGCTACGGTTTCGTACACGGCAAGTATGTTGTTACCGTCGACCTGTCTTCCTTCAATACCATAGCCGGTGGCCTTGTCAATAAAGTGCGCACAACGAAATTGCTCGCGCGATGGCGTGGATAAGCCGTAGCCATTGTTCTCCACAATGAAAATAACAGGCAGGTCCCAGACGCTGGCGAGGTTAATGGCTTCATGAAAGTCGCCTTCACTTGTACCGCCGTCACCGTTAAACACTGCTGTAACTTTCCCGCTGGATTTGAGAACGGAAGCTAATGCGATTCCTGTTGCCACACCGTTTTGCGGGCCGAGGTGTGAAATCATCCCAATGATATGGTGCGCATTGGATCCGAAGTGAAATGACCGATCTCTTCCTTTGGTATATCCGAGCAATGTACCCTGCCATTGAGCAAAAAGCTTTTCAAGCGGCAGGTTCCGGCTCGTAAAAACACCCAGATTTCGATGCATCGGAAGAATATACTCGTCGGGATCGAGAGCTTCGGTCACACCTACAGCGATTGCCTCTTGTCCGATTCCGCTAAACCATTTGCTGATTTTGTTCTGCCGTAGCAGAATCAACATCTTTTCTTCAATTAGTCGCGGTTTCAGGATTGCCTCATAAAGTCTGAGTAACTTTTCCGGAGTAAAGTTTCGGGCGTCGAATTTCATAATGATTAACAGCCGTAAAGTTATCAGACTTTTCTAATGTGCGGCAGATTTCCGGTATGGGAGTGCAACGGAAGCTGTCAAAAATTTGTATGCTTGCAGGACTTTGAATGATCATGCGACGCCTCCTGACCTGTGCTGTGTTCTTTGCTGTTTCGCTTACGCTTACAGCCCAGGATTTTCGCTTTCACCCATATCGCGTAGAGCAGGGGTTACCCAGCGACGTTATCAAAGCAGCAACCCAGGATTCCCTCGGTTACATATGGATCGCAACGGATGACGGACTTGTTAAGTACGACGGTCTCAGATTCACTACCTACAAACAGGCATTCCGAAGTCAATATGTCAAAGGATTTCTTCACACACGTGAAGGCAAACTGCTTGCATTCGGCGATCTGGATGTTATTGAGATCACAAATCGCATCGACACGGTAATCTTCCGCCAGGTATTGAAAGGCGAACGTTTCTTCAGCGATTCTGCGATGTGGTTTCCCAAATCAATTTATCAGGATACCAACGGGTATATCTGGTTGGGTGAACCTCACTCAGTGATCCGCTACGACGGCAGCAACATTAAACGTTTTGACTTTGGTGAGGAAAACAGATCTTCCGTCTATACCCGATCCTTCGCGTTTTTTGAAGATCAGTTTAAAACGCTGTACGTAATTTCTTACAACGGTTCCGTCTTCCGCTACTCACAGGCGCAGGAAAAGTTTCTGCCTATTGATCACGTGAAGTTTCCGTCGGATATCAGCTGCGTTTTGTACTACAAGAACAACTTACTGATAGGTGCACGCGATGGCCTTTTCTCGGCGCAGGTTACGCTTTCAGGTATCAAGGCACCACGCAATATTTTCCCCGTACGACATGTGTCACATCTCACCCTGCTTCCGGACTCGTCCGTTCTTGCGAGCACATTTGAGGAGGATTTGTACACACTCCGGTTTACGCCCGACCTGCAATGGGAAAGCATGTATCACAACTTCAATGGAATTAACAGTACTTTTTATAGCAACGAAGGTGATATTTGGGTGTCAAGCGATAAGGGCCTGGTATTGGTTCAAAAAAATCTGTTCGTTCTGAATGATGTTGCGTCGCAAATGCACTTTGTGGAAGGCATTGCCCAGGACCTGGAATCAGGAAGTGTCTACTACTGCAGCAAAGAGACGCTTATTAAACTGGATCCGCTCCCCGGCGACGAGTGGAAGCGCACCGTTTTGTATGACGACAAGGACAACTACTTTCAGGCACTCCAGTTTCGCGATGGTGTTCTATGGGCAGCATCCAGTTGGAGAGTAATGCGCTTTCTTGATGGCAAATTGCAAGACGAATGGGACTTTGCGCCCTACGGCAATTTTGTTCACGATGTGTTCCTCGACAGTGAAAATATGCTGTGGATCAGTCAGGCTGGTACTGACAAAATTCGCGCAATAACGGATAAGGATATTGTTCTTGAGTTCGAAGTTGAAGGACTCGGTAAGAACGAAATCAACATAATCCGCGAAGGAAAAACCGGCATTTACGCGGTTGGAAGCGGAAACGATTCGTATCTCTACTACAAGTCTTATGAGGATCAGCAATTCATCAATGTCAGTCATCAGTTGCCGTTTCCTATTCGGGGCGATCTTAATGTAGTTGACATGGCAATTGATCACAACGACGTGGTCTGGCTTGCCAGTAGTGAAGGATTGCTGCGCTGGGACCGAAACTCCGTTACGCGCATTTCCTTTGGTGAAGCCTTCGAACAATATCCTGTGAGCTCAGTTGAAATATTGAATCATGAAAACCTTCTTTTTGCAAACTCATACGGACTTTTTCGCTACAATATAAAGACTGGTGAGTACTGGTTGTATGACGAGAACACTGGTCTCCCGTCGAATACAATCACTGACCACGGTATCTTTGTAAATAACGACAAGAAAGTCTGGGTTGGAACTTCTTACGGGCTCGCGTACGCGAAGGGATCGCTGCTTCAAAACAAAGTAACGCCAACACCTTACTGCGTTGAGGCACATGTCAACGGCGTCCCTGCACGATTTGTAAACGGACTTTTCGCCGACCACGGTGCATTCATTACGATGCGCTTCTCGCCGATTTCCTTTCCGGAAAACAAAATCAACTTGCAATGGAAGTTCCGTGGCGACACAGTCTGGCGTGCCATGGAAAACCAGCAACTAAGTTTATCCGGACTTCAGGAAGGCCCGCACGTCGTTCTTGTTCGAGCGAAGAAAAACACCGGGTATAGTTGGAGCGATCCTTCTGCAATCGTCATTAGTATGGCGCCGCCGTATTGGAAAAGAACGGAATTTGTGCTTAGTGTATTTACCGTGATTCTTCTTGTTGCGTGGGCATCCTACGCGATCAGCTCTGTCATTCTAAGTCGCCGACGCAGGTATCTTGAACTCGTAATTAATGAGCGGACCCACGAACTACAGAAAGCGAATGAAGAATTGATTGTACGAAATGCCGAACTGGACCGATTTGTATACAGCGCATCGCATGATCTGAGCGCGCCTTTGAAGTCTATTCTTGGTCTTATCCGGGTAGCGAAGATGGATGAGCCGGGAGAAGCTCACGTCCAATACCTCGACATGATGGAGCGCAGCGTAAACAAACTGGAAATGTTCATTCAGGAGGTAGTGACATATTCACGAAATACGAGGATGCCGGTAAAGTATGAACGGTTTCGCTTTCGCGAATTTGTTGAATGCCTTCTGGCCGACCATGAGTTCAGCCCTAACTTCGGACTTATCCGTTTTATCATAGATGATGGCCTGAAAGGAGAAATGATTTCCGATACAACGCGAATGAAGATTATTTTGAACAACCTTATCAGCAATGCAATCAAGTTTCATTGGATCGACGATGATCGTAAACCTTTTATCAGAATTTCGGTTCATCAACAAAACGATGTGTATCGATTAATTGTGGAAGACAACGGTAAAGGGATTTCAGAAGTGCACATCGGGCGAATATTCGAAATGTTCTACCGGGCGACGGACGAAACACAGGGATCCGGTTTGGGACTTTACATCTTAAAGGAGTCTGTTGCAAAACTTGGTGGAACCGTTACTGCACGATCAAGGCTTGCAGAAGGAACAACATTCGAAATTCTTTTGCCCATACCCGATGACAGGCAGATCACCGGAGTATAGTTTCAGAGCCCGCACTACTTTTTTAACCCCCAACTGTTATTTTTGCAGGCTATGATTCGATTTGAGGAATTTTCGTTGGCAAATGGGCTTCGTGTGATAGTTCATGAAGACCACACCGTTCAGATTGCTGTGATGAACATTCTTTATGATGTGGGTTCGCGCGACGAAGATCCGGACAAAACCGGCTTTGCGCATCTGTTCGAGCACTTGATGTTCGGCGGGTCGGTCAACATTCCAAATTATGACGAGCCTCTCCAACTCGTTGGCGGCGAGAACAACGCATTTACAAATACGGATATAACGAACTACTATCTCACATTGCCGGCGTCGAATCTGGAAACCGGATTTTGGCTTGAAAGCGACCGCATGCTTAGTCTCTCTTTCGATCCAAAGGTGCTTGAGGTTCAGCAAAAGGTCGTGATCGAAGAGTTCAAGCAGCGTTATCTTAATCAGCCTTACGGCGACGTGTGGTTAAAATTGAGACCGCTTGCCTATAAGACGCATCCTTACCAGTGGGCAACTATCGGAAAAGAGATCAGTCACATCGAAAACGCGACGATGGACGACGTGAAGCAATTTTTCTTCCGCCATTATGTTCCCAACAATGCGATTCTGGTAGTTGCAGGTAACGTTACCGTTGAACACGTACGAGCCCTTTGCGAAAAGTGGTTTGCACCTATTCCTCCGGGTGAACAACGGCGAAGAGTTCTGCCCGCTGAAGGGCGACAAACCGAAAAGCGAATCCTTGAGGTTGAAGCGCGTGTACCTGCGAATGGCTTTTACAAAGCGTGGCATATGCCCGGCAGATTTCATGCTGATTATTATGCGTCGGATTTGTTGAGTGATATATTAAGTCGTGGACAGTCAAGCCGACTTTACCAGAAACTCGTCAAAGAGAAGGAAATTTTTACAACGATATCTTCCTTTGTAATGGGTTCTGTTGATCCAGGGCTGCTTGTAGTAAGTGGTCGTGTTAAACCCGGAATTGCAATCGAAGATGCGGATCGCATGGTCACCGATGTTCTGGATGACGTATTGCAAAATGGCGTATCAGAAGAGGAACTTCGTAAGGTGAAAAACCAGGCCGAATCAACAATCGAGTTTGGTGAAGTGGAAGTGATGAACCGGGCAATGAATCTTGCCTTTGCAAAATTGTCGGGTGATGCCGGACTTGTAAATCATGAGATCGATATGATCGAAAAAGTAAGCGAACAGGATGTACGTCGGGTAGCCGGTGAAATCCTGCGCGAGGAAAATTCAAATACATTGTATTATAGAGCCAGTGCATGATATGAGCAAAATGAGAATCGGAATGGGTTATGATGTTCATCAACTCGAAGAGGGTCGGGATTTCTGGTTGGGAGGAATTAAACTTCCTTCGACACACGGCGCTGTTGGTCACTCTGATGCTGACGTACTTATTCATGCCATTTGCGATGCCCTACTCGGTGCTGCAAACCTGAGAGATATTGGTTATCACTTTTCAAACTCCGACCAACGGTGGAAAGGAAAAGAGAGCGCATTCTTCCTCGAGGAAGTCACTTCGATGCTTCTGAGTAAAGGCTGGAAGATTAACAACGTCGACTGTACCGTTTGCCTTGAACATCCCAAGGTAAATCCGCACATCGATAAAATGAGAGAAGTCCTCGCACCCCTCATGAAAATTTCCATCGATGATATTTCCATCAAGGCAACTACTTCTGAGAAACTTGGATTCGTCGGACGCAACGAAGGTGTGAACGCCTATGCCGTCGCGTTAATATACCGCGATTAGATTATCATGGATGTTCCGGAGATCATTGTTACGGGCGACGGATCTCATTCGCTGTTCGACCGTTCGCGAAATGAGACTTATCACTCTGTACATGGTGCAATTCAGGAATCGAAACATGTTTTCATCAGTGCTGGTCTTGAGCATAGCCTTACCGTTACAGGGGATTCCATCGACGTTCTTGAAATCGGTTTTGGTACAGGGCTGAATGTGTTACTGGCTTTGCTGTTTTCACGTCAGCATTCGCGTCAGGTAAATTTTACTTCCATTGAAGCGTACCCGTTGCCGGAACAAATCTGGTCTAAACTAAATTATGCCGGTCAACTTGGCGCAGCCGAAGATTTTGTAAGGATTCACTCCTGCTCCTGGGAAAATCGACATTCCTTAAGCGATAAATTTTCGCTCGCGAAATGTCACACAACGCTGGAGTCATTTACCATCCCGGATGACAATTTCGATGTTATTTTTTATGATGCGTTTGCACCTTCGAGGCAGCCGGAGATGTGGCACATCGCGTTGCTCGAAAAGGTGTGCGCAGGATTACGATCGCCAGGCGTCTTTGTGACTTACTGCGCTACAGGTCAGCTAAAGCGCGACCTGCGCTCGCTGGGTTTAAATGTCGAAACCCTTGCCGGTCCACCTGGCAAAAAAGAGATGGTGAGAGCGTCAAAATGAGGCACGAAACGGCGTGGCTGGAGCTTGATAAAAAAAGATAAGCGAGTCGACTTTTCTTACAATTCTTTCAATCGTTTTCGGTAAAAATTCAAAATTTCAAAATCGCCCACCATGCAATCGTATTCGTTTTTGACATTTTTAACGATATTTTAACATTTCTGAAAAGATTCCAAAAATTCTGTCCCTCCCCTGACGTCCCCAAATTAAGTTCTGTTTATTCCGTAATTTCAAAAACTCGTTTCGCCCAAAACGGGTCTTTACAAAGAACTACAACCAGTAATCAATTTTTAGAATGAAAGACGAAACCAGAAGGGGTTTGTACACGCCGGAACTGGAACATGATTCCTGCGGGATCGGGTTCGTGGCGACGGTGAATGGTACAAAGACGAATCAAACGCTCCGGGACGCACTTTCCATGCTCGAGAACATGGAGCATCGTGGGGGTAAGGGAAGCTCTCCCAAAACCGGCGATGGTGCAGGTGTGTTGTTTCAGATTCCACATGATTTTCTGACTGAAGAAAGCGCGAGGCTTGGGTTCGAACTTCCCGCATTTGGGAAGTACGGCGTTGGAATGGTTTTCTTCCCGCGTGACAAAAAGCTTATGAACGCCTGCCGTGAGGTGCTGCGTCGTAACATCAAAGATCTTGGTTTTGAATTGATTGGTTTTCGCGGCGTACCTGTGGATCATTCCGTTCCCGGACCGGGCGCTGCTGAAGTTGAACCGCAGATTGAACAGGTATTCATAGTCCCCAAGGATGATTCAATTACAGGCGACGCCCTCGAACGCAAACTATTTATACTTCGTAACTATACGCAGCACATAATTGCTGGTAAAGACAAAGGCGCCACGAAGGAATTTTACATTGCAAGCTTTTCGTCACGCACCATTGTATACAAAGGTCAGCTCAGAACAGAACAGCTTCGTAAATATTTCTTCGACCTGCAGGATCCGAGAATAAAGACTGCGCTTGCGCTCGTGCACTCGAGATTTTCGACGAACACGTTCCCTAACTGGAAGCTCGCCCAGCCATTCCGTTACATTGCGCACAATGGTGAGATCAACACCATTCGCGGTAACGTGAACAAAATGAAATCAAAGGAAGCATTATTCAAATCGACGCTCTTCACCGATGAAGAACTGAAGATGCTTCTTCCGATAACAAATCCGCAGTCATCAGACTCTGCGAACCTCGATGCGCTTGTTGAAATGCTTGTTCTTTCAGGCAGACCACTTCCCCATGTTCTTATGATGCTGGTGCCTGAAGCCTGGCAGGACAACAAGTTGATGGATCCCCACAGGAAAGCGTTTTACAAATATCACGCTTCCATGATGGAACCATGGGATGGTCCCGCAGCGCTTGTTTTCACTGACGGCCAACGCATCGGCGCTACGCTCGACAGAAACGGCCTGCGTCCTCTTCGTTATTGCGTGACTCGTTCAGGCCGTGTGGTCGCTGCTTCTGAAGCAGGGGCACTCCCCGTTGACCCTAAAGATGTCCTTGAAAAAGGTCGGATCACTCCGGGCAAAATGCTTATGGTTGACCTCGAACAGGGCAAGGTACTCGACGACGAGAAAGTCAAGCGCGCCGTGTACGAAGGCAAGTCCTATTACAACTGGATTATTCAAAATCGTTTGAAGCTGCGCCTTGAGCCGGAGCCCGAATGGTTTGAAAATAATTTCGATGAAAAGACACTGATTCAACGGCAAAACGCCTACGGCTACACCGCTGAAGATATCAAGACGTTGATTCTGCCCATGGCAGAGAAAGGATATGAAGCAGTTGGTTCAATGGGTGACGACACTCCGCTAGCCGTTCTCTCGAAAGAAAGCAGACACATCTCAAACTATTTCAAACAACACTTTGC
>Ga0079224_100011995_pt1 | contig 11971 bp, 8 predicted proteins | sample Stecom2015_FD_80414 | JGI IMG/M metagenome (GOLD analysis project Ga0079224, IMG submission 80414) | Agricultural soil microbial communities from Utah to study Nitrogen management - Steer compost 2015 | ecosystem: Environmental > Terrestrial > Soil > Agricultural land | place: USA: Utah... | reverse complement strand
GGCTGCCCGGTAGTCGGCCGACCGGCAGTCGATGACGAGCTCGTCCGCGAACGCACGGTCCAGGACCGGCGCCAGGCGTGGACGCCACCAGGTCTTCGCCCGCCCGATGCCGGCCGGCTGGGCACCCATGGACAGTCGGTAGGCGGGGATCGGATCGTCGAGGCCGACGATGCCGAACAGGCCCGACATGACGTGGACGGCGGCACGCGTGGCAACCGGGACCTCGGTGAGGGTGTGGGCCCGGAGGGCCGTGAACAGGACGCCCGTGTAGACCTCGCGGGCCGGTGCGGTCGGGGCGGTCTCCAGCTGGAGGTTCCTGCAGACCTCGTCCTCGAGGGACGCGCCCACGCCCAGCAGCTGCAGAGCGTCCTCCCGGGCCGAGGTGGTGATGAGGGCCTCGAGGATCTTCCGGCGCTCGTGTGCCAGGTCCGGGAAGGTGAGTGCGCTCAGTTCCAGTGGTGAGCCGGTCGCAGGCGCGGTCTTGCCCTCGGACGGCGGCAGCAGGATGGGCACGGGAGAACCTCCGGAGCAGGTGGGCGCTAGTGCCCGATCGAGGGCACCCGATGGACCCTATCGCGCGCCGTGGACCGGGCGGGGCGCGGGGTCGTGGGTGGGGCGGTACGATTGTCTGTCGAGGACAGGTCGCTGGACGGCCGCGGTCCGGCACCGGCGAAAGCCGTCGGGCTGAGGAACGTCCGGGCACCTCAGAGCAGGGTGGTGGCTAACGGCCACCCGGGGCGACCCGCGGGACAGTGCAACAGAAAGCAGACCGCCCGCGGCTGGAGCAATCCGGTTGCGGGTAAGGGTGAAACGGCGGTGTAAGAGACCACCAGAGCCGCAGGTGACTGCGGCTGCTCTGCAAACCCCACCCGGTGCAAGATCGGACAGACGGCGTTCGAGGGCTGCTCGCCCGAGCCGTCGGGTGGATCGCTCGAGGCCGCTGGTGACAGCGGTCCCAGACAGATGGTCGTCGCGTGCGTCCGGGCGACCGGGCGCACGAACAGAACCCGGCGTACAGGCGGCCTGTCCTCACCACTCGCGCACTGGCTGCGTCAGAGGCGCTCCGTCCGCACCGAGCCGGCCGGAGCCGGCGCGTCGATGCGGCCGCCCTGCGCGCCCAGCAGCCCCGCCCCCACGATGCCGGCGTTGTTCAGAAGCTGTGCTGCACGGATCGGCGTGCTCACCTCGATCGAGGACAGGAACTCCGCCGCGCGCTTCGAGATCCCGCCGCCCACGATGAAGAGGTCCGGCCAGAAGAGCCGCTCCAACTCGCTGTAGTACACCGTGAGGCGGCGGCACCATTCCGCCATGTCATAGCCCTCCCGCTTCATCGCGGCGACGGACGTCCGCGTCTCCGCGGGGACGCCGTCGACGATGAGGTGGCCCAGCTCCGTATAGGGCAGCAGATGTCCGCGAGTGAACAGCGCTGTGCCGATCCCGGTGCCCAGAGTCGTCATGATGACGGTCCGGTCCAGGTGGTCGGAGCCCGCCCCGTAGGCCATCTCCGCCAGTCCCGCGGCATCCGCGTCATTCGCCAGGTGCGCCTCGGTGCCCAGTCGGTCCGCGAGCGCGTTCGCGAGGGGAAAGCCCACGAAGCTCTCGGCGAGGTTGCCGGTGAAGAGGACGGCGCCCGCACGGATGACACCCGGGAATGCACAGCCCAGCGGCAGCGCGGCCACGGCCTCGGGGGAGTCGAGCAGTCCGTCCGCCGCCGCGGAGGCTCCCAGCCCGGCGATCACCTGGGCGACCGTCTCGACGACCGCCTCCGGCGTGGCCGGCTGCGGGGTGTCCAGGCGGAACCGCTTGCCGACCATGACACCGCGGGACACGTCGACGAGTCCGGCCTTCGTGCCGGTGCCGCCGATGTCGACGCCCACGGCGAGCCCGCCGGGACCGGGAGTGCTGACCTGCTGCATGGACGCGCCTTTCCTGGGTGGGTGCCGGACGGTGCCGGGTGCTCGTGGCCGGTGACGTCAGTCGGGCAGGACGGGACCGTCCGCGATCGCCGCGCCCGGTGACGGCAGGGTGAGGATGTCTGCTCCGGTCTCCGTCACGACGAGGGTGTGCTCGAACTGCGCGGAGCGCTTCCGGTCCTTGGTCACGATCGTCCAGCCGTCGTCCCACTGATCCCACTTCTCCGTGCCCAGGTTGAGCATCGGCTCGATCGTGAAGACCATCCCCGGCTCCATGACCTCGTCATGGTGGGGTGCCGCGTCGTAGTGGGGGACGATGAGACCCGAGTGGAACTCGCGACCCACCCCGTGCCCCGTGAAGTCGCGGACGACGCCGTAGTTGAACCGCTTCGCGTACTTCTCGATGACGCGACCGATGACGTTGATCTGCCGCCCGGGCCTGACCGCCTTGATGCCCCGCATCATCGCCTCGTGCGTGCGGGTGACGAGCAGGCGGGACTCCTCGTCGACATCGCCCACGAGGAAGGTGAAGTTCGTGTCGCCGTGCACGCCGTCCTTGTACGCCGTGATGTCGACGTTCACGATGTCGCCGTCCTGCAGCACCGTCGAATCCGGGATGCCGTGGCAGATGCACTCGTTGACGGACGTGCAGGACGACTTCATGAAGCCGCGGTAGTCGAGCGTCGACGGGTAGGCGTCGCGGCTCACCATGTAGTCGTGCGCGACCGCATCGATCTCGTCCGTCGTGATGCCGGGTCGGATGATCCGGCCCACGGCCTCGAGGGCATCCGCGGCGATGCGGCCGGCCGCACGGATGCGCTCGACCTCCTCCGGCGAGTGGTGGTCGCCGCCGCGGCCCTCATCGGGCTCTGCGCGCCCCACGTACTCCGGGCGGGGGATCGAGGCGGGAACGGTGCGGACGGGGGAGACGCGTCCGGGAACGAGGGTGCCCAGCGGGGCGGTTGATGCTGTCATGATGAGGCCATTCTAGCCAGCGGACCCCCGCGGTCGTGCGGCTATCCTGGCGGCATGGAGCTGGGGGAGGACGCGCACTACTCGGACCTGTCCGCCGTCGTCTCGGCCGCCTCGACCCCCGGCCAGATCGCCGACCACATCATGTCCTCCGTCGTCGCGGGCGCGCTGCCCCAGGGCACTCGTCTGCCCTCCGAGCGCGACCTCGCCACCGCACTGGCCGTCTCACGCTCCAGTGTGCGCCAGGCCCTGTCGACCCTGGAGCGCGCGGGACTCGTGATCCGCCGCCGAGGCCGCACGGGCGGCACGTTCATCGCGGCACTCGATCCGGATCGGGTCGGTGCCTACGCGGGCCGCATCGAGGACTTCCGCCGTGCTCGGCACGACCTGCTCGATGCCCGCGCGATCGTGCAGAACCGCGTCGCCGCGACCGCGGCGCTGCGTCGGACCGAGGACGACCTGCGCCGCCTCCGCGCGGCCGCGTCCGCGTACGAGGAGGCCGGCACCGCGGCGGAGGCGCGCACCGCCGACGCGCGGCTCCACCACCTCATCGCGCAGGCGACGGGCAATGCCGATCTCGTCGAGATCGTCCTCGATCTGGACCGGCGGATCAACGCGGGGTTCCGCCACGATCCGTTCTCCGACGAGCTCTTCGCCCGCGCGCGCGCCGACCACGCGCAGATCGTCGACGCGATCGCGCAGGAGGACGCCGAGGCCGCCGGTCGACTCTGCGAGTCACACTTCCGCGGGACGACGATGGGCACAGACTGACGGTCCCGTCCGACGACGGGACTCGGGCGGGGATGGGAGCCGGTGGCCGGCGCCGCCGTCGTCCGGTGACGCGACCGGCTCAGCCTGCCACGGCCTCGGCGACGTCGATGTGGTCCATGCCGAAGGCCTCGGCGACCGGCCGGTTCGTGAGCCGGCCGCCAGCGGCGTTGAGCCCGCGACCCAGTGCGGTGTCCGCGCTGAGCGCCTCCCGCCAGCCGCGGTCCGCGATGCGGGCGACATAGGGGAGAGTCGCGTTCGTGAGCGCCCTCGTCGCGGTGACGGGCGCGGCACCGGGCATGTTCGCGACGCAGTAGTAGAGGGTGTCGTGCACCGGGAAGGTGGGGTCAGTGTGCGTCGTGGGGCGGGAGCCCTCGAAGCAGCCGCCCTGGTCGATCGCGATGTCGACGAGGACGCTGCCGCGCCGCATGCCGGACACCATCTCGTCCGTCACGAGCTTGGGCGCGCGGCTGCCGGGGATCAGCACCGAGCCGATGACCAGGTCCGAGCGCCGGACGGACTCCGCGATGTCCATGGGCGTCGACATCTTCGTCTGCAGGCGGCTGCCGAAGATCTCGTCCAGGTAGCGCAGTCGGGGGAGGCTGATGTCGTAGATCTCGACCGAGGCTCCCATGCCGACGGCGGCGTGCGCGGCGGACGTCCCCGCCGCGCCCGCACCGATGATCGTCACGTGCGCCCGGTCGACGCCGGGCACACCGGGCAGCAGCACTCCGCGCCCGCCCGCCGGGCTCAGCAGATGGTGGGCGCCCTCCTGCACGGACAGACGCCCCGCGATCTCGCTCATGGGCGCCAGCAGCGGCAGGCCGCCGCCATCCGGCTGGACCGTCTCATAGGCGATCGCGGTAGTGCCCGCGTCCAGCACCGCCTGCGTGAGGTCCTGGTCCGCGGCGAGGTGGAGGTAGGTGAAGAGGACCAGGTCATCGCGCAGGAGACCATGCTCCTCCGGCAGCGGCTCCTTCACCTTGATGATCATCTCCGCCTGCGACCACACGGCTGCGGCGTCCGCTTCGATGCGGGCGCCCGCCGCGGTGTAATCGTCATCCGTGATGTGGGAGCCCAGCCCGGCTCCCTGCTGGATGACGACCTCGTGTCCGCGACCGGTCAGGTCCGACACGCCGGCAGGTGTGATCGCGACGCGCCGCTCTGCGGGCTTGATCTCCGTGGGTACGCCGATGCGCATGGATGCTCGTCCTCTGTTGTGGATGGTGTGGGGTGCCGGGATGTGGCGGGGGCCACGTCCGCGTGGCCCGCTCCGAGCGTAGACCGGCGGTCGCGCGGACACCAATCCAGTGCGACGGCTCCCCTGCCGGTGCTGGTCACGGCGGTAGGCTGGAGGCACGACCGCGACGAGGAGGCAGCCATGTCCGACGCCCCGCAGACGGAGCAGTACTGGTACAACACGAAGACCGGGCAGGTGGAGAAGGGCCGGCAGAGCAGCTGGGAGAACCGGATGGGCCCCTACGCGACCGAGGCCGAGGCCCGGGCAGCGCTCGACACCGCCGCCTCCCGCTCCGCCCAGTGGGACCGCGACGACGCGGACTGGCGGGAGAGCTGACCCGATGGCCTCACTGACCAAGCAGCAGAACCGCGTCCTCACTGCGGTGCAGGACAGCGACGTCCGCTTCATCCGGCTGTGGTTCCCGGACGTCCAGGGCCGGCTCAAGTCCGTCGCGATCGTGCCCGCGGAGCTCGAGGGAGCCTTCGCGGAGGGCATCGGCTTCGACGGGTCCGCCGTCGAGGGCTTCTCGCGCGTCTTCGAGGCGGACATGGTGCTACGACCGGACGCGTCGACGTTCTCCCTCCTGCCGTGGCGGGGGGAGACGGAGCCCACCGCCAGGATGTTCTGCGACATCCACTCGCCCGATGGCGGTCCCGCGCCCGCGGACGCCCGCCACGTCCTCCAGCGGACCGTCGCGCGGGCCGCGGAGGCGGGCTTCACGTTCTCCGTCCACCCGGAGATCGAGTTCTACCTCTTCCGCTCCGGCGTCCTGGGTGCGGAGGGACCCGTCCCCGTCGACTCCGCCGGCTACTTCGACCACGTGAACGGCGGCACTGCGAACGACTTCCGGCGCACGTCCGTGCAGGCGCTCGAGGCGATGGGCATCAGCGTCGAGTTCTCGCACCACGAGGCGGGCCCCGGGCAGAACGAGATCGACCTGCGGTACGCGGATGCGCTGACCATGGCCGACAACGTCATGACCTTCCGCGCACTCGTCAAGGAGATCGCCGTCGAGCAGGGCGTCCACGCGTCCTTCATGCCCAAGCCGCTGGCCGGTGAGCCGGGCAGCGGGATGCACACGCACATGTCCCTCTTCGAGGGCGACACGAACGCGTTCTTCGCCCCGGGCGCGCAGTACCAGCTGTCGTCGGTGGGCCGTCGGTTCATCGCGGGCCTCCTCCACTACGCGCCGGAGATCACCGCCGTCACGAATCAGCACGTCAACTCCTACAAGCGACTGTGGACCGGGCACGAGGCGCCCAGCTACATCTGCTGGGGCCACCGCAATCGGTCGGCCCTGGTCCGCGTGCCCCAGTACAAGTCCGGCAAGGAGTCGTCCGCCCGCATCGAATACCGGGGCCTGGACTCGGCCGCGAACCCGTACCTGGCCTACGCCGTCATGCTGGCGGCGGGCCTCCAGGGGATCGAGGACGAGCTCGAGCTCCCGGAGGAGGCGGAGGACGACGTCTGGACGCTCACGGATGCAGAGCGCCGTGCGCTGGGCATCCGCTCCCTGCCGCAGAACCTCGAGCACGCGATCGCGCTCATGGAAGACAGCGAGCTCGTCGCGACGACGCTGGGCGAGGAGGTCTTCGACTACTTCCTGCGGAACAAGCGCACGGAGTGGGCCGGCTACCGGGACCAGGTCACTCCGTTCGAGCTCGATCTGCTCTTCGGCTCCCTGTGATCGCGACGGGGCGAGGACGCCGCGGCGATCCCGCGCGCCGGAGCGCGCGGGAGCGAGTCAGCCGCGTCTCGCGGTTCCTCGGCGAGGTCGACAACCACCTGGGCACGGATCTCGCCCAGCAGCCCGCGATCACGGACCGCGTGGACGCGGCCGTCGACCCGGACACTGCGGCGCTGGGGCTGCTGCGGATCGTCGAGGCCGCCGTCTCCGCAGGGACTGAGGAGCTCCTCGACGCGCTGCGCGACCCGGAGGCCCGTCACATCCTCCTGCCGAGGCTGCTGACCGTCGCCGGCGCCTCGGAGGCGCTGACGGACCACGTGGTACGCCACCCGGACTCCGCGCTCCTGCTGCGGGGCGAGGGACACCTCGCCTTCGACGTGCCGGACACGGCCGCGGAGGCGCTGCGCGATGCGCTCCTCGAGGCGGTGGGAGCGGATCCGGACCGGCAGGTCGTGGCGCCGGTCGCCGCGGTGACGGGGGAGGAGGGCATCGACGCGCTGCGGCGCGCCTACCGGGACGTCGTGCTGCGGCTCGCCGCCGATGACCTCGAGGCGCCCGCTCCCGAGGCCGTGGTCGACGAGGTGAGCCGCGTCCTGTCCGATCTGGCCGGGGCCGCCGTCGAGGCCGCCCTCGCGATCGCGCGCGCTGAACTGGATCCCACGGCCCGCGTCCGCATGGCCGTCATCGCGATGGGCAAGTGCGGGGCGCGGGAGCTCAACTACGTGTCCGACGTCGATGTCGTGTACGCCCACGCGCCCGCGACGGACGCGCCGGAGGACGCCGAGGCGCCGGACGAGGAGGCCGTGCACGTCGCCGAGTCGATGGTCGCCCGGATCACGGAGGTCGTCGGCGCGCCGGGCCGCGAGCCCGCGCTGTGGGAGCTCGATGCCGCTCTGCGACCGGAGGGGAAGTCGGGCCGCCTCCTGCGCACCGTCGAGGAGTTCGACGCGTACTACGAGGACGTCGCCGAGTCGTGGGAGTTCCAGGCCCTGCTCAAGGCACGGCCGATCGCCGGGGACGTGCTGGTGGGGCGCGACTTCTCCGACACGCTCCGTCACCACGTGTGGTCCGCGAGCGAGCGCGAGGGCTTCGTCGAGGGTGTGCGGGCGATGCGCCGCCGGGTCGTCTCGTTGCTGCCCACGCAGCACGCGGACGCGCAGATCAAGCTGGGCACCGGCGGACTGCGGGACGTCGAGTTCTCCGCGCAGCTCCTGCAGCTGGTCCACGGCGGCGCGGACGAGTCGATCCGGACGCCCCAGACGCTGCTGGCCCTGGCGCGGCTGGGGGAGCGGGGGTACATCGCCCGCGAGGATGCGCAGGGCCTCGAGGAGTGCTATCGCTTCCTGCGCGTCGTCGAGCACCGCCTGCAGCTGCCGCGCCTGCTGCGCGCCGCGGTCGTCCCGGAGCTCGAGGACCGCAGACGCCGCCTGGCACGGTCGGTCTACCCCCGCGGCGAGCGGACGATGGAGCGCCTCGACCGCGACCTGGCTGGCGTGCGCCGTCGCGTGCGCTCGTACCACGAGCAGATCTTCTATCGACCGATCCTCGCCGCGGCCAGCTCCGCGACCGCTGTCACGAGTCTGAGCCCCGACGAGGCGCGGCAGCGCCTGGCAGCGTTCGGCTACCGCGACACGAAGGCGGCGCTCGCACACATCCAGGCGCTGTCGACAGGGGTGAGCCGGGCCGCCGTCATCCACCGGCAGGTCCTGCCCGCGATGCTCGACTGGCTGTCCTCCGGTGTGAACCCGGATGCCGGGCTGCTGGCCTTCCGGCAGCTGGGCGAGAGCCTGCGGGAGTCGGGCTGGTACCTGCGCCTCCTGCGGGACTCCGGCACGACGGTCCGGTCCCTCGCGACCATCCTGTCCGGTTCCGCGTTCGCGACGGGACTGCTGCAGCGGACCCCCGCGGCCGTCGAGTGGATCGACGAGGCGGACGCGCTGGTGCCCCGGGAGCGTGCCGCGCTGGAACGGGAGGCGAGCACCCTCGTGGCCCGCCATGGCGCAGAGGCTCAGCGCCCGCTGCGCGCCCTCTACGGTCGTGAGCTGCTGCGCACCGCGCTGGCGGATGTGCTGGAGAAGGTGGATGTCCGTGAGACGGGAGCCGCGCTGAGCCGCAACGCGGATGTCTACCTCCACGGGCTGCTCACCGCGCTGCGCGAGGAGATGGATGGTCCCGACGTCCCGCCGTACGAGTTCGCGGTCATCGCGATGGGGAGGCTGGGCGGGGCCGAGATCGGCTACTACTCGGACGCGGACGTCATGTTCGTCCACCGGCCCCTCGCCGCAGCGGAGGAGGGCACGGCAGCGACGGCGGGCACCGATCTGGCGAAGCACGTGAAGCGACTGGCGCTCGCGTTCACGAAGGCCGCCTCGGCCTCGGGAGCGCATCCCGGCATCGTCGTCGACTCGGACCTGCGCCCCGAGGGACGGTCCGGACCGCTCGTGCGCAGCCTCGACTCCTACCGCGCCTACTATGCGAAGTGGTCTGAGCCCTGGGAGGCCCAGGCGCTCCTGCGCGCCCGTCCCATCGCCGGTGACGTCGCGCTGCGGGACGATTTCCTCGCCCTCATCGACCCGCTGCGGCGCCCTGCGGAGGTGCCCGAGGCCTCGCTCCGGCAGATGCGCAGGCTCAAGGCCCGCATGGAGGCGGAGAGGCTGCCGCGCGGTGCCGACAGGAACACGCACCTGAAGCTGGGCCGCGGCGGCCTGAGCGACGTCGAGTGGACCGTGCAGCTCATCCAGCTGCGGCACGGGCACGACGTGCCCGGCCTGCGCACCACGTCAACGCTGCCGGCGCTGCACGCGGCGACCGAGGCCGGACTCATCGGAGCAGACGACGCCAGCGTGCTCGAGGAGGCCTGGCTGCTGGTGTCAGGGCTGCGCTCGGCCGCGATGCTGCTGCGCGGCCGCACGGTCGAGTCGCTGCCGGCGGACCCGTACGAGCTCGAGGCGTGCGCCCGTCTGCTGGGCTACGAGGCGGGGCACGGACGGGAGCTGGCGGAGGACTACCTCAGCACGACGCGCAGGGCCCGCCGCGTCGTCGAGCGGCTGTTCTTCGACTACGACGACACAGCGGACGCGGACGACCCGTGGGCGGGTCGCCACGACTGAGTCCGCCTGCGCGCGGGATCGCGGTGCAGGCCGACCTCAGCCGAAGTCCAGGTCCAGCAGCGCGTTCTCGACGACCTCGGGCAGTGCCGGGTGGATCCAGTACTGGCCAGTCGCGACCTCGTCCGCCCGCTGGCCGAAGGCCATGGCCTGGATGAGCGGCTGGATGATCATCGAGGCCTCCGGACCCATGATGTGTGCACCCAGGATGCGGCGGGACGAGCGGTCCGCGATGACCTTCGCGAAGCCGGTCCGGTCCTCGAGCGCCCAGCCGTAGGCGACGCCGCCGTAGTCGCGGCGACCCACGACGATGTCCGCACCGGTGGCGCGCGCCTCCTCCTCGGTCATCCCGACCGTCGCGACCTGCGGTGAGGTGAAGACCGCCGCCGGCACCGCGTCGTGGCGGACGGTCGCGAGGTCCTGATCGTTCGCGGCGCCGGGAGTGCCCGCGGCGATGTCTGCCAGCAGGTTCTGCTGGGCGATCGCGGCCTCGGGGTTGGCGACGTGCTTGAGCTGATGCGGCGAGCAGATGTCGCCCAGGGCGAAGACGCCGGGCAGCGGTGCGCCGCCGTCCAGCACGCGCTGGTGGCGGTCGACGGAGACGCGGGCGTCCGGCAGGACATCGATGCCCGCCGCGGCGGCGTCGATGCCTGCGGAGTTGGGCGTGCGGCCCAGTGCCAGGAGGACGCGATCGACGGTCAGCGGCGCGGGCACCTCGGCGTCCTCGACGCGTCCGGTCGCTGCGAACTCGACGCGGACCCGCTGGTCGTCGGTGAGGTCGATGCGGGAGACCTCGATGCCGAAGCGGACGTCGTGATCCGTGGCGAAGGCCTCCGTGAAGCGGGCCGAGACCTCGTCATCCTGTGCGCCCAGGAGCCGGGGACCGCGGACCGCGGTGGTCGTGCGCGCGCCCAGCCCCGTGAAGATGTGCGCGAACTCCATCGCGATGTAGCCGGAGCCCACGATGAGGATGGATTCGGGGAGGTCGTCGACGCGCATGATGGTGCGCGAGGTGTGGACGGGCGACCCGGGTGCGTCCACCGCGGCGGGGTCCAGGCCCGGGATGTCCGGCACGTCCGGGTGGGCGCCCGCGGCGATGACGATCCGGTCGGCAGTGATCTCCTCGCCGCTGTCGGTGACGAGCGACCGGGGCCCGGTGAACCGGACGTGCTCCGGGATGACGGTCGTGTTCTCCAGCTCGTGCGTCCGGTAGTGCCGTCCGGACGCCTCGATCTCGTCGATGCGGGCGAAGACCCGATCGCGGACCGCGGGCCAGTCCGCGTCCAGGAAGCGGGTGGACAGGCCCAGGTCGCTGGAGTCTGCCGCGTGCTGCGCGACCGAGGCGGTGTGCACGTACATCTTCGTGGGGATGCAGCCCGCGTTGAGGCAGGTGCCGCCGAACAGGTGCGGCTCCGCGATCGCCACACGCAGATGGGCGAAGCGGTCGTCGAGGATCGAGTTGCCGGAGCCGGTGCCGATGACCAGCACATCGAAATGCGTCATGCGGCCAGTCTAGTGACGCGGTCCGCGGCAGTGACGGGAGGAGTGCGGACGGCAGGAGGCCCCGCGCGGTGCGCGGGGCCTCCTGCCGATCTGATGATCCGCGGGCGGATCAGATCGAGAAGTAGAGCTCGAACTCGGTGGGCGTGGGGCGGAGTCGAGCGACCTCGATCTCCTCCTCGCGCTTGTAGCGGATCCACGTCTCGATGAGGTCCTCCGTGAAGACGTCACCGGCGGTCAGGAACTCGTTGTCCTGCTCGAGCGCCTCGAGCGCCTCCTCGAGGGACTGCGGCACGAGGGCGATGCCCTCGAGCTCCTCCGGCGGCAGCTCGTAGAGGTCCTTGTCGACGGGCTCCGGCGGCTCGATGCGGTTCTTGATGCCGTCCAGGCCCGCCATGAGCTGCGCGGCGAACGCGAGGTAGGGGTTGGACGACGGGTCCGGCACGCGGAACTCCAGGCGCTTCGCCTTGGGCGAGGAACCCGTGACCGGGATGCGGATGGCCGCGGAGCGGTTCCGAGCCGAGTACACGAGGTTGACCGGCGCCTCGTAGCCCTTCACCAGTCGACGGTAGGAGTTGATCGTCGGGTTGGTGAACGCGAGGACCGCACCGGCGTGCTCGATGAGACCGCCGATGTACCAGCGCGCCAGGTCAGAGAGACCCGCGTAGCCGTTCTCGTCGTAGAAGAGCGGCTTGCCGTCCTTCCACAGGGACTGGTGGCAGTGCATGCCCGAGCCGTTGTCGCCGTACATGGGCTTCGGCATGAACGTCGCGGTCTTGCCGTT
>Ga0079224_100011993_pt1 | contig 11974 bp, 12 predicted proteins | sample Stecom2015_FD_80414 | JGI IMG/M metagenome (GOLD analysis project Ga0079224, IMG submission 80414) | Agricultural soil microbial communities from Utah to study Nitrogen management - Steer compost 2015 | ecosystem: Environmental > Terrestrial > Soil > Agricultural land | place: USA: Utah... | reverse complement strand
TCGCCGAAGCCGCCAGCACGGGCAGCTCTACCGACGTGAGCTATGTGCGTCCCCACGAGATCCAGGTGCTGGCGCGCGACGAGCCCGGTGCCTTGCCGGTCACCCTGGCGCACACCCTCACGGTCGGCCCCAACACCCGCCTCGAATTCCGCCGCTTCGATGGCTTCGGCGAGGTGGACGTAGAGCTGCCGCGCGACGAGTTTGCCGCCCTGCGCGACAGCGGCATCCTTCAGCCCGGCGCCCAGGTCTTCCTCAAGCCGCGTCGTGTCCGCCGCTTCGTGGCCAAGCCCAAGGGTGGTCACGACAGTTTCGTGGACACCGATCCCGCTTCGCTGATCTGACCATGGCCCCCACGTCAGCGGTTCGCGCCGCTGGCGCTGCGGTCAAGACGACGCCTCGACCATGGTTACTCATGGTCGGGGCGTTCTTTTGAGGAAAATGAAACACGCGCCCGGCTGACAGAGCAAGGCAAGGAGCTGTCATGAACTTCCACACGCGTGAGTTTGTCGAGTCAGATCGTCCCGCCTTGCGTGCCCTCCTGAGGGATTCGCGCGATGCCACCTTTGTCTGGGACCCCCCCGGCCATCACCGCCTGGAGGATTTCGATCGCGAAACCGTGGGCGAGACCATCCTGGTAGCCGATCGGGGCGGAGCGGTGCTGGGCTTTGCCTCCTTCTCGTTGGACGACCACTACCTGCACCACCTCTATGTGCACCCCGATCACCTGGGGGAGGGCTTGGGCGGTGCGCTGCTGCAGCGTTGCCAGGACCTGTTCGCGGGCGATGGCCTGCTCAAATGCTTGTGCGCCAACCAGTACGCCCTGGGTTTTTACCTGTCGCAGGGTTGGGAGGTGCTCTGTGAAGGACGCAGCGCAGACGGACACTACTTCCTCTTGGGACAGTCCGAGTGGCGGGACAGGGGAGGTCCAGGGTGCTCATCGGACAGGCCCGACATCCGGCCCATGGTTTGAGCCGCGGCGTTGCTCGGCGCCCACTTATTTGCGTTTGCCAAGGTGGGGGAGTTCCTGGAGCTATGGCACCATAGCCCCCAACCCCGGTCTGACCCTTTCTCTATCAGGAGTGCCCCCTTCCATGTTTGCATCCATCAAGCGGCTCATGGGTTCGGGCGCCGAGCGCGGCAACGAGGGAGAGACGCTGGCGGCGTGGGCCAAGAGCGAGGGCCATCTCTTCAAGAACGTTCGCAGCAAGGGCGGCCGCGCGGGCTACGTTGTTGAAGATCCGTCGGCGGGCTGGCGAGTGGAGTGGGGCACCTCTCAGCGCTCCTACATCAAGGTCCAGGAACTGCGGTTCCGTTCAGAAACCAGCCTGCCGCCTGATGTGCAGATTCTGCTGACCTCCAAGGTCGTTTCCCGCACCCTGGAAGCTGAAGTGTTCAGCAGCTTCACCAACGCCATGCAGACCCAGGTCGACAACACCTTGCCGGACGAAATGCGCTGGCTGGCCATGCACACCAAGGTGGCCCTGCCAGAGTCCTCCGTCCTGTCCAAGCGCTTTGTGGTCTTGTCGAACGCCGATGAGGTCGCCCGGCGCTGGTTGTCTCCGCAGCTCCTGCAGGTTCTGGAAGAGGCCGCCACGAGTTGGTGGGCCGACACCCTGACGCTGGTCCTCACGGTGAACCGCGGTCGCCTGACCATGCGCATGCCGGGGCAACCCCTGCAAGTCGCCCAGCTCAAGGCCGTGAGCGCCCTGTTCGAACACGCCACGGACAGCCTGCGCGCGGTGGCCTCGGCCTGAGTGCCCCCTGGCCCCCTCGGCTCAAGCATCGCGCCGGCCCCTTTCTCTGGGTCGGTCGCTTCACCGTTCGCTCGGCACGGAAAGTGCCCGATACCGTCCACTACGACCGGATGTCGGGCTTGCCTGGATGCGGCGCGTTCAAGCTTGGGGCGCAGGCGGCGATAAACCATCTGACGTATTAACGTATGCTTACAGTGCTTTCCACAGGACGGTAGCTCTGGTCACCATGCTAGAGTCAGATCTGCCCTTGCTTGTACCGATATGAACAAATTCAAAAGAGTATCGGCCGCTGTTCTGGCTGGTATGTTGCTGCTTGCCACGACGGGTCTGTCTTACGCCCTCGGTATCGGACAACCCTCAAGTCGCGCCATTTTGGGCGAAAGGCTGAGCGTCACCATTCCGGTGCGAATCGAGGTGAATGAAAGCCTGGACAATCGCTGCCTGGCCGCCGATGTCTATTTTGGCGATGACAAGCTGCCCCCCGAAGACATCGAGGTGGCCTTGCTTCCTGGCTGGACCGCCGAGCGCACCATCACCGTTCACACGAACCGGGTGATCCACGAGCCGGTGGTGACCGTCTACCTCATTGCGGGTTGCCAACCTCAGATCACGCGCAAGTTCGTGGCTTTTGCCGACCCGCCAGGGATGGCCCCAACGTTGCCGGCCACGGGTGCCTCGCGCGACAGTTCCCTGGTGGCCCAGGTTCCTCTGGGGGCCTCTGATCGTTCGGCCATCAAGGCGACAAGGCCCACGCGATCCGCCAACGCCACGGATGCTCCTGAGCCCAAGGTGCGAAAAACCCCTGCGGCAGGCGTCAAAGTCAGGCCATCCGCTCCCGAGAAGGCTGCAAGCCCGTCGGCAGCAAACGCTTCGAAGGGCAGCGCTTCGGCGGGTAGCGCTTTGGCGCAGGCGCCCAGCCTGAGCATCACGCCGGGCAAAGACAGTGCGAGCTCTGGCGCGTCGCGGCAGGATGCACCGCCGGCTGCCACGGGCGCTGGTCGTCTGGTGCTCGATGCCTCCGACATCGAGGTGGTCAACCTGCCAGGCCTGCGCATGACCAGCAACTTGCTGGGGGTGATGGCGGGCGACAACGCATCGCCCGAGGTGTTGGCGCACCGCGCGGCAGCCGCTGCGCTGTGGCGTGCCCTGAATGCTTCACCAGAAGACATGGCCAGGGACCAACTGCGGGTGGCGGAGCTGGAACAGCGCTTGGCCAGCCTGCAGGCAGAGGCCAAGCAGTCGCGCGAAGCCAACGTGGCACTGCAAGCGCGCCTTGCTCAGGCCGAAGGTCGTCGCTGGCTCACCTAGGCGCTCGGGGCGCTGGCCGTTCTCCTGGGTGGCGCGCTCGCCTGGCTTGTGCGGCGCCAGCGCAAGGAGGCGGGCCAAGGCGTGCAATGGTGGAAGGACGAGGGCGCAGGCGCTCAGGCCGCCGCCGCAGCCGACGCCCCTGCCACACCCGTCGCCGGCATGGAGCCTTCGCTGGACGAGGCATTCGAGCGCGAACGCGAAGAGGATGCGGCCATGATCCGGTCGGTTGCCGCGATGGCCTCGGCACAGGCTGTCGCTCCACCAGCACACCGTGTGTCGGACATCACCGTCAGCCTGCCCGATTCGGCGCTGACCTCGAACCATGTGGGTCGGGATGGGCTGTCCGACCCGGAAGCGTTGGCGAATGCCTCCGTGGCGGGGCGAGGTTTTCTCCCGCGCGACCTGGACGTGAGCCCCCGCGAAGTGTCGGTTGAAGAGTTGATCGATCTGGAGCAGCAGGCTGAATTTTTCGTGGTGCTGGGCCAGGACGACGCAGCGATCGACCTGCTGGAATCTCATGTGCAGAGCACCACGGGTGCCAGCCCCTTGCCTTTCCTGAAGTTGCTGGAGATCTACCAGCGCCTGGGCCGCCGCGAAGATTACGAGCGCACCCAAGGCGAATTCAACGAGTGTTTCAATGGCTATGCCCCGGCCTGGGATGCCAATTTGCAGCAGGGGCACGAGCTTACCGACTACCCCGGCATCATCGAACGCCTGCAGGCCCTGTGGGCCACGCCCGCGCAGGCCATGGACGTGCTGGAGCGCTCACTGACGCGGCCCGACGCCGATGTGGAAACCTTCGATCTGCCCGCTTATCGCGAACTCATCTTGCTGTACGCGGTGGCGCGGGATCGCCACGAACGCGAGACGGTCCACCGGCCCGTGGTCGATCTGAACATGCCGGTCGTGGACGCGCAGGCACCCGGCGCGCTGGAAGAGTTGAGCGTGACCATCGAGCCACTCATGGCCACTCGGCCCATGAAGGCCCAGCCCGAGATGACACCCAGCATCAGTGTGGATGTGTCGCTGGATGACCTGCAGGGCGAGCCCGAAGATCAAAGGCCGTAGTCGCTGGGTAGGGTGCTACCGGCTGGCGCCTGCAAGCTGTGCAGGATGAGTTCTCGCGTCAGGCGATCGGACACCAGTTCGGCAAAGGCCAGCACGAACTGGCGCACATAGGCCCCCCGCTTGAACGCCAGCCGCGCCAGGTTCGGCCCGAAGAGGTGGCCCACCGGGCGCCAGACCAGATCACCCTGGCCGACGCTCATGGCGGCGTCTTCCTTGACAGCCATCTCGGCCACCAGGCCGATGCCCAGGCCCAGCCGCGTGTAAGTCTTGATCACGTCGGCATCGATCGCTTCCAGCACCACATTGGGCACCAGCCCACGTTGAGCGAAAGCCGCGTCGATGCGCTTTCGGCCTGTGAACGAGGGGTGGTAGGAGATCAAAGGCTCGGCGGCCAGTTGTTCCAGGGTGAGGCGTTGGACCTGAGCGAGCGGGTGTGCGGCTGGCATCACGACCACATGCTGCCATTCATAGCAGGGCAGGCTGACCAGTTCGGGGAAGTCGGAGAGCGACTCTGTGGCCAAGCCGATGTCGGCGGTTTCGTCCAGCACCATCTGGGCCACCTGCTCCGGCGTGCCTTGATGAAGGCTGATGGCGACCTTGGGGAACTTCTTGCGCAGCGCCGCCACCGGTTCAGGCAGCACGTAGCGCGCTTGAGTGTGGGTGGTGGCGATGGACAGGGTGCCGGCATCTTGCATGGCGAACTCCTCGCCGATGCGCTTGAGGTTGCCCAGCTCGCGCAGAATCACGTCGATCGATTTGAGGACCTGCTGGCCGGGCTCGGTGACCCGTTTGAGGCGTTTGCCATGGCGCACGAAGATGTCCACCCCCAGCTCTTCTTCCAGCTCCAGGATGGCCTTGGAAACACCGGGTTGAGAGGTGTGCAGTGCCTTGGCCGTCTCCGTCAGGTTGAGGTTGCGACGCGCAGCTTCATAGACGAACCGGAATTGATGGAGATTCATGGCAGGGTGGGTGAGGCAGAGAGGGCGAGGCTCAAGGCGCTGTCGGCCAGGGCTTGAACCACGGCATCGGTTTCACCGGCAGCCGGGGTGAGGTTCCAGCGGACGTGCGGGTGTTTCTCTTGCAGGGCAGCCATGAGGGCAGGCACGTCGCGGCGCACATGCCCACCGGCGCCCAGAAACAGTGGCACCACCGCGACCTCGGTGCAGCCGAGCGCTGCCAGCGTGGCGCCGGCGCTCAGGATGTCCGGGCTGAGGAATTCGAGGAAAGCGAGTTCCACGGGCATGTCGGGCTGGCAGCGCTGACGCAGGCGCTGCACCACTTGGTGAAAGGGGGTGGCCCACTGCGGATCGCGGGCGCCGTGCGCAAACAGTAGTAAGCCAGCCTGGTTCATGACGTGTCCGTTCTTACCGATGATCTTGCCGATGGCGCAGAGAAAACTCAGCGGTTGCGCACCAGCCACACGAACGCGCTCAGCGAGAGCAGCAGGTAGGCGAGGCTGGGAATCAGGGTGGCCAGCCAGGGTTCCCACTGGTGCAGCATGGCCAGGTGCCCGGCGATGTGGTTGACCAGCACGAAGCTGATGCCCAGCATGATGCCGCCAAACACCTTCAGGTTCATGCCACCCGCCCGCGCGTGCAGGTAGGCAAAGGGCAGGGCCAGGCCCAGCATCACGAAGCACACCAGGGGCGCAAAGGCGCGCTTCCAGAACTGCAGTTCGTAGCGTTGCACCGCCTGGGCGTTGTCTGACAAGTGCCGGGTGTAGCGCCACAGCGCCACGGTGGACATGGTGTCTGCCGGTAGCACCGAGGCGGTCACCACCAGGGGGGTGAGCGAACTGCGCCACTCCAGCTTGTCAAGCTGCTGTTCCGTCACGCCCGAATCTTCCAGTGACTGCGGTTCATTGGGGCGCTCAATATGGGGTTGCCACTGGGTGTCGCGTACCTCCTGGAGGTGCCAGATGGATCTGGCTCCGCCCTCGATGGATTCCACCTGCGCCCGTGCGGCCCCCAGGCGCCGCAGGAGGCGCCCTTGGTCGTCGAACTCGAAGATGCGGACCTGTCGCAAATCGTTGTGCCCCTCGGCCGCACCCACGTTGACGGTGACGGTACGGGGCGCTTGGCCCGGCACTTCATAGCGTTCGCGCAGCCAGGCGCCACCCCGGCCCAGCTTCAGGCTTTTGCCTTTGCTGAACTGGGCGCCGTGCAGGGTCGCTTGTTGCTGTGCCACAGGCACCAGCCACTCACCCAGCGCAAACAGGAAGATGGCGGCACCCAGGCCCAGCACGACCAGCAGCGACAAGGCGCGGCCAGGGCCCAGGCCGGCTGTGCGCAAGATGGTGAACTCGGAGCTTTGAGCCAATTGCGCCAGCGCCAGCGTGGCCCCGATCAGCAGGGCGATCGGGAACATGTCGTAGACATGATTGGGCTGCAGCAGCAGGCAAGTCCAGATGGCATCGAGCAGCGTGTAGCCGTGCTCGCCCACGTCCTGGACGACATCGACAAAATCGACGAAGAAGAACAAGGCCATGAAGGCCACCGCCACATACAGCACGGTGGACAGGATCTGGCGGTAGAGCAGGCGGCGAACCGTCCTCATGCGGCGGCCCTCCGGCGCGGGCGCCAGACGGCATCGCGCGCCCAGATGCGGGCCAGGGCCGCCACGGAAATGCTGCCGTGCAAAAGCAGCAGGCAGGTCCACATGCCGATGGCGCCGCTGGTGACCCAGTTCTCGGAGATGGACAGCAGGTTGAAGTACACAACGAACACCAGCAGGGCGAAAACCAGGCTCCAGTTGCTGGATCGCCTCGCATTGCCCACGGCCAGGCCCAGGCCGATGATGATCATGTTGAAGGTCGACCAGACTTGGCCGATGCGCCAGCCCAGTTCCCCCCGGCGGTCGGGGGCAGGGTCGCCCAGCAGTTCCAGCGTGGAGAGGGCGCGCGCCTTGGGCACCGAATCGAGGTCGCTGCGCGTTTCGCCCACCAGCAGACGGGCCGAGGTGAAGCGCGACAACACCTTGGTGCCATCGGCCGTGTTGGTTTCCGTGCGCTCTCCGTGGGTCAGGGTCAGGTAGCGCAGGCCGTTCTCGGTTTCCAGTCGGCCTTCCTGGGCGGTGATGAGCGTTTCCCGGTCTTCGTTGCTCAGCACGATGAACACGTTCTTGCCGGTGCGCTGGCCTTCGCTGTGGCTGTCGATGAAAAACACGCGCCGGCCATCGGCCGACGACTGGAACTGGCCGGCCTGCACCCTGGCCAGGTCAGAGCGTTGCTCGTAGCGGTCTTTGAGTGACTGGGTCTGGGACTGGGCCCAGGGGCGCGTCACCATGGTCACCAGGGCCACGCCGGCAACGACCACCAGCCCCACCTGGAGCAGCGGGCGCAGGAAGCGCATTTGCGGCACGCCGCTGACCTGCCAGACCACCATCTCGCTTTCTCGCCAGAACCGGCTCAGCACCGCCACCACCGAGATGAACAGTGACAGCGTCAGCAGCATGGGCAGCTGGGTGATGATGGTGTAGCCCATGATCAGGCCCAGGTCACTGGGCGCGAACGCGCCGGTCGTGGCCTGACTCAGGATGCGGATCAACACCATGGTCAGCACCACGGTCAGCAGCACCACCAGGGTTCCGACAAAGCTGCGCCAGAGTTCCCGGCGCACAGAGGAATCGAATAACATTGGTCAGTTCAAATCAATCTGTCCATTATGGACTTGCCAAGGCATGAACTACCGCTTCTCCGCAGCTCAAGGCGCCGCCTTGTCTCAAATCAACGCCGACGCTTTGCTGGTGATCCTCTCGCCCGCCCACCCCGTCACGGGCAACCCCGCCCTGGATGGCGTGCTCAAGGATGTGCAGGCCTCGCGAGACTGGGAGCTCAAGACCGGGAAGGTGCTGTATGTGCACCGTCCGGCCGGCGTGAAGGCCTCGCGGGTGGTGCTGGTGGCAGCGTCGGATGCCTCGGCCAAGGCCCTGAAGAACGCGGTGGCCCTGGGCGTGGCCGCCCTGAAGGACCGCCCGGTCAACCACCTCGCCGTGCTCACCGGGGCCGGCCTCGCCTGGGAAACGGCCCATGCGCAGGCCTTGGTGCAGGCGGTGGCCGATGCCAGCTATGTGTATCGTCAAACCAAGCCCAGCGCGGCCAAGGCGGCGCCCCTGGGCAAGATCTCGGTGGTGGCCGATGCCCAGGCCGGCGACGCCGTCAAGGCCGGTTTGCGTCAGGGCCAGGCGGTGGCCGAAGGGGTGGGACTGGCCCGGGAGCTGGGCAATCTGCCGCCCAATCACTGCACCCCGACCTTTCTTGCGCAGGAAGCCAAGCGCCTCGCGAAGGAATTCAAGGGCCTGAGCGTGCAAGTGCTCGAGCGTCCGGCCCTGGAGAAACTCGGCATGGGTTCCTTCCTCTCCGTCACCAATGGCACAGCCCAGCCGCCCAAGTTCATCATCCTGCGCCATGACGGCGGTCCCAGATCCCAGGCCCCCATCGTGCTGGTGGGCAAGGGCATCACCTTTGATTCGGGCGGCATCTCCCTCAAGCCGGGTGCCGGCATGGACGAAATGAAGTACGACATGGGTGGTGCCGCGAGCGTGCTGGGCACCTTCCGCGCCCTGGGCGAACTCAAGCCCAAGGTCAACGTCATCGGCTTGATCCCCACCTGCGAGAACATGCCCAGTGGCACCGCCACCCGCCCGGGCGACGTGGTGACCAGCATGTCCGGCCAGACCATCGAGGTGCTCAACACCGACGCCGAAGGCCGCCTGATCCTGTGTGACGCGCTCACCTACGCCGAGCGTTTCAAGCCGGCGGCGGTGGTGGACATTGCCACCCTCACGGGCGCCTGCGTGATCGCCCTGGGCAGCGTGCACAGCGGTCTGTTCTCTGCGGACGAGGCCCTGGCGCAAGCGCTGTTGCAGGCCGGACAACAGGCCCTGGACAGCGCCTGGCGCATGCCGGTGGACGAAGAATACGGCGATGCGCTCAAGAGCAACTTCGCCGACCTGGGCAATGTGGGCGGCCGCGAAGGCGGGGCCATCACGGCCGCGGTGTTCCTGAGCAAGTTCACCAAGGCCTACCGATGGGCGCACCTGGACATCGCGGGCACCGCCTGGAAGTCGGGCGCGGCCAAAGGCGGTACCGGCCGCCCGGTGCCCCTGCTGACGCAGTTCCTGCTGTCGCAAGCGGCGGCAGGTGCGCAGGCTCTGCAAGCCAAGCCGGCACAAGACAAGGCGCTTGCCAAGACGGGTTCGGCTCGCAAGCCTGCAGCCAAGACGGCAGCCAAGCCAGCCGTCAAGCCCGCCATCGCCAAGGGTGGCCGCAAGTTGCCCCACGATGCGCCTTTGCAGTGAACGCGGGCGTGTGCAGTGAAGACCGTTGAATTCCACCACGGCATGAGCGACAAGCTCGGCTACGCGTGTCGGCTGGTGCGCAAGGCCCAGCGCAGCGGGGTGCGCCTGGTGGTGTCGGGTGACGCTGCCACGTTGAAGGCGCTGGATCGCCAGTTGTGGGTCTTCGACGATCAGGAGTTCGTGCCCCATGTGCTGGTGAGCCCGGCCGAGCCGGTGCCAGCACACCTGCGGGCCACGCCAGTGTGGCTCGTTCCTTACGACTGCGCCGATCAGGCGCCCGACACGGCCGACGGCACGCCGCCGGTGCTCATCAACGTCGGCTCCGAGATGCCGGCCCACCCTGGCACCTACGCCCGCCTGTTCGAGGTGGTGTCGTCGGCACCCGAAGACCGGCAGGCAGGCCGACAGCGCTGGAAGCTCTACAACGGCCTTGGCCTGAGCATTCAACCCCATGAGGTGCAGACATGAGCTGGCCTCCTCATCCGCATTCGCCCCACGTTCCGGTGCTGACTGAGGTCATCGACCTTGACTTTGCCCCGGTGGACGCAAGCGATCAGGAAGCGCCAGCGGGCGTGGTGGTGGAGGATGACGCTGCCTTGCCCCCCGTGCTGGTATGGGAAGACAGTGAGATGTCACTCTCGCCCCTGGCGGAACCGCCAGCCCCGCCACTGCAGGCTGACCCGCGCGAGTTGCCCATGCTGGTGGACGAGGTGCCCGAGCTGTCCGAGGTCGTCAACGTGGCAGAGGCTGAGGTCCCAGCCCTGCCGGTGGGCGAGGTGTTTGAGTCCGTCGAGCCGCAATGGGAGCCGGACGCGAAGGTGATGCCCGAAGCGGCGGCCATGCCGGCAGCAGCAGTTATCTACAACGAAGACGAACTGGCTCAGCGGGTACTGCAGGACGTGCAGCGTCAGATCGATGGCATGCTGGAATTTCGCTTGCGCGAATCCATGCAGCCCTTGATGTCCCAGTTCATTGAAACGCTGATGCAAGACCTGCGAGATGAGCTGTCCCGAACCATGCGAGATGTGGTGAACCGTGCCGTGGCGCAGGAGCTGGCGCGGCTGCGTAACGGCAGCAGATAGACGCAAGCGCTCGGGCGCCCGAATGGCGCATGGCCCGTTCGATTTCGATCCCCTTGACCTTTTGAGGTACCCATGATTAGACGTTTTGCAGCTTCTCCCCTGGCACTGGTGGCGGCATGCTCTGTGGGCATGTGGGCCGCACCGGCCCAGGCTCAACTGGTGGTTCGCATCGGCCACGTGGCCCCCATTTCTGGCGCGCAGGCGCACTTCGGTCGCGACAACGAAAACGGCGCCCGCATGGCCGTGGATGAACTCAATGCGGCCCGTGTCGTCATTGGCGGCAAGAAGGTGCGCTTCGAGCTGGTGGCCGAAGACGATGCCGCCGACCCCAAACAAGGCACGGCCGCTGCCCAGAAGCTGTGCGATGCCAGGGTCAATGGGGTGGTGGGCCACCTGAATTCAGGCACCACCATTCCGGCCGCCAAGATCTACAACCAGTGCGGCCTGCCCATGGTCAGCCCCTCGGCCACCAACCCCACGCTCACCACGCTGGGCTACCAGAACGTGTACCGCCTGCTGGCCAATGACAACGCACTGGGGGCACGCATGGCCCACCACGCCAAAGAGGTGCTCAAGGTCAGCAAGGTGGCCATCATCGACGACCGCACGGCCTACGGCCAAGGGGTGGCCGACGTCTTTCGCAAGACGGCGCTGAAGCTGGGTCTGGAAGTGGTGGGCAACCAGTACACCAATGACAAGGCCATCGACTTCATGTCCATCCTGACCTCGATCAAAAGCAAGAAGGCCCAGGCCATCTTCTTCGGGGGCATGGACCCGCAGGCTGGCCCCATGCTGGCCCAGATGCAGCGCCTGGGCATGACCAAGACCTATCTGTTCGGGGGCGACGGCATCTGCACCGACAAGCTCATGGACCTGTCCAGCCGCGCGCGCACCCTGGGCAATGTGGTGTGCGCGGTGGGCGGTGCGCCCATCGAATCGCTGCCCGGCGGCACCGCTTGGCGCAGCCGCTACGACGCCAAGTTCCCCAAGCAATTCCAGGTCTATTCGCCCTACACCTACGACGCCACCATGGTGCTGGTCGACGCCATGAAGCGCGCCGGCTCGACCGACCCCAAGGTCTATGCACCCAAGCTGCGCGACATCAACTACGCCGGCGTGACCGCGCAAGTGCAGTTCGAGCCCAATGGTGAACTGAAGAACCCGGCCGTGACACTCTATGTCTACCGCGATGGCAAGAAGGTGCCGACCAAGTGAAAGGGTAGGGCGGAAAGTGCCAAAAAGCACGCTACAATGATCGGCTTCGGAGAGGTGGATGAGCGGTTTAAGTCGCACGCCTGGAAAGCGTGTGTAGGTTAATAGCCTACCGCGGGTTCGAATCCCGCCCTCTCCGCCAGAATCAGGTTTCACAGCGTCCCATAAAGACCCCAGTTACCACGCGAAAGCCCCGTCACCACGGGGCTTTTTGCGTTTTGGCGTCCCATGGCGTCCTTTGACAGCCCGGGC
>Ga0079224_100011992_pt1 | contig 11976 bp, 12 predicted proteins | sample Stecom2015_FD_80414 | JGI IMG/M metagenome (GOLD analysis project Ga0079224, IMG submission 80414) | Agricultural soil microbial communities from Utah to study Nitrogen management - Steer compost 2015 | ecosystem: Environmental > Terrestrial > Soil > Agricultural land | place: USA: Utah... | reverse complement strand
TGCTCCCGAGCCGGTTCTCAGCTCGCCGGCGGCCTACAACCGCCCGGCGGACTAGTACGCAGACTCGCGCAAGAGGTTTGACGCTCGCCGGGCCGCGCGATCGAGCGGCCCGGCAGAGCCTGGAGAGGAATGCTCTATGCAGAGCAACCAGACTGGCAATGTCGCCTACTCCCCGGCCCTGCGCAGGGCCCTGACTCGCCGGCGCTTCGTGGCGCTGTGCGCCGGCGCGGCTGCGACGCTGGTGATCGCCAGCTGCGGCGATAAGGATGCCGAGCCGGAGGTCGACCAGGTCGAGATCCCGGCGAATCAGGTTCCCCAGCCGGGCGAAGCGCCGTTCCACAGCGAGGAGGGGCGCTTCTATCTGGTCAACGACGAGCAGGCCGGCTTGATGGCGATCTATACGAAGTGCACCCACCAGGGCTGCACCGTCGAGTGGAAGGGCGGCGACCAGGAGTTCGCCTGCCCCTGCCACGGCAGCAAGTTCGACCGCCTGGGCATCCGCACCGGCGGTCCCGCCGAGCGCCCGCTGGAGCTGATGTCGGTCACGCGCCGCGACGACGGCAGCGTCCTGGTCGATACCACCGCCATCACCAAGCGTAGCCAGTAACCCAACCCCGGAACTGAACCAGGGCCGGAGCACCATCCCCCCTCGCGGGACAGTGCCCCGGCCTTCAACCTTTCCCCGAAGATCCGAGTCATCACCCGTTGTAAGGCCATGGTGCAATGAACGTAGCGCGTGAATTGATCAAGATCAGGCCGCCTCGGCGGGGGCGGGGCGGGCCGCGAGGCCGACGCGGAGCGAGCGCAGGGCGATGACTGCGAAGGGGATCGGCAGCGCCGCCAGGCCGAGGACGAGCAGGGCCGTGTCCAGCGCCAGCCAGTCCAGCAGGAAGCCGAAGACCAGCCGCCCCGCCGGGACCGAGAGCCAGCCGATCGCGCCGGTGATGCCCAGCAGGCGGGCGCGCATATTGCCCGGGATGCGCTCGAAGTAGACGGCGTACTCGACCATGTGGCCTGTGACCAGCGTCCAGAGCGCGTCGCGGCCAGCGGGTTGGGTGGAGTGCCGGTCGCTCACGAGCTCAGCCTGCCGTCAAACCTAGTCGGGCTGCACGCCGAGGAAGGCTGGCAGCTCGACGAGCGAGTAGATCATGGCCAGCGACATCCGCCCGCGGGGCAGGTCGGCGCCGGCGCGGTTGAGCCAGACCGTGCGCATCCCGGCGCGCCGGGCGGGGATGCAGTCGCTGTCGATGCGGTCGCCGACGTGGAGGATCTGGTCCGGCCGCACGCCTGCTATCTCGATGGCCAGCTCGTAGAACTCCGGCTCTGGTTTCCAGACGCCGTGCTGCTGGGCCACCAGCTCGAAGTCGAACGTGCCGTGGAGCCTGAGCCTGTCCGGGTAGCTATTGCCGTTGGTCAGCAGGCCGAGCCGGAAGTGGCCGCGGAGCGCGTTGAGCGCCGGCTGGGCGTCGTCGAAGATGCGCGTGTTGGCGAAGCGGCGCCGGAGATAGGCGTCGGTCAGCTCGCGGGCGGTCTGCTCGTCGCGGATGCCGATGGCGTCAAGCGTGCGCATGAAGCCGGCGAAGCGCAGGCCCTCCATCGTGATGGCCTGGCCCTTGAAGGCTTCCTGGGCCTCCCGGCGGTGGTCGATCAGGTCGTTGACCGAGAGCGCGGCCGCCTCGTCCGGGTAGCGGGCCCGGATCGTCTCGAGCGCGGCGGCGAGCGCCTCGTGCACCGTCGTCTCGAAGCTCCAGATCGTGCCCTCGGCATCGAACGTCACCACCCGGATATCGTGCGCGGGCATCCCGGCATACACCCCTTTCCGCGGACCGACGTCGTTAATATAGCCGCCGCGCAACTGGCGTGACGGCACAAAGCGGGCCACAAGAGGCGACCCCGCAGCGGGGAGGCTGCGGGGTCGCTCGAGATAAGGGGTGCTGGTGGCATCAAGTTTGGTCAGCTACCGGCTGCCTGCTTGACGCGCTTGAGGGCAGCCCGCAGGGCGTGCTCGACCCGGTTGCGCTCGCGCAGCAGCCTGGTGAGCAGGAAGCGGTAGTCGGATGAATCCGGGTCCATCTCCTTGAGCTTGCGGGCATCCGACAGCCCTGGGATGGGCGGAGCCGGCAGCGCCAGATCATGGCCGAACTGCCCGGAGCGGGTGTAGTCGACCGGGATCAAGATGTGCCCCAGCTCCAGGACCAGCTGGTTGGCCGCCTCGGCGTCGAGCTTGTCCAGCGCGCCGCCGCGCAGCGCGCTCGCCAGCTGGCCGGCAAGTTCGCGTGCCTGGCACAGGTCGAGCGCCCCGCCAGAGTCGGTCTCGTAGCGCTCCAGCGTCGCGGCCAGATCATCGGCCACGGCGGCGTAGTCGAAGGGCAGGCGCTCGTCAGTGCACAACCGCCAGAGCGTGACGGCGTAGACGCGCGCGTCGCGCTCGAAGAACTCCGGGTCAATCTTGTCGAGTGTGTCTTCGGGCGTGTGCCACCACCAGCCGAGCCCGCCGCCGCGCGGCCCGCCGCCACCCACGTTGGGCGGCAGGGTGTCATCGTCGGGCTGCGCCGAGAACGTGGCGAAGAGCGCCGGCACGCCGTGGCCCCAGAAGGATTGGTCGCTGAAGCGGCCCATGCGCTGGTATTTCAGGTCGACACCCAGCTGCTCGCGCATGATCTCGCGAGCGAAGCCGTAGGTCGAGGCCATCGTCGGCGCGATGTCGAGCAGGGTCGCGCCCTTACCGCCGACTGAGTCGACGTTGACGTGGCAGACGCAGCGCTCGTGGATGTCGTGCCAGAAGGTGTCGGCATACCAGGCCGACCCGGCGTAGCGGCTGTGCGAGTGGCCGGACCAGAAGGCCAGCCGCACGCCGCGGCGCAGCTCATTCTTGCGCTCGGCCAGCAGCCGGGCGACTTCGAGCTGGGTGGCGTTGGCCGTGCCGTTGTCCATCGCGCCGTAGTGCCAGGAGTCGACGTGGCCGGAGAAGAGCACGTAGCGGTCCTCTTCGACGCCCGGCAGGTCGGCCGTCAGCGTCGGGAGCTTGCCCCAGTCGAAATGGGTGCGCGAGGTGAAGCGCACCTGTACCGGGCCGTTCTCGAGCAGCGCCTTGAGTGTCTCGCCGTCCGCTCTGGTGATGCCGATGGCCGGCAGCTTCGGCAGCAGGTCGGCCGTCTCCGGCGTGGGCGTGCCCCAGACCGGCGAGACGCACATCTCGTAGATGCGCTCCTTGTTGATGTGGATCTGGCCGATCGCGCCGGCCCGCTGGGCGGCCAGCGCCTTGCCCGGGTTGGCCAGCCCTTCGCTGAGGACGATCTTGCCGCGCGCGTCGACTCCCTCGTAGTCGGCGGGCAGGCCCTGGCCGACGTAGACCAGTTCGCCGCTCAGTCCCTCCTCGGGCGTGCTGGGGGTGAACGAGTAGCCGTTGGCCCGGAAGCTGCGCGGTGCATCGCCGAGCAGCTCCAGCGACGCTTCGAGCGGGTAGCCGATCAGCGCGTCGCATTCGTGGCGCTGGACCTCGTAGCCGAAGCCGGTCAGCACCTCCTCGATGTAGTCGAAGGCGCGCGCCTCGTCCGGCGTGCCGGAGAGCCGCACCCACTGGGCGATCGCCTCGACGTGCCGCTGTAACTCGGCGATGGACACGTCGTTCGCGATAGAACTCACATCATGCTCCTTTGAAGCGGCCGGCAATGCCCGGCCGGGGTTCGATCCAGTCTGGGCGCGATCAATGCCGCGCCCGGCGTCAGGACGTGAAGTGCGGCATCACCTCGGCGTGGAAGCGTTCCATCTGGTCGATGACGAAGCCGGGCTCGGGCGAGCCGAACAGGCAAACAATCTCGGACGCGCCCGCCTCCTGGTATGCAGCCAGCTTCTCGACCATCTCATCAGGCTCGGCGACCAGCGTAGCGGACGGGTTCGCGGTCATCTGCCCGCCGCCAGCGTCTTTGCCCAGCGCCATCGGCAGCCGCGGGACCAGCTCCGGCGCCGGGCGGCCCTCCGCCGTGGCCGTCTCCAGCACCAGCTTGCTGTTGGCCGCCAGATCCTCGGCGCTGATGCCGACCGGGTGCCAGGCTGCCCCGAAGCGTCCGGCCCGCCGGCGCGCGCCCTCCGACGGCCCGCCGACCCAGATGGGCGGCCCGCCCTCCTGGAAGGGCTTGGGGCCGAAGGCGACCTCGGGGAGCTGGTAGTAGCGCCCCTCGAAGGGCTGCTCCGGCGTCGTCCAGAGATGCCGCCAGACACGCAGCGTCTCGTCCAGATGCCGGCCGCGGTAGTGGTAGCGGTCGCCAGCGTCGAGCATCTCGAACTCGGCCTTGTTCCAGCCGGCGCCGACGCCCGCGATCAGCCGCCCCTTGGTCAGGTGGTCGAGCGTCGCTAGCTGCTTGGCCAGCACGATGCCGTTACGCTGCGGTACCACGATGACCGAGATGCCGAGCGTGATCTGCTCGGTGAGCGCCGCGAGATAGGCCAGCATCATCAGCGGCTCGAAGATCTCGCGGTAGGGTCCCGCCTGGTCCACCGGCAGGATCACGTGGTCGGTCGTCCAGGCCGAGCTGAAGCCGAGGCGCTCGGCGGCCTGCGCCACCTGAACGACGCCCTCGACGGTTGCGCCCGCCGGATAGGTTGGTAGAGCTATTCCAAAACGCATATCCCTCACTCCATTCCACTCCACGCCGGCCGCCGGATGAGCGCTGACGGCCGGCACAACGATCCCGCGCTCGCGCTCCGGGTCCCAGACGGCCGCAGCCACACCGGAGCGCGGCTAGTTGCGGGTCGCGTGCCGGCCTCAGCGCCCATCCATGCGCGCCGGCGCGGCGTGGCGGGGGAGCCAGCTTGCCCCTTGAATTGATTCCGCCAGTGCGTCGCAGCGGGTGAATACAGTCCCAGGCTGGCTCTTCATGTAATCGATCAGTCGCTCGAACGCCAGGATCCGCGAGGGCCTGCCGATGTAGCGCGGGTGGCACACCAGCATGAACGCGCCGGTCAATGCGAGCGCCGCGTCGAACTCCTCGATCCAGTAGTCGATCACGTCGTTCGGGCGGCGGATCGCGCCGGGAAACGCGAAGTAGACCGCGTCGTCCAGTGGCCAGGACCACGGCAGTTCGAGAATCTCAGCGTCGCCATCCCCGGTGCCGATCAGGTAGGGGATGTCGTCGTCACCCATCGAGCTGTCGTAGAGATAGCCCGCCTCGTGCAAAAGGCGCAGCGTCGACGTCGTCGTGAGGCCGGACGGCGAGCGCCAGCCGCGCGGCGGCGTCCCGGTGGCTTCGGCGATCGCCTCGGTCGTGCGGGCGATCAGGTCGCGCTCCTCGTCCTCGGGGAGCTCGTTCCACTGCTCGTGCATCCAGCCATGCCCGGCGATCTCATGCCCGCGGTCGACGATCTCGCGCGCCAGGCCGGCGTACTTCTTGACGTTCCAGCCTTCCAGGAAGAAGGTGGCTTTGATGTCGTGGCGCTCGAGCAGGTCCAGCACGCGCTCGACGCCCCGGCGCGGGGCGTAGACGCCGTCGGCGTTCGCGCCGCCAGCGTGGCCGTAGCGCAGCAGGTCGAACGACTCGCCGAAGTTGTCGAAGGTCAGTGTCACGACACACCGCGCGTCGTTTGGCCACTGCGGCCGTTCAAACGTCATCGTGCATCCCCTCCCAGCGGCGCGGCCCGAAGCCGGCCGGATCTAGCGCCCGCGCAGGCGCGGATCGAGCACGTCGCGCAGGGCATTGCCCAGCGTGTTGTAGGCCAGCACCGTCAAGACGATCAGCACGCCCGGGTAGACGGCCAGGCGCGGGGCGCTCCAGACGTAATACTGGCTGGCGGTGAGCATGTTGCCCCAGCTCGGCAGCGGCGGCTGGATGCCCAGCCCCAGGAACGAGAGCGAGCTCTCGGTCAGGATCGCGAAGGCGACGCCCAGCGTGGCCGAGACGATGATTGACGGGATCGCCTGGGGCAGCACGTGGCGCACGACGATGCGCGTCGCGCTGGCGCCCATCACCCTGGCCGCGGTGACGAACTCCTCGTTCTTCGTCTTGAGCACCTCGCCGCGCACGATGCGCGCCACCGCCATCCAGCTCGTGAGACCGATCACCAGGACGATGTTGGTCAGCGAATTGCCGAATAGCGTCAGGATCGTTAGCAGCAGGAAGAAGGTCGGGATCGCCAGGAAGGCGTCGGTGATGCGCATGATCACGGCGTCCGCCCAGCCGGCCGCGTAGCCGGCGATGGCCCCCAGCGGTGTGCCGACGATGATCGAGATCGCCACGGCCGCCAGGCCGACGATCAGCGACACGCGCCCGCCGAAGAGCAGGCGCGAGAAGACGTCGCGGCCGTTCTCGTCGGTGCCCAGGATGTAGTCCGACGAGAAGCGGACCAGCGGGTTGTTGAGGTCGATGCGCTCCGGCGTATAGGGCGCGATCCACGGGGCCAGCAGCGACACGATATGAATGAAGATTAGAAAGGCCGCCGAGACGACCGCGAATCGATTGGTCTTGAAGCGCATCCAGAAATCGGCCAGCGGCGAGCGGTAGACCGGCACGCGGACCAGCAGATTGGCGCGGGTTCCCTCGGCTTGCGATTCGGCGACGTTCATCCCCATAGTCCTGCCGTTCTAGCGTCCGAGCTGGATACGCGGGTCGATCAGCGAGTAGGCCAGGTCGGTGAGCAGGTTGCTCACGATGACGATCGCCGAGATGACGATCGTGATGCCCATGATCACCGGGTAGTCGCGCTGGAACGCGGCGTCGGCCGCCAGCCGGCCCATGCCGGGCCAGCCGAAGACCGTCTCGGTGATGACCGCGCCGCCGACCAGCCGGGGGATCATCAGCCCCAGCATCGTGACGACCGGGATGAGCCCGTTGCGCAGCGCGTGACGCACCAGGATCACCCGCTCGGTCAGTCCCTTGGTGCGCGCCGTGCGGATGTAGTCGGCGCGTAGCACTTCCAGCATGCTGGAGCGCGTGAAGTAGGTGAGCTGGGCGAGTGAGTAGAGCGCGATTACCAGTGTCGGCAAGATCAGGTGCTGGATGCGGTCGATCGCCGAGCCGTCGCCGATCGTCATCCTACCGGCCGACGGCAGCCATCCGAGCTGGACCGAGAAGAGAATGATCAGCAGGATCGCGAACCAGAAGCCCGGTATCGCGATACCCAGCGTGCCGAGCAGCACGATCAGCCTGTCCCAGATCGAGTTGGCCCTGCGGGCGGCGATCAACCCCAGCGGGATGCCGGTCACGACCGCCAGCGCCAGCCCCGCGCCGGCCAGCTCGATCGTCGCCGGGATGCGCTCGGTGATCAGGTCCATCACCGGCCGCTTCTGCATGATCGAGCGGCCGAAGTCACCCTGGACGGCGTTGCTGACCCACTTGATGTACTGCACCGGCACCGGGTCGTTGAGCCCCAGCCCCTCGGCCATCTTCTCGCGGTCCTGCGGCGTCAGGGTGGGGTCCATCAGCAGGCCGGGGCCGCCGGGCGCAGCCTTGATCAGGGCGAACGTCACGATCGAGATGATGAAGAGGACGATGACCGAATGGAACAGTCGCCTCAGGATGTAAGCGCCCATAGCTCCCCCTTATGCCGTTGGGAGCCGGCCGTCGCCGGCCCCCGCTGGCCATCTTGCTCTAGTCGTCGAGCCACATCTGGTAGGAGTAGATGAAGGCGTCGCGGATGCCGATGTTCGGCACACCCTTGAGCTTGTCCGGGTAGACCCGGATCTCCTTCGGGTAGTACAGGACGGCGACCGGCGGGTCCTCCATCGTCAGCTCCTGGTAGCGGTAGTACAGCTTGCGCCGCTCTTCCATGTCGGCCGTCTGGCGCGCCTGGGTCAGGATCTCGGTGATCTCCTCGTTGCAGAAGTTCGGGTGGTTGTTGTCGCCGTCGCAGCCGTAATACTCGAGCTGGTCGGGGTCCGGCGCGGTGATCCACCACATGTGCATGGCCTCGTAGTCCTCGGCCAGCCAGCGCTGCTGGGAGAACGAGCCCCAGTCCATCAGCTCCAGATCGACCTCGCAGCCGAGATCGTTGAACATCTGCTGGACGATCGTGACCGTCTGCTCGCGGGCCGGGTTGCCGCGGTCACAGGAGAGCGTGAAGGCGAGCGGCTCGCCATCCTTTTCCAGAATCCCGTTGCTGTTCTTCTCCCAGCCGGCCTCGGCCAGGATCTCCAGGGCGCGGTCGGGATCGTAGGGCATCGGGTCCAACTCGTCGTTGAAGGCCCACTCCAGGGCCGTGGGGATCGTGCTGGTTGCGATCGTGCCGTAGCCGAGCGTGACGCTGTCGACGATTGCCTGGCGGTCGATTGCCAGGGCCAGCGCCAGGCGCACGCGCGCGTCGTCGAAGGGCGGGCGCGGGCACTGGAAGGCGATGTAGTAGTGGTTGACGTAATCGATCGGGTCGATGACCAGGCCCTGCACGCCCTCCAGCGTCTGGACGTTGACCGGCTCGATCGTGGCGAAGGTCAGCTCGCCGGTGCGTAGCTGGGCGACCTGGCTGTTGACGTCCGGCAGGACGGTGAAGACGAAGCGGTCGATCAGCGGCTCGCCCAGGTGGAAGTTGGGGTTCTTCACTGTCGAGACGTAGTTGCCGGCGATGAACTCCTCGAACATGTAGGGGCCGGTGCCGACCGGGTTCTCGATCGAGAACTCGGTGTAGTCGACCATCGTCTTGCCCTCGAGGATGTGCTTGGGCACGATGAACTGGTTGTAGCTCATCAGCACCGGGAAGTGCCCGAGCGGCTCCGAGAGGGTGAAGCGCACGGTGTAGTCATCGACCTTCTCGCAGGCGGTCAGTTCCTTGAAGGCTGCCGAGACGCCTTCCTCGTTCATGCGCCGGTCATAGGTGAAGACCACGTCGTCGGCCGTGAACGGCTCGCCGTCGTGCCACTGGACGTCCTGGCGCAGCTGGAAGGTCCACTCGGTGAAGTCCTCGTTCGGCTCCCAGCTCTCGGCCAGGTCCGGCACCGGCTGGAGCGTGCCCGGCTCCGGCTTGACCAGACCGTTGAAGAGCACCTTGTTGACCATGACCGACTGCACGCCGGAGGAGAGCAGCGGGTTGAAGACCGGATCGGCGATGATCGGGAAGGTGAAGGTGCCGCCGGGCTTGCCTTCGCCGGCTGGCTCTTCCGGCTCGCTGCCGTCCTCTTCGGTCGGCTGCGCGCCAGTTTCGGACGTGGCTGTCGGCTCGTCCGCGTCGCCTTCGTCGGCCGTGGTCGGGGTGGGGGTGTTGGCGGGCGCATTCTCATCGTCCGCCCCGCAGGCGGCCAGGAAGCTGGTGAGCGCCAGGCCGCCGACGAAGCCGCTTGCCCTCCAGGTGAGCTCACGGCGCGTGATGCGCCCGTTCTTGAAATCTTCGGCGAGTTTCTGCAAACCGGAATGCATCTAGATCTCCTTGCTAGAACCGCGCGCCCGCGCGGTTAGATGCGATTGGACGGGCAGCGCTCGCGCGCGCCGTGTGGGCTCAGCCCTGCCCACGTCGTCACTGATGGCTGGTTTGCTGTCGTGCGTGCCTGCTGTTTTCGCGTCTCCCCCTTCGCTCTAGGCGCCGTTGTTGAAGGTCTGTCCGAGTTCCTCGACTGTTTCCAGCAGCATCCTGCGGACCTCGTCGTAGTTGGTCGTGTCGCGGGCCAATGGCCAGGTCACGGCGAGCGCCAGGAGCTGGCCGGTCGTGCGGGACTCCAGCGGCGTCCCGATGGCGACGATTCCATCGTCGTTGATCTTGTCGTAGCGCCCGTCCACGAAGGTGACGCCGTCGCGCTGAAACTGCGCCTCGACGCGCGCCCAGTTCTCCCTGATCTCAGGGTGGCGCGCCAGGAAGTCTTCTTTGTTGGGGGCCGCCAGCAGCAGCGCCTGGCCGGCCGCGCCGTAGCCCAGCGACCAGCGCGTACCCGGCTGCATCGAGATGCGGTTCATGTGGTTGCTCTCGATGCTCATCAGCGAGACGGCGTAGTCGCCATCGTGGCCTGCCAGGTAGACCGTCTCGCCGCAGCGCTTCTGCAGGTCCTCCATGGCCTTCAGCAGCAGCGACTCGAAGCCGCCCGAGCGTGACACGATGTAACCCAGCGAGACGAGCTTGAAGGTCGGCCGGTAGGCCCGCGTGATCGGGTCCTGGCGCACGTAGCCGGCTTCCTCCAGCGTGCGCAGCAGCCGGAAGACGCGGTTGCGGTGCTCGCCGAGGAGCGCGGCGATCTCGCTGGCGTTCATCCAGCTCTCGCTGGTCGCGATGAGTTCGAGCAGTCGCAGGGCGTCGTAGGCGCTCTTGATCCGGTAGGGCGAAGCTTCGATTGTGATTTGTCGCCTCCGTTCACGTGCTGCCCGGCGTGTGTACGCCCTCTGCAGGGTGTATACTATGTGAACACTGTGTTTATTCTGTAAAAGTCTAGCACGGCGGCACCGAAAGTCAACGCCGCCACAACCGCTCCATGGCGTCCGCTCGCCGTTAACGCAGACGAGACCGCCTGCAACCCGGGCGGTCTCGTCGAATACTGTCGGAGAAGGATGGCTAGGCGCTCATGCCCTTGAGGAGCTTCATCGTCTCTTCGCGGTGCATGGTCTCGTCGTTGATCATGTCCTCGAGCTGCACCTTCAAACCCAGGTCGCCGACCGCCTCAGCCTGGTCAAGGCGCTCGGTGTAGTTCTGGATCGCCTGGGTCTCAGCGGCCAGCACCTCTTCGAGGAGTCCCCGGTTGGTGTTCGGCACCTCGACCGGGTCGGGCTGAGTCGTGGGCGTGCCGCCTAGCGCGGTGATCTTGTCGGCCAGGTAGCGCGCGTGACCGAGCTCGTCTTCGATCTCACTCTGGAAGAACTCGGCCAGTACCGGGCGCTCGATGCCCATGGCGCTCGCCGCGTACACCGTGTACTGGATGACCGCGGCCAGCTCGCCCGCCAGGTCACGATTTAGTCCGTCGATCAATTGCTTGACTTTTTCATCAGCCATGTCGCCTTGACATCCCTTTCCTTTTGTCGTGCGTCAATTTCCAGTATAGAAGCCTGCCCGCGGCGTTCAACCGTGTAGGTACAGGCGAGGGATACGTTTTGGGTTAGGCGGCGGCTCGCTTGCCTGCCAGGGCGGCCAGCTAGCGCGAATCGCCGGTTTGCAGCCGGTCGACGATCTCGCGGATGTCGCAGGAGGCGTCGCGATTGTAGGGCAGCTTGCTGAGCAGGATGGCCATGCCGCAGGTATCGGTGAGCGCCGAGTACGCCAGCCCGGCCCCGACGCCGGCGGCCAGCAGGCCGAGTGGCGCCCAGAGCAGCAGGCCCCCGAGCGCGCCGGCGACGACCAGCGTGCCAGCCACGCCGCGCACCTGGCGCTCCAGCCCCCACTTCTGGCGGCCCCGATGTACCTCGAGACCGGCAGCCTCCCATGCGCTGATGCCGCCGGCGAGGACGTGCAGGTGCTCCATCCCGGCCTCGCGCAGCACAGTTTCCGCCTGGCGCGCTCGCGATCCGCTCCGGCAGACAAGGATTGCCGGGCCAGAGACGGCCGCGCCGATGTCCCGGCGGTGCTCGGGCAAGGTGTCCAGCGGCACGTTGTAGCTGCCGGGGATGTGGACCGATTCGAACTCGGCCGGGGTGCGCACGTCGATCAGCCGGATCTCCGGCCGCGCGCGCATGAGTTCAGCGACGGCCCAGGGCTCGATGACGGCCGGCAGCGACATTTGGATGGTCATTCTTCTCCTCTTCTTCACGCACGCTATTGGTGCGGCGGTCAAACAGATGGGAAGCGCCCACGCGCTTCCCTCATCTCGTTGGATGCTGACGAGGCGCGAGTCGTTACATCCCGAACCTTCCCCGCCTCGCGCGGCTAGCGCGTTCGGCCGCCCGCCAGGTCCAGCCCGGCCCCCGCCCAGGCGACGACGCCGCCATCGAGGACGTGGAGGTCCGTCTTGCCGGCCCGCGCCAGCAGGTCGCGCGCCACCTGTGCGCGGGCGCTGCTGCGGCAGACGAGCAGCGCGGGGCCAGTGATGCTCGCTGCGATGTCGCGCGAGCGGCGGGCGATCTCGGCGAGCGGGATGTTCTG
>Ga0079224_100011991_pt1 | contig 11976 bp, 8 predicted proteins | sample Stecom2015_FD_80414 | JGI IMG/M metagenome (GOLD analysis project Ga0079224, IMG submission 80414) | Agricultural soil microbial communities from Utah to study Nitrogen management - Steer compost 2015 | ecosystem: Environmental > Terrestrial > Soil > Agricultural land | place: USA: Utah... | reverse complement strand
GTGTGAGGGCGCGGTGTGTGAAGGCGCGGTGGACGCCTGGGCGGCGGCCTGCACGGGCTGGGCCTGAGCCGAGGAGACCTGCGCCTGCGGGACGGCGGGCATCGCGATGGGAGCTGCGGCGGGCTGCTGTTCCGGCGCGGGACGCGGCGGGGCCTCCGCACCCCAGGCAGGAGGCGACGCCTGGGAGGACGCCAATGGCGCGAGCGTCTGCAACCCCCGCTGCGAGACACCGATCTCGCGCAGGACGGCCTGCTGCCAGCTTGAGTCGGACACCTGCCTCCCTTCTCCGGCCGCAAGCCTACGAGACGTCCACTTGCCCGCGCAGCGGCCCTCGGAAAGGGCCGCTGCGCGGGCATCAGGAACCGCCGCCCGGCGCCTCTCCGCTACCGGGGAGACGGTGGCGCCGAGTCGTCGCCGGTCGGCCCGTGTTCGGGCTGCGCCGACGGCGGTGGCCGGAACTCCGGCCGCACGCCCCGCGGCGGCGCGCCCGTGGGCTGCCCCACCGGGGGCCGCCCGTCCGAAGGAGGACCGGCCGGCGGTCCGGCCTGAGGGGGCCCGAGCGGCGCCGGTGCCCCGGGACGCTTCCGCCTGGCGAAGAAGAACGCGAAGACGCTGAGCACCAGCATGACCCCCGCGCCGATCACGATGGGAAGGAAGGCGAAGTTGTTGGAGGAGCCACCGTCCTCGGACGCCGGGGCCGCCTTGTTGAGCCCCTCGGGGTGGTTCTCCTTCATCCAGCGGTCGAACTCCTCGAACACGGGATTCGCCGTCCCACTCGGCGCCGTCCCCGCCAGCGGCCGATACGGACGGATCATCCCGTACCCGGTCAGGTCGTCCTTGCCTTTGTCATGGAGGTCCGCCGCGGACGCGATGAGCTGCCGAACGACCTCACGGTTGGTCATATCGGAATGCTCGGCGCGGATCAGGGCCACGGCACCGGAAACCAGAGCCGAGGCGTCGCTGGTACCGCTTCCGGGGTAGAGCTTTCCATCTTTCAGGACGGTCGCCGTTTTCACGCCCGGCCCCGCCACCGTCACGTATGGCTGACGCTGTGTCTTCTCCCAGGGACGGCCCTTCAGATCGACGGCCCCCACCGCCAGGACGCCTTTGCAGTTCGCCGGTGAGTTGCTTGCGTTCGCGCCGTTCCCGTCGTTACCCGCACCGGCGACGATGACGGCGTCCTTCTCCAACGCGTAGGCGATTGATTCCTGCAGTTCTTCAGGGCAGCGACCGGGAACCGCCTGCGAAAGGTTGATGACTTGGGCGCCCTTGTCCGCCGCGAAACGGATCCCCTTGGCGTACGCCGGTTTGCTCTGCGCCACGATCGGCAGGATCTTCGCGCCCGGGGCCACGCCCACCATCCCGGTCCCGCGCCCTTGCGCGGCTATGAGCGACGCCATCCCGGTGCCGTGTCCAGGCGGATTCTCGAAGCTGTCGAGGTCTTCACGGCCGTCGCCCCGTCCTTCGTCCTCGGCGTTCGTACCGGGCAGGACCACGTCCCGCAGTTCGGGCAGGCTCGCCTCGACGCCGGTATCGATCACCGCGACGGTGACGCCTTCCCCCGTGGACAGCGGCCAGAGGTGGCTTTGAACTCCCCATGCCTCGAACCACCATTGCTGTGGCAGCGGTTCCGGCGCCGCCGCCACCGGGGCGGGCCAGGCGGCCGAGCCGATGACGAGCACGGCCAAAGTCGAACCGGCCAACCGCCGAGCCCGTTGAAGCATCGACACTCCTCACCTACAGCGATCGGTTCCACGAAAGCGCCGGCAGGCCGGGGAGACTCCGGCCTGCCGGTGTCATCGTCCGCACCACGGATTTCTCTGATCAGCCGATCACCGGCGGTGCGGTGTCGTCATTGCCGCCCCAGACGTCCTCGTCCTCGGTCAGCCACGTCTGGCGCTCATGCTCGTCGCCGCCGTCGCCGCCCGGCCGGGCGCCGGCGCCCATCGGCATGCCCATGCCCATACCGCCCCGGCCGCCCATGCTGCCCTTGCCCAGGGCACCTGGACCGCCGACCAGACCGGCTCCCGGGCCTACGCCCGCGCCCAGTCCACCCGGGCCGGCACCGACACCGCCACCGAGCCCTGGACCGCCACCCGGACCACCTCCCAGGCCACCGGGCATGCCGCCCCCGACACCGCCTCCACCGACACCGCCGGCTCCCAGCCCGGGGCCCGCGCCGGGACCGCCCGGCATGCTCGCCAGGTCCGTACCGGGGCCGCCGGGGCCACTGCCGATATCGCCTGGACCGCCCCCGGGACCACCGCCGGGGAGGCCCCCGGGACCGTCCGGCCCCCCGGGGATCCCCGGTCCGTTCGGCCCGCCGGGAGTGTTCGGGCCGCCGGGGCCGCCGGGAAGGTCTCCCGGGCCGCCGGGACCGCCAGGCAGATCCCCCGGGCCGCCGGGGAGATCACCGGGACCGCCCGGACCCGCACCGGGACCGCCACCGCCCGGCATCTTCGGAGAGCCGGGAGGCCTGCCGTTTCCAGGGGAATCGGGAAATTCCGTGTCTCGAATGTTCGGCGACGCCAGGTCTTGGCGGATCGCCGCCGGGAAGTTGTTGTTGGACTGCACGGTGCCTTCGTTGATGTTGTCCATCACGTTCTTGGCACCGATGTTGTTGCCGATCACTCCGGCGATGGCGGTCGGGGCGGTGGCCGGATTGGAAGCGAGGATCCGGGTCCCCCAGGTCACCACGTCCTTGACCCAGCCGTCCATCGCGCTTCCGCTGCCGTACGAGTTCTTCCACCCGTGCTGCGTCTTGGCGTGCGCGTCCATCGCCTTGCCGGTCTCCCGCGAGATCTTCTCGATCTCCTGCACCTGGCGATAGGTCTTGTTCAGGTCCTCCATGGCCGCCTTGGCGTCATCACCGCCCCATGCCTCGGCCATGCGCATACCCTGCTTGTAGATCAGGGTCGCGGAACTGTGCATCCGACTCGCAAGACGGTTGTACTCCTTTGCGCCGCTCTCCAGCTGATCCGGCTGCATGCTGTCAACAATCTTGCGGATCTCGTTGAAGTTATTGTTCCAGACTTCGAGGATGTTCCAGGAGCCGGCAACACCCTCTTCACCTTTTGTGACCGTGCCCCGGATCTGTCGTTCCTGCCCCACTGCTGCTCACCCCTGTCCGCTGCGTGGCGCCTGTCAAATGTAGGTGTTCGGAGAACCGGCGGCCTCCACACCCTCCTGGGAGGCTTCGTCAGCTTTGCGATGCGTCTTGTCCGAAGCCCGAATGGCCTCGATCACCCGCTTGTACGAGTTGATGAACGCGTCATACGTATCGCCGATGGAGTCGCGCGCGCTCCGGATGGTGGTGTGGAGACCGCGGCCGGCCTGGTAGTCGCCCATCGCGCCCTCGGAAGGCGTGGCATCCGCGATCTTCTGGCTGTAACGCTCTGCTTCCAGCTCGTTCAGGTCCTTTTCGAGCTTTTTCGCGATGTCGTCGAGCGTGTCGTGGTCAATCTTGATTTCTTTGCCGCCGGCAGTGGGCAGGTGCGGGTGACCCATCTCTCTTACCTCCTGTCAGCCTCTTGCCTCTTCGGCTGTCCGGGGAGACAAGACGCCACGGGTCCACTCAATGCGAACTGGAGCGGGCGAAGCAGGGCCCTGGCCGTCACGCGACCAGGGCCGTCCTTCGTCCCGGAAAACGGAACACGATCGTCGTCACGCGACCGATCAGCTCCAGATGCCGGTGTTGCTCCGTTCGGCCTGCTGGTAGTTGTCGTGCGCGTCACGGATGGCCAGGCCCAGCTGCGCCACGACGTTCTGCATGTCCTTGGCGGCGGCGTCCCACTGCTTCTGAAAGACCCAGTACGCCTCCTGGGCCCCGCCCTCCCACTGGCTGAGCTTCGTCCGGAGCTTGCCCTCCAGGTCGTTCAGCTCGTCCATCAGGGCACGGGCGGCCTGGCTGAACTGCGCCTCACCCTCGGTGAGGCCGCCGAAATTAGCCCTCGTGTAGCTCATGATTCTTCCTTTCCAGCCGTCGTCACCTAGGGGGAATTGCTCAGGTGGTGCCGTTGAGCAGGGCCTGGACCTTGTTCACGGCCTGCTCGGCCATCTCTTCCTTGGACTCGTAGGTGATCTTGGTCTGGACGAGGCTCTCGTGCATGCCCTCCAGGGCCCGCAGGACCTTGCGGAAGTCCTCGTTGAACCTGTTGAACACCGTCTCGAAGGCCATCGAGGCGTTGCCTTCCCAGGACGCCCGGACCTGCTGCTTGTGGCTTTCGAGCTGCGTCTGCAGGCCCTTGATGACGTTCGCGGACGCGTCGATGTCGTCTGCGGCCTGCTGCATCGCCGCTCTGTCGACTGCAGACTGGTTCCCCATCAGCCACCTCCAGTGACTCGTATCGCGACCCGCGATGTTGATCTCCGGAATACAGGCGCCGGGTCGACATCACCTGCCCCCGTTTCGGCAGCGCAATAGACCCTGTGGCCGGTGAAGGCGGGGGGTCGCACCGCAGAGTACCTACCTACCATAGGATCATCATCGTCGGGTGTCCATCCATTCCCACCAGGTAGACGCATTGTCGGCCGATAAGGTTCGGCCGATTCTCCGATCAACTGAAATCAGTTTCCTACCTGGGCATTTACAGGTTGCGCGACGGATACCGCGGCCGGATCCAGCACCGGTCCCTGGGCGATCAGATCGAGAACCCCGGCGGGCACCTTGGAGGCGTCGCCCGGCAGCGAGTAACCGAGCGTCTCGGCCGTCTGCTGATCCTTGATCGGGAACCGCCTCCCCTCCGCCACGAGGTAGTAGGTGCTGACCTGGTCGGCCTGGCCGGGGCTCGGCACCCGGCCTGCGAGCGCCGCGCTGCCGGGCGGGAACACCAGCTGGTCCGCGCCCTGCGGGCTCGGCACGTCGGGTGGAGCGGGCAGGTCGCCGTCGAGGGTCAGGACGGCGTCGCCATCGCCGCTCGGGTCGCTGTACAACGCGCACAAGGGGCTCGACCCGTTGAAGGACGCGACGGTCGGGGCCCTGCCTTCGAGGTTCTGGTCCCGGATCTGCTGCCGGGACTGCCCGAACGTGTTGACCTGACCGGCGTCGATCGTGGCCGGCTCGACCGCCTGACCGCTGTAGGCCTTGCGCGTCTGCGGGTCCGCGACCAGCAGGTCCCGCTGGATGCCGGTGATCGGTGCGAGCCCGTCGGCGAGCAGCACGAATGAGGAGGACACACCGGACGCGGTGTTCAGGTCGAAGATCTGCCCGATCCTCGCCCGGCCGCCGGGGCCCTCGGCGGGCCGGCCGAGACCCGCGATCCGCGGCGCCGCGAAGTCGGGGCCCTGGGTCACGGAGTTCAGCCACTTGCCGGCGATCGGCGTCGCGGCGGCGCCGAGAGTCGTCAACGCGTACTGCGGCATCCGCATCCGCTTGTTGCGCCACAGCAGCCAGTTCTGCCCGTCGGCCGCGACGGCGAGTGCCTGGTCGTCCCGGAGCGGGACGCCGCCGACCCTGCGCCCCGCGGTGAGCGTCACAAGCGACTGGCTGCCGCGCGAGGTGTTCTCGACCGTGCGGACGCACACCGCCCATGGGGCCCTGGTCAGCTCGTCCGCTTCGGGAAGGGTGTTGGGCGCCCCCGGGATACCGATCGTGGGGCCGCGTTCGAAGTCCTTGAGGGACGCTCGGGACACCGTCCGGCGGCTGTTCCCGTCCGTCCCGGCGACCAGCCGCGCGGAGACGTAGTTGGTGACGGGGCAGAGCTTGCCGTTCTCGCACCACACGTAGCGGGCTCCGGTCTCCTCCTCCACGATGAGCATTCCGGGCTTTTCGAGGCCCGTGGCGCCGCCCGGGCGGATGACCCCCCAAATGCCGAAGGCGGCCATGCACAGGACGCCGATGAGGATTCCGCTGAACGCGGCGATGTTCATCCGGCGCAGCGGGAGTTCCGGGTTGTCCGGCTCACCCGAGATGAGCGCCAGCGACGCGCGCTGGGTCATGAGGCGGTGGGCCTGCAGCAGGTCCTTGCGTGTCTGCACGCGGCACTCCTAGCCGGCGAGCCCGCGCATGTACGCGAACAGGCCGCACTGTCCAAGGGCCAGCGGGATGAGCGCGATCAACAGGAACATCTCCAGGATGTCGCCGGCGCGGCTCCAGAACGGCGACGGCCGGTGCCCGGGCAGCCAGAGGCCCACGCCGACCACGGTCGCCGTCACGGCGACGAGGGGGACGAGCGACCCGGCCACCAGGCCTGCGGCCGAGGCGTCCCACGCCTGCGCGACCGCCAGCGCACCGAGGCCGAGCATGCCGGGCACCAGCAGGTTGAGCCGCTGGGCGCGGCTGCGGAACAGCCGGGAGCGAAGCAGCATCAGGAACGAGATGACCGCGGCGGTGACGGGACCGAGCCAGCCGTCGTCGAACGCCGAGGGGACGAGCCCGGCGAAGCCCACGATGCCGAGTCCGACCGTGAAGCCGGTGATGAAGCGGTTCGCCCGGCCGGTGCGGGTCAGCACCTGCTGCCCGTCCACCATGATCGTGTCGCGGCGCAGGTCCTCCGCGCTCTGCGGCACCGGCGGGAGCGTGACCCGGGAGAAGCGGAACGCCAGCGTCGGGGTCAGCGGGGTGAGCATCATCGCGACCACCACCGTGACAGCCGAGATGCCGGCCGGGGACAGGTCCTCGAACAGCAGCGCGACGGCGGAGCCGACCGCGCCGAGCAGGCCGCCGACGACCGTTCCCCAGAAGACGGAGGCTCCGCCGGTGACGCCCACGACGGCGATCACCGCGGCGAGGACCAGTGCGCCGAAGCCGGACAGCGCGTGGAGCGCCCCCAGGTCGGAGAAGGCGGTGTCGCGTGCGGGGCCCAGCAGCCCGGCGAGGAACGCGTGCGGCAACGCGGCGAAGGCGAGGACCGTGCCCGCCCGCTCGTCGCCGGCGGCGCGCGACAGCGACGCGGCCGCGGCGAGGAGCAGCAGGCTGATGACACCCGCCGACACGGCGGGGACGATCCACGACGGGCCGCCCAGCAGGACGACGGCGGCGGCGACCACCGCGCCGCCAGCGCCGACCGAGAGGGAGAACTGCCGGGTCCATTCCGGCCGCCAGCGGTCGCGCCGGTCCTTGACCGCGGTCGCGACCACGTCGGCGACGTCGTCGAACGCCAGTTCCGGAAGCTGGGACATTCCCGGCCGCAGGTAGAGGATCTCACCGTCGCGGAGTCCAGCCTGGGCAGGGGTCATCCCGCCGTCGAACGGCGCCTCGTCCAGACGCTGAAGGACCCACCCCCCGTGCGCGAGCCCGGCGTCCGCCATCTGGGCGCCCGAATGGTGCAGGATCGCCGGAAAGAACTGGGCGAACGGCACGTGGGCGGGGAGCGAGATGTCTATACGGCGCTTCGGGGCCACCACCGTGACCCTGCACAACTCCGTTCCGGCGACTGAAGCCACTGTTCTTCCTCACATGTGGGCATGGCTCCTCGGGGAGCGTCCGGACACCGGCGAAACCATAACGAGCAACATGGTGACGATGCACACCAACGTGGTCGTTTCACCGCCGAGGACGGTATCAGGACGACCGTAACGCCCGTGGTGGTCGCCACCCCGGCCTTCGGGCCGCTTCAAGCTCCTGCGATTGCCTGATCAACTTCCTTATGTCCGAGCCGTCTGGTCCGAACGTTCTTTGTGCGCCTCCGAGTCCCGCTGTCGCCGCATGGTCATCGCCGAGATGGCGAAGATGGACCTTGCAGCGGGCCGGGGCAGCGTGAGGCTGTCCGGTAAGCCGCAGCTCGATGACCTAAACGGCACCAGGTACACGATTTCCGTATGATGTCGGGCTGCGACGACTGATGGCCATCGAGGGGAGCCCGGTCCAGTGAGCACGGTACTGGTGCGGCGTAAAGAGCGCCGTAAGCCGCCGGAGATGCCACGGGGCGAGGTTCTGCTGGAGTCGCCGCCGGAACTTCCCGAGGTCACCACGGAGGGGTTCCGCAACGTCCTGACCTTCCTGCCCATGGCGGCGGGCTCGGGTGCGATGGCCTTCATGTTCCTCGGCCCCGGCGGCAACACGCTGCAGATGGTCGCCGGCGGGATGATGGGCCTGTCCATGTTCGGCATGATGTTCAGCCAGATCGGCCAGCGGTCCGGCGAACGCAAGTCGAAACTGAATGCCGAGCGGCGCGACTACCTGCGCTATCTCGGGCAGGTCCGCGCGAAAGTGCGCAAGGCCGCCGCGCAGCAGCGCGAGGCCCTCGAGTGGTACAACCCCGCCCCCGACCGGCTGTGGTCGATGGTGATGAGCTCCCGCCTGTGGGAGCGGCGCCCCGAGGACGGTGACTTCGGCCAGGTGCGGGTGGGCACGGGACCGCAGAAACTCGCGGTCCAGCTGATCGCGCCGGAGACCAAGCCCGTCGAGGACCTCGAGCCGATGAGTGCGGGCGCTCTGCGGCGCTTCGTCCGGACGCACTCGACCGTCCCGGCGCTCCCGGTCGCCATCAATCTCCGGTCGTTCTCGCGGATCTTCCTGTCGGGGGACGCGGCTGCGAAACGGGGAATGGTCCGCGCGATGCTGATGCAGATGGCGACGTTCCACTCCCCCGACGACCTGCAGATCAGCGTCTGCACCTCACAGGAGAACCTCAGGCACTGGGACTGGACGAAGTGGCTGCCGCACGCGCTGCATCCCACCGAGCACGACGCCGCGGGGCAGGTCCGCAGGATCGCTCCGACCATGTCGGAGCTGGAGATCCTTCTCGGTCAGGAGGTCAAGGACCGCTCCCGTTTCGCGGCGGGCCGTCCCTCCGGTGAGCTGCCGCTGCACGTCATCGTCGTGGACGGCGGCATGGCGTCCTACGACTCGCAGCTCGCCGCCGACGGCATCGAGGGGGTCTGCGTCATCGACCTCGGCCAGACCGTCGGCCACACCACCGAGGCCGGGACGCTGCGCCTGAACGTCACCTCCGACAAGCTCCACATGCTGAAGAAGGACAGGACCGGCAAGGACGTCCCGTCCCCGATCGGCGCTCCCGACAGTGTGAGCATCGCGCAGGCCGAGAGCCTCGCGCGGCAGGTCTCGCCGTTCCGCAGCAGCACGGCGGACACCGAGGTCGAAGAGGACGTGCTGTCCGGCAACATGACGCTGACGTCGTTGCTCGGCGTCGACGACCCGTACGCCGTCGATCCCGCGCGTGTGTGGCGGCCCCGCGCCCAGCGCAACCGGTTCCGGGTGCCGATCGGCCTGGACGCGGACGGCCGCCCGATCGAGCTCGACATCAAGGAGTCGGCGCAGGGCGGCATGGGCCCGCACGGCCTGTGCATCGGCGCCACCGGCTCCGGCAAGGCGGAGCTGCTGCGGACTCTCGTCCTCGGGCTGGCCATGACGCACGGGCCCGAGATCCTGAACTTCGTCCTGGTCGACTTCAAGGGCGGCGCCACCTTCCTCGGCATGGAGGGCCTCCAGCACGTCTCGGCCATCATCACGAACCTGGAGGACGAGCTCCCCCTGGTCGACCGCATGTACGACGCGCTGCACGGCGAGATGGTGCGGCGGCAGGAGTACCTGCGGGCCATGGGCAACTACGCCTCGCTGCGCGACTACGAGAAGGCGCGGCTGGACGGCGCCGACCTGCCGCCCATGCCGACGCTGTTCCTCGTCCTGGACGAATTCTCCGAACTGCTGTCCGCCAAGCCCGACTTCGCGGAGCTGTTCGTCATGATCGGGCGGCTCGGCCGGTCGCTCGGCGTCCACCTTCTCCTCGCCTCGCAGCGCCTGGAGGAGGGCAAGCTGCGCGGCCTGGACACCCACCTGTCGTACCGGATCGGCCTCCGGACGTTCTCTGCGATGGAGTCCCGGGTCGTCCTCGGCGTCCCTGACGCATACGAGCTGCCGCCCGCGCCCGGCAACGGATACCTCAAGTTCGCCACCGAACCGATGGTCCGCTTCAAGGCGGCGTATGTGTCGGGACCGGTGGACGAGCAGCCCAGCAAGCCGGAGAGCAGGCGGGAGAGCGGCCAGGTCGCCGCCCAGATCGTCCCGTACCTGCCGGGGTACATCCGGCCTCAGGTCGTGGAGCAGCCGTCCGAGCCGGAACAGCCGGAGCCGGAGGAGATCAAGAACCAGGCGTCCCTGTTCGACGTGGTCGTCGGGCAGCTGGCCGGCCACGGCGCGAAGGCGCACCAGATCTGGCTGCCGCCCCTGGACGAGCCGCCCCCGCTGAACGAGATGCTGCCGCAGCTGGAGGTGACCCAGGAGTACGGCCTGACCACGGCCGGCTGGGAGGGCCGCGGCAAGCTCTACGCGATGGCCGGCATCGTCGACAAGCCGTTCCACCAGCGTCGCGACCCGTACTGGCTCGAACTTTCGGGCGGCGCCGGGCACGTCGGCATCGCGGGCGGCCCCCAGAGCGGCAAGTCGACCCTGATCCGCACCCTGATGGCGTCCCTCGCCCTCACCCACACCCCCGCCGAGGTGCAGTTCTACTGCCTGGACTTCGGCGGCGGCTCCCTCGCCGCGATGGCCGACCTGCCGCATGTCGGCGGCATCGCCACCCGCCTCGACGCCGACCGCGTCCGCAGGACGGTCGCCGAGGTCAGCGGGCTGCTGGAGCAGCGGGAGCGGGAGTTCGCCGAGCGCGGCATCGACGGCATCGCCACCTACCGCCGCATGCGCGCCAGCGGTGAGCACCCCGGCGACGGCTACGGCGACGTCTTCCTGGTCGTGGACAACTGGCTCACGCTCCGCCAGGACTACGAGGCGATCCAGGACACCATCACCCAGCTCGCCGCCCGCGGCCTCGGGTACGGCATCCACGTCATCGCCGCGACCAACAAGTGGTCCGAGTTCCGCACCAACATCCGGGACCTGCTGGGGACCAAGCTCGAGCTGCGGCTCGGCGACCCGTACGAGTCGGAGATCGACCGCAAGCTCGCCGCCAACGTCCCCGAGAGCCGCCCCGGCCGCGGCCTGTCGCGGGACGGCTTCCACTTCCTCACCGCCGTCCCGCGCATCGACGGCGGCGGCGCCGACGAGTCACTGAACGACGGCGTGCTCAAGATGTGCCAGGCCGTCTCGGAGAACTGGGCGGGTCCCCGCGCCCCCCAGGTCCGGATGCTCCCGGACGTCCTGCCCGTGTCGGAGCTCCCGTCCCCGGCCGAGACGGGGATGCGCATCCCGATCGGCATCGACGAGGAGTCCCTGTCGCCGGTCTACCTCGACTTCGCCCAGGACCCGCACTTCCTCGTGATCGGCGACGCCGAGTGCGGCAAGTCGAACCTGCTGCGGCACATCACCACCGGCATCACCAGCCGCTACACGCCTGAGCAGGCCCGGATCATCTTCATCGACTACAGCCGATCCCTGCTGGACGTCGCCAACACCGAACACCAGATCGGCTTCGGCGCCTCGGCTCCCGCGGCGACCTCACTGGTCAACGACATCCGCGGCGCCATGATGCAGCGGCTGCCGCCGGCCGACCTCACGCCGGACCAGCTCCGCTCCCGCTCCTGGTGGACGGGCGCCGAACTGTTCCTCATCATCGACGACTACGAGATGGTCGCCACGTCCGACAACCCCCTGCGCCCGCTGGTCGAACTGCTCCCGCAGGCCCGCGACATCGGCCTGCACGTCATCCTCGCCCGCGCCATGGGCGGGGCGGGCCGCGGGATGTTCGACCAGGCCATCACCCGCATCAAGGAAATGGCCTCTCCCGGCCTGCTCATGTCCGGCAACAAGGACGAGGGAATCCTCCTCGGCAACATCAAGCCCCACAAGCTCCCCGTCGGCCGCGGCTACCACATCGACCGCCGCACCGGCACCCGCCTGATCCAAACCGCCCACCGCGAAGAACCCGCCCAGTGACGACCGCAGACCACCGCCACCTGTACCGGCCTCCGCCTCCTTGCCTGAAAAACTTATGAACCCCGCCGCCACCTTTGCCCTCGGCTGCCGCTCGAACCACCCGAGAGCGCAGCAAGACGGCGAACCTGCCTCCCACGCACCGTCCGTGCCCCGGATCAGAAACTCCGATGGCACGCCGGACCATTACC
>Ga0079224_100011990_pt1 | contig 11976 bp, 10 predicted proteins | sample Stecom2015_FD_80414 | JGI IMG/M metagenome (GOLD analysis project Ga0079224, IMG submission 80414) | Agricultural soil microbial communities from Utah to study Nitrogen management - Steer compost 2015 | ecosystem: Environmental > Terrestrial > Soil > Agricultural land | place: USA: Utah... | reverse complement strand
TGCCCGCGGGCACGCGCACCGTGAAATCCACCTTCACATCGTTGTCTCGCGTCGAATTGCGCGAACCGCCGGGCGCACAGCCGTTGGGCTCGCGATCCGGCGGGCTCGGGTAGACCGCGCAGATCGTGACACCACCCCTGTGCTCCACCACCCGGATCTCCACCTCATCCGGGTCGCTCCGCCGCCCCGACTTCTCCGCCACGACCTCGATCAGGTCGCCGGCGGCGGGCATGGCGGAGATCTTGCCGTTGATGCCGCGCACCTCGAGGGTCTGGCCCGGGGAGAGCCGGCCCGACCATTTGAAGTCCTGCCCCGCGGCCGCGGCCGGGAAGAGCGCCACAGCGAGAATGGCGGTGGTGATCGGCGTGAATCGCATGGGTCGCCTCCGTAGCTGGTGCTGGATCCTTCCTGTCCGGCGCTCCGGCGCGGACGGCGTCATTTCGCGCCGCGCCGGGCGATCCGGATCGTCCCGTTGAACGTCTGCAGTTCGATGTGGGCGCTCCCGGTCCCGAGCGTGAACTCCATGCGGCCGGAGGACTGGCCGGGCGCGAGCGTCAGCGGATAGTCCGACTCGAACCGGCCGAACATGCTGGCCACGTTCACGGTCGCGTTCGCGCCCTCGGGGATGTGCATCGCAATGCTCCCGTTGTGCGTGGAGAGCAGGTAGCGGCCGCCATCGCGGATCGTGCCGTCGTAGGTCACCTTCCCGTTCAGGGCGGTGGCGTCCACGTGGTCCGACTCGATCCCTTCCAGCGTGACGCTCCCGTTCACGGTTTCGACCGTCAGATCGCCCGTTGCGCCGAACACGCGGATCCCGCCGTTCACGTTGTAGACGTCGAGCCGTCCGCGGCTGTCGCGTACCTCGATGGCCCCCTGGACGGTCCGGAGCAGGACGTGGCCGTTCCCGCCGGTCACCCGGATGTCGCCGTTCGTGGTCTCGACACTCACATCCGCGTCGGAGCCATCCAGCGTGATGTTGGTGTTCATGCCGTTCACGCGGATCGGCATCCAGGCCGGCACGGTGACCGACAGGCGGGCGCGGCGGGGCGGCCCCTGGCGGCCGGCGATACGCACGCGGATCACGGAAGGCGCGCGGGTGATCGAGGCGACGTCGCCCAGCTCCCGGTCCCCGGCGATCGCCACGACATCGCGATCCCACACCCTTACGTCCACGTTGCCGTTGTGGTTTACGACCTCGAGGCGGCTCCCCCGTTCGACGGGGATCACGGTATCGGTCGGTTGGACCGGCACCGCCAGGAGTACGAGCGAAGCGAGAAAGGTGCTCAACATCGGGTCATCCTCGTCATTTCAGCTCTGCGCGCTCACGAGCGCCGTGGCACGCCGGAGCAGCTGCATTTTCCGCCGCACGTGGTCGGCGAGATATGCGTTGAGGTACGGGTTCGCGGGGTCGGCCGCGAGGGCGGCGCGGACCTCTTCGATGGCGCGGTCGATGGTTGCCAGGCTCTCCTCGAGGACGCGCACGGTCGCGGAATCGAGCACGTCCCGGTGCTCGGCGAGGAGCTGCCGGAGGTCGGCGACCGCGAGGTCGTAATCGGTCGCGTCGAAGCTCACGAAGGTCGCCGTGGAGACCGGCGGGTCGGCGGGTTCGGCCGCGATCCGCGGCGGGCCTTCCGTCCCCGGCCCCGCGCCCGCCCGGCTCACGAGCCAGACCGCGCCGCCGGAGAGGAAGGCGAGCGCGAGCCCGGCGGCCACCAGCTGCGGGATCGAGAACGCGAACCTGCGCGCCCCCCGTTGCCCGGCCATGCCTTCCGCGGAGGACTCGTCCCGCTGCTCGCCGGCGGCCCGGATCCGCTCCGCTATGGCCGGCCAGAGGTCCGTCTCGGGCGGCCGGTCCTGAAGGGTGCGGGCGCGCCACACCACCTGCTCGAGCTCCCGCAGCGTCTCGCGGCACTCGGCGCACGCCTCCAGGTGCGCCTCGAGCGCGAGCCGGGTCGGCTCATCCTGCTCGCCGTCGATGTATGCGGACAGAAGGTCCGTCCACTGGTGGCTCATGTTCGCCCCCATCACCGATCGAGGTACGCGCGCAGCGCCATGCGTGCGCGGTGCAACTGGGACTTGGACGTGCCCGGGCTGATGCCGAGCAGGTCGGCGATCTCCTCGTGCTTGTAGCCCTCCACGTCGTGGAGCACGAAGACCTCGCGGGCGCCGGACGGGAGCCGCGCGATGGCGGTCTCGAAGTCCACGCGCAGCTCGTGGGCGATCCCCTGCCCCGCTTTCCCGTCCAGCACGCCGTCATCCTCCTGAAAGCGCTGGCGGCGGGTGGCCAGGGTGCTCCGCCGCGCCAGGAGCACGTTCACCGCGAGCCGGTGCAGCCAGGTGCCGAACGCCGAGTCGCCCCGGAACGTGTGGAGCTTTTCCCAGGCGCGGATGAAGATCTCCTGGGTCGCGTCGTCGGACTCCTCGGGTCCGACCATGCGCCGGGCGAGCCCGTGGATCCGTGCGACGTGGCGGCGGTAGAGCCGCTCGAACGCCGCCACGTCTCCCCCCGCGCGGCCCAGGCCGCGTCCCGCGCCTCCTCGGCCCGTGCGGCCGCCTGCTGGTCCCGTCCCGTCGTCGTGGTCACCCGTTGCCCCGTGCATCCTGTCCGAACGGATTGGATAGGAACCGCGCGCCGAAGGTTGCAACATGGCTCCCGCGGGCGGTGAACGTAAGGGCCCCGGTGCTCCCTTCCCTATTTCCCGGGCCCGCGCGAGGTGCTATAGTGGCGGCAAAGCGTGTCATCGTAATCGCGCCCGTACGGTCGGGCGCCGGCACGGACCCTGTGCAGGGAGCGGGAGCATGCGTGCGACCCGGACGATCCTCCAGCTCGGCGGCATGGCCATGATCGTGGCATGCGCCGCCGGCCCGTCGGCCGAGTACGACGTGGTGATCCGGAACGGCCTGGTCTACGACGGGAGCGGGAACCCGCCGGTGGAAGCGACGGTGGCCATCAACGGCGATACGATCGTGGCGATCGGCTCGCTGGGCCGGGTGAGGGGGCGGCTCGAGGTGGACGCCACGGGGATGGCCGTGGCGCCGGGGTTCATCAACATGCTGAGCTGGGCCACGGAGTCGCTGATCGAGGACGGCCGGTCCCAGAGCGACATCCGCCAGGGCGTGACGCTGGAGGTGTTCGGCGAGGGGCAGTCGATGGGCCCGTGGAACGAGGCCATGAAGGCGGAGCGGAAGGCGCGGCAGGGGGACATCAAGTTCGACATCGAGTGGACCACGCTCGGCGAGTACCTGGAGTACCTGGAGCGGCGCGGGATCGCGACGAACGTGGCGTCCTTCGTGGGCGCGACCACGGTGCGGATCCACGAGCTGGGGTACGAGGACCGGCCGCCCACGCCCGAGGAGCTGGCGAAGATGCAGGCGCTGGTGCGGCAGGCGATGGAGGAGGGCGCGCTCGGCGTCGGCTCCTCGCTGATCTACGCGCCGGCGTTCTACGCGAGCACGGACGAGCTGGTGGCGCTGGCGGAGGCGGCGGCGCCGTACGGGGGGATGTACATCTCCCACATGCGCAGCGAGGGGAACCAGCTCCTGACCGCGGTGGAGGAGCTGATCACGATCGCGCGGCGCGCGGGGATCCGGGCGGAGATCTACCACCTGAAGGCGGCGGGCGAAGGGAACTGGGCCAAGCTGGACGACGTGATCTCCCGGATCGAGCAGGCGCGGGCGGAGGGGCTGGAGATCTCGGCGAACATGTACACGTACACCGCGGGCGCGACCGGGCTGGATGCGGCCATGCCGCCGTGGGTCCAGGAGGGCGGCCTCGACGAGTGGATCCGGCGCCTGAAGGACCCGGCGATCCGGAAGCGACTGAAGGTGGAGATGTCCACGCCGACGGACGAGTGGGAGAGCCTCCTGCTGCTGGCCGGCTCGCCGGACCGGGTCGTGCTGGTGGGGTTCAAGGAGGACTCGCTGCGCTACCTGACGGGCAAGACGCTGGCGGAGGTGGCGGCGATGCGGGGCACGTCGGTGGAGGAGACGGCCATGGACCTGGTGATCCAGGACGGGAGCCGGGTCAGCACGGTGTACTTCCTGATGTCCGAGGAGAACGTCAGGAAGCAGATCGCGCTGCCGTGGATGAGCTTCGGCTCGGACGCCGGCTCGCTGGCGCCGGAGGGCGTGTTCCTGAACTCGAACCCGCATCCGCGGGCGTACGGCACCTTCGCCCGGCTGCTGGGCAAGTACGTGCGTGACGAGCAGGTGATCCCGCTGGAGGAGGCGATCCGGCGGCTGACCTCGCTGCCCGCGGAGAACCTGCGGCTGCGGAAGCGGGGCGCGCTGAAGCCGGGATACTACGCGGACGTGGTGGTCTTCGACCCGAAGACGATCCAGGACCACGCCACGTTCGAGGAGCCGCACCAGTACGCGACCGGCGTGCGGGACGTGTTCGTGAACGGCGTCCAGGTGCTGCGGAACGGGGAGCACACCGGCGCGCTGCCCGGGCGCGTGGTCCGGGGCCCGGGCTGGGTGGGGTGGCGGCAGCAGGATACGGTCGCCGACGGGGCGAACTAGCGGCGGACCGCCCGGCCGCAAAGAGAAGCGCGCCCCCCGCACAGGCGGGTGGGCGCGCTTCGCATCATCGGGTCCGGCGGCTCGAAGTGCTCAGTTCCGGTCCGCGCCGGCCGCCTGTTCCTCGGCGATGCGGAAGAGCGCCTCCATGGTGCGCGCCTTCGACAGCAGCTCCACCGCGGCCCGGATCTGATCATCGTCCTGGTTCGCCCGCTTGAGCCCCTCCTCCTCGCCCCAGGCCGCGCGGGTGATCTCGAACGCCACGTAGTCCAGGAGCGCGCCATTGGCGCGGTCGTAGAGCGCCCGGTCCAGCTCGATGCCCCGGGCCACGAGGGCGCGGTAGAACGCGTCGGCGAGAGCCGAGTCGACCGGGAAGCCGGGCTTCAGGCCGGGGTGATCGTGGACGTACTGGACCGCGAACTGGAACACCGCCTCGCCGAACCGGGAGCCGTAGCGCTGGATCGCCCGGTCCAGCTCGATTTCGTCCGGGGTCGCGGGCCGCCGCGTGTCGAGCACGATGTCCGGACGAATCCCGCCGCCGCCGTGGAGCGGGCGGCCGCCCGCAGAGCGGAAGGTCGGCGCGTCGTCGCCCGAGGCGACGTCATCCGGGCCGCCTCCGCTGCGTGCGATGGATCCGGACCGGAGCGGGCGCTCGATGGTGCGGCCGGAGGGCGTGTACCACCGCGCGATCGTCAGCTTCAGCGCGTTGCCGCCGGACAGCGGGAACACGAGCTGGGCGAGTCCCTTGCCGAATGTGGTCTGGCCGAGCACCAGCGCCCGGTCGTGGTCCTGGAGCGCGCCGGCCACGATCTCCGCGGCCGAGGCGGTGTACGGCCCCACGAGCACGACCACGGGGAGGCCGTCCAGCTTCTCCGGCGTCCGCGCGAAGTACTTCCGGCTCTCGCCCGGCACGCGACTCCGGGTCTCGACCACGAGCGCGCCGGCATCCAGGAAGAGGTCCGCGAGCTTGACCGACTCCTCAAGGATCCCGCCGGGGTTGCGCCGCAGGTCGAGGATCAGGGCGCGCATCCCCTCGGCCCGGAGCCGGGCGATCGCATCCGCGACCTCCTCCGTGGTCGACTCGCTGAAGAGCACCAGATCCACGTAGCCGATGTCCTCGGTGACCATGTACGCCGCCGGCACGGACCGGATGTGGATCTCGTCCCGGATGATCCGGAACGGGATCGGCTCGTCCACACCCATGCGCGAGATGAGGAGGTCGACCGGCACTCCCTTCGGTCCGCGCATCCGGGCCGCCGCCTGGTCGAGGGACAGACCGTACGTGGACTCGCCGTCGATTTCGATGATCCGGTCGCCGGCCCGGATCCCGGCGCGCTGGCCGGGCGTGCCCGGGAGCGGCGAGATCACGGTGACCCAGTTGTCCTGGAGGCCGATCTGGATCCCGACGCCGGCGTACTCGCCGCTGAACCGGATCGTCATCTCCCGGAGGTTGTCCTGGGTCAGGAAGTCTGCGTAGGGGTCGCCGAGCTCGCGGAGGAACCCATCGATCGCCATGCGATACAGGGAGTCCGGCTCGACTTCGTCCACGAAATGCTCGCGGACGTGGTATACCACCTCCTGGAGCAGGCGTGCCTGGAGGTAGACGTTCGCCCGCGCATCGCCCTGCTGGAGCATCCAGCTCCCGGTGGTGAGCACGACGAAGGCGATGGCGATGGGGGCGACGATCGAGCGGCGCAGCTTCATGGGACCTCCGCATGGGGCGTGATTCGATCTGGATGGTAACGATCGGGCGGGCAAAACCGCAACGGCCCCGGGCGAAGCCGGCGCAGCGCGGGGCGGTCCGCCCCCTTCCGGAAGCCGCTGGCGGGACCGGGGTTGCGCGGGTCCGGGCATGAACCGGTCGCCCGGTTGGGCGTCGGTCTTTCCCTGTCCGATGCGTCCTGTACCGGGGAGGGATGTCGGACACCGGACCGGCGGCCGTCGTGGGCGGAGGCCTCCCGAAGCCGGCGATCGCCACGGAGGGCGGGGAGAGCCCCGGGCGCCGACGGGGCGTGGTCGCGTGCCGAGGCGTGGTCCCCTCGCCCCGGCAGCGGCGCGGCTCCGGCCCCGGGCCGTACGGAGGCTCCGGCGGATCGAACCCGGCGCGCCCGTAATGGATTCGGATCAGGACCTCGCGGGAGGAGGCGCTGCCCTCGAGCCGGGCGGCATCCGGTCTGAGGGCGTTTCCGGGCCCGGGGCCGGGGCCCGCCGGCCGCCTGTGCGTCCCGTGGGATTGGTCCGGGCCCTGTGGGGTATTAGCTTCGGAGTAGCGAACTGCGCGGGCGGCACCGTGGAGCGGCGTCGCCCACGAGCGAGGACGGAGGAGGACGACGACACGATGACAAAGGTCAAGGGAGGCCGTGCGGCGAGGCCGGCGGCGCAGCGGCCGGAACAGAGCGCGGCACGGCCATCGCTTGCACAATGGGCGTGGGAGTGGGTGAAGTCCATCGCGATCGCGGCAGTGATCTTCGTCGTGGTCCGTGCATTTCTCGTCCAGACGTACACGATCACGTCCGGCTCGATGGAGAACACCGCGCTGGTCGGGGATTTCCTGATCGTCAGCAAGGCGGCCTACGGCACGCGCGTGCCGCTCGTCGGACTGCGCATACCGGGCTATGAAGACATCGACCGGGGGGAGATCATCGTCTTCCAGGGTCCCCACCAGCCGGAGCTCGACCTGTTGAAGCGGGTCGTGGGGATCCCGGGCGACACCATAGAGATGCGGAACCGGGTGCTGTACGTGAACGGCGAGCCGGTGGACGAGCCGTACGTCCGGCACATCATGCCGGACGCGGATGGGACGCATCCGTCCATGGCGTGGCAGGTGCCGTACCTCCTGAACGGCGGGGCGCCGAACCCGTATCAGCCGTCGCTGAACAACTGGGGTCCGATCGTGGTTCCGCCGAACCAGTACTTCGTGCTGGGCGACAACCGGGATGACAGTCTGGATTCGAGGTACTGGGGCTTCGTGGACCGCGACCTGATCAAGGGCCGGGCGCTGTTCGTCTACTTCTCGTACGACCGGGACCGGGGCCGCCCGTTCGGGTGGCTGCGGGACGTGCGCTGGAGCCGGATCGGGACGGTCATGCGGTGAGGGGCGGTCGGGCTTGCATGGAAAGTAGACCGGGCGCGGTCCGCAGTCTCCCGCGCAGGCACGCGCGGGGGTACGCAGCCCCGGGAGCGGCTCGGCCCGCTGGGCCGGAGCGTCGTGCGGAGCCAGGCGAGCGCCCGTGGGCGTAGAGACCGGCGATACGCGCTGGCCCGTTCGACATCGATTGCGGGATCGTGGAGGGGTGGTGATGGAGGCGTATGAAACCGAGGAAGTCCGGAGTGGAGTGGAAATGAACAGACGCGATCCGGCGGAGCTGAGTCCGACCCGCCTGGCACGGCTGTGTGGGCGGGCGCTGAAGCTCCGCTGCCCGCAATGTGGAGGGCGCGGGCTCCTAAAGACGTGGCTGCGGCTGCGGGAGCACTGCCCGACGTGCGGGCTGAAGCTGGACCGCGGGGAGACGGATCACTTCATTGGCGGGTACACCGTGAACTTCATCGGCGCGGAGCTGATCGTCACGGCGTTCCTGACGGTGGTCGTCCTGCTGTCGTGGCCCGAGGTGCCGTGGGACTTCATCACGTATGGCGGCGCGGTGCTGGCGATCGTGATGCCGGTGGTGACGTACCCGTTCTCGCGCGTGCTCTGGCTCGCGATCGATCTGGCGTTCCAGCCGCCGGTCTCCAGGGACTTCGACCCGACCTCCTCCGTGGAGGCCAGGGCCGTACACGGCGCCGGCTGAGTCATCGGCGGGGAACGGACCCGGGAACGGGGGCGCCGGCGCTGCCGGCGCTTCCGTTCTTTTTCAGCCGACGCTGAGCAGTTCCTTCAACTGCTCCGGGGTCAGCTCATCCGCGCGCCGAGCCCCGAGGCGCCTGCCGGTCCGGGCCACGGGTGGAGCGGCGGGTTGGGTCGCCGGGCTCGCGGGAGCGCCGGCGTAGTCGTACCCCTCCAGCGAAACCCGCTCGAGCTTGAAGCCGATGACCCGCTCGATGGCGTGGACGAACGCCAGCTCCGCGGCGGTCATGAACGTGATCGCGGTGCCGGTCGCGCCCGCGCGGCCGGTGCGGCCGATCCGGTGCACGTAGTCCTCGGGATCCTGAGGCACGTCATAGTTGATGACGTGACTGATCCCCTCGATGTCGAGGCCGCGCTGAGCCACATCCGTGGCCACGAGCACGGGCACGCGCCCCTCGGCGAACGCCGCCAGCGCGTCCGTGCGCTGCCGCATGTCCTTGTCCCCGTGCAGCACCGCTGCGCGGATCCCCGCATCCTTCAGCCGCGCGAGGAGCAGATCCGCCGTCCGCTTGGTGCGGGTGAAGACCAGGACGTGATCCATGCCCGGCCGCCGCAGCAGCTCCAGCAGGAGCGCGGGCTTGCGGTCCGGCCGCACGCTGTACAGGACCTGTTCGACCTTGTCCGCCACCGTGGACTGCGGCGTGATCTCGACCCACGCGGGGTCGCGCAGGATCCGGAGGGCGAGGGCATGCACGCCGTTCGGCATGGTCGCCGAGAAGAAGAGCGTCTGGCGGTCCGCCGGCAGCGCCTCGAGGATCGCCTCGATCTGCGGGCGGAAGCCCATGTCCAGCATCCGGTCCGCCTCATCGAGCACGAGCACCTCGACCTCGGAGAGGTCGACCGTGCCTCGCTCGATGTGGTCGATGAGCCGGCCGGGCGTGGCGACCAGGACGTCGAATCCGGCCCGGAGATTCCGGATCTGCGGACCGATCGGCACCCCGCCGAACACCTCTCCGATCCAGAGCTCGGTGTGCCTGGCCAGGGCGCGGGCGCATTCCGCGACCTGCTGCGCCAGCTCCCGCGTCGGGCAGAGCACCAGCGTGTGGAGCCCCTCGCGGTCGATCTGACGCTCCAGTGCGGGGAGCAGGAACGCCCCGGTCTTGCCGGTCCCGGTCTGGGCGATGCCGACCACATCCCGGCCCGCGCGGGCGTGGGGGATGGTCTTCGCCTGCACCGGCGTCGGCGTGGTCCAGCCGAGTTCGCGTACGGCTGTAAGTAGCTGCGGAGCCTCGATCAGCTCCTCGAAACGTACCAAAGAGAAATCCCTCCCGTCGGTGGGCGGCCCCAGGGGGCCATAAACGCGGAGGCCGGGTCACCTGAGCCAGGGAGGCGCCGGCGCATGGAAGCGCCGCGAGCCTGCCCGCCCGGCTGCCCGGCCTCACCAACATTAGGTCTAATGTAATGGATTACGTGCGTCGCCGCAATGTTTGTCGGGGAATCAGTGACCCGCAGGCCATATCCAATCCCGGCGAACGTCGGAGAAGGCGATCGTGAGCGATGCGCGGATCCCCGCGACAGCCGTTCGCCTGTAAGGGATTGTGGTCGGGTCTGTGCGGGCGTTCGAGCCGTGGTAGGCGAACCGGGCCCGGGCGCGGCTCCGGCCGATGGGCGCACCGCTCTCAGTCGCCGGTGTACATCGGGTTCGGCCGGCGGCGCGTCCACGACGGGGGACGCGATGCGCGCCATGCGGAGGAGCTGGCGGCCCGCCCGGGCCGGGGCTCCGAGCGTCGCGGCGCGCGGCGCCCGCCGATGTCAGGCGGCCAGCGCTCGCTGGCCGGAGCGAGGCCAGTCGTGCGGCTCGGGGACCCGGACCCGGTTGCGCCGCCCGGCAACCGGACGGTCCCGGAAACGAGCCCGCGATCGTTGTCCAGTCGGCGGCTCGTCGATAACGTACCGAACGGGGTCCGATGAGCGCCCCGGACGGCAAGACCCGAGCGGAGGTGGCCAATGACCGTGTTGCCTCGGGAACGTAGCGGGTAGTTCGTCCTGCCCATCGTGATCGCGCTGCTCGCGGCCGGGTGGACGGGAGACTTGCGGGCGCAGGCGGCCGAGCGAACCGATCCGGCCGCCAGCCGGCTGTTCTTCGTGCCGACGGGCCGGACGTTGCCGCGGGGCGAGGCCCAGCGGGGCGCGTACATGGTCTTTCCGTTCGGCACCTATGCTGTCACGGACCGGTTCATGATCTCCGGCGGCACGCCATTGTATCCGGAGCTCACCGGGCGGATGTGGTAACTGGCACCGAAGCTCGGATTGTATGCTGGCGACCTGCTGAGTTTTGCGGCCGGCGCCCTCCTCATCGTGGGAATCGACGTCATACGGCCACGCCGAGACTCTTCCACCCCTTGCCGACGATCTTCGGCCCTTCCGGTTTCGAAGCGGTGTCACCGACGCTCTGGATCGCGGGCACGGTGGGGACGGAGGATCGTTCGGCAACCGTCGGGTTGGCCACCTCAGCGACGATCGCCGGGGATTGGAGGCCGTACGAGCGTGATATGGTGTCGGCGGGGGCGCATGGCTGCTGGTCCGGCGCTTCGCCGAGGATGGCACGGTGGACCGGGTGGCGAAGCTGATCGGGGAGTTCTACGTTTTGACGCCGTCGCCCCATGGTCCTCGGTGGGACGGGTCGCTCGCCGCACTGGGCATCCGCTTCCTGAACGGCCGGTCCACGGTGGAGGTCGTCGCCGTGGCGAACGTGGAGTACGAGACCGAGATGGTCACGAGGCGGGGCGGCGGCTCCCCGGAGTACTTCCGCCGCCTACGCCTGCGCTTCCGCCAGATCCCGCTGGTCTCGCTGAGCTAGAGGCTCTGAGGCGGGGCCCGCGCGGTCGAGCCCGGATCGATCACGGAGTCCGGACGCGGCCCGGGCGACGGAGCGGGCCGGTGGTGGAGCCGGGAGAGGGACGGGCGGAAGACGCGGTGAAGCAGTGAACCATCGCTGTTCCCGGTCAATGCTCTGTCCGCGGGCAGGAGCGTCCGGCGGGGGCCGGCAAGGTGAGCGGGGCGGCGCGGGGATTCGCCAGGAGTACTGGAGAACGTCATTTCAGGCAGTGGTGCCGTCGTCGGCTGGCGGTGGGATCGGCATCGAGCCCGGGCGGATCGGCCCGGATCGGCCGTCGCGGGTCGGCGCACGAGGAAGTCAGGTCGGGAACACTTTCATGTCGCATGACGTGGGACACCTCCGGGCATGGGTGATGGCGACCCGCCCGGGTCAGGGATTGCGGGGCGGGGGTCGGGGGGGTGCGGCCAGCTCCGGCTCCAGGCGGCCGGCGCCCCTCCGGGGCGGCGGGGTGATGGGCGGGGTGAACGGCCGCTCCATGGGCGAACGTGGACGGGAGATCGGCGCGCCGGTCTCTGGCGTGGCGGAGGAGGGCGGCCAGGTCGTGGTCGTGGAGCTCGGATCCCTGATCGATCCGGCAGACGCGTGCGCCCGGCTGCGTGCGCTTCCCTACCCCATGCTGCTCGAGAGCGTGGCGCGTAGCGGGGAGGCCGGCCGACACTCGTTCCTGGTGTGCGATCCGTTCCTGCTCGTCCGGAGCAAGGACGGCCGGGTGGAGGCGAAGCGGGGTGGCGGCCAGTGGCGGCCGGTGGACGGATCCGGGCCGGACCCGTTCGCG
>Ga0079224_100011988_pt1 | contig 11977 bp, 9 predicted proteins | sample Stecom2015_FD_80414 | JGI IMG/M metagenome (GOLD analysis project Ga0079224, IMG submission 80414) | Agricultural soil microbial communities from Utah to study Nitrogen management - Steer compost 2015 | ecosystem: Environmental > Terrestrial > Soil > Agricultural land | place: USA: Utah... | reverse complement strand
GCTACCGCAAGTTCTATTTCTTTCAAGACAAGCAGTAATGATGTAAACATATCAAGAGCGTTTTATTACCATGCCGGCATGCTATTTAGTGATAACGTAATAACTGAAATTATTTTCTTTAATTGGAGAAATTGGATTGCCGTTTAAGGATAGGTAATTTCCATATACAATCGTAAGAAAATAACAAGATAAACGAAAAATATTCGTTTATCTTGTTTTAAAAACACAGAAATTGTTCAGGGCCTACCAACTGGAACCACTACCCCTATAAACAAAGCAGACCTCTTCGCCATCTACGGAGCTACCGCCAAGCGCATCAACCATGTCGGCATCGTGCAGCGGCACGAAGGGAGCTACATCCACACGATCGAAGGCAACAGCAACAATCGAGTCGAATCCCGACGACGGCACCTCTCCACGATCTACGCCCTATCGGACTGGATCACGCTATAGAGTCGCTAGCATGTCCCCCTTGAGTGTAGGCTTGGTGAGTCGGAGAAGGGGGGTGTGTAGGGTTTGTGTGGTGGCAGGGGGATGAAAAAGAGTTCCAAGTCACCCTGAGCTCGTCGAAGGGCTTGGCCCTTTCCAAGTAGGTGGCCGCTGCTGGCCACAGGAAGCAGGCAAGACGGTGGGCGGGACAACAACTGTGCAGATACGCGAATATGCAAATAAGCAAATCCAAAAAACAACAAAAACAATGAAAAACACATCCATAATCCTAATAACAGCGGTATCGCTATTAGGCTGCCGCACGGTCAAGGACCATAGCGAAGCATACCAACGGTACGAAACCATTGAAAAAAGACAATCTACACTACAATGGAACCAATATGACAGCACTGGTCTATACTGGCACTTCCAGAGCGACAGCCCATTTTACTACCATCCCCAAAGCGGACTGTACGGCTGGGGAGGGAGGCTAATAGTCGGAGAGAAGCGAGTACAGCATAGACTTTGGCAGCTTCATGATGATAGCGCAGGCTATCGTATGGACGAGCAATCGAACGAAAGCTACTCCTCCACATCGGCAGCTTTCTCGAGCGGCTGGAGATTAAGAGTGATTACAGCGGCTGTTATCCTTGTCCTGATCTTTTTGTATGTGGGGCGGTTATACAAGATATAGACTCATTATGAAACGATGTAGATTATATTGTTCTCATACCTTATATTTGTTTGCTACAGCATGGAAATGGGTATCGGATGACAAGAGAAGAATTGCACGAAGTATTGGTTCGGGCAGCCTCGGGAGAAGAGGCCGCCTTCCGGTGCTTATTTGATTTTTTTCGCCCCAATATCTATACTACTGCCCTCCGGATTACAGACAATATGTGGATGGCCGAGGATGTCGTACAGGACACCTTTGTCAAGCTGTGGATCCGACGTGCAGAGCTTCCGAATATTGAAAATCCAGAAGCTTGGATATATGTCATCGCTCGTAATGCCACGTTAAGTTTGCTGAAAAAAGCGGAGCACTACAAAGCATTTGCACAGGAGGAGGCTCGGGACGAGCTATTGCGATTTTACCCTGAAGCAGATTATCAATTGCAGGATAAGGAATTTCAACAAATACTGCGCAAGGCTCTTGAACGTTTGCCCGAAAAACAACGGCAGGCTTACCATTTGATCAAAGAGCTGCAATTGAAGCGTAATGATGCGGCTCGAGAGTTGCAGGTATCACCCGAAACCATTAAGTCCAATCTGGAGCTAGCGATGAAAAGCATAAGGGTATATTGCATGGCACATCTCAAAGATATACCGATTGTGCTGCTCCTGCACTTTTTTTCAAAATATTTTTGAAAGCTCTACCCCCAAACCCCGAGCAAGAAGGTCATACCTATAAACAGGCGTAAAATCCATTCATTGTGACAGACCTTAGGTGAGGCGTATGTGTTCGTGCCTAGGGATTTTACGATGACGGTGCGCAAAAAAAAGAAGCATGATTGACCAATCGACAAAAGATCGAGTAAAACTCCTCTTGAACAAGAGCCTGACTGGACAGCTGTCGGCCGAGGAACGCAGTGAGTTGGATGCGTTGATGGCCAATGAAAAGTATGCGACGTTCGTGCAGGACTATATTCTACAGGCCTTTCATCAAGAGAAGCCCTTGTTGGATATGGAAGATAGTAGACGAGAAAAGGTGTGGCAGGCGATCAGATCCCTTGAGCGGACGACTCAGGGAGAGACGAGCATAAGGAAGATGCTGTATTGGAGGTGGGTAGCGGTAGCTAGTATTGTACTGCTTGTTGTTACGCCTTTGTTGATGAATATTTCCGATAATCCGCTATTGACATTATTCGTAGAGCGAGACAGTATATCCAACGCAGCATCGGGAGAGCAGCGGATTGTAAATACGGACAGAATGCCCGCGAGGGAACAGGCCACCTTGACTACTTTCGAGGGAAAGGTATTCCAGTTAGATCAGCTGCTTACCGAGAAGACCATTTACCTCGAAGGGTTGGAGGTCACAAAACGGAATTCAGGAGATTTGGTTTTTCGATTTAAGGACCCTTCCGGTATCGAGCATAGGACGGCGCAGGGGATGAATACCATTACAACGCCTCGTGGCGGGATATACCATATTGTATTGCCGGATGGTTCTAAGGTGAGCCTCAATGCATCCTCCCGGCTATCTTTTCCGACCTCTTTCGGTGATAAGGAGCGTCTGGTCTCGCTCGAAGGGGAGGGGTATTTTGACATTGCGACAGACAGTACCAGAAGATTTATCGTTCGCACGGCAAAAGGGAAACAAACGCAGGATATTCTCGTATTCGGTACGGAGTTTAATGTCAATGCTTACCCAGAGAATGACGGAATATTGACAACATTGGTCGAAGGTCGTGTCCAAGTGCATCAGCAGGGTATGGAGCAAGAACTCTTGCCCATGCAGCAAGCTCGGGCCATGGACGGCAAGATCGACGTGTCTACAGCGGATCTCGAGGTCAATCTGGCTTGGAAAAATAATATGTTTTACTTTGCGGATGAGCCTTTGGTCAATGTGATGGCACAGATCGGCCGCTGGTATAATATTGATATTCGATATGCGGTCAATGCGCCTCAACTACGTCTCTGGGGGCAAATCTCCAGGGAAAAGAAGCTGTCCGAAATACTCGAAATACTACGTCAAACCAATGATATAGAATTTGATGTAAAAGGAAAGGAGGTGACTGTGACCCACTGATACTTTCAACCTTTGATCGAATGATAAAGTAAATTTGAATAATAACAATTAACCTCTTTAACCTCATCCGCTCATTGACCATCAATGTAAGGCGATGAAAAACTAAACTATTATGTGCAAAAGTATTTTCCTAAACAATGTTTTTAGGGTCTGCTTGTTTGTCCTTGTATCGACTTGTCTGTCTATGTCGCAGCTACGTGCTCAGACACATCGTGTCACGATTGATAAAAAGGACATTACGCTCAACGAATTTCTATCAGAAGTACGCAAGCAAACAGGCTATGACTTTATTTTTACGTCTTCGAAGCTGGATTTTTCAAAGCGAGTTAGCCCGAAATTCAATAACGCAACCATCACGCAGGTGTTGAATACATATTTCAATACGGAGACAGGCGTCATCTATATATTAAAAAACAAAACGATTGTCTTGATCGACGAAGAGAAGGCCGAATATCGTGTCCTTCAAGGGAGAGTGATCGATGCCACAAACAAACAGCCCATGGCGGGAGTGACTGTGAGTATTACAGAGAAAAATGTTCACACGCGAACCGATAACAGTGGAAATTACATCATCAATATACCGGAGTATGCTCAGGTATTGGAGTTTTCGTATTTAGGCTATGAAAAGGAGACTATTGCACTTACGGCTTCGATACGCTATGATGTAGAGCTCCAAGAAAAAACCGAAAGGATTGAAGATGTCGTCGTGACGGGGCTCTTTAATCGTAACATGGAAAGTTTCACAGGAGCCTCGAAGGTAATATCCGGAGATGATCTACGACAGATTAATGTCAAAAGTGTATTTTCTGCGCTTGCAGCGGTTGATCCTTCTTTTAGATTGGTAAACAACAATGCAATTGGGGGCGATATCAATCAAATGACGCAAATCCAATTGCGGGGCGAAAACTCCTTTCCGAACCTCACAGGTGAGCTTTCGAATAATCCGACGACACCACTCTTCATCTTGGACGGCTTCGAAGTGAGCCAAGAGCGGGTGATGGACTTGGACATCAATCTAATCAATAGTATCACCATTTTGAAAGATGCTTCCGCAACGGCGATGTATGGATCTCGCGGAGCGAATGGAATATTGGTTATCACAACTATTCCTCCACAGTCTGGAAAATTGCGGTTCTCATTTAATAACGATTTCAGCTTGACGACCCCGCAGTTGTCGGTGTACAATATGCTGGACGCCAAAGATAAACTCGATTTCGAAACTCGGGCGGGTCTCTACACCTCGACTACCGCTACGACGCAGTACCAACGAGATGTATTGAGAAATGAACGTTATAAGCAGTATTTACAAGGAAATAATACGGATTGGCTGTCTCTGCCGGTTCAGACAGGCTACAGTAATCGGAGTTCCCTACGGGCTGAGGGGGGCGATGATAGTTTCCGCTACGGACTACAATTCACAGCGGACTTGCAAGAAGGTGTTATGAAAGGCCAAGATCGGAACAACTATTCTGGTCAAGTTGATCTGATGTACAATGTTAATTCGTTCCGTTTTTCCAATTCTTTGCGCGTATTAAGTAATCAGTCCAACAACTCGCCTTACGGAAGTTTTAGTGAATATGTATCCGCAAACCCTTATTATTCGCCCTACGATGAACAAGGTCAATTAAAACAATACTTGGAATACCTTCAGATCGATAACTCGTTGTATACTAAAGACAATCCGATGTACGATACGAAATTTAACAGTATAGACAAGAGCGGGTATTTCGGTGTGACTAATAATTTCAGTGCTCGATATACGGTCCGCCCCAACTTATTTGTAGAATCTAGTTTAAGTGTGACTAAACGAACAGATCGTTCGGACCAGTTCTTTTCGGCATTGGACAGCCGGTTTGCCGACGTGAGGGATCTAAACCAACGCGGTAGTTACACGGTGCGGTCCGGCAACAATCTTGCCTACGAAAGCACAACGACGGCAAACTACAATGTTTCCAAAGGGAAAAATATCTTATTCTCTACGTTGGCTTTTAATATTGCAAGTGATAACTCTGATAATTATAGGTTGGTTGCAGAAGGCTTTCCATCTGACCAATTGGATAATCTATTATTCGCTTCTCAGTATCAAACGAATGGAAGACCAACGGGTGACGAGAGTACGGTAAATCGACTGGGATTAGTCTTAAGTGGCAACTATAGTTATGATAATCGTTTTCTAGCTGATCTTTCCTTTCGTAGAGATGGGTCGTCACAATATGGTACGGACAAGCGGTTTGGTAATTTTTGGGCTGCAGGAATTGGTTGGAATCTTCATAACGAAAAGTTTATCGCTGATTTAGGCTTTGTAGACCGTCTAAAGTTGAGAAGCTCATACGGTGTCACCGGATCACTTAATATCCCTGCGTACTCCTCCCAATATCGGTATAGCTACAATACATCAACGTCATATTACGGCGAGCTTGGTGCCATATTGAGCAATATGGGAAACCCATTGTTGAGCTGGCAATCGGTATATAAATTAAACGTCGGTGCAGATATATCTTTGCTCAAAGATAATTTGACGCTTACACTGGATGCGTATCGCGAAAATACGAAAAACGCTGTGACCAGCGTATCACTTGCCCCGTCGACCGGCTTCACAAGCTATTCTGAAAATCTGGGTGAATTACAGAATATCGGATACGAATTCTCTGCTCGCTATGTGCTTACACGTGATGTGACGAAGGGCTTATTATGGGCAATACATGTGAACGGATTTACAAACGACAATATTCTGAAGAAGCTTTCTAACCGTTTGGCATCTATCAACGACCAGTTGGACGCTGCGAACGCGGAGCAAACTATACCTAACATCCTGCTGAGGGAGGGAGAATCCGTTAATTCCATTTATGCTGTACGCTCTTTAGGAGTCGATCCTGCGACAGGAGCAGAGGTTTTTTTGACGAAAGAAGGGGCACTGACATTCGATTGGAATGCAAGAGATAAGGTCGCAGTGGGGATCAATCAGCCCAAATGGAATGGGAACTTTGGAACGAATTTCGCTTATCGCGGTTTTGATTTCAATATCATTTTTAATTACCAATTCGGAGGACAGTTGTATAATCAAACACTCATTAATCGGGTAGAGTCGGTCAATCCAAGCGATAACGTAGATCGCCGCGCCTATGAGCTAGGATGGGCATACCCTGGAGATTTGAGCCAGTTCACCCGTATATCTACCTCATCGGCGCCCACCAAAGCGACTTCTCGTTTTGTCCAAGACGAACGCAACCTTCGGTTGACCTCTGCTTCCCTCGGATACAACTTTATGTATACCGACTGGATAAAAAGGGCTAAGATCCGTAGTCTACAAGTCAATTTATCGACAAATGACCTCCTGTGGCTAAGCTCAATACAGATCGAACGGGGAACGGATAATCCATTCTATCGCAATTATGCCTTATCGGTAAGGGTTGGATTTTAAATAGCTAAAAACATGAAAAAGAATATAATAAAAATAACAGCACTTTCACTGTCGATATTTTTGAGCGGCTGCAGCGACTTCTTGAGTGTGGAACCGAAATCTAGTGTGGCGGAAGAAAAGATGTTCTCGTCTGTCGAGTCCTTTCAGCAAGCTTTGACAGGTGTTTATTCACAATTAGCCACGCAGGATCTATATGGGGATCGGCTAAGTATGGGCTTTGTATCAGCGTTGGCACAAAATTATGGTGTAGATTGGCCAAATGCGCCATACGACCAAACACATAAGTTGGTGTATAACTCGAAAGAAGTCGAAGACCATCTCACTACAATCTGGCGAGGTGGATACAATGCAATTGCAGGGGTGAACAAGATCTTGGTGAATACCCAAGAACGAAGATCTCTACTGACCGATGAGTCGTATGCGTTGATTCGCGGTGAAGCTTTAGGGCTTCGGGCTTTGTTACATTTTGATCTGTTAAGAATTTTCGGGCCAGAATACATCTCAGGACGCGATCAAAAGGCTATTCCTTATAAAACGATAACCGAGCCAATGAACACCGTTCCAAGTACGACTGCCCAAGTAGTGGATAATATCTTAACAGATTTGATAGAAGCCGAAGCATTGCTCATGCCTTTTGATGAGGTGAATGTTGAGACGCGAATCAATCGGAGGATTAAGTTTAATTATTATGCTGTGAGGGGATTAGAGGCCCGTGTACGCTTATACAAAGGCGATAAGGAAGGGGCATTCAAGGCCGCTAAGGAGGTAGTGGATTCGGAAGTGTTTACTTTTGTCACCGCCGCACAGGCTGGAGCAAGTATTGGTACGCGTGACCGGCTATATGTGAATGAACTGATCTTCGCTATTCGGTCGACAGAGATGCAGACCTGGGTGGATTTTTATTTTAAGTTCAATATGCATACCTCTGCTAAGTTGACCCGCGCCCGAACGGAGATCGACCAGCTGTACGAGAACTCGACGACTGATATCCGTAAGCTGTATCGTTTTGACGAAAGTCAGGGTGCGTTGTTTCCCTCTAAGTTTTGGCAAGACTATGTACTTACTTCGGGCCAAGGCAGCACAAGTATTTATCGCTTGGATCAATTGGTGCCCATTATCCGTCTCTCCGAGATGTACTATATTTTAGCAGAGACTGCAAGCTCACCAGTTGAGGGATATACGTATCTGAATATGGTAAGAGCTAGGAGAGGGATTGAGGTTCCCCCTAATCCAGATATCAGTTGGGAGGTTTTGAATCGTGAAATCGCCAAAGAATACCAGAAAGAATTCTACGGTGAAGGGCAATTGTTCTTCTATTACAAACGTAAGAATTATACACGGATGCAATTCTTGAATCAAGACCTTCCCTTGTCGATTTATCGATTGCCTATACCGGCGGATGAACTGGAGTACAACCCCAATTATTAACACTTAATCAGTAATTACAGATATGAAAAAGCTTTTTTATATAATCCTGATCATAGGCTCATTAGTCGCTTGTAAAAAGGAAGAAGTCCCTTTTTACAGTGGTCCAGATGGAATAACCATTTATTTGGATACCTACGATACGGACAGCTTGAATTATTCCTTTGCGTTTCAACCTTTAGGCACCGAGGTAGATACAATATATCTACAGATGCGCATACTCGGCGCCACCAAGGGATACGATCGAAAGATTCGTGTAGTGGCAGGAGATGGCACAACGGCTCAAGAGGGTGTGGACTTTAAGCTTCTCGAGGGTGTCATGCCAGCTGATTCGCTAACGATAAGCTATCCGGTGGTGATATACAACACGGAAGGAATATTGGAGCAAGCAAAAAAGATAGTCGTTGCCGTTGCCGCGAACGATGATTTTGTGCCCGGAGCCACTCGGCTGGAAACTGCTGGAACGAGAGTTTGCGATCATTATAAAATATGGATAAGTAATCGAGTGGATAAGCCGGATTATTGGTCCGACATCGAATATTACTTTGGGGAATATAGTGAAACGAAATTCCGATTCATGATTAGCACACTAGGTATTACCGACTTCTCTTACGAAAATATTGGTGCGGTTGGTTTGTATAACTATCCTTTGCAGCTCAATAACGCACTTGAGGTGTACAAACAAGAAAATCAAGGTGAACCATTGGAAGATGAAGAAGGGGAGGTAGTCACATTTCCATAACGGAGGTAAGTATCAAATATAATCTTAAAGAAAATGAGACAAATAATTAATAATGTAGTCGTGCTTGCGCTAGTCGTATTATCGCTACAATCCTGTGTCAAAGATGATCAAGTCTTCGAGACAAGGGATATAAATGAGGTTACCATTACTGCTGCGCAAACCAGCTATACGATTGAACAGTTTTCTGAATTGCAAATTGAGCCATCTATTAGCGAATCGATGAGTCAAGACAACTACAGTTACGAATGGAAAGTCATCGGTGGGAAGGAGAACATCAGCAAGGTGCTGGCTTTGGAGAAAAATCTACAGGCTACGATCGACTTGTTGCCAGATAGATATTTCATTCAATACACGGTGACCAATACCGATACCGGTTTGAAAGGCTTTCGCAAGGATACATTGAATGTAGTTGGAGCATTTTATGAGGGTTGGCTAGTAGCACATAATAAATCGGGAGAAGCTAGTTTGGGTTTTGTGCGTACAGATGGCGAAGTATTCGTAAATCCCGCAGCCGAAGCCAACGCTAAGTCCTATCCCGGTACTGCGGTGGCAACCTATTTCTCACCAAACCCCTATAATTTTGTGTTGTTTTTCACGACCGAAGGTGCATTTCGATTCAATCCGGCAGACTTATTGGCGATCGGGGAAACTACGGAGGTAATGGGGCGAGAAATGAACTTCACAAGACCTGCATACGGACTCGGGGCGTACGCATCGTTCGGGGGAATGGACCAGTACATTGTAGATAAATCGGGGTTATATGCCGGCATGGGGGCTGCTTTTTATCCTGATCTAGTTCTTACGCCGGTTTCGGATCGCTTTGCAGGAGACTATGAGCTATTCCCTTATGTTTTTGACAATGGTCTAAATGCCTATTTTTATGATAATAAGCATAAACGATTTATTCAAGTTGCCTACATCGAACGCGCATATAGTCTTACACCGGGTAGTGGAACGGCGTTATTTAACTTAAATAACATCGGAAAAACAGCAATTGCCGCAGATCGTGGGCTGAGTGCGAGCCGCCGTCATTTTATTATGGAGGATCCATCGGGTAGATACCTTTATACGTTGAATGGTATTACACCCTACCTCATGCAGTCTATTGATTACGATGCTTGCCCAGATTTTGCTACCGCAACTGTTTTTCGGCCATCGCAAGTGTACGATCATATTTATTATGCGTCGGATAATAAGTTGTATCTGTATAATATTCCAGCAAATACCGCACAGCTGATTTATAGTTTCCCGAGCGGGCATCAAGTGAAGACAATGCAGTGGTCGGCGACTACCCCAGTACGTGGTTTGGCTATAGGGGTAGATGATGGGACAGCAGGTAGTGTCTACTTCTTTGAAGTCAATGAGTTTGGAAAATTTCCTAACGATACCTTTTCGGAAAAGCATGATGGCTTTGGAAGCATAGTTCATTTGGCATATAGAAGACGATAATTAAACATTTTAAACCCGTTGTGCATTATGAAATAAAACGCCCCTTAATGTCCCCTTCGACTTTGCTCAGGGTGAATTACTCTAATCCTGTCGAAGAATGTCATTCCCGAAATCTCGGGACAGGCTCTGAGCCTGTCGAAGGATGGTTCGACAAACTTACGATCACACGCTGATGCTTTCCAAAGGAAAAGTATGACTTATAATGCACAATGGGTTATTTTAAATAAACAGGAATAAAAATGAAAAAAATAATATTTACCCTCGGTTTGACGCTGTTGCTCTTCGCGGCACAGGCACAGGAAAACCGTATGTCCAATATGCGCGAACGTTTGGCTTCGCTAATGGAGATGAAAGACGAGAAAGCCTTACAGTCTTCCTTGAAAAAACTGGAAAAAAGCAAGGAGGAACATGATAGAATGTTAGCATACTCCTATTACAGCAGCAAGGGTGATGAAGAGAAGATCAGTAGCTTAAAGCAGGCTATTGTCAAAGCCTTTCCAACCGGTCAGTTAGCATATCAACTAAAAGTGGAGGCGATCAGGCAAGAGGAGGATCTCTCTGTGAGAGACCAGCAATATCAAGCCCTATTACGGAAAAATCCCGATGCTCCGGTTGGCTTCGATATGTATAATATGGCAATGGCTTATGCTGCGGAGGGAAACTTGGCAAAGATGAACCAATATGCTACACTATATGGAGATCGGGTGACGGATCGCGATGGAAATAAGGTGGATAAACGGAATATTATGGCAGGTCTAGCTTCAAATTTGAGGCATACCAATGCCGAAGCTGCGGTTCCACTTTTGGCTGATGGTTTGGATTACTATCGGATGTCGATGGCACGACCCGAGGAAGGAGCTACAGACGAAATCCGTCAACAGCGACGAGCAAGGGCCGAGCAGGGGTATTATAGTATGTTGTCTAGCTATGTTGAAGCTTTATTACAAACCGGAAAGAAAGCCGAAGGCTTACAGTTGATTGCCGCGGTAAACCAAGAGCTAACAAATAGGTCGTCTACTGAAAGCAATACTTTCCCTAGCATTACGGCTACTTACCTCAACGCATTGGTCGCTAATGAGAAATATGAGCAGGCTTTGCCGTATTTGGAAGAGGGTTATACCAAAAGTACAAGTCGATTGGCGACTGAAGATTTGTTGAAAAAAGCATATACTGTTGCAAAAGGTTCGTTGGATGGCTTTGAGGAGTATAAGCAAAATTTGGATGAAGTCAAGGCAGCACATGCACAGGAGGAGTTAATGAAGAAGGCATTGTCTCAAGAGGCTCCCGAATTTGAATTAAAAGATGTGGACGGGAATACGGTTCGCTTGGCAGATTTACGGGGAAAGGTCGTCGTGCTTGATTTTTGGGCTACATGGTGTGGACCATGTAAAGCTTCGTTTCCTGCCATGCAGAAAGCTGTGGATAAATACGCAGATGATCCCAACGTTATGTTCTTGTTTGTACATACTTGGGACCGTGTAAACGATCCCACCAAAGATGCTAAAGATTATGTGGTCTCTAATAACTATTCGTTTGAGGTTTTAATGGACTTACGTGATGTTGAGACAAGAGAAAGTGCCGTTGCTAAGGCATACGGTGTACGTGGTATTCCTACGAAGGTTATTATCGATCCTAAAGGGCAGATACGTTTTAATACTTCTGGTTTTTCTGCGGATGAAGAAAAGGCAGTCAATGAGCTTTCGGCCATGATCGAATTGGCTAGAAAAGGATAAGTGGGCATATTATAGGTTTTGATTTTAAG
>Ga0079224_100011987_pt1 | contig 11977 bp, 7 predicted proteins | sample Stecom2015_FD_80414 | JGI IMG/M metagenome (GOLD analysis project Ga0079224, IMG submission 80414) | Agricultural soil microbial communities from Utah to study Nitrogen management - Steer compost 2015 | ecosystem: Environmental > Terrestrial > Soil > Agricultural land | place: USA: Utah... | reverse complement strand
TAAAATGGGTCATAGTTAAGCTTGTTCCTTGATATCAAACGGTAAGGATCTTTGGCGTCGTAAATTTCCAGATGAGGATCCGCACCCACAATTACGAAAATTTTGTCCTCGAACAGGGTGTAGGAGGGCATCATTTCAGTTACCTCATACGCTTTCCCGTTTTTGAATAAGCTTTCAGGTTGCAGATTTAAAAATCTTTCAAACCGACCATCTGCCGGATTAAACCAACTTAGAAGAAGGAACTCGTCATAGTAAGCTTGTTCGTCCTTCCCATACTCTCCCCACCCAAACACGCCTTTTCCTAGATACCGGCCATCGTAGAATAGAAGCTCTTCTGCAAACATCGGTCTTCCAGAAAATCCAAGCGGATCTTCATTGGAAAATGGAACATGTGAAACCAATTCCCCTTGAAAGTCAAACTTCATCATCCCGTTCATAGCAACGAGAAAAATTTGATCATTACCTTGAAATTGGGCAGGCCCGAGCAAATAGCTATAACTTCCTTTGCTATCTTCTTTTTTATTGATTTGATAAAGAGTCGTCCCTTCAAAATCAGTAACTAAAAAGACCTCCCGTTGCTGATCATACAACAGCATCCTTTCCTTATCCGGATCAATATCCTGAAGACTAAGCATACCGGCATAATTGACCTGGATGCTGTCTTTAATGAATAAAGATAGCTCAGGTCTCCTATCTTCCAATTGCTGGGATTGCTTCCCACAAGAAAATGTGAGAAGTGTAATAACAAGAATCGAAATGGAAAGTCGGTCCATACCTATAGGGTTTATTGATACTCCTATAAATATAGTTCATTAAGTTTGTAAAGTCAATTTGCCACAAAAGAACCCCCTCAGGAAGAGAGGCTACATAAAATGATATAAGAAAACCAAGTTGGCCACGAAAGCAGGTTTCTTTTGATCTTTAATTTCCAAAGTAACTTTGATCTCAGTCTTAATTGTTCCGCGGAGATTGGTGATATTATCCATTTTGGCGTGGAGCCTGACCTCGTCATTCACTAGAACGGCTTGCGCAAACTTTAAGGATTCGATACCATAATTTACCATCATCTTCAAATTGTTGACCTCCACGATCTGTTCCCAAAGATAAGGGACAAGGGAAAGTGTCAAATAACCGTGGGCAATGGTATTGCCGAAAGCTCCTTCTTTTTTGGCCCTCTCTGGATCCGTGTGGATCCATTGGTGATCCAAGGTGGCGTCAGCGAAAAGATTAATCTGCTCCTGTGTAATCGTGTGATATTCAGAAACTCCCAAATCCTGTCCCACATATTGCTGGAACTCCTCAAAGCTGTTGATGATCAATTGACTCATATGAAATAAAATATAAAAGCCGAAGGTAAAATAATTTTTGGGAGAAGGAAACAATCCTCTGTAGGAATTCACCTGATCACGGAAATCAGGGGACATGCGGTTGATTACATGCTCAGCCCTTACCAATAAGGCAAGTGACTGACTATATCTATAACAGGAAGACCTGTAGCGCTTGCTACAGGTCGTCTTCTTCGTCCCCAAAATCATCCGGACTGCCCATATCGAACATACTGCTGAACAAGTCCCTGAACTGCATCCCTGTTTCCAATAGCTTTTTGCTCAGTTGGCTGAATTCTGCCAAGCCGTGCAACGCGAACTCCATATAAAATTCCTTTTCTCTTTCGGGAAGGTGCTCGACATATTGGGTTACAATGACCTCCAATCCAGCCACGCCATGCAGGGCCTTCTTGTAAGTCTTGTCGTCCTGGCTGGCAAGGATGTCAAGTTCATTACCTTCACCAAACCAAGCTAATGGTAAGACGTAAGGATTTCCCTCCTTGGACTTTTTCTTTTGTTCGGGAGAGGGGAAGTAGTCCGTAAATAAGGTGCGGATGGCTTTACCTATTAACGCATAGGCCACTAGTCCGGCGCCTTCCTGTTCTCCTTCATAAACCAATTCAACCTTTCCAGTAATCGCAGGGATCACCCCGATCAGATCAGCAATCCGCACTACCGTTTGTTCTTCCCCGTTAAGATACAGTCTGCGCTCAGCCGCGGAAATAAGGTTTTCATAGGCAGAAATGGTTAATCTGGCAGATACTCCGCTTTTTTCGTCTACATATTCACTTTCCCGAGCCTCCACCGCAATTTGCTCGATCAGATCTTTCATCAATTCCGGCACATGGATCCGTGCTACTGGACGTCCCTCCAGCTTGGCTTCCTGGGCGGTTATTTTCTTGCCGATTTCGATATCCTTAGGATAGTGGGTGATGATCTGCGATTCGATCCTATCCTTCAGAGGGGTCACGATGCTCCCGCGGTTGGTATAATCTTCTGGGTTAGCCGTAAATACAAACTGGATGTCTAATGGCAACCGAAGTTTAAAACCCCTGATCTGTATATCACCCTCCTGCAGGATATTGAACAAAGCAACCTGGATCCTCGCCTGAAGGTCGGGCAGTTCATTGATCACGAAGATGGAGCGGTTGGACCTGGGCACCAATCCGTAGTGAATTACCCTTTCATCATTATAAGAAAGCTTCATCGTGGCCGCCTTGATCGGATCCACATCCCCTCTCAAATCGGCGACGGATACGTCCGGCGTCGCCAGCTTTTCAGTATACCGATCACTTCTATGCCACCAAGTGAGGGGGGTTTTGTCGCCTTTTTCTGCTATCAGCTCTCTGGCAAAACTGGACAACGGTTGCAAAGGATCATCGTTTAGTTCAGACCCTTTTACCACGGGTACATATTCATCCAGCAACAAGGTCATCATTCTGGCGATCCTTGTTTTGGCTTGGCCCCTCAGACCCAACAAATTGATATTATGACGGGAAAGCAATGCCCGCTCAATATCGGGAATGACAGTATCTTCGTAACCCCAGATACCTTCGAACACGTTTTCCTTCTTTTGTATCTTCCGGATCAGGTTTTGCCGCAGTTCTTCTTTAATGGATTTGGGCTCATAGCCGCTGCTTTTAAGCTCACCTAATGTATGTATATGCAATAAATCCTTTGGGTTGAGTTTGCTGTATTCCATGCTCAAAAACGTTTGGTTCTATTTCTTCTATAGTCTTCAAAAATTAAGTCGCCTAAACCTTTCAGGCTACTGTAATAGGCATTCCCGTTGTTCACTTTAGTAAATTCCTTCACAAATTCTTTCAGATAGGGATCCGAAGCAATCATAAAGGTGGTAACCGGGATTTTCAACTTCCGACACTGTGCTGCAAGCTTTAAGGTCTCACCCAGTATTTTACTGTCAATGCCAAAGGCGTTTTTGTAGTATTTAATCCCCACCTTTAGGCAAGTGGGCTTCCCGTCGGTGATCATAAATATCTGCTTATTGGGATTCTTGCGCCGTCGCAAGAGATCCATCGCTAATTCCAATCCAGCCACGGTGTTGGTATGGTAGGGTCCCACCTGCAGGTATGGTAAATCCTTAATTTCTATTTGCCAAGCATCATTACCAAAAACAATGACGTCCAAGGTATCCTTGGGATAACGGGTTTTGATCAGTTCGGCCAAAGCCATGGCCACTTTCTTGGCAGGCGTAATACGGTCCTCTCCGTAAAGGATCATCGAATGGGAAATATCGATCATCAAAACGGTGGAGGTCTGGGTCCGCATTTCGGATTCCACCACTTCCAGGTCATCTTCTGTTAGCAGATAGTCCCCCGATAAACCATGATTGGTTTGCGCATTTCTGAGGGAATCAGTTAGTGCAATCTGATCCAGTCCATCGCCAAACTGGAAAGGCCGTCGATCGGTGCCCCGCTCCTCACCCAAGCCCGAATAAGGCGTCCTGTGCTGGCCTCCTTTTCCCCTTTTCAGCTTGCCGAAGATCTCTTCCAAGGCACTACGCCTGATGGTCTGTTCTGATTTACCCGTGATCTTGAAAGATCCCTTCTGGTTTTCTTCCGTGAGGTAGCCTTTGTCCTTCATCTCCTCGATAAAGTCCCCTATACCGTAACCCGGATTGGTCAAGCCGTAACGATTATCCAGGTTGGTGAGCCAACTGAGCGCCTCTGCTACATTCCCCCCGGTCATGGTGACCAGTTGCAGGAAGATGTTCAACAGGTTATCAAAAGTACTTTTAGAAGGGTCTTTACGGGGGGTAAACTGAGTAAACCTAAATCCTTTCATCTGTCTCCTTTCCTAGCTATAGTGGTTCCTTATTGGAACATCTTTTGTTTACTATTAACCCTTAACTACTCCGAAAGCAGCCGTATTTTAAAGATAGGGCTATTAAGGCTATTAACAACTTTAAACACAGCTGGGTTTAACTTATCGGATAAAAAACTGGAAACCATGAAAAAATATCTAATTCCAGTATTTACCGGCACAGGATATTTGCTGGTCTATATCGTCGCAATAGGACTCGAATTACATCTCCGATTTATCCTTTTAATGTTCAGCTTGTCTCCCCTATTGATCTTATGGATGGTGTACCGTGTACTGAAAACGAATGTGCTAGTGAACACCACGTTTGAGGAGAAATGGTATGAGGATTTTGAGTGGGCAAAGTCAGGAGACACGAAGAGAGGGAAAAGGGAGGCCTAAGAGATAGAAGTGACAAAGAGTGGAGCGACTAGTAACCGTCTCTTCCATATCTTTTGCACCCTACTGAGCACTTAAAAATGAAAGCGATTAAGACTGGGATCGTATCCCAGTCAAGCTCTTCCCACAAATCCCAAAAAAAAGCCGAGGAAGAAGGTCTTCCCCGGCCAATTTTACTATCTTAAACCTGTCAATTTATTTTAGGATGGGTCACCAGGTTAAGATTAATAACCGGGATTTTGTCTCAATCCAGGCTCTACTTTCAAGCTGTTCTCGTGGAAAGGCCACAAGTAATTGTGGGGCAGGAAGGAACGGTCCTCGATCTTCAGAGAAACCAAATTGCCATTGACCTCTCTGGTGTGACCCAGAGCAGGTTGGTTGAGCACCTCATCGGCGATCCTCCATCTGATGATGTCGTCGTAGCGAAGACCTTCTGCTGCAAACTCAATTCTTCTTTCGTTGCGTATCAGTTCGATCCAGTCCTCTTGGGTATAAGCAGTATACTCAGGCAGGGTCACATCGGCTACCGTCATGTCCAGACCAGCTCTTGCTCTCACCTGATTGATATAGTCCTTGGCCTTATCATCGATGTCATTCATCATGATCTTGGCTTCCGCATAAGCAAGCAGGACTTCCGCATACCGTAATAAGGGGAAATCCATATTGCCGCTGCCCCGGAAGGCGTCGGTTTCATCTACAAACTTTCTAAACCAATAACCTGACTTACTGGCGCGTTGGTTTTCGAAGAACATGGGGCTGTTCTGATTATAGATGTCGATGGTCTCCCCATAGAAATCATCCCCGTGGCCCATGATGCTGGCACTGTACCGCGGATCCCTGTTAAGGGTAGGATTCAGTTCATATTCTTCCTTGGTATGAACGGGACATTCGTCGATTGGCCGCCCCTGCAAAGTCCAATAAGAATCCACCAGGGACTTTAACGGAACTACGTAAGACTCCCCGTTGCTGGTCCTGTAATGAGGACCCAGATCACGGAATGACTGCGTCGCACTGTTGGCATGACTGGCCATGTCAAAGTGCATGATGAATTCATTGTTACTGGATGCCCCCTCGTACTGGAAAAGGTCTCCGTAGTTGGGATGCAATTCGTATTTGCCGCTTTCGATGATCTCGGTCGCAAGTTTGGCGGCCAGATCATACCTTCCATAATAAAGCGCATAACGCATGGTCAACGCCTTGAGGGAGTTTTGGTTGAACATGTACTTGTCCGAAGTGTATTCATCTAAAGGCAGACGGGATGCAATTTCCTCAGCCATGGGAAAGAGGGTATTCAAAATCTCATCCCTAGGTGTAGCCGGCTGAAGTGCGGACGACAAATCAGCGGGCTCCAGGAAGAAGGGCACATCTCCCCATTGGGATGTCAATTTGAAATAATGCCATATCCGCAACGCTTCCAAGATGCTTTTGTATTTGGTACGAACGGACTCATCCTCTACGTAAGGAACATCGGCATTGGCTATAAAGGTATTTAACCTTCCCAGATGCTTCATCTGAAGTTCATAGTAATAAAGGAAGGCCGGCGTGTTGCTGTTGATGTTTCCGTTCGCAATCTGCTGATGGTGATGGCTCTCTACCCTACTGTAGGCGTTGTCCGATTTGGCATCCTGCATATAAAACAACGTTTCAGGAGTAGTAGGATGTGTGAACACATCTAAATAACTACTGTACACTACCCGGCGCAAATCCTCTTCCGTGTTAAAAAACTCCACAAAGGAAGTTGCCGTTGGATCAGTTTTATCAAGAAACTCCTCGCATCCTGCTAAAGACAGGCTCATGAGACCGATAAAATATATTTTTAGATTTTTCATATGTTATTCAACTTACATGGTTAAAATATGGATGCCCTGACTCCTACACTGTAAGTGGCCATCCTTGGATAGTTCCCGTTGCCCCGATTTTCGGTTCTAGAGAGGTCATGCCCTCTTTCAGGTTCAAGTCCTTCCCATTTGGTGAAGGTAAAGGCATCCTGAGCATTTACATACACCCTGATATTTCTAATATTTCGGCCTAAGTTGTCAAACGTGTAACCCAATTGGAGCATTTTAATTCTAAAGAACGAAGCATCACTCAGCCAAACATCACTTAGTACCGCATTGGAGCTGGCGCCCGTCCACATCCTTGGAAACCTGCTGTTTGGATTTTCCGGCGTCCATCGATTATCCATATATTCCTGTCTTGGAGCGCCAAGGCTGTTGTTGGAGCCATCCATCAATACAGGATAAGCTTCTTGGCCCACCAATCTACCTAAACGCTTGCCGACTCCCTGACCGAGGAAATTGAAATCCCATTTTCTATACTTCAGATCAAAAGTGATGGAGTAATTCATATGGGGATAAGGATCGCCAAGATTGACTTTGTCTCTGTCATTGATAATGCCGTCACCGTTTTGGTCCACGTACCGAATATCCCCGGGAAGCGTGTTGGGAAGTTTGGCGCTGGTAGCATCCACTTCCTCCTGTGTCTGGAAATACCCATTGCTTTGGTAGCCATAGTAGTTATCCAAGGATATACCATTATACCAGATTTTGTCATTGTTGTCTTTGAAGATCAACGTATCAGACTTGGAGTAACCTGCCTTCAATACCTTGTTAAGGTTATCAAAAAGCATCCCGCCGATGCTGTAGGAAACCTCACCAACCTGGTCATTCCAGTTAGCGGAGATCTCCCAGCCTTTGTTCTCCACTTCCCCGATATTCATGGAGGAAGTCAAATAATAGGATCCGGTAAGGGGCGGGACAGGAAAGTTCGAATAGATCAGGTCAAAGGAATGCTTGTTGTACACTTCTGCGGTAACATTCAATCGATCATTCAGAGTTGAAAGATCAAGGCCCAGGTTCCATTGCTTTTGTTTTTCCCAAGTAAATTCATAATTAGGCACCCGCATCATCCAACCCCAGGTGTTGACGATTTCTTGCCACAAGTAAGGATCGACATTTTCATTTCCAATCAGACCGTAAGAGGCGCGAAGTTTTAAGTTGCTTAATACACCGCTCTCCCTTAGGCCGGCCATAAAGCCCTCATTTTGGACGTTCCAAGCCACGGCAGCAGAAGGAAAGAAACCCCACCGGGCATCCGGAGCAAATTTGCTGCTTCCGTCGGTACGGGCGGTGGCTTCAAAAAGGTAACGGTTATCAAAGGAGTAGTTTACTTTGGCAAAGAAGGATGCTTTTGATACTTCCCGGTAGTCGGTATAGTTATAGTTCATCATTTCAGCGCCGGCCACGAGATAAAGTTTGTCCCTTTCTGCTCTCAGATCTTGCTCATAATTGACGTTCGCTCGGGCAGTAATCTGGCTCTCGCTGACATTTTGGTTTGCTCCTACCTCGTTAGCCCAGATGGTAACCGGCTTGCCATCTCCATCAAAAAACTTAAACGTCTCTCTTTTGTACTTGTCCGCAGACTTATTGATCATATACGACACATTTCCGTCAATATGTAAGTTATCATTGATATGATAACGGGGACGTAGGTTGATGGTACTTCTGTCATGCAAAGCATTCCATGAGCCTCCCCGGCGAATGGAAGCCAAGGGATTCATGTTGTTGTGCAGGATATAATGCTCTTCTAAGCCAGAATCATAAAACACAGGTTGGGTAGGGTTCATCCTCCAAGCGATCTGGTACAGACCATGCCCGTCATTGTTGGCCCGCAAACGGTCTACCTGAAGCCTATGCGCATAAAAATCAGCCAAAAGCACAAATTTATCCGCAATGTTGATATTGGTATTGAAACGTGCGCTGAACTTATCGGTACCTTCTAAATCGTTCAAGCCATTTTCTTTGATATAACCCAACATCAAGTTAAAGGTGCCTACACCTCCACCCCCCGAGATATTGGCTGAGGCATTGTAAGAAGAGGCCTTCCTCTCCATCACCTCATTCAGCCAGTTGGTATTAGTAAAATTGCCGGCCCGGGCTTGGGCAATTTGATCGGAGGTAAACAGTTCCGTCTGTCCCTGCATAGCCCGCGCTTCATTGTTCAGCATCATATAGTCGGCCGAATTAACAAAATTGGGCATATCTATAGGGTCGCTAATGGCGGTCCAGGCATGAAGGTCCACTTTAAACTGTCCGGTAGATCCCCTCTCCGTTTCGATAATGATTACCCCGTTGGCACCCCTTGAACCATACATGGCGGCCGAAGCGGCATCTTTTAGGACCGTAATGCTCTTCACTTGGTTAGGGTCAATGTCACTAAGCGACTGCTCCATGCCATCCACAATTACTAAAGGTGCGGCATTTTGGAGAGTACTGATCCCCCTGATGGAGATCGTCCCCGGTGAATCGCCAGGAAGATTGTTTCCTTGCAACAGGGTCACTCCGGAAATTGTCCCGCTAAAAGCCTGTTCCAATTTGGATATGGGCCGCGTTTTGATCTTGTCCACGTCCATTTCGTCTATAGAGGAAGCAAGGTGCCGTCGTTCGACCTCGTTGTAGCCCATAACGACTACCTCGCCTAACGTTACGCTTCCTTCCAATAGCTCTACATCGATGCGGCTTCTGCCATTGGTGCTGATTTCCTGGTCTTGGAAACCCATCATACTATAGATCAGGGTGACTTCCTCATTGATCGTGATCTGGTAATTCCCGTCACCGTCAGTTGTCGAACCGACGTTGGAACCTTTGATCAAAATATTAACTCCCGGTATGGGAAAGCCTGTATTGTCCGTTACTGTACCCTGAATAATTCGTTGCTGTGCGTGTAACTGCAGGGCAAAACAAAGCAAAGCAAATACGAAAATTGTTTTGATTTTACTCATGATGAATTGGTTAATAGTTCTCCATAGAATTTAGTGAATTGGTAGTTGTTCTGTTGTTATACTTCGTAATTATTAGAAATAGCCCTCCTTTCTTGTACTTGTCATTATTAATAATTTTTACTTTCCGATAAATCTGAAATAAAATTTTAATCGAAGCAAGACCTTTACAAAAAAAATATTTAAAGTCGACCAAGAAAAACGTCCGACACAAATATTCTCATTCTTGTCAATGGTAACAATTCATGGTAATAATTACAATAAATTATTAAAAACCATTGAAAGAATTGAATTCCATGAAGATGACGATACATTTTAAAAAAAACCGACTCATTCCATCAATGGCTAGAACGCGGCTTGGCCGACACGATCAAGAAGCTCAGGCAAATCGCTCCCATTAAAACCCTTGCGGCATGAAGCGGTATTTTGCGGCAGAACGCCGGCACCCTTTCTCTTCATCAGTCACATGGGGGGATTTACAGGGCGGGAGGGAGGGAAAGCCACAGGAATACAAGATTGGAAAAACTGCGCCTGAATCTCCTGACCTCTAGCAAATCAACGCGTCTTAACGTAGCGTTATATGCAAGCGAAAACATGGGATCTACTTGAATGCTACAATGGTCTACTAAGCGATACATGAACCATTGCTGTACAAGGGGAACGGTAGTGTCGGGCGGGTAACATAGCCAGTGCCATGGGTTAAGGTGGCTGGGGTCTGGGAGCATCTCCCCCGGACTTTGCTATCCGTTGACTTGGATCCTGAGAATGATTCAAACCATCACCTCGCTACTTCCAATAACAGGGTGGGACCGGGGGTACTTTGTAAATTTCTAGGGGATAAGGGAACCTTGAGTGAGGATTTCCCACATGCTTTCTTACTTCCCCGCCAAATACCGCTTCCTGTACTCAATCGGATTACAGCCTTTGACCTGTTTGAATTGACGGGCAATGTTCTTGCTATCATTGAGCCCCATATCCAAGGCAATTTCAAAAACCGTCTGATCGGTCTCCAAAAGTTTCTGGGTGAATTTTTCTATTCTAAGGTTAAAAATATATTTATACACCGGCACGCCCGTGATCTGCAAAAACCGCTTTTCCAACGAGCGTCGAGACAGGGGTACCTGCTTGACTACTTCATCTACGTGTAGATTTTTCTCGATGTTTTTGTGGATAAAGCGCAAGGTAGAGGCAATATGTTCGTCACTGGTGGCATAGATGTCGGTGGATTGACGCGTGATAACTTGAGTGGGCTTTACGAGGAGATCATAAGGTTCCTTCAAGCCCTTGATCAGCTCATCCAGCAATTTGGCAGTATCATAGCCACCCTTTTCGATGTCCAATGCAATACTCGACAGGGGGGGATCTGAAAGCTCGCAGAGCATCTCGTCATTATCCACTCCCAAGACTGCTACCTCTTCGGGAATCCGGATCTTATTCTGACGGCAGGCCTCGGTAATGTGTAGGCCCTGGTTGTCATCGCAGGTCATCAACGCAATCGGCTTGGGGAGGGACTTCAACCACTGACTGAGCGATTGACTTTTGTAATACCAAAGGTCCGAGGATCTGGACTTCCGGTGTTCGAAGTAATGAACCTGATGCCCCGCTTGCTTAACCCTCTTCTCAAATCCTTCCGCCCTTTCTCTCGACCACACGATATCATTGAAACCATAGAAGGCGAAGTTGTGGTAACCTTTTCTGAGAAAGTATTCAGCCCCCACGATTCCTGTTTCACGATAGGCGCCCGTGATGTTCGGTATTTCCTTGAAGCGTTCCTTAAAATCCTGCGCAATGACCGGTATTCCTGAGGCGGTGATTTTGTCTACGTCCTTGTCATTGTACAGTTGCCCGATAATTCCATCCGCCCCCCAATCTTTGGCCCATTGAAGAATTCCCTCCATACCGATGGTTTCCCTATAATACAAGGGCATCCTGCAGTAAGTCCAAGGACCATGTTCCATCGAGTACTTGGAAATTCCCTTTAATAAATTCTTACTGTATTCCTCCGCAAAATCCAGTATCAAAATAATCTTGTACATGCTTATCTCAAAACTACTATTAGTATATAAGCCGCCACTCCTTACTTAACCAACTCCTTCAACCTCTTTATCCTGGCGTTGTTTACCAAAGGCTTGGCCCACACACCCACACTCAAAATGTACCCCAAGGTCAGCAGTAAAAATAACATGGCAAATCGTAGCCCGATGATCTCGGCCAGTCCTCCGATGATTAAGGGAGCCAAAGCACCGCCCGCGATCCCCGTGCATAAAATCCCGGAAAATGTACCATGATGCCAACGAACCGAGTTAAGCGCAAGGGAGACGATGATCGACCACATCACAGATGCGAAGAAGCCCACCATGGGAAAAGCAACGACCGCCATATCAGCGCTACCGAATAACGCCAACAATAAGGAAATGATGGCTCCTGACGTGAAGATGATCAACACATGCCGACTATCAAAAAATTTAAGCAAAGCCAAACCCAATAAGCACCCTACGGTCAGCAGCCCCCAAAAATTGGAGATCACCTTGGCACCCGTTGTAGCGGGATCTATATCATGATAGATCTGGAGGAATTTGGAAGCCCAATTGGCAACTCCCTGCTCCGTCCCCACATAACACATGATCCCGAGAAAGAACAGCAAAACATAGCGGTT
>Ga0079224_100011985_pt1 | contig 11977 bp, 12 predicted proteins | sample Stecom2015_FD_80414 | JGI IMG/M metagenome (GOLD analysis project Ga0079224, IMG submission 80414) | Agricultural soil microbial communities from Utah to study Nitrogen management - Steer compost 2015 | ecosystem: Environmental > Terrestrial > Soil > Agricultural land | place: USA: Utah... | reverse complement strand
TCAACAACAGAACCGTTCGAGCCCACTCCGCCATCCGTCCGGGCCCGATGGGCACCTCCGCTGCCTCGGGGCAGCCACCGCGTGGAAATGATCGACCTGGCAATCACCTGACCTGGGTGGTCACCTCGGTGTTACCGGCGATCGCCCGACTGAAGGGGCACACCTCGTGGGCGGCTTCGGCGAGCTCCTGCACTAGCTGTTTATCCGTGTCAGGCACCTCGACCGTGAGCGCTACCCGAATGCCGTACCGTCCCGCGCTGTCCGTACCTAGTGTTACGTCGGCGGTCACGCGGGTGTCTCCTAGCGCGTGCTTGCGTTCCCGCGCAACCACCCCGAGTGCCGACGTGTAGCAAGCGGCGTAGGCAGCGGCGAACAGCTGCTCCGGGTTGGTCGCGCCGCCCGGACCGCCGGTCTCCCGAGGCGCCTGCAGAGGGAGATCAAGAATCTTGTCCGATGACCGCGCGATGCCCCCTCGACGCCCTCCGGTGACCTGCACCGTAGCGGTGTACAAATCCTTGATCAACTTAACGGCCATGGTGCCCTCCGCTACTGTCGACCCGCTACCACATTGGAAGAATGTCCATATGAAGGGAAATTCGGAACAGCATGCGTGTACCCGCCTGCCCACGGTGCCGACTTCATGCGGCACCGATGATCGGAGCGAGGAAGTCCCGTAGCACCTTCGCGAACTCTTCCGGCCGCTGCTCCGCGACGAAGTCAGTTGCTTCGTCGAGCACGACGGTCTGGGCACCAGGGAGGCAGGCGCGCGCACGCTCGTACATGTAGGCCACACGATCGGCACCCCCACCGATCAGCAGCGTGGGGACCTGCAACCTCGCTAGCGCCGGTCGCAATTCGTACCGCCAGATGCTGCGGTATCCGGTGGCGAAATCGGGCCCGGCCGAGAGGTAGTCGTGGACCAGCTCTGTGAGCAGTTCTGGCGGCGCCCACGGATATTCACCCTGGATCCGCTGCCAGATCCACTTCAGATGCCCCCCGTCCCGGTCAACCTGGTAAGGCGGAGCGAACGATGCCAACCGGTCCCGCTTCTCCTCCTCGGTGTAGACGGGCAGCCCATACACCATCAGCGCACTGACCCGGTCCGGCCGACTGGCCGCCGCGTCCACGGCAAACACTGAACCGGTCGCTCTCCCGAACAGCGCGAACGTCTGCGCGCCCCACCAGTCGGCGAACTCGAACAGCATGCGACTGTAGTCCGCCACTTCCCACTCATATGCCGGTGGATCAGACTCGCCGTACCCCGGGGTGTCCAGCGCCACCGGCTGGACCAGGTCGGCCAGCTGCGGCAGCAGCCGCTGGAATCGCCGTGACGATAGCGGGGACTGATGCAGCAGCAGCAACAAGGGCCGCTCCTCGGAGCCGGTGAACGTGCGGAAGTGCACCCGGCCACTCGACAACTGCGCCACGCCACAGCTGAGGACACCGGTCACCGCGCACCTCCCGCACCGACAGAGGAGGTGGACATGTCCGTGGGGGAGGGGCGGCCTTCCAGATTGATACAGGCAGCGGTATGGCCCTCACCGACCGGCTGATGCGCCACTGGGGCGATGCCACATTCCGGCTGCTCGACTGGGCAGCGGCCGGTCAGCGGACAGCCGGTGGGAAGTTGGGTCGGGCTCGGGATCTCTCCCCGCAACGGGAAGTGTGGTCGCTTCTCGTTCGGGTCCAGCGACAACGCTGCCGACAGCAATGCCCGGGTGTAGGGGTGGCGGGGATTGGACAGTACCTCCCGGGTTGGCCCGGTCTCCACGATCATCCCCAGGTACATCACCGCCACCCGGTGACTGAAGTGAGAGACCGTATGGATGTCGTGGGAGATGAATACGTATCCGATGCCCAGCTCTCGTTGCAGCTCACCCAGCAACTGGAGCGTCTGTGCCCGTACTGAGACATCCAGCGAGGAGGTGGGTTCGTCCAGCACCACCAGGCTTGGCCGCGTGACGATCGCACGGGCGATACCGACCCGTTGCTGCTGTCCCCCGGACAGTTGTCGAGGAAACCGGTCGAGATACTGCTCCCCGAGGCCGACCCGCTCCAATGTCTCCACCACCCGGGAGCGCCGCTCCTGCGCTGACATGGAGGTGTGGATCCGCAACGGCTCCTCGACGATCGCTCCTACGCGCATGCGAGGGTTGAGCGACTCGAACGGCTCTTGGAAGACCACCTGCAGCTTGGCTCGTAACCTGCGCAGTTCGCTCTTGCTTAGCGACTTCATGGGTCGGCCGCCGAAGATGACCTGTCCGGACGTGGAATGCAGTAGTCCGAGTACCAGCCGGCCGACGGTCGACTTACCTGAGCCGCTCTCGCCGATCAGCGCCAAAGTCTCGCCGGCATCCACTGTGAAGGAAACATCGTTGACCGCGTACACCGGCGGCTTGGAGCCACGGTGGAAGACATGCTTCAGGCCGATTACCTCAAGTAGTGGCATGACTCTCCTCCCGCAGCGCGTCCGGCGAATCCGCCGATGCCTTGAGCAGCTGACGGGTGTAGGGGTGGGTGGGATTGGCGAACACGTCCTTCACGGTGCCGGTCTCCACCACCTCTCCGGCCCGCATCACCACGATGTCCTGGCAGTATTGCGCCACCACACTCAGGTCATGGGTGATGAGCAGCATCGACCGATTCTTCTCGCGAATCAGCCCATCAATCAGTTCCAATACCTGCCGCTGGACGGTGAGATCCAGCGCGGTGGTCGGCTCATCGGCTACGAGCAGCGTGGGGTCGAGCGACATCACCAGGGCGATGACTACCCGCTGGGCCATCCCCCCGGACAGCTCGTGGGCGTACCCGTTCAACACCCGCTCCGGCCCCGCCACCCCGACCGAGCTGAGCCCCTCCAGCGCCAACTGGTACGCCTCCTTGCTGGAGATTCTCCGGTGGGCACGGAGCGCGTTGTAGAACTGTTTCTTGATCGGCAGGATGGGATTCAAGGCCCCGAAGGGGTTCTGGGCCACGAACCCGATCCGCGCACCTCGGATCTTGCGTAGCTCTCGCTGGCTGAGCTTCAACAGATCGCGACCCTCGAAGATGGCGCTGCCCTCGACCACCCGGCCCGGTGGACGGACCAGCCCCAGGATCGACCGGACAGTAACCGACTTACCCGATCCGGTCTCACCGACGAGACCGACCGCGCGACCGCGTCGGATGCGGAAGCCGACCCCATGGACCACGAGGTTCCCATTGAACTCGGTCTTCAGACCCGAGACCGTAAGCAGGTCGTCACTCATCAGAGAACCTCCGCTGGATACCGTCGGCCAGCAGGTTGAGCGCGGCTACCGTCGTGAACACCGCGATGCCCGGAGCGGTAGCGATCCACCATTGCCCCAGCGCGACGTTTGCGCCACCGTCCCGGATCATCGATCCCCAGGTCGGCTCCGGCGGGGAGACTCCCACGCCGAGGAAGTTGAGAGCCGCGATGACGATGACGGCGTTCGCCGCGGCGAGTGACACCTGCACCAGGCACACGTCGATCACATTGGGGAGCATGTGACGGAACATCACTCTGGCCGGCCGGGCCCCGATCGCATGCGCCGCCTCGATGTATCGACTCTCTCGCAGGGCGAGTGCTTCACTCCGTACCAGTCGGATGAAGCGCGGCACATTGATAATCAAGATCGCATAGATGACGTTCTGGATCGCGTTGCCGGAGAACGAGACAATCGTCACCGACAGTACGATCAAGGGAAAAGACTGGAAGGCATCCAGCACCCGCATCGCGCGCTCGCCGAACTTGCCTTTCCTACTGATGACCAGGCCGATCGCCGCCCCAACCACGAGGGACGCAAATGCTCCGCCGAGCGCAAGCGGCATGTCTCGCCGGCCAGCTGCGATCACTCGACTGAATACATCGAACCCGTTCACATCGGTGCCGAACCAGTGTGTACCACTGGGAGGCAGGAGTGTGCTGGTGGGGTCTGGCTCGGTGGGATCGTACGGCAGCGGGAGAAAGAACGCACATGCCAGCATGCACAGCAGGATTCCCCCGCCTACGACCATTCCTTTGGCGCCCGGCTCGGCCAGCCAGTTCCGCCGGGCCGGCGCTGTGGTGGTCTTACTCATACGAGATCCTCGGGTCAAGCAATAGCACCAGAATGTCCAACACAAGGAAGATGACCAGGGTCAGCGCCCCACACGTCAGCACGAATCCCTGGATGATCGGCACATCCAGCCGGAGCACCCCTTCCAGGCCCCACTGTCCGAGCCCGCGCCAATTGAAAATGGTTTCCAAGATAGAGGCGCCACCCAGTAGCGATCCAAACAGGATCGCCACATAGGTCAGAATCGGCGTTCGCCCGGCCAGGTAGGCGTAATGGACCACCCGCCACTCCGGCAGACCGCAGGCGCGCGCGAACTCCACCTGCGGGGCGATCAGTGCGCGCCCCATCACGCTTCGGGTGGTCTTGGCGAAGTACGCGGCATAAGCCACCCCCAGTGCTGTCACTGGGAGGATCGCATGCCCGAACAGGTCGGCGAAAGTATCGAACTCCCCCGCGATGAGGCTGTCGAGCATCATGAACCCAGTTACGCGGGGAGGGTTGGCGGTACCCAGGTCCAGCCGCCCCACCGGCGCCGGCACCAGGCGCATCAGATAGAAGACGAAGTAGATGAGGATCAGCGCCAGCAGGAAGTCCGGAGTCGACTGCAGCGCCGAGGTAACGGTCTTGCCGATCTTGTCGGGAAAGCGATTGCGAAAATAGCTACCGACCGTGCCGATCGTCATGCCGATGACCAGCGCCACCGCCAGCGACATCAAGATCAGCTCGATCGTGCTGGGTAGATACCGAAAGATCTCGTCTCGCACCGGCTGACCGCTGAAGAACGAGGTGCCGAGATCCCCCTTGAGCACCTTCGCCCAGTAGTCCACATAGCGCTGATGAAAAGGCTTGTCCACCCCTAGCTGCTCATTGACCATCGCTACCTGCTCTGGACTGGCCGCGTCCCCTAGGATGGTCAGCGCGGGGTTTGAAGGCAGCAGCGAGGTCAACAGCGACGCCATGCTGACCAGGACGAACACTGAGACCGGGATGATAGCCAATCGCTTGGCAACGTAGATGAGCAAACGTCGCATGCTGTCCCCTCAGTAATCAGATGATCGTCGCGCCGCCATCAACGAACAGCGTCTGTCCGGTCACCAGGCGCGCCGCTGGGGAGGCAAGCCACACCACGGCCTCAGCCACATCACTCGCCTGCACCATTTGACCCATCGGGATGGACGCCAACTTTTCTCGCATGTAGTCCGGATTGTCGCGAACGTCAGCGGTCATCGCCGTCGGGACGATGGTGGGGCCCACTGCGTTGACCCGGACCTTGTCTTGCGCCCACTCCAGGGCGAACACCCGGGTCATGTGGATGATCGCGGCCTTGCTCACCGCATACGCCGCCGAACCTTTCACCGCGATCAGACCAGCGGTGGAGGCGAGATTCACCACCGCCCCTTGCCGCTCCCGCAGGGCGGGATATGCGGCAACGGACATCCGGTAAGTGCCGTTGAGGTTGGTGTCTACCACATCGAGCCAGGTGCTCTCCGGCATCTCTACGGTGTTGCCTCGCGCATTGACACCGGCGTTGTTGACCAGTATGTCCAGACCGTCGAAGTCGGCCACGACATCCTTCACCAACCTCTGGCAGGAAGCTGAGTCGCGGATATCCACGTGATACGCCTGCGCGGTGATTCCGTGCGCCTCCGCCAAGGAGGTGGCCACCTCCGCGGTCCGTTCCCTCGGCCCCAGGTCCGCCAGCGCGAGGTTCACCCCATCAGCGGCGAGGCGGCTAGCGATCGCGGCGCCGATCCCTTGTGCCGCTCCAGTGACGAGCGCAACTCTGCGCTCAGAACTCACCTGCGGAGTGGCTGGCATCAGGCACTCTCCTTCACTGGGGTGACGTGATCAGGCAACCATGTCAATTGCCGCTCGAACAGTTCACATTGCACCAACCCGGTATCAGGTATCCGGGCCAGCCGCAGCATCGCCCATAACGTGGCGCTGTTACTAGAGATCACCGGAAGGCCCATGTCAGCCTCGAGGCGGGGGATGATGTCGAGGGTGCGCCAGTTGGTGCAACTGATCATCACCGCGTCAGCGCCGTTGGTGTCGACCGTGCGGGCCAGCTGGTAACTGGCGGTGGCCGGCAGGCGCCCTTTCTCTAAATTGGACAACAGGTTCAGGTCCGCCCGGGCGGTCACCGAGATATCGAGTTCAGCCAGATACGCCTCCGCCCCTTCCGCCACTGCCGAAATGTATGGAGTCACCAGCGCGATGCGTTCCGCCTGAAGAGCTCTCAGTGCGGCGGCGACAGCCGTGGATGTCGTCAGCGACGGCACACCGGTGGCTTCATACATCTGCCGGCAGATGTCCTGATCGCTTCCCGCGCCACCCAGGAAACTGCCGGACGTGCAGGCATAACCGATCACATCCGGCATCATGCTGCCGAGCAGCGACGCTGCCTCACCGATCCGCTCATGCATGGTCAGCAGGCTCGCGACCTTGTCCTCCGGTCGGGAAACCTCGGCTACCGGTACCCGAGTGGCGAACATGGCCACACCTTCCGGCAGAGCCCGCACCAACTCAGGCTCCACCGTGGTGTTCGTCGATGGGACGAGGACACCTAGCTGCGCCCGCCAGCCGTACATCTAGCCCTCTCCCTCCCGGAACACCGGCACGCGGTACTCTTCCCTGATCTCCTCCATGAGGTAGGTCAGGTCGTATCCCACCGAAATCTGCCGTCCTAGTACGGGATCGGTGAGCTGGCATTCCCATCGGTCACCGAAGCCCAAATGACCAGTGAGGCTGACGATGGTTCCGCAGAACACCGCCAGACCAGGACCTTGAGCATTGGCCCGTTCCGCCACCAACTCCAAAATCGCTTCGGGGGTCAGGAAGGCGGAAACCGGAGTCTCCTGGTACGGCTTCCCATCCACCGTGGAGGTGAGCACACACTCGTCCCAGTGCTCACGCACGTCCCGCCATCGCCAGATCTCACGCCCGAGGACGTTGGGGCACGCCTGCTTGGACCAGAGAATGCTGAACCGTTCGACGTCTCGATCGGTATGGTCAGATCCCACTCCGATGTACAACTCATCATCGACCAACAACACGATCTCGGCTTCGCCCGAAGTCCGGCGGCCATGGACGCCGACCCGGTCATCGGTGGTCAGCGCCGAGACATCGATCGGGTAGATCCGGGGCGCGGGAACGTCAAACGCGATCCGCACCCCGGCCTCCGCTACCTCCCGTTGGTGGCCGACCGCGGTCTCAGGATCCCGGGTAGCTGAGCCGAGGTTGAGCATTCGTTCCACGACGAACGGCCGCTCAACCTTGCTGCCATCCCGCTCCACCACCACCAACTGGTGCGCGGTGCGTGATCCCCTGCTCATGCGGCGCTTCCCGTGTCGTCGTTACCCTCATCGGGGTAGGTGTAGCCGAGCGCCAGCGCCGCTTCCTCGACCGCGGGAATCCCACCGGGGAGCCCGGCAAGGACCACCGCTTCGAGAATCTCCTCATCGGTAGCCCCGAATTCTTTCGCCCGCCGGGCACTCCACTTGATCCCGTCAGCGTCACCCCGTACCGCGGTCGTAATCCCGACCAACACCAGATACCTTGTCTTCAGATCCAGTGCCCGCGGTTCCGGGCCGAACAGTAGATATCCCGCCAGTTCGTTGTAACGACGCAGGATCTCGGGATCCACCTCAGCCATGAGTTCGTGGACCGGAAGAGTGAACCCTCGCCGGGCCCGGATCTCCCCGAGCAGCTTTTCCTTTAGTGCTTCCTTGCTCTCATCGCTAGTAGCGGTCATACGTTCCTCCCTACAGCTTGCGGGCGACGAGCTCGGCTTCCCAGATCGCGTTGAAGATGCGCCGGGGAGCGAGGCAGTCCCCCACCCCGTGTACCTCGACCTTGCCCTTGAGCTGATGCAGCAATTGGTCCTGGGCAGCGTGACCAGTAACCAGCACCACTGCATCGACCGGCTCTCTCAGCTGCTCTTCACCGGTGTGCACATCGACCAGCCGAACTCGGTCTTCATCAATGGCAGCAATCTCGTGGTCGGTGGTGAAGACGATCCCGGATCGCCGCAGCCGCTTGTATGTGGATTGCAGATCCCGACTCGCTTCCAACTCGGGAGCCACCTGCGGCAGAGTCGTCACAATTTCCACCTGGTGGCGCTTCTCCCGTAGGTATTCCGCGACCACCACCGCGTTCCGGGCGCCGATATCGTCGTACACCATCACCTGTGGACCGAGTTCGGCTTCGTCCAGCAACGCTTCCCGAGCCGTAACCACATTCCACTGATCGGCACCGGGCAGGATCTCTTCCCCCCGCCAGCGGTACGGATGATTCATGCTCCAGCCGTGCCGCAGCGGGACGGAGCCGGTAGCGACCACCACCGCGTCGTAGCCCTCCGCGAGCAGCTGGTCAGCACTAGCCTCCGTATCGAGCTTCACCGTGGCGCTGGTCCGCTCCAGCTGGGTAACGAGCCAGCCTACGATGCTGCCCCATTCCCGGTACGTGGATGCTTTGATGATCCAGCGCAGCTGCCCACCGAGTTCCTTTTCTTTCTCGTACAGGGTGACTTCGTGCCCCCGCTGAGCAGCCACCAACGCGGCCCGCAGCCCCGCCGGCCCACCACCTACGACCGCTACCTTGCGAGGGGTGCTGGCCGGAGTCAAGGTGCCGATCCCCAACGTCTTCTCCTGGCCCACCGCTGGGTTGTGCAGGCACGCCAAGGGGGAGTTCACGATCGCCGCCATACACCAGTTGGCGCCGACACATGGCCGAATATCGGCATCCCGACCTTCTCGGGCTTTGTTGGCCCACTCAGGATCGGCGATCAACGGCCGAGCCATCCCGATCATGTCAGCCTTGCCGCTAGCCAACACCCACTCGGCCAGCTCGGGCGAGGTCATCCGACCGGTGGCGACGATCGGTAGTTCAGGGACCGCCGCCTTGATCTGTTCGGTGGCCGGTACTTGGTAACCAGGTTCCGTCGGTACCGCGCCGTAGATGAGCATCCGGTCCTGGTAGGTTCCCTGGCTCACGGAAATGTAGTCGACCAGACCGGTGTCAGCGATGGTGCGGGCGATCTGGGCCCAGTCCGCGGTCCGCAGACCGCCCTCCACCTCGCCATCGTCACCGTTGATCCTCACCCCAACGATCAGGCCGCTACCGACCTCCTCCCGGGTCCTCCGGATGATCTCGAGGACCAGTCGGATCCGGTTCTCGTAGCTGCCACCGAACTCATCCGTACGGTGGTTGGTCGCTGGGGAAAGGAATTGCCCGAGGAGGTAGCCGTGTGACAGACCGTGTACCTCCACGCCATCCAGCCCACCCTCAGCCGCGTATCTGGCCGCCAATACGTACCCGTCGATGAGTTCCTGGATCTCCTCATCGGTGAGCACGTGGGGCATCTCGCGATAGACCGTGCAGGGCACGGCCGACGGCGCCCAGACCGGCAACCGATTGACCTTGCCGCTGGTCTCCCGCCCCCTGTGCCAGGGCTGAGCCAGCAGGAGCGCGCCATGTTCGTGGACTGCGGCCGCCAGCTTCCGGTAGTTGGGGATGACCGCCGGGTCAAAGGCGAAGATCTTCCCCTTGTACGGCTGCGTGGTGGGGTGGACCGCCATCGCCTCCATGGTGATGACGCCCACTCCCCCCTTGGCGCGCTCGGCGTAGTAGTCCACGTGCTCCTGAGTGAAGTTGTGGTCCTTCACCAACTGGGTGCTGTGGGCGGTCATCCAGACCCGGTTCTTGGCCTCCTTGGGCCCGATCCGGATCGGGCTGAATAGCGTGGGGTACCGCTCGGACACCGACTACTCCTCCTCAGGCCTTGATCACTTCAACTTCAGCGTGTGGACGAACAGCTCACCAGTCGGTTGGTGCTGCCAGTTGGTGAACCGGTCGCTGACGGCGTGCACAAACTCCTTGTCGATCAAGTAAATGAACCCGGGCTGCTGAACGAGTTCAGTCGCGGCCTGAGCGATCAGCTCTGTCCGCTCCGGTCCGACTGGGGTAAGACGGACCTGAGTGGTCAGTTCGTCGTACTTGGGGTTGTGGTAGCCCTGGGTGTTCAGGTAGCTAGTCGAGGAGTTGTACAGGTTGAGCGAGTAGAACGGGTCGGCCACTCCCGGCGGCTCCAGGTAGAGCAGCGCCTGGTAGCTACCGTCGTGGTAGATGGTGGTGAACTGGTTGTCGCCCGGGATGGTCTTGATGTTCAACTCCACCCCGATCTGCGCCAGCTGCGACTTCAACAGCACCGCAATCTGCTCCGCCTCTTCACCCGGTCGGGTCGGGCTGATGGTCAGATCCGCGGTGATCTTGTCGTAGCCGGCATCCTGCAGAAGCTGGCGGGCCTGTTCCGGGTCATAGGTGTAGGTGTTGTCGGGGGTCCGCTCGAATTCGTATGCAGCGCTCAGGCCGTACCGGGCTGGTTGATTGAAGCCCTGGTAGACACCCTGCACAATCGCTTCGCGGTCGATCCCCATGGAAACCGCCTGCCGCACGACGTTGTCAGCGAAGGCGTCAGTGTTGAAGCTCAGCACCAAGGGGATCCGGTCCGCCGAGATGCAGCGGTGCACCTCAACCCCTTGTGCATTGACCAGGTTCGCGTACTGGTCGTAGGAGAGCCGGTCAGCGAAATCGACGACGCCGCTTTGCAGGAGTTGCATCCGCGATGAGGCGTCAGGCGTAGCGATGAAGACCAGCTTCTCGACATCCCCCCGCTCCTTCTGGTAGTGCGGGTTGGCGGTCAGAGTCAGCCGGTTCCCTGGATCAAAGTCTGAGGGGTCGAGTTGCCACGGACCGAAGTCCGCGACGTTGTTCGCCAGCCACTCCTTGCCCCATGGGTCGTCCTCGGTGACGTGCTTCTTGATCTCAGTGCTGTCCAGGATCCGGAACTGGTACCAGGTCAGGATGGCTAGGTCAAGCGCGGTCTGGCGGTTGAGCCTGATCTCGAAGGTGCGGTCGTCGATGGGAACGATCGGATCTTCCGCGTAGTCGGCGACATTGAACATCAGCAGGTTGGGATTGCCGACCTCGAGCGCGATCATCCGATCGAAGCTCCAGTCGACGTCGGCAGAGGTGAGCTGGTTACCTCGGGCGCTCTTGATGTCGCGCAAGGTAACGCGAATGCTCTTACCGTCTTCTGCGTACTCCCAGCTCTCCGCCAGCTCGCCACGGATGTCACCCGCGCCGGCGAGCTGCGTGCAGCCGGCATCCGCCAAGTTCTCGACGTCGTAGGCGAACAGCGTGCTTCCGAGCTCGAACCCAACGTGCCGCGAGGGGTCGCCCTGGTGAACGGAGGGGTCGAGGATGGTCGGCACGCTAGTCATCGCATAAGTGAACGTGGTGTTGGCTTCTCCGTCCGCGGAAGATGAGCCACCCCCACAAGCTGAGACAAGGAACAGCGTCGCAGCCGTGGCCGCTCCTACCAGTGGCTGTGCCTGAAAGATTCGGCGGGATGCGGACGACGGAGCGTCTGTGCAGCTTCCGCTAGAGGATGTATGCATGCAGGTCAACCCCTACGAGATCCTGTCCCGCAGAACGGAACGATCTTGACTGAGTGTCCCGCAATATATTAGTCTCACGCCACAGTGTCAAGCGGTCTACCCGAACAAACCACAACACTTCTGCCCGATGCGGGTGGGACGTGGGGCACTGAAGGGCTGCCCTGAGCACGGCGCTAACTGGAAAACAGGAGTAGCTATGTCCCATTCCACTGGCGGGGACTCGGCGAGTTCGCCTTGCACCGCTCCGGCAAGCGCACTCCGCACTCAGACCCAACCTGACAACCGCAGCGCCCTTACCAATTCAGCCGGGCGCATCCAGCGGCTACTCCTGGCGCCGTTCCATGCCGGCCGACTCGCCCTGCGAAACCGGATCGTGTTCTCCGCCCACACCACCAACTACGCCCGTGACGGCAAACCATCCGCACGACATGTCGCCTACCATCGCGCGCGGGCCCGCGG
>Ga0079224_100011984_pt1 | contig 11977 bp, 5 predicted proteins | sample Stecom2015_FD_80414 | JGI IMG/M metagenome (GOLD analysis project Ga0079224, IMG submission 80414) | Agricultural soil microbial communities from Utah to study Nitrogen management - Steer compost 2015 | ecosystem: Environmental > Terrestrial > Soil > Agricultural land | place: USA: Utah... | reverse complement strand
TCGATCAAAGATTTCATAGTCGCATCAGCGTAGCACTCCTCGTCGATATGTATATAGCGAATGAATGGATACTGCTGAACAAGGTTAATTTCCTCGGAGTTTCGGACGCGTGCCAATATCTGCGCATTTGGGGCAAGCTTATGAAGGGTTGGTATATCTGCTACATCATACAAGAAGAATAGAACATTTTCATTCATGTCATACTTTTTTACCAAGTCAACAATCCTTCTATAAGAATCTTCGCCCTCAATCTTTATATCCAAATCGAGCATCACTTTTCCTTTTGTCAACTTCAACACCTCTTCCAAAGTTGGTACTTTCAGACGTGTTATTTTGCCTTCGTGCTTCAAATTTAATTGTTGAAGCTCTTGAAGAGTGAGGTCCGCAATATTACCTTTCCCGTTTGTCGTTCGGTCTACGGTTTTATCATGCAGAATAACGAGTTGTTTATCCTTTGTTTGACGAATATCCAGCTCAAGAATTTGAAGTCCCTGATCCAAACATGACTGAATCATCGTAATGGAATTTTCCGGATATTTTTCCTCTCCGTTGTTTGCCCGATGGGCTACCACTTTAATATTCCGTTTTGATTCTCTACCTGAGGTCGAGTGATGTTTTATTTGTGCAAACGATAGAATAGTATGTCCGAAAAATATCAGACATACTAAACTTAAGGATACGATAGGATTGTTGATTACCATGGTTTATTTGTTCCTTGCAAAATCCAGGGCTTCGACCATTGACTGTTCTTTCCACGCACTTTTGAATATGGCGTTTCTTGCAAGCCTTCAATTGCAGCTTCTAGATTTTCTCTATTCGCATTTATTTCATTGTTCCCATAAATAAAGCGTACAGGCAATACAGTTTCAGGAGATGCAGGGCCAGCGACTAGCTTTGGAAAACCCGTTCTTCGGAAATCCATCCACGACTCAGTCGCACAATTCCAGCTAGCCACCCATTTTTGTTGAATAATCTGCTCTAAAGTGCCTTTATACTTGACATTAGGCTGCGCGATGTAAGCAGCATATTTATCCGGTACCCCCCAAGCAGTCAACGAAGCTTTGATAGCCTCATTATATAAAGTCTCCGCATTCCCGCCAATCCATCCACGTTGCGCAGCTTCAGCCAATATGAAATAGGTTTCCTCAGTAGTTGCTAATCGACGTTTTAAATAAGTACCAGTCGGTTGTCGATACATGGCAGACAACTGCGACACATGTTGGTTTTGAACAATTTGCCCAGGAGTCGGATTCAGATTATAAGAACTCGGCTCGAGCGATCCAGCAGGAACCCCTACATACTTCGCTGTATCAAGTCGATATCCGAGGATATTTGGGTTGTAATGGCGTGTAAATTTATGCCCCGCTGCAATCTCGGTCTGATATTGCACAAATGTCAAGCTGTTGTAGCTTTGCGGCACATTATTCTTCCGCACAAAAGCATCATATGCGGTGCTGAGCGTTAGGTCTTCCACCCATTGACAGTGCACCGGCGACACCCATACCGTTAGTCTAGGATCCTTATTCGCTATCAATAAATCCATTATTGTCTTTGCCACCTTTCTGCGACGGAATATACTCCCGTCAGCATCAAATTGGGTGGCTAAGAAATAAGAATCGCCGCTGGTATTTCCCAGATAATTTACAGAAGCATTATTAGCAGTGTTCGATAAATAAACTCCGCTGTCGTAAACTCTTTTTATAATTTGAGCTGCTTCATTTGGCATTTTTTCAGAAAGGCGCATGGCGTAACGAAGAAGCATGCTATTTGCAAATTGATGCCATTTCTTGATATCTCCCTTATAGATTAAGTCATTATTAGCGATAATACCCGATGTATTCCCTGCTTGAAAAAGTTCGGATGCCCTTTGTAAATCGGCAAGTATACCTTTATAAATAGTTTCCTGCCCATCAAATTTAGGCTGTGTAATTTGTTCATTCGCTTTGATCGCTTCGGTATAGGGGGCATCGCCCCAAAGGTCAGTGACTACGCCAAAGGCAAATGCTCTAACGACCAATCCAATACCCTCATGCATGGGCAGCTGATTGGTTACAGCAGCTTTCAACATCACATCGTTGTTCGCTAATATTTCGTACCATTCCCCCCAATCTTTCGAGTCCCAACGATAATGATTATACCCATCAAACCATCCGTCTTCCTGCATATGCTGCATAATTCCGCTGGAAAGGCTGTTATCCAATATGGCGTAATGTCCAGATAAACTGCTCAGTAATCCCGGCAGCATCAAGTTGACATTTGCTCGACTCGGATCAACGCCATTCGGATTGATATTAATTTCCGAAAGATCTTTACAACCAGCAATTGAAAATATCAAACTGGCAGCTACAATATATTTTATGAATCTTCTTTTCATGACATTTAGGCTTTATAGGGTTAAGTCTAATTTGAAACCAAATGGAACAGTCCAAGGGCTAACATTCTGGATCTCTATACCCTGACGGAAGCTATTTCCGGTTGCTTGGAAAGCACGCTCTGGATCAATCCCGATTCCGGCCTTCGTCCAAAGCATAATATTCCGCGTAAAGAGTGACACTCTTAAGTTTTTAACACGCTTGATATTTGTGAAATCATAACCAATAGAGAGTTCTCGCAACTTGATGAAATCAGAATCAAAAATCACTTGTTGGTTGTAATTCCATGGGAACTGCTGTCCGATTGGATAAACATTGGTACCCGCCCCGCCTAGGTTCTCTCGGTAGCCAATGAGGTTTCCAGATTGATCATACTCAGCAATAACGCCGGGAATAAATGCACCGTCATAAGCTTCAACACCATCAAGAACCAGTTTGTAACCGCCACTTTCCTGCGTTAAACCACCTACAAGTGGGAAACGACCGTTAGAAGGGATGATATACTTCCCTGGATCAGACTTCAATAGGGCAACGATTTCCTCTGCCGAGTAATTACCTCCCGGGATTAATGAGTTCAACAAATGCTGTGATTTCCAGTTCGAACCACCATAGCGGTAGGTTGACGACATAAACTGACCACCGTAGCGCCAGTCTAAGCTAAAGCTTAGGCTAATCTTCTTATACGTCAATGTAGATTGCATACCTGCGAGGAATTTCGGATTAAAGTTACCCACCTTCATCTTTGCATCAATCGCATTGTCTTGAATCCATTGCCCTTGTCGGTCTAGTATCGGCCATTTATAGTATTCAGAGTTCGGATCTTTAACATGCTGGTAGCCACGGCTATATAGGTTTCCGACCTCATCTCCGACCCAAGTAAGGGCTCCGCCGTTATTTTCTTCCCAATAAGCGATATAATCGATACCTGGTGCCAACTCTAGAATACGTGTTCTTGTATTGGTGAAATTAAGATTTACATCCCAGGTCAAGCCATTGTCGCGCTTGATTGGAGTACCACCTAAAACAAATTCCCAGCCCTTACTTTGCAATCTACCGGCATTGATCAACTTGCTCGAATAACCTGAGGACCATGGCATCTGCACCGAAAGGATTTGATTTTTGTTTTCTGCAATAAAATAAGTTCCTTCAAAACGAAGACGATTATTATAAAGGTTCAGATCGAATCCAAACTCCGAGGATGTCGCAATTTCAGGCTTAAGCTGGGCGTTCAACAAAGTGCGAGGCATAGCCGTATAGATTATATCGCCCCATCGCGCCGTTCCCAAAACCGGATTTAATTGATAAGGATTCGTATCATTACCTACCTGCGCAAAACCGGCTCTAAGTTTTAACATCGATATAGCGGATGGTAATTGAAGAGTTTCGTTCGCTATCCAGCTTAAAGATGCCGAAGGATAAAAGTAGGAACGATTGGATTCTGGAAGTGTACTCGACCAGTCATTTCGTCCCGTTAGATCCAAAAACAACTGATTCTTATAACTTAAATTCGCCATCGCATATAAGCTGTATACCGCTTTTTCATACTCGCCATTTGCGATAATCAAGCCCGCACTTGGGATATTGGACAGACGGTATAAGCCCGGAATAGTCAAACCAGCGTTACGCTGCGAGCCAGAATAGAAATCCGTATTGTACTGATACATGTAGTTACCGCCAAGGGAGATATTATAACCGAAATCCGGAATCTCATCACCGCCTTTATAGGAAACTAAGAAATCTACATTGTTCTCTCTAGTTTTGATGTCTTGCAAGTGATATCCGCCCTTTAAATCCCTGCTAAAGCTCCATGGGATTTTTGTTTCGCGTGTTTCCATAGATCGAGCTTCCGCAGCACGAAGAAAGGCTGAAATACGGTCATTCGCTTGCCAATCTAGCTTCAGGTTTCCGAAGACCCTGTCGCGTTTAAATGCATTGGTCAAACCATAAGCTAAGAAATAAGGATTATCAAGACCTGGCGCAACTTGTCGTTGTTTAATTTCCTCCTGTCCAGGTTCCCAGTAGTCCTTTAAATCTAACACATTAACGTGTGGATAGATATAAACTGCTTGCAGAGGACTACCTGCGCGATTACCAGCATCCGGCATATCGTTCGACTTATTACGAACGAAATTAATATCCGTAGAAAGCTTCAGATTATCTAGAATAGAATAAGTAACACTGGAATTCAGCCCGCTCCGTATTAGGTCAGTGTTTGGAATCATCCCTTTATGCGTCAAGTTGTTGAGCGACGCCCGATAAAGCACCTTCTGACCTGCTCCGGTAATCGACAAATTGTTTGTTGTCGAGAATCCTGTATTCAGGAAGTTCTTCATATTGTCCTTGTATGAACGAAGTTCCGTCGGAATCTTGTTACCATTGGCATCCAAAGGGCTATTCCACTGTACCGCCAAATTGCCTTTATCAAGCTCTGGACCATACCAATATTCTGCCGACTCATTGTAAATTTTCGTTCTTGCACCGGATGCAAACTTGTAATGGAAGTCCATAAATCGATACGGAACCTCAAACACATTGTTTGTAGAAAAATTAACCGTCGTTTTCTGGCCGTCTTTACCTGACTTAGTCGTAATTAAGACAACGCCATTACCAGCGCGTGAGCCATATAATGCTGCAGCACTCGGCCCCTTTAAGATTGAAATACTCTCAATATCGTCAGGATTGATATCTGCAATAGGGTTACCATAATCCACTTCATTACGGTCACCCATCGCGCGCACATTGTTCATCCCGCTGATCATAGGAACGCCGTCAATCACATAAAGTGGCTGATTGTCTGAACTCAAAGACGTTGCTCCGCGGATGATCATACTCATCGATGAACCGACACCCCCGGTTTGACTAATCGTCACGCCTGGGACCTTTCCTGCAATACCTCCCAATACGTTCTCTTGAACGACTTTATTCAGGCTCTCGCCATCTACTTTGCCTACCGAGTACCCCAGAGAGCGCTCGCTACGCTTAATGCCCAGCGCTGTAACGACTACCGATTCAAGAACTTGATTCGAAGGCTTCAAAAAAATCTCTACGTTACGTCTATTTTGGATTGGAAAATCCACTGATTCATAGCCTACAAAGGAAACCTTCAGGAGTCGGTCTTCATTTGTTATTCGAATGGTAAATTGCCCATTCGCGTTGGTTCCAGCAGAATTTCCCGATTGATCGGCGCGAATACTCACACCCGTCAATGCTGCACCATCTGCTTCCGATTTCACCACTCCACTTAGAGTGAGTTGTTGTGCTTGCACTGATAAATTTGGCAATAGGCCGGCCAAACATATCAGAATACACAACTTAATCGTTGTTATAAACTTGCATGCTTTCATAATTTTCTGAAATAAGATTTTGGTCTGGAATGTTTAATTAACAAAGAGTTGTAAATTAATTTGTCATTATTTATCGTTTATTTTAAAATGTTTGAATGCTATGTTAGAGCGATTCCATGTATAGGTCATCGCGATATGGTCTCCCCATTGAATAATCGCAGGATAAGAATACTCGTCGCCCTCTTTCCCCTTCTCGAGGTCAATTAAATCTTTCCATGTCTTACCATTGTCCGTAGAAACCGCCAGCCTTAGGTCTGCTCGAGAACCCCAGTTTTTGTTGTCCGGATTATATAATAAGCAAAGTAAACCATCTTCCATCTTGACCAAATCAATGCCGCTGTTTGGATTTGGAAGATCGATCTTATAAGGTGGGTTCCACGTTTTACCATAGTCTTTTGAATCACTTCGGTAGATATACCCACCGCTGCTGCGGAGAAGCATATGAACATTTCCAGGGTCAGACTCCCATAGGGTCGGTTGAATCATCCCCTCTCCACCTAAACTATCTACATTAAATGTTAAGTACTCTGATGCTTCCCAAGTCTTTCCTTGGTCTTTGCTGATATCTACGAATGGGCGCCAAACGCCATCTTCATTTGATGCGCCAGCAAGCCAGCTACCATCCGACAACACAATCGGTTTATTTCTAACTGGACCGCGGCCACCCTTATCTCCGGCAACTAACGCCTGTGCTGTCGACCATGTTGCGCCTTGATCTGATGATTTGATATACCAGGTTTCCCAGATAGAGATTTCCGAGCCTACCTTAAAAAATAATATAATATCATTATTCGCATCCTTGAACAGAACTGGATTCCAATGCGGCACTTCTCTTATCTTAGCGATCTCTACTGGAGCCGACCACTGCTTCCCATCCCCTTTCGTCAGCCAAATACCGACATCATTATCCTTCTCTTTAGTACCGCCAAACCAGGCGATAAGAAAAGTATCGTCCTGCAAATGCACCAATGTTGAAGCGTGCGCTTGAGCAAAGGGCCTCACTTCTGGTAAAACAAAGGAGCTGTCGATTATATCTGCGGAAATTGCGCTTGCTGCCTCTTCTTTTTGTTGATTTTGACAGCTTTGTAAACAGGCAATTAGAGCGACCAATATCAAAGGTATTATGTTCTTTTTCATAATTATTGCTTTTGATGAAGAATCGGATTGAACCGGCTAAAGGAGTGTTTATCTATTGGTTATATCAAAATTAGCGGATGACACCTACCGTTCTTTCTAATAAATTATCTAGTATATATGAAATTTTATCATTCAGTAGTTAAAATCTATTAATCAATTACCTGTAGGTATTTCCCCATCCAATAAGGCAACAACCAAATATCGCCTGCTGAATTTTCTGCAGCACCGTCGTGACCGCCATCAAGGATAAATCGGTTAGCATTATGTCTGGATATTTTCAATTCATCCGGCGGGAGTACCTCCTTCGTGTACTGATTGCGGAAATTCTTTTCCAACAGATCAATATCCGAACGCTGACTGTTTTTAATAGTCCATTGAATCAGATCCATAGGATATTCCTGTAAAAACCACATCGCATCGCCCAAAGCGAAATCCTTAACACCTGTCATCGCCGTCATGATATTCCATACAGCATCTTTTTCCGGACGCTCGGCCTCAAAATGATCGATAATCGATGCCTTATATTTTTCCTTTAGATCATTGTTTAATGCATACCGATATAAGCCCCAATACCCTAAGAAATACATCTCATCGTCGGAGTGATTCCAATACACCGAGAGAAGCTGACTCAGGTTGTCAGACTGCTTGTCTGCCTTGCCAATTTCTTCCATCGGTCTCATCAGATTTTCCAAGTACCCATGTTTATCAAAAAGCTCTTGAATCTTCTCTTTATATTTCGGTTTTTTCGTAAAGTGGTAGGCAGTTTGCAGCATGCCGATAATATTCGATGAGTTCAGCTTTCGATCGCCGATGTTCTTGTCAAATCCATTCACATAACTAGGATTCCATTTCCCCCATAGCGTCGGCTTGCCATCGAAATCAACTAGGTACATGTCGTTTTCAATAATATGCGTCATCATCGAGTCGATAAGCTTAACCGCTTGTTGCTTGAGCTCAGGCACATCAACGACTTCTGCGATGACGCCGAAGGCAAAGATATGACCGATAGCTTCATCGCTACTCGTCGTGGCCTTCCAATCCCAATCTTTCTCCGCTGCTTTCTGCCAATGCTCCGGATCGCCCAACTTACTTTTATGGCCGGTACGCTCGAATGTTCTCGCCGGAAATCCCTTGACAGGATTGATTGAATACAGCCGCTCCATCGCGTCTAGCGACTCGCGCGTATTTTGCAGAGCATCAGGACTCTTGGTGACAGCATATCGAAATGCCTGCGAAGCCAAATACATAGAGGTCCATAAACCGTCATTGTCCGAGTCGACCAAATAGCCCGTGCTGATATCACCATCTTTCATACCGAAAAGATTTGAATTAAATCCATTGCGGATATGTCTAATGCGCGATTGCTTTTCATAGAATTCCGCTTTTTGTGCCAGGGTCATCTGCTCAAATACGATCTTCGAAAGCCCCCCAGCATTCAGAATAAGAACAGACGTCTGAGGTCCCTTTTTGATATCGACTACACGATCATTGTTCAACCATCGTTTACTCGCGTAATAGTCATAGCGCCCGTTCTGAGCTAGCTTAAAAGCTCCTTCATCACTACCCATCCACAATTGTCCATCAATGCTGCGAACCTTTGTTAATTTCAGCGAAGGGAGCCTGCGATCCGCTTTCTGCAACTTATGCTGCTTATCTAGGAAAAGTAACCCTTCCGATTCATGCGCCAGTACAAGATGCCCTTCATGAACAGCCATAGAAGCAACCCCAGGCTTCGCAAAAACAGACTTTAATGAAGCCGAATTCAAACTTCCCTCAAATACAGCCTTATCGGTCAATACGTAGTATCCACCATGACTTCCCAGAGCCAATTCTTTTATTGCGTCTTGAAGTTTAATCTCCCGCACTTTCTTTCCTGCTCGGATATGAGTTACGACTGAACGATTGTAAACAAGAAATTCGGATTTATTCAACGCTAAGAAACCAATGGGACTCTCCACTTGATGTTCTATATATAAGCTCCCGGCCCAGGCATTTGAAAAAATGACTTTTTCATCCAAGTAAACGAGCTGTTGATCGACCTGGGTTAAGTCGACTATCGATTTATCCCCCATAAAACGATATAAATTATCATCTACTATTTTCCCCGGCACAAGTAACTGTCCAGGTGTCAAACGCTTTAAACCAGACTCGGCAAGCACCTGTATATGTCCGTTTCGGTCGAAGTCGACTGCTTTGGCAGCAACTGCCCCCTCGTATTTAATCGCATAGTCTTGCGTAAAAGGAATATCTTTATGTCGCTGCTGCCCCAACAACAAAAAGCTGTTGAGCAGAAAAATAATCGTTAAGAAATTTGATCTCATTATTTTTGGTTTTAAAAGGTTATTGGATTGATTTTCTATCGATTACAACATGCTCGATAGATTTACTATTTGGCGCTTTATGGTGAGAATAAGTAATATGTATGCTGCCCTTTGAATCCGCAATCATTGCCGGGTAAGAAAAGCGCCCTACCTTTGTCTTATCTTCTACGATAATACCTATAGACTGCCAGCTTGCGCCCTCATCTTTCGATTGGTATAAAGAAAGTCGCGCTCGCCCCTCTTCATTGTCATTGGTCAATAAAATCCAATTTGAACGGTCCAACTTCAAGACATCAACACTGGCTGTACTCTTCACATTGAATTCCTTATTTACCGACCAACTCTTCCCCTGATCTTTGGAAACACTCTGCTGAAGCAAGGCGGGGTCATCGCCCGAATCTCGCATATAGGCTACAATTTCGCCTTTAGAGTTCTCAATCAAGGCCGGCTGGATATTCCCCCGCCCGACAATTGGCTCCGAATAGTTCCACGACTCCCCATTGCTGTCGGAAAAGGCAATCATCGAAAAATTAAATCCATCGGAATATACAGGTAGCAAGATCCGACCCGAAGACAGGATCAAGGGCTTGATACGGGTCATCCATCCGAATGCTCTTTTTGTAGGATCTTCTGTCGCTTGGATAATCTGTGCATCATAACGAGGAGCATATTCCGCCCAGGCATGATTGCGAGGAGGCAGCTCCTTGAATCTCGCCTTAACAGCAGCAACAAAGTCATCTCCGGGCTTCAACAGAATATTATCCTGCCATTCCCATTTCACCTCATCACCCTCAAATTCTGCACTCCTGCGGAACCTCAACACAGAGTTTTCCCAGCGATTTGCCTGCACCGCGATCCAAACCAAGAAGAGTTTATTTCGATGCATAAAGAGTACCGGGTTACAATCAGGAAGACCCTCCGTATCGGCAAGTACATAAGGCGACCCCCATCGCTTTGTAGCCTGCTTATACTTCGCGCCCATAATCTTCACATCATCGGAACCCCGCTCACCAGAGCCTTCAAACCAGGTCGATAACAAATCTCCAGAGGGCAGTTCGACAATACTGCTGCCATGCACATGCAGCGATTGATGCGGAAATATAAAATTTCGTTCGAGAACCTTGAACTTATTTTGTTGTGCTTGCACCGTATAGGCTAGAATCAATAAGGTCATGGTTAGTAAAGTTTCTTTCATAGGTTAGTTTTTTTTGATGATTTCAAATTGGTCAATAATAGAAAGATGTTCATCCAGCGATGTCATAATCAATCGCTCCGGATCAATCTTTACGTGTTGATATAGGTATCCCCGATTTACCCACTTCCCCCGCGTGGAATCGGAAATTATTTTATCGTTTTTAACAGAAGTGCCGATAGACATAACATATATTGGGCCTTTCACTTTTGGTTTAAATCGTTGATAGAAATGGAAATGACCATTGACTACGAGGTCGACACCGTATTGTTCAAATAATGGAATCCAGTGCTGTTGAATATCCAAATATTCCCCCTCGGTGGTATAAGGCGCGAAATGAAAAGCTACAATCTTAAATTGCTCTTTACTTTGCACAAGAGTTTCCTGCAGCCATTTCTTTTGCAATTCAACCCCAGTACCTACCGCGTCTAAGACAACAAAAAGAGTATTTTGGTAGACAAAGGAATAACTAGCAGTTTGCTCGACTAGCTTGGTCCCATTTTTTGGACTTTTCAAATAATTGTAGAATAATGTTGCAGGCAGCCCCTCCTGACTATCATGGTTACCCGGAGCCGAAAAAACCGGTCGATCTAAAATTGGCCCAGCAGCGTTCCATAATACATCCCATTGATCACGATAAAGGCCAGTATTCACGAGGTCACCTACAAACAAATGGAACTTCACGTGGGGGTATTTCGAGCCCCAAACCGGCAATTTAGCACCCCAGTCTGGGTCATTATGGATATCGCCAAACCATGCAAACTCAAAACCTCCGTCTGGATGAGCCGTCTTGAACTCCCCCTGAAAATCATCCCGCCCGTCGACCATAATTCTATACCCATAGCGGGTTCCGGACTTCAAATCTGAGATGTTTGCCGAGAAGCGCTTATTTTCCAAATCATTGATCAATAAAGGATCTTCTATATATTCATATCCCGCCTGTAAAGACATAGTATCCCTCGTCGATATTTCCCAATATTTAATATTTGCACTTTCAACGGAAGGATGTGTTCGCCAGCTGATATATTGCGACGATAGTGGCGAGTCCACCCAGCTCAATAATACTTGATCCGCCTGCTCGCTAGAGGGATATAATGTCTCTCGAAAGCCATCAATCAGATGAGCTTCACGAGATCTACCGCGAAAAGTCGGAATAACATAAGCACCTTCCAGTAGCGAAGGAATCTTTGTGAGGGTCAATTCATCCCAATCGGTATAAACGTATTGACCCTTCGTCATAGAATACAGATTCTGCTGCTCCGGAAATATTGGCTTAAAATCTAAAAATTGATCCGAATCCACTGGCTTTAACGCAACGAAATAGGTAAAACGATGCCGGTCGAAACCGTTTATCCCTAATCCGATTCTCCCTTTTGCAAACCGTTTCTGCCAAACTTCATATCGGACTAAATCATTCTCAACAATCGCGTTTGTTCTGATAAAGCCCTCCTCAATAAGCCAAAATGGAACCTCATTTTGTGCCGTATCACGGCATACAAATACATCGACATCCTGATTGACATCAAACTGCCAATATGCAGTAGACAGTACCTTTAAATCTTGCACGGAAAATAATGGAATTAGCTCGGCTTGTTTGACATTCTGAAACTG
>Ga0079224_100011982_pt1 | contig 11978 bp, 10 predicted proteins | sample Stecom2015_FD_80414 | JGI IMG/M metagenome (GOLD analysis project Ga0079224, IMG submission 80414) | Agricultural soil microbial communities from Utah to study Nitrogen management - Steer compost 2015 | ecosystem: Environmental > Terrestrial > Soil > Agricultural land | place: USA: Utah... | reverse complement strand
GGCGGCGGGGCGCACATCGGGCAAATGGGGCAGAAACCGCACAGAACACGCCTCTGACCAGGCGATTTGTAGTTCCCCCCGATACCTTTGGTAATCTCTTTCTCGGCCGGAACGACGGACCGAAGCCAGCCAGGCTCCGGGAAGAAAGTCCAGGTCAGTGGGGTATGGTGTAATTGGCAACACAGCTGATTCTGGTTCAGCCATTCTAGGTTCGAGTCCTGGTACCCCAGCTGGAAAGTGTTGTATCTCTCTCGGTTCGCGACCGGAGTAGTTCAGCAACCGGCGATTTGGTCGCCGGGCTCCGGTCGGCTAAGCTGGCCGGGCATTCCACGGATCCGTTCGGATTCACAACGGATGATCACCGGGAACGGGAGATCATGTCCGAGGCCCCGTCGTCTAGCGGCCTAGGACGCCGCCCTCTCAAGGCGGTAGCGCGGGTTCGAATCCCGTCGGGGCTACTTCCGGGGGAGGCCTCCGCTCAGCTGAGCGGAGGCCTCACCTGTTTTCGAGCCACTCGACCCCGTTTTCGAGCCACTCGACCCGAACCGCTGCCCGGGCTCGCCGCTCCGGGCAGCAGCTCGTTCCGGGTTCATCCAAGGAAGGCCGCCGTCGACCCGCCGAGCGGCATCTCCGGCAGGCCAAGCTTGCGGTGGTCCCAGCTGCGGATGCGGCTCGGGACCACCCGCACGGCGACCCGCTTGTGCAGCATGTTGCGCACCAGCGGGGCCATCTCCTCGCTGTAGGGACCGGTGTAGCGCTCCCAGACGCTCACTCCGACCTGCCAGAGCGCGTCCGGGTCGTCGACGATCTCGGCGCTGCCCTCGATGGAGACACCGCGCAACTGGTCGTAGCTGTGGCCGGCCTCCACCATGCAGGTGATGCGCGGGTCGCGGCGCAGGTTCACCACCTTCTGCGACTTGAGCTTGGTCTCGAACCACAGCTCAGGCAGGGCGGCGGGCACGCCGTCGGCGCCCGGCCGGGGGGCGATGAGCGCGTACCACATGGCCACCAGGTGCGGCGTGCCGCCCGGACCGAGGGTCGCCAGCGTCGCGATGCGGCTGCGGTGCAGGAACTCGGCGACCTCGGCGTCGGTCATGACGATCTGCGCGCGTTGATTGACTCCCATGTGGCCACTCTATGGCCCGAATGAAACGTGTTCTAGTATTTCGCGGGGCCCCGGCCTCGCGACGGCTACAGCCGTTTGTGCAGCGCCTCCGAGGCAGCCACCAGGTCGGCGGCCCAGCGCGCGCCGGGGCGCCTGCCCATGCGGTCGATCGGGCCGGACACCGAGACGGCGGCGACCACCGCGCCCGCGGTGTCGCGGACCGGGGCGGAGACGCTGGCCACCCCGGAGGCGCGCTCGGCGGCGCTCTGGGCCCAGCCGCGCTTGCGTACCTCGGCCAGCGCGCGCTCGCCGAACACCGCGTCCGGCAGCACGCTGCGCTGCACCTCCGGGTCGGCCCAGGCGAGCAGGACCTTGGCCGCCGAACCGGCGGTGAGCGGTAGCCGGGCGCCGATGGGGACCGTGTCGCGCAGGCCGGAGGGTGGTTCCATGGCGGCCACGCAGACGCGGGCGTGCCCGTCGCGGACGTAGAGCTGGACGCTCTCGCCGGTGATCTCCCGCAGCCGGGGCAGGATGAGGGTCGCCGCCTCCTGGAGCGGGTCGTTCGCCGTGGCCGACAGCTCGGCCAGCGCGGGCCCCGGCCGCCACACGCCGTTGTTGTCGCGGGCCAGCAGGCGGTGGGTCTCGAGGCCGACGGCCAGCCGGTGGGCGGTGGCCCGGGGCAGGCCGGTGCGGGCGCACAGCTCGTTGAGGCCGCAGGGCTGCTCGGCGACCGCGTAGAGCACCGCCACCGCTTTGTCCAGGACGCCGATACCGCTATGCTGTCTCATAGAACGATACTAGCGTCTCGGATGCTGAGAAATAGAACTCGGTGACACAGAACTCGAGCAGTTCACCGCCGGGAAGACGATCTCGACGGAAGCCGGGCCGGGTGCGATCCGCCCGGGACGACTCCGCCGGACGCGAAACCAGCCCGTGCAGTCGCCCGCCCACTTCGCAGCCCGGAGGCAGGCGGGCCTGCCGTTCGTTGCGAAAGGTGAGCGAGAAATGACCGACCGCCCCCGTACCCTGGCCGAGAAGGTCTGGGACGAGCATGTCGTCGCCCGCGGTGAGGGTGAAGGCGCCTCGCGCGAGCCCGATCTGATCTACATCGATCTGCACCTGGTGCACGAGGTGACCAGCCCGCAGGCCTTCGACGGTCTGCGCGCCGCAGGCCGTCCCGTGCGCAGGCCGGATCTCACCATCGCCACCGAGGACCACAACGTCCCGACCATCGACATCGACAAGCCGATCGCCGACCCGATCTCGCGCACCCAGGTGGAGACCCTGCGGCGCAACTGCGAGGAGTTCGGCATCCGCCTGCACCCGATGGGCGATCTGGAGCAGGGCATCGTGCACGTGGTCGGCCCCCAGCTCGGTCTGACCCAGCCCGGCATGACCGTGGTCTGCGGTGACAGCCACACCTCCACCCACGGCGCCTTCGGCGCGCTGGCGATGGGCATCGGCACCAGCGAGGTCGAACACGTGCTGGCCACCCAGACGCTGTCGCTGCGCCCGTTCAAGACCATGGCCATCAACATCGACGGCCAGCTGCCGCCCGGGGTCACCAGCAAGGACGTGATCCTGGCCGTCATCGCCGAGATCGGCACCGGCGGTGGCCAGGGCTACGTGCTCGAGTACCGCGGCGAGGCCGTGCGCTCCATGTCGATGGAGGCCCGGATGACCATGTGCAACATGTCCATCGAGGCGGGCGCGCGGGCGGGCATGATCGCCCCCGACGAGGTCACCTACGAGTTCCTGAAGGGCCGTCCGCACGCCCCGAAGGGCGCCGACTGGGACGCCGCCGTGGCGGCCTGGGACGCCCTGGCCACCGACGAGGGCGCGGTTTTCGACGCCGAGGTGCACATCGACGCGAGCACGCTGAGCCCGTTCGTCACCTGGGGCACCAACCCCGGCCAGGGCGCCCCGCTGAACACCACCGTGCCGGATCCGGCCGATTTCGCCGACGAGACCGCCCGTGAGGCCGCGCAGAAGGCGCTGCGGTACATGGATTTGACCCCGGGCACGCCGCTGCGCGACGTCCCGGTCGACACCGTGTTCGTCGGCTCGTGCACCAACGGCCGGATCGAGGACCTGCGCGCGGTCGCCGAGGTGCTGAAGGGCCGCCGCGTCGCCGACGGCGTGCGGATGCTGGTCGTCCCCGGCTCGATGCGGGTCCGCGCGCAGGCCGAATCGGAGGGGCTGGGTGAGATCTTCACCGCCGCCGGCGCCGAATGGCGGCAGGCGGGCTGCTCGATGTGCCTCGGCATGAATCCCGACCAGCTCTCGCCCGGCCAGCGCTGCGCCTCCACCTCCAACCGCAACTTCGAGGGCAGGCAGGGCAAGGGCGGCCGCACGCACCTGGTCTCCCCGCTGGTCGCCGCGGCCACCGCGGTGCGCGGCAGGCTGTCCTCGCCCGCCGATCTGGACTGAAAGCCCGCCCTTCACCTTTTCGACCCCAGGAGAGAATCCGATGGAACCCTTCACCGTGCACAAGGGAATCGGCGTGCCGCTGCGCCGGTCCAATGTCGACACCGACCAGATCATTCCCGCCGTCTACCTGAAGCGGGTAACCCGCACCGGTTTCGAGGACGGCCTGTTCGCCGCCTGGCGCAACGACCCGGACTTCATTCTCAACGTCGAGCCCTACAAGCGGGGCACCGTACTGGTCGCCGGACCGGATTTCGGCACCGGCTCCTCGCGCGAGCACGCGGTCTGGGCGCTGTCGGACTACGGCTTTCGGGTGGTCATCTCGTCCCGGTTCGCCGACATCTTCCGCGGGAATGCGGGTAAGGGCGGTCTGCTGGCCGCGCAGATGTCACAGAACGATGTCGAAATGCTCTGGAAGATGATCGAGGAACAGCCCGGTCTCGAATTGACGGTGGACCTGCGGGCGCGCACTGTGACGGCCGGAACCGTCGTGTTGCCGTTCGATATTGATGACTACACCCGGTGGCGTCTGCTGGAAGGTTTGGACGACATCGGCCTGACGCTGCGTCAGAGTGACGTCATCGCCGAGTTCGAAAAGGCAAGGCCGGCTTGGAAGCCCGTCACGCTTCCGGCGCCTATTTCGCAGGCGTAATCATCGGCGGCGGTGATAGCTGGGCGTCATCAGATGCGGTAGCTGGACGTGTGCTAAACCACCATGAATTTTGGCGTGGCACATAGACTCTTGCTCAATGTGGGTTTACCGTGGTACCTAGTCGGTCCGACGACGGGCCATTAGTCTGCGGAGGATTCAATGAACAAGGCGGAACTGATCGACGTTCTGACCGAAAAGTTGGGTACGGACAGGCGCACGGCTACCGCGGCAGTCGAGCACGTTGTCGACACCATCGTGCGGGCGGTGTACAAGGGCCAGAGCGTCACCATCACCGGTTTCGGTGTCTTCGAACAGCGCAAGCGCGCCCCCCGGGTGGCCAGGAACCCGCGCACCGGCGAAACCGTCAAGGTGAAGGCCACTTCGGTGCCGGCGTTCCGGCCGGGCGCCCAGTTCAAGGCCGTCATCGCGGGCAAGCAGAAGCTGGCCGCGACCGGCCCCGCCGTCAAGCGGGGTGTGAATGCGCCTGTGGCGGCCAAGAAGACGGCGAAGAAATCCACGACCACCGCCGCCGCCAAGAAGGCGGCAGCCAAGAAGGCCGCCGCCAAGACGGCGGCCAAGAAGACGACCGCCACCAAGGCCCCGGCCAAGACCACCGCGCGCAAGACGACCGCCACCAAGGCCGCGACCAAGACCACGGCCAAGAAGGCGCCGGCGAAGAAGACCGCCACCAAGGCGACGGCCAAGACCACCGCCGCCAAGAAGACGACGACCGCCGCCAAGAAGACCACGGCGGCCAAGTCGAGCGCCACCAAGGCCACCGCCGCCAAGAAGACAGCGGCGAAGAAGGCCCCCGCGAAGAAGACCGCGGCCAAGCGCACGGCCTCCAAGCGCTGACGCCGCGAGCGCGCGCCGCGCGCGACCGCCGCAGGCGCGGCGCGGGCGCACCCCCACCGCCGCTGGACCGATGACGGCCCCGGGAACCACCTGACTCCCCGGGGCCCTTCGGCCGCCGTGCGGGGCCGATCCGTCCGACCGGCAGGCGCTACGGCGCCGAACCCGGTGCGCGGATCACGAATTCACCGGTCACGATTTCACTACGGAAGCCGACAGCTTCCGATCCAGATGATCGGCGGCCACGAGCCGTCCGTCCGCGATCGAGAGCACCCACGCGCTGCCCTTGCGGTTGCGTGCTGGTGGCAGTTTCAGCCCGTCCCGCTCGGCCCACCACCGCAGCAGATCGGGGATCACTCCGCCCTGGCTGCACACCACCGGCACCGTGCCCGGGGTGACCAGTTCGGTGGCTCTGCGCCTGCCCGCCTCGGGATCGTCCCGGTAGGCCTGCTCCGAGAGCGTCGGCTCCGGCGTCACCTCCACGCCCAGCTTGTCCGCCAAGGGGCGCACCGTGTCCACGCAGCGCACCGGGGGTGCGGAATGCACCGCCGTCGGGCCGAAGGTGAGCAGGTTGGGGACCAGCGCGCGCGCCTGCTCCTGGCCCGCCTGCTCGAGTGGCCGCAGCTCGTCGGGGCCGTCGAAGCGGGCGCGCTGCCCGGCTTTGGCGTGCCGCACCAGCACCAGGGTGGCGGTGTCGGCGGGCAGCCGGGCGAAGGTGCGCACCACCCGGCGGTCCATCGGATAGGACAACTCGTCCATCACCCGGTCCAGCGGATGCCAGCCGAGTTCGTCGACTTCGGAATTGGCGTGGAATTCGCCGTCGGCGACCGATGCGGCCCAATAATCGACACGCTTGAGTTTGCGATGACCGGGAATGGGATATGTGACATATCCCAGATACCGCCCGAGCGTGCACACCAGCCCGGTCTCCTCGTGCACCTCGCGCACCGCGGCGACCATCGGGGTCTCGCCGGGGTCGAGTTTGCCCTTCGGCAGCGACCAGTCGCCGTACTTCGGCCGGTGCACCACCGCGATCTCGATCCCGCCGCCCTCGCGTGGCCGCCACACCACCGCGCCCGCGGCGTGGATGTTGGCGGTGACCTGGGGATCCCAGATCGGGCCGTCGACGGTGTAGCCAGCGTGTTCGCTCACGGCTGTTCGGGCCTCCGAAGTCGCATCATGTACTGCTGGTGGTCGCGCACCTGCCCGTCCTCGGTGTCGCTCGGCGGCGAGGCGATCCAGCTGCCGTCGGGCTGCAGCACCCAGCACCGGGTGGTGGGGTAGAGCGCGGAATCGAGCACGACGTTCAATTGCTCCTTCAGTTTCGGATCGTTGACCTTCGCCATGACCTCGACCCTGCGGTCGAGATTGCGGTGCATCATGTCGGCGCTGCCGATCCAGAACTCGTCCTGGGCCAGGAAATGCATGACGCGGGAGTGCTCGAGGAAACGGCCGAGGATCGAGCGCACCTCGATGTTCTCGCTCATGTCCGGCACGCCCGGTTTCAGGCCGCAGATGCCACGCACCACGATCTGCACCGGCACACCCGCCTGAGAGGCCCGGTAGAGCGCGTCGATGACCTGCTCGTCGACGATCGCGTTGGCCTTCAACCGGATTCGCGCCGCGACGCCCTCGCCGGCGAGTTCGATCTCGCGCTGGATTCGCTCGATGATGCCTGCGCGGACACCTTGCGGGGCAACCAGCAGATTGCGGTAGTCCGACTTTCGCGAATATCCGGTCAGCGAGTTGAACAGGTCGGTCAGATCGGCGCCGATTTCCGGTGCGGCGGTGAGCAATCCGACGTCCTCGTACAGGCGCGCGGTCTTCGGGTTGTAGTTGCCGGTGCCGATATGGCAGTACCGCCGGATCGTGGAGCCCTCGCGCCGCACCACCAGGCAGGTCTTGCAGTGGGTCTTGAGACCGATGAGCCCGTAGACCACGTGCACGCCCGCCTGTTCGAGCTTGCGGGCCCATTTGATGTTGGCCTGCTCGTCGAAGCGGGCCTTGATCTCCACCAGCGCCACCACCTGCTTGCCCGCCTCGGCGGCGTCGATGAGCGCGTTGACGATGGGGGAGTCGCCGGAGGTGCGGTACAGCGTCTGCTTGATGGCCAGCACCTGCGGGTCGGCGGCGGCCTGCTCGATGAAGCGCTGCACGCTGGTGGAGAACGAGTCGTAGGGGTGGTGCACCAGCACGTCACCCTCGCGCAGCGCGGCGAAGACGTTGCGCGGGGTCTCGCGCTCGCCGAAGGCGGGCGGGGTGGCCGGGACGTAGGGGGCATCCTTGAGGCCGGGCCGGTCGACGCCGTAGACCTGCCACAGGCAGGACAGGTCGAGCAGGCCGGGCACCTGGATCACGTCGGCCGGGTCCACATCGAGTTCGCGCAGCAACAGATCGAGCATGTGCTCGGTCATGTCGTCGGAGACCTCGAGGCGCACCGGCGAACCGAAGCGGCGCCGGGCCAGTTCCCGCTCCAGCGCCTGCAGCAGATCCTCGTCGCGGTCCTCGTCGACCTCGAAGTCGGCGTTGCGGGTGATGCGGAAGGAATGGTGCTCGACCACCTCCATGCCGGGGAACAGCTGGTCCAGGTGCGCGGCGATCAGCGCCTCCATGGGCAGGAAGGCCGCGATGGAGCCGGAGGTGCGGCGCACCCGCACGAAGCGGTCGACATTGTCGGGCACCTTGACGCGGGCGAAGTGCTCGCCGCCGGTGACCGAGTCCTTCACGGTGACCGCGAGGTTGAGGCTCAGGCCGCTGATGTAGGGGAACGGGTGCGCCGGGTCGACCGCCAGCGGGGTGAGGACGGGGAAGACCTGGTCCTGGAAGTAGGCCGACTGGCGGCGCTGCTCGTCGGCGTCCAGATCGTCCCAGCCGATGATGTCGATGCCCTCGGCGGTGAGCGCGGGCAGCACCGAGTCCATGAACACCCGCGCGTGCCGGTCGGCGATCTCCTGGGTGCGCGCGGCGATGAGCGCCAGCTGCTCACTGGGCGAACGCCCGTCGGCCGAGCGCACCGACAGCCCGGTCTCGGCGCGGCGTTTGAGCCCGGCGACGCGCACCATGAAGAACTCGTCGAGATTGGAGGAGAAGATGGCGAGGAACTTCGCGCGCTCCAGCAGCGGCAGCGAGGCGTCCTCGGCCAGTGCGAGCACCCTGGCGTTGAAGTCGAGCCAGCTCAGTTCGCGATTGAGGTAGCGATCCTGCGGCAAACGCTGTGTCGCCTGGTCGGGCTGGGGCGGCGTCACGGCCGGGGGCGGCGTTGGCAGCTGCTGCTGCTTGGCGATTTCCGTAGGACTCACAGAACCGATCATCCCCTACCCGCGGTCGACCGCGCATTTCGACATGAGCACGGTCATCGCGTGGTGAGCCGGGACACGGCGACCCCCTAGCACACTCGGCGGACGGGCTCGTGAACGTGACAGAACCAGCCGATGTCGTGCAGGACAGCGCGAGTCGACGAGCCGGCGCCCAGCGCGACCACCCGCTCGAGGTCGGCGGCGGTGTCGACGTCGAGGCGGAGACCGGGCCAGTAACCGGTGAGTTCCACCGCGCCCGCGGCGATGTGGCGGCGGGCGGAGTCGGGTCCGAAGGCGGGCGCGAGATCGCCGCCGTCGCGGACCAGCAGCGCGGCGGTGCCGGAACCGGTGTGGTCGACCACGACCGCGCGGCCGTGCGGCGGGGCGGCGGCCAGCATGCCCGCGAGCTCGGCCGGGCGCAACGCGGGCAGGTCGGCCTGCAGGACCAGCAGGTCCGCGCCGGGGTGGCTCGCGCGCACGCTCGCGGCGGCATGCGCGAGCGCGGTGTTGAGTCCGTCGGTGTGCGCGCCGGCGGCGACGACGCCCGCGCGGGCCGGTTCGTCCGGTGAGCCGAGCGGGGGCTCGGGATGGGCGGTGGCTCCGAGCGTGCCGACCAGGTCGGTGACCGCCGCGTCCGGTGTCACCACGGTGATGGAGCGGATCTGCGGCACCGCCGACGCGGCGGTGACCGTGTCGGCGAGCATGGCCAGCACCAGCCGCGCCCGGTGCGCGGCGGGCAACCGGTCGGCGAGTCGGCTCTTGGCCTGATCGAGACGCTTGACCGCGATCAGGGCGTGCACGGCGTGCGGACGCATGAGCCCAATCCTTGCATGGCATATTGGGCTGATGACGAGGGCGGCAGTACTTGGTGCGGGATCATGGGGTACCGCGTTCGCGAAGGTGTTGGCCGACGCGGGAACGGATGTGACGATCTGGGCCAGGCGGCCGGAGATCGCCGAGGCGCTGGCCACCGAGCATCGCAACCCCGCCTACCTGCCCGATGTGCGACTACCCGAGGTCGCCGCCACCCACGATCCGGTACGCGCGCTGCGCGGCGCGGAACTGGTGGTGCTCGCGGTGCCGTCGCAGTCGCTGCGGGCGAATCTGACCGAATGGCGGCCGGCGTTGCGCTCGGCGATCGACGACCACGACGCCACGCTGCTGAGCCTGGCCAAAGGCATCGAGACCGGCACGCTGCTGCGCATGAGCGAGGTCATCGCCGAGGTGACAGACGCCGAGCGCCAGCGCATCGCGGTGCTGTCCGGGCCGAACCTGGCCAAGGAGATCGCCGTGGGCCAGCCCGCGGCCACCGTGGTGGCCTGCGTCGACCAGGCGCGCGCCGAGGCGGTGCAGCGGGCCTGCTACACCGGCTATTTCCGGCCCTACACCAACACCGACGTGGTGGGCTGCGAGATCGGCGGCGCCTGCAAGAACGTCATCGCGCTGGCGACCGGCATCGCCGCGGGCATGGGCCTCGGCGACAACTCCATCGCCAGCATCATCACCCGGGGGCTGGCCGAGATCATCCGGCTGGCGGTCACCCTGGGCGCGGAGCCGGTCACCCTGGCCGGGCTGGCCGGTGTCGGCGACCTGGTGGCCACCTGCACCTCGCCGCTGTCGCGCAACCGATCGTTCGGCCACGTGCTCGGCGCGGGCGGCTCGATGGAGGCCGCCCAGCAGGCTACCCATGGCCAGGTGGCCGAGGGTGTGAAGTCGTGCACATCGGTGCGGGCGCTGGCCGCCGCGCACGACGTGGAGATGCCGCTGACCGACGCCGTCCATCGGGTGTGCCACGAGGGAGTTTCGGTCAGCGAGGCGGTCGGGAGCCTGCTCGGCAGGCGTATCAAACCGGAGCGGTGACCCGAGAAGTGCGGGTACGAGCCCCCCGAACCCGCCCGGTACGGTTTTCGGCATGACGAACCGGATCAGGGTGGCGGTGGTGTTCGGCGGACGCAGCAACGAGCACGCGGTGTCGTGTGTGTCCGCGGCCAGCGTGTTGCGGCACCTCGATCCGGGCAGATTCGAGCCGGTGCCGATCGGCATCACCCCCGAGGGCGGCTGGGTGCTGGCGGATGCCGAGACGGCCGCGATCGGGCTCAGCCACGACGCGCTGCCCTCGGTCGACGCCACCGGCACCGCGCTGACGCTCACCCCCGATCCGACCAGGTCGGGCGCGCTGGTCGCGCTCGACGACGCCGGCGCCGTGCTGGGCGCGGTCGACGTGGTCTTCCCGATCCTGCACGGCCCGTTCGGTGAGGACGGCACTCTGCAGGGCATGCTCGAGCTGGCCGGGGTGCCCTATGTCGGTCCCGGCGTGCTGGCCAGCGCCGCGGGCATGGACAAGGAGTTCACCAAGAAGCTGCTCGCCGCCGAGGGGCTGCCCGTCGGCAGGCAGGTGGTGCTGCGGCCCGGCACCGCGACGCTGACCGCCGAACAGCGGGCGGACCTGGGGCTTCCGGTCTTCGTCAAGCCCGCCCGCGCCGGCTCGTCCATCGGCATCACCAAGGTCGACGACTGGAGCGGGCTGGACGCGGCCGTCGACAAGGCCAGGCAGCACGACCCGAAGGTGATCGTGGAAGCGGGCATCGTCGGTCGCGAGGTGGAGTGCGGCGTGCTCGAATTCCCGGACGGGCGGGTCGAGGCCAGCGTGATCGCCGAGATCAGGATGCCCGAAGGGGACGGCCCGCAGTTCTACGACTTCGACACCAAATACCTCGACGACGTCTGCGAATTCGACGTCCCGGCCAAGCTCGACGACGAGACCGCCGAGACGGTGCGGCAGATGGCGGTGCGGGCCTTCCGCGCGCTGGACTGCCAGGGCCTGTCGCGGGTGGATTTCTTCGTGACCGAGAACGGGCCGGTCATCAACGAGATCAACACCATGCCGGGGTTCACCGCCATCTCGATGTACCCGCGCATGTGGGAGGCCGCGGGCGTGGACTACGCGACGCTGGTGTCCACGCTCATCGAGACCGCCCTCGCCCGTGGCACCGGGCTGCGCTGACCTCCCGCTCACCCGGCACTCCCGCTCACCCGGCGCCGTGTCCGCCCGGTTCGGTTCCGGCTAGTTCGGCAACGGGCCCGGGTCGAGTTCGCGCGGGGCCACCGTGGCCGTGACGGCGTCGGAGACCTCTTGCAGCGGAGTCGGGCCGGTGCCGTCGGGAACGGTCAGCGCGATGTAGGTCTCGCGGTCGACGGCGAACCAGGTGCTGGTCTTCGCGGTCTCCTCGCGCACCTCGAACCAGCGCACGTCGTTGACGATCTGGAGCGGGGAGGCGCGATTGAACTCCAGCGGCCGGTCAAGACCGCAGCGCAGCACGATCGGCTCGCCCTCGTCCTCGGGTTGCCAGGCCTTGGTCGCGGGCGGGGCGGGCTCGACCAGGGTGGCCACGGTGTAGTCGCCCAGTTCGTCGGGCAGGGCGGGCAGCAGGGCGGCGCAGGCCGGTCCGTCGGCGGCGGGCGCGGGCACCGGGCCGAGCGCCAGCGGCTCCCGCTCGACCGGCATGTTGCGGGCGATCACCGCGGCGACGATGATGCCTGCCACCAGGACGACGGGCAGTGCGACGGCGGTGGCGATCAGCGCGGGGGAGTAGCGCGGCTCGACGGCCTCCGTGGCGTCCTGTGCGGTGGCGTCCTGTGCGGTGGC
>Ga0079224_100011981_pt1 | contig 11978 bp, 8 predicted proteins | sample Stecom2015_FD_80414 | JGI IMG/M metagenome (GOLD analysis project Ga0079224, IMG submission 80414) | Agricultural soil microbial communities from Utah to study Nitrogen management - Steer compost 2015 | ecosystem: Environmental > Terrestrial > Soil > Agricultural land | place: USA: Utah... | reverse complement strand
CTGGAAGCGCTCCCGCAGCCAATCGGTGAACTCCCCGGCGCCCGGCAGTGGCTCCAGGGTGGCGATCACCTCCTGGATCTCGTTGAGGCCCAGGCCGTGCTGGTGGAGAATTCGCAGCCGCTGCTTCATCAGCACATCGTAGTCGGGGATATCCCTGGTGGTGGCCCTGAGTTCGTCAATGCCGGTTTTCTCGGCAAAGGCAATCCAGATTTCGGGGATCAGGACACCTTCCAGGTCGAGACATGCAATTTCCACAATAAACCTCTATCTCAAGTTCAAGTAGCGCCAGGGGCGATGGGCGGGAGGGAGAACGGCGGCAACTCTAACCCGATCCTCGCCCCGTCGCAAATTGGATTTTGCCGCTGGACGTTCCAGCGAATGGAGCGCTGCCCCGCAGGCCGGATCGCCTAGAGCGCCTACTTTTGGTTGCGCAGCGTAATCCGACAATCAAGTAGTGCTGTTTCAATTTGATTTTGGCCAGATCGGATTGGTGTAGGAGCCCGGTCCTCCGGGCGAAAAGAGGTGGGAAATACGCCCTATTCGCTTCGCATCACCACCCTTCGCCCGGAGGAGAGCCTGCCCCACGAGCGGAGCGAGTGCCCTGGGTGCCGGGCTCCTACGATAGAACCGAAACATAAGGCAATGTCAAATTGAAAGAGTCCCGTAGGTCGGATTTGGCCACTGCGCTTCGCGGGCCACACTGAGCGTAGCGTAATCCGACAACCACGTGGGTTTGACGAAATTCCCCGTCGGATTACGGCTACGCAACCAAAAGTAGGCGCTCTAGGCGATCCGACCTACCCAAAACCGCCACCATTGAGATGTTTCGCAACTATCGAGTTTTATCACTAGGCAATCTCGATTTCTCGCTGGCGCAACTGGTGAATCCTGTCCCGCACCGCCGCCGCCTGCTCAAACTCCAGATTCTGGGCGTGCTTGTACATCTGCTCCTCCAGCTTGCCAATCAGGGTGGCGATGCCCTTGAGGGAGGTGAGCTCGCGATCTTCCTGGGTGTAGCCCCCGGCGGTTTCCGCCACTTTGCGCTTCTTGTTCTTGGCGGCGCTGAACAGCACAGCCCCCTCCATGATATCCGCCACCGATTTGGTGATACCCACCGGGGTGAGGTTGTACTTTTTGTTGTGGGCGAGCTGCTTGTTGCGGCGGCGCTCGGTTTCGTCCATCGCCCGCTGCATGGAGCCGGTCACCCGGTCGGCGTAGAGAATGGCCCGTCCGTTGAGATTGCGGGCGCCGCGGCCGATGGTCTGGATCAGGGACTGCTCCGAGCGCAGGAAACCCTCCTTGTCGGCATCCAGAATGGCCACCAGGGCCACCTCAGGCATATCCAGGCCCTCCCGCAGCAGGTTGATACCCACCAACACATCGAACTCCCCCAGGCGCAGGTCGCGGATGATTTCCACCCGCTCCACGGTTTCGATATCCGAGTGCAGGTAGCGCACCCGCACCCCGTGCTCGTGGAGGTAGTCCGTCAGGTCCTCCGCCATGCGCTTGGTGAGGGTGGTGATCAACACCCGATCCCCCGCCGCCACGGTTTTGTGAATCTCCCCCAGCACATCGTCCACCTGGGACAGGGCCGGGCGGACTTCGATCAGCGGGTCCACCAGGCCGGTGGGCCGCACCACCTGCTCCACCACCTGGCCGGCGTGCTCGGCCTCGTACTTGCCCGGGGTTGCCGACACATAGATGGCCTGGGGGGCGATGCGCTCCCACTCGTCAAAGCGCATGGGCCTGTTGTCCAGGGCCGACGGCAGACGGAAGCCGTATTCCACCAGGGTTTCCTTGCGGGACCTGTCCCCCTTGTACATGCCCCCCAGCTGGGAGATGGTGACATGGGACTCGTCCACCACCATCAGCGCATCCCCGGGCAGGTAGTCGAACAGGGTGGGGGGCGGCTCCCCGGGGTTGCGCCCGGACAGGTAGCGGGAGTAGTTCTCGATACCGGTGCAGTAGCCCAGCTCCCGCATCATCTCCATATCGTAGCGGGTGCGCTCGCCGATGCGCTGGGCCTCCACCAGCTTGTCCATGCTGCGCAGCTGCTCCAGGCGCTCATGCAATTCGGCCTCGATATGGGCCACCGCCTCGAGAATGGTGTTGCGGGGGGTCACATAATGGGTTTTGGGGTAGATGGTCATCCGCGGCACCTTGCCGAAGACCTCGCCGGTGAGGGGGTCAAACAGCGAGATGGAATCGATCTCGTCGTCGAACAACTCCACCCGCACCGCCCTGTCCTCTGAGTCCGCCGGGAAGACATCGATCACATCCCCCCGCACCCGGTAGGTGGCGCGGCGAAAGTCCATATCGTTGCGGCTGTACTGCAGCTCCGCCAGGCGCCGCAGAATGGCGCGCTGGTCCACCTTGTCGCCCTTGACCAGGTGCAGCATCATCTTCAGGTAGGCCTCCGGGTCCCCCAGGCCGTAGATGGCCGACACCGTGGCCACGACAATCACATCCCGCCGCTCCATCAACGCCTTGGTGGCAGACAGCCGCATCTGCTCGATATGCTGGTTGATAGACGCGTCCTTCTCGATAAAGGTATCGGAGGACGGCACATAGGCCTCGGGCTGGTAGTAGTCGTAGTAGGAGACGAAGTACTCCACCGCATTGTCGGGGAAGAAGTCGCGGAACTCCCCGTAGAGCTGGGCCGCCAGGGTCTTGTTGTGGGCCAGCACCATGGTGGGCCGCTGCAGGTGCTGGATGACATTGGCGATGGTAAACGTCTTGCCGGAGCCGGTAACCCCCAGCAACGTCTGCGCCGCAAGCCCCGCCTCCAGCCCTTCGATCAATTTGGCTATGGCCTGGGGCTGGTCCCCGGCGGGCTGGTAGCTGCTCTGTAAACGAAATTCTTTCATGGCACTCTGCAGGAAAAATCAACAGCCATTATAGAGAAATCGGGGAGATTTCAAGCCCTACCGCGCCGCGGGTAAAAATAAAATTTTATGTCGCAACCCAGGGTTGACGCGGCATGGCGCCATCATTAAGATACGCGCCCACAACGCAAGCAATTCCGCCTTAGCTCAGTTGGTAGAGCAAATGACTGTTAATCATTGGGTCGCTGGTTCGAGTCCAGCAGGCGGAGCCATATTCTGATACGCATCAAGGGGTTACCGAAAGGTAGCCCTTTTTTGTTGCCCGGAAGTCTTTGGGTCTCTATGCGAAGTCTTTGGGTCTATCGGGGGGACCCAATGATTTTTGTCTTTGGGTCGGGTGGCTGGGAAAGCACTGCTGGGGCTGGCTCCTGCCACCGTTGCTGATGCCTCCTTCCCAAAGAAGGGGCGGCAACGAAATGACAGGGCCGAGCTAAACGTATCACGAAAAGACTGGGATTGTCATACCTGAGGTGCTCCGGCGCTGGATCGCCCTGCCCTCGCTGTTCCTCCAGAGTGTCACCCTGGGACGAAATCGCCGGGGCGGCATGGCTACCCCCAGTGGGCGGCTTGGGGAGCCAGAGAGGGGCGCGGGGGGAGGTGCGATAGTCAGACTATCCTGAAAAATGATGCTCTAAGACCCCTAACCTGCATCTTGAGATCTTCTCAGCGTGTTGATCTAGGTTTAATATCGAAGCGTTTATTGGAAGCTACATTTGTCAGGGAGAGTAAAATGCGATTCGACCTAGATGTTCACGAGGCCGATTTTGGTGCCCTTCTAAACCAACTGGTCTCCATTACGGGACATGAGCCTTGGACGAGGAAAATAAATTCTCTACAGCAACAGTTAGACCAAAATCCATACCTATATGAATATCAAAATGAACACCATTCACTAGAACTAGCTGTACAAGATATTTTATCCAGGACAGATTGGAATACCCGTAATCCAGTAATTTACATTGAAAAGCAAGCTGATGCCGACCTACTAGCTTTTTGTGCCGGAATTACTAAAATTGACGACAACTTAACACCCTCGGCAAAGAAACGTCTCAAAGGTATGATTTTAGACGGATTGAAGCCGGACAATAATTTGCTATCAGTTCAACATGAAGCGAGCACCGCAGTCCATTTCATAAGCTTAGGCTTTGACCTCGAATTTAACGATTTGGAAGAGGGATCTGGCGTTGACTTTATCGGACGACTGGACGGTATTGAGTTAGAAATCGAATGCAAGATGTTCACCGGCGACATAGGCCGCCAACTGCATAGAAAGAAAGTCTTAGCACTTCAACAATATTTATCCCAGTTCATACAACAAGTATTTAATGCTGCTAATAATGGTTTGCTCATTAGGATCACCATTCCTGGTCGACTAAGCTGCTCAACTAATCAGCTCGATGCTATCGGCCAAACCTTGACAAAGGGTATCGTAAACGGCAAGACAATCACCAGTAGCGAAGAGTGCGAAATCGAGGTATTGGATTTCGACATAGGCTCAAGTCCCTTTAGTTCTGATAGACCTGAAGAAGTATCGAAAGCGAGTTTAACCGAGTACGTAGAGAAACTAACAGGCAGAAAAAACACCAATTTGATGTCCTTTTATTCACCAAAGAAAAAAGCCGTCGTTGTGTTGATGGAAAGTTCTAAGCCGGATAAGGTGCTCAATGGAATATACCGACAATTACGTGAGTCATCAAAAAGTCAATTCACAAAGACCCGCCCCGGACATCTGACAGTGCAATTTGTTGACTTGACAGCAGAACAAATGACAGGTCTTGCAATGGACGCTCCATCTGCCCAGTTCAAACCTACAGGATTACAGAAAATGACGACAGAATATTTAGATAGCCCATCCCGGTCTCACATACATTCGGTTACTTACCGCTCATGGGGCACCTTGCAACAATTGTCTAACAGTCCGAATACTTTCACTAATCATGAAATTGCGTATTACACGAGAAATCCTGCAAACCCTTTTTATGATGATTTGCGATTGAAACCTCTCAGATAAAGGAAAATCTGAATCCTCACCAAAAATCAGGCGCGAGAAAGGTATGGTCGCAGCTCAGTCTCGATGCCCTCGACTGCGTCATTGATTTTCGTGGTGAAAGCGTTATCCTCACCTCTCGTTGCATTTACAGTCGCTCGAACCCGCTGCGCAAATGCTTTGTCTCGAAAGTTTTCCCCACCCGTAAATTTGTCCTGAATGAGGCAGTCGATATCAACCTGCAGCTCAATCACGCACTTCCTAAGGACTTCGCCTTTAGCCTTGATTTCTTTACCCCACAAAGCCTCTGCTTCAAGAAGAGCTGCTTCAAATTCTTGTACTGCTGCACCCACCGGTTGCCATCTATTTCCGTAGATATGTGCATATGCTTGCCCTTCCTGTTGGGACGTGGCAGTGGTAGGCAAACCCGGATACTCTTCGGGAAACTCATGACTGGATATAAACGGCGAACGGCAATAGCTTATTGCATTTCTCAGTCTATACGTCGCTTTAGCCAACATTCTAGCCGCTTCAAAACTTGCCTTTCCTTCCAATTCTGACTTCCAGGCACTGAGACCCTTCCAGGCAAAATAAGCAGTGAAACCCGCAGCTCCAGAAACAATGATGTCTCTCGCCACGTCGACAAATGTAGTAAAAGACATAACTTTCTCCCTTTAGACCATCCAGACGTAAAGCTATTCGCCACCAAATCTTATCTGTTCAACTAGTTCTATACGGTCTGCTGCAAGTTTTATGATGTCTACCCTCATCCTTAGAAATTCTTCTCGCATCGCAATTTGAATGAGTGTGCTCAGCGGACGCTGAACTGGGTGATCGGCTTCCAAATTCTCTCGAAGTTGTAACCACGGCTGGAGCAATGCCCTATGGCTCTCTGGATTATGCTCATCATAACAGGCATTAAGCAGCCAACCAGCTATTACTGCAGTGGTATCAGTGGGGCTGGATTCTTCAAATCTCCCACCACAAATAAATTCAATCACTAACCCCGCATGGTTTGGATTAGCTATGAATCTACGATAAAGGGCATTGTTTTCCTGCCTCAATATAAGCAGAGATAACAGAATCACAACATCTCTGTGATGGCCCGGACCGATAGAACGAACTATTAACTGAAGCCGGAGCATCAATTGATCAATATCACGTAAATTATACTCGAACCTATCTGCCGCCCACTTCAAAGTCTCCTGGACTGCTCCAATTTCTCCGGGCTGCGTTCCGCGAGATACCAACAAATGCTGAAGACCTGAATTTCGAAGCTGTATATTGATGTATTGCTCGTTGCCAGGCCTTCTCAAACCATAGTCAATATCTATAAACCGCTTGAGATAGTGGCATCCATCGAACGAAGGCCCGTAAACACCTTGGAGACTTTTTGCGAGTTGATCTCTGTTAACCGCCAAAACAAACACGATTCTGTCAATATCGAACAGATGCTTTATCCGTTCCAAAAGCTCAATAGCATAAGTTGGCTTGCAGCGGTCTAGTTCATCCACGAAGATGATCAGATTGGACTGATCGTCAGGCAGAGCCTCTAGCGCTACCGAGAGCTTTTTCTTGAACTCAATGAGCGAAGCCTGTTTGACGTTGAAGCCGTCCACAATACTGCCAATCACACCTCCGGTGAGGTCGACGGCCAGCTTTTCGAATTCTTTGTCCAAATCAAGTGCTCCGAATGTAGCCGCTTTGGTGGCAGCCACTGCCGTGGACTTTAAAATACCAGGTGCATACTTTTTCGCGCTTTCCCACGCTTCCTGTGCTCTGGAATTGCTCGACTGCGACTTGAGCCACTCATCTAAAGTCGAGAGCATGGGTAACAACGGGTCTTCAGCAAAATCACTTTCCCAAGCATTGAGGTACAGACTGACCTTATTTTGACTTTCAAGAGCCAGATAGTGCTGCCAAAGGCGGATGAAGGTTGTTTTTCCGCCTCCCCACGGCGCATCAATAGCAAATACCAAAGGTGCTTGTGCGTTGATTAAAACTGGCGAAAGATTTTCAATTTCGCTTTGGCGACCTAACAAGTCAGCGTCACATGGCCATTCTCCTTCGCGCATCACCACATCATTTACGCGAAGCTGTATAGATTGCTGCTTTTCCTCACTTACCGTCATTCTTCCCTACCTGAATCTACTCGAAAAAGTCACGCTTATTTGATCTTTAACCATGGATCTTCTGTCAATTGAATCCCTACCACACGGTATCGTGCTAAAGGATCAATGCCATTCCAATCTTCTGGCATTTTGTGTTGCAGACCCGCCTGACTCAAAGCAGCATTCTCCTGAGCTGTAATGATCGCAGTCACGCAATACCGATCGAGAACCTCCTTGACGTTATTTGTGGTTGCCTCTTCCAATGACAAAAGCTCATTCTGGAGGTACTTGAACGGAATCGCGTGGTCGTACACTATTTCACGCTTTCCGTACCGCAAGCCCACAGATGCGACTGACCTGTAACGAGCCGCATCTTCTTTTTTGGCGGCATTCCTCATTTCCCACAAAAAGAAAATTGGTTCCCTCAAGGCTTTGGAAAAGCAGTTCGCAGGCATACCCAGTGCTTTTACCTTTTGACAGTAGTGAACACTTTCCGTAATTAATACCAGACGTTCGTGATCGTTCATTCTCTACCCAGTCTTTGACATTGCCTCATTTCCCGATTTGTAGCGATTGCTCACCAGAACAGTGGCGTTTCGGGATTCTCTGGGAGTCATCCACCATACTGGAGAGCGCTTCGAGCTTCACATTCGGAAAGCGCAACAACTTCACTCCTATACCTTTGCGGTGGCTGTAGCTATCACGAATCAACTGACCGGGACCATTATAAATTTCCACGAAGCTGCCATCATCGTTGATTTTCAGACCAAGATAGTAATCAGAAGTAGACTTGAAAGTGAGAGCGTCTTGAAACGTTGCCTTTATCTGAACCCGCCTACCGTCGGAGGTGGTTCCGTCATGGATTGGCTGAGACACATCGTCCAAATTTATATCGTAATGCAAATAAGCGATTATCTCGCCAATGTCGCCCACTAACCTACCATCGATCGTGAACTTCCGCTGCGGAAAGGCTGAGTTTAAGCGTGCTATTCTATTACGAATCATGGATAACGCTGACGCAATTTCTTCCATTGTGGACATTGATTCTCCTCAAATATGACCTAAAAAAAATACTAAGAATCGGATTAGTTATGAAACCGACCTCGTGCCCCGACACTTCGGGTAGGACGTACAGCCCCAGAATGTACTCCCAGCATTAGCCCCTTTCCTTGCTGGCCGTTTCACCATCTCAGAGCCACAAACCGGACAACTCGGTGCCCCAGCGTGAGCAACATTGAGCGCATGCTTAGACTCAACTTCTGGAATGTAGTCTCCAATCCGAGACAGCAGTGTTTTACCGTCAATCAACTCGATATTGGTGCCACTGGCAAAGTCTCTGGCTGGTTTCGTGAAGTCCCCAGAGGTCACCACAAATCCGCCCACCGCGCCCTGTATCGAGATCGCCCCCAACAACTCCCTGACCACCGGCAAGCCTACCTGGACCGCCTTCCACTGTTTGCACTGGACAAGATACTTTTCTTTGTCCTTGTAGATAGTCACATCGACACCGCCATCGGGGCCAGCCTGTGCATCCTGCCTTATCGTATACCCTTGTCGCTTGAAGTATTCCCCTACCAGCAACTCAAACTGTTGCCAGGAAAGACCACGAAGGGTTTGGATATGTGTATTTCCCTGGACTTTGCCGTAGAGCCGCTTTCTTTTGGCACTGACAATGGCGGACACGGCAGATCCCATCAGGAAGATCATTGGCAGGACATATTTGAGCATAGTTGCGAGGCTGACTCCGAGATTTCGGAAAATGAAGCCTGTATCAACAACCTGCTTCCCGAAGGGAGGCGCTACCCTTTGGCCGGAGAAATAATCCAGCAGGAAGTAGGAAATAACCGCCAGCGCTACCCCCACCCACCATGGCAGCTTGGAGGAAATGCTCAGTAGATCTTCAATTGGTGAGGTGCGTCGGGCCATCCTTGGTTTCTCCACTTAATCTCTGCTATCCCGACGATTATCAATCGCTTCCTTAAAGACCTTCCAACGATCCTTGGCTTCATCAACACTTATACCATTCCACCTTTCCCCTAGATGAGCAGGAATTTCATACCCACAATCGGGACAGCAAGAGCTCTTCTGGATAGCTGACCAAGGATTAGACTCATCAAATGGAAACGATGGCGATGAATGCGTTGTCTCCATGTTGAACGTATCTGTGTTTCCACATTCAGGGCATACGAACTCTCCTTCCACATGCGGAATTGCAATTTTATGTTCCTGGGCCGCATTCACCCAAGCCTGAAAAGTCTTGATGGTCGTTTCATGGCGTCTTTTGAGAGCAAACACTTCGCACATGAAATCTACAGGGTTTTCAGGTCGCTGTTCACACGCAAACTTTGCCAATCCAATCGCTTCAGGATAAGGTATTTCTGACCAAGAACGCTCATCGCCGAAAGCATTCACCCCTCGCCAAGGAATCACATCGACAACATCGTCTGGTGATAACCAGACTGTTATATCCCCGCCTGGAAACTTCTTCATACCAGCCCAGGGTTTAATTATTAACTTAATGAAATTAACCTGCTTTTCACTGGTTCTGCTCAAGCCATGCAGATTTGCGACGTCCAAGACCAGCGTATGAAGCTTGATGCCGTTCTTGGCTTCCAATATAGCTTTCGTCAATTCTCTAAGGACTGGTTTGTGACTGTTTTGAAAGTAAAGACTGGAGTCATACTCAGCCATTGTCGGTTGGCTATCTGATTCACTTTCTGTCTCCTCTCCCTCATTATGAGGATACTCCGCTTGTTCGGGGGTAGCCTCCTGGATTTCCAGCTCTTCGGTTTCAGCGCGCTGACGGTCTTCCTCTAGAATTTCCTCCAAGCGCTCATGTACTTTTCTTATCGCCGTCTCAGGGTCCACAAAATACTCGGTAGACCACAATCGAACGAGTCGCCATCCAAGATTCTCGAGTATCACATGTCGAACACGGTCCCTGTCTCTCGCAGATGGAGAACTATGATACGTTGCCCCATCACATTCGACCCCAGCAAGGAACACCCCTGGCTTGTCAGGATGCAGAATACCCAGGTCAACCCGAAACTTGCTTACGCCTACTTGTGTTTGGACTTTCCAGCCAAGCTCTCTCAGTGCGAATGCAACAGCCTGTTCAAAATCACTATCAAATTGATCCACTCCGTAGGCCGCTGAAGCTTGGTAAGACAACGCCACCGGCCCTTTCTCACCAAATTCGAGGTAATGCTTCAAATGCTCGACTGCCATGGCGGAAGTACGACTTAGATCAATCATAGAGGAGTCGAAGCTAGCGAAAATCAAGACCTCTGTGGTTGCTCGAGTAATAGCTACATTCAGCCTACGTTCACCTCCGGTCTTATTTAGCGGCCCGAAATTCATACTCATCGTCTTACCATGAGGCTCGGTAGGGCCATAACCAAGAGTCAACATGATCACGTCCCTCTCATCACCCTGTACAGACTCCAGGTTTTTGACAAATACCTCGTCGTATTCGTCGCTGGAATGAAAATAGGATTCAATTTCAGGGTGATTGCGTCGTGCGTCGTCCAATAAATCCTCGACAGTCCGTTGCTGTTCGGTATTTAAGGTAACAATGCCCAGAGTCAGTTTTCTAAGCTGAGGATGTTTTAGCCGCCTGACCACTTCGTCTACCACGGCTTTCGCTTCAATCGGGTTATTGCGCCCCTTGCCTTTCGCATATATGCCATTGACTCTGTGCAATGTGACGGCACTTTCCTTGGTCTCGGAACTCGGATAAGTGACTAGTGAATTCTCGTAGTACTTGCTATTCGAAAAGGCGATGAGCGTTTCATGGCGACTACGGTAGTGTCCCTTCAAGCGCAAGTGCGGCAATCTGGCGGCTAGGGCCTGATCCAGAATTGATTCCAAATCTTCTTCGTCAGGGTCGTCCGGATCAACACTGGCCGCGAAAAAATTAGTCGGCGGCATCTGCTTTGGGTCACCAACTACGATGACGTGTCGACCTCTGGCAATAGCGCCAACTGAATCCCAAGTAGTCATTTGCGATGCTTCATCGAAAACTACAAGGTCAAAGCCTTGGAAGTCTGGCGGAAGAAACTGTGCTACAGACATCGGCGACATCATCATACAGGGACACAGATCGAGAAGAGATCCTCCTAACTCATTGATCAATTGCCTAACCGGCTTATGTCGGGTTTTCTTTTGGAACTCTCTTGCCAACACACCAAATTCTTTCGGACTGTCCTTTGAGTCGAAATCAGGTTTGTTGCTACCTGCCTTCTGTCTTATGTACTCACTGGTCGTCCTGGCAACCTCGTAATCTAATTCTCTGAATTGCTGTATGAGTGCTTCATGACTTGACTGCTTGAACTGATTTAATTCAGGAGATAGATCCATTAACTGTGGAGCTAACCATCGGCAAAAAGCAGTCATCACCTGGTCAACCGCGTCTTCGGCCAAAATTTCTCGTGACTCTAAAGAGGCAACCAGATTTTCGAGTTTGTACTTGTTTGCTTCTTGTACAACCGCATTCCACTCGCACCAGGGTTTAAACTTACTTTCAGCATCAATCAACTTGTTTGCATCTTGCTGAAGCCTATCGAGCGTTATTGATTGACCGAATTCCAGATGTAGAGCTTCTAGCTCTGCAATGCAGCTGGAGAACTCATTGAAAGCTTGAACTAGTTGGCCAGAAACACTTGCAATTTTTGACTCATCGAGAAACTCCTTCGCCTCGATTATATGGCTCCTTACGACTTTCAAAATATCCGCTGGATTCTCAGTTATTGATATCGCTTGGCCAAGTGCTTTATTGGCTTTCTTTCCGGTTTCGTAAGCCTTTTCAAGTTGTGCAGACGAGGTATCCCAACCAGTCCAAACTCCATCGTTGATCAAATTTTTGGTAAGTGGATCGTAACTATTCAGCACTTTTTATCAAAAATAACAAAAAATGCTTGACAGGGTTTTTCGCGTTTTTTCCTTTCTGCGCGCGATCAACAAGCGCAAGCAAAAAAAACCCCGCCAAGCGCCCTG
>Ga0079224_100011980_pt1 | contig 11978 bp, 13 predicted proteins | sample Stecom2015_FD_80414 | JGI IMG/M metagenome (GOLD analysis project Ga0079224, IMG submission 80414) | Agricultural soil microbial communities from Utah to study Nitrogen management - Steer compost 2015 | ecosystem: Environmental > Terrestrial > Soil > Agricultural land | place: USA: Utah... | reverse complement strand
CTCCCCCGGCTCCGTCCCGGGCAGCTCCCGCCCGGTGCCGCACGCCCCGCCACAGCGCGGCCGGCAGTGGCGGGGTGGTCGCCAAACTTCCGTAACCTCCGGCGATTGCCGGCGGGACACCGCCGCCACCCCTGGAAAAGTGGGGGCATGGCCACTTCGCACAGCAGTCCGACCGTCTCGCCCTTCCGCATCGAGATCCCCGAGGAGTCCCTGGCCGACCTGCGCTCCCGGCTGCGGTCGGCCCGGTTCCCGCAGCCGCTGCCGGGCGACGACTGGGACACCGGTGTCCCCGTGGCGTACCTGCGCCGCCTGGTCGAGGCGTGGGAGGGGTTCGACTGGCGCGCCTTCGAGGCCCGGCTGAACCGCCTGCCGCACCACACCACCGACATCGACGGGCAGACCATCCACTTCGTCCACGTCCGCTCCGCCGTTCCCGGCGCGCTCCCCCTGCTGCTGACCCACGGCTGGCCGGGTTCGTTCCTGGAGTTCGTCGACCTGATCGGTCCGCTGACCGACCCCGAGGCCCACGGCGGCACCGCCGCGGACGCCTTCAACGTGGTGATCCCCTCGCTGCCCGGGTTCGTGTTCTCCACGCCCCTGCACGGCACCGGCTGGACCTTCACGCGGATCGCCTCGGCCTGGATCACTCTCATGGACCGGCTCGGTTACCGGCGTTTCGCCGTCCAGGGCGGCGACCTCGGTGCCGTGATCGCCCCGCAGGTCGGTCGGCTCGCCGCCGACCGGGTGATCGGGGTGCACGTCAACGGCGCGCTGGGCGACTTCGCCGGCGAGATGGACGAGGAGGCCCTGGCCTCCCTCACCCCGCTGGAGCAGGACCGGATGCGCCGTATCGGCGAGTTCATGCACTCGGGGTTCGGTTACATCGCCGTGCAGTCCACCCGCCCCGGCCTCATCGGCGTGATGGCCGCCGACAGTCCGGTCGCCCAGCTCGCGTGGATCGTCGACAAGCTGCGCGCCTGGACCCACCCGCTCGACGCGCTGCCCGAGGAGGTCCTCGGCTGGGATTTCGTGCTCGGCAACGCCTCCCTGTACTGGTTCACCGCCTGCGCGGGGTCCGCCGCGTACGTGGGCTACGCCCAGCGCGAGGAGCCGGAGGCGACCTCCCGGAACTCGGGTGTGCCGACCGGGGCCGTCCAGTTCGCGCACGACATCGGGATACGCCGCTTCGCCGAGCGGTCGAACACGATCGTGCGCTGGACCGATGTCGAGGGCCGGGGCGGCCACTTCGCCGCGTTGGAGGAGCCGGAGCTGTTCCTCGACGACCTCCGGGAGTTCTTCCGTCCGCTGCGCGGGGTCCGCTCCGCCTGACGGCCGGGGTCCGTCCCGTCCGCGCTCCCCCGCCCGGCAGCGGCCCGCGTGGCATGCTGAAATCATGGAAAAAGCAGCCCTGGTCCTGCGTTTCTCCCCCGATCTGCGGTTCTTCCTCGCGCCGCGCAACCGCGGCCCCCAGGTGCGGGTCGACCACGACGGCTCCTCCTCCCTGGGCCACGTGGTGGAGTCGCTGGGGGTGCCGCTGACCGAGGTCGGCCCCCTCAGTGTGGACGGCCGCACCGTCGCCCCCTCCCACCGGCCCCGCCACGGCGCCGTCGTCGACGTCGCCGCCGTGCGGTGGCCGCAGCCGCTGCCGTTCTCCCCGGTGCGGTTCCTGCTCGACGTCCACCTGGGCACCCTGGCCCGGCGGCTGCGGCTGCTGGGCGTGGACACGGCCTACCACACCGACCGCGACGACCCGGAGCTGGTCGAACAGGCCAACGCCGAGCAGCGGGTGCTGCTGACCCGCGACCGCGGCCTGCTGCACCGCAGGAACCTGCGCGCGGGCGGGCACGTCCGCGCCGACCGGCCCGACCGCCAGTGGCGGGAGGTGCTGGACCGGTTCGCCCCGCCGCTGCGGCCGTGGACCCGCTGCCTGGCGTGCAACGGGCTGCTGTCCCGGGTCGCCAAGGACGAGGTCGCCGCACAGCTCCCGGAGGGTACCCGCGCCACCTACGACACCTTCCTGCGCTGCGCCGACTGCCGTCAGGTGTACTGGCCCGGGGCCCACCACCGGCGGCTCGCCCAGTTCGTGCGCGAGGCTGAGGAGTACGTGGCGGCCCGTTGACGGGTCGTCCCCTGCGGGACGCCAGCGGCAACGCCCGGCTGTCCCCGACTCCGTCGGCCGCACGGCACCGGGCGGCGCCCCGGGTGGTCGTGCGTCCCGGTTCGTCCCCGGGCGGTTCCCGGCGGCGGACGCGTCCCGGTGGGCCCGTGCCGGGAGCCCGGCTCCCCGGGGTGCGCGCGAAAACCTGTCACGACCATGCCGCGCGATGCGCTACAGTTGAACCCGTTGGCAGGCGAAAGCGGCCGACACCGGGACGTAGCGCAGTTTGGCAGCGCACTTGACTGGGGGTCAAGGGGTCGTGGGTTCAAATCCCGCCGTCCCGACCGAGAAACAGCAGGTCAGGGGCCTGTCACCCAACGAGGTGGCGGGCCCCTGAAGCCGTTTTGGGAAAAGAGTGGGAAAAAACTGCCCGGGCGGACAGCTGGATCGGGATATAGGTCGACCGAAAACCCCGGTAAGGGTCAAGGAGACGGTCGAGAATCGGCAGCTGCGATGAAGGCCACATTCGGGCGCGGGTCTTCAGGGACTCCTCCCAGTGCCGCTCCAGGAGCGTGATCAGCTCCTCACGCATGGCGGGGGTCACGTGGGTGTAGGCGCTCTGCACGGTGCCGTCGGTGTGGCCGAGGCGCTCGTCCTGGAGGGCGCGGTGAATGCGGGCCTCCTCCATCAGGGTCTTGTGGGAGTGGCGTAGTCCGTGCGCGGTCAGCCCTGGGGCGGATCGGCAGCCAGCTCAGCTCAGATCGCTCTGCGGCGTTCTTGGTGCCGGTGATGGGGTTACCGGTCCATCCGGCGCGTTTCAGCGGGACGGGGTGCTGCGGAGTGGAGCCCTTCCGGAGGATCTGGCCCTCGGCGGCTGGCTTCCAGACCCACTGGCTGAAACCGTTGCGGCGGTAGTGGGGCGCGGCTCTGCCTGCTCCTCGGCCGGGGCGGCCGCGGAACAGGTGCACGCCGACGGGGTGGCCGTACTGGGCGACGTATTCGGGGTCGTCGAGGAACTTCACGCAGCGGCAGATGCGGGTGGTGGCCGGTTTGTCGGGGAGGGAGCGGAGCTGGTGGTGCAGCAGGTCGACGCTGGTGCGGTTGTGTTCGGGGGCTCAGCACCAGACTGCGCTGCCCGAAGTCGATCAGAGCGGTGACGGACGCCTGCCTCCCAGCCGTCCACGCCGTTGGCCAGGGATCGCACCTTCTCCCACGCCGCGTCCATCGCAGCGCGTGCCTCCTGGTATTTCTCCCAGGCGGGAGCCGCGTCGCGGATGAGCTCCTTCAGGGTGGTGACGGTGCGGCACATAGCCCACATCCGGTAGGCCGCCTGGTATTCGTCGTAGACCAGCTCGGCTACCTCCCGGCCCTCACGGTCCAGCAGTTCGCGGTCGAGCAGCGTCAGCGGGTCGGGGGCGTCCTCGCTGAACGTCTCCCAGGTGTACCGCTGCTGGGTGCCCCGGGGGAGTTGCTCCAGTTGGAGGCAGGCAGCCGCGGGTGGTGGGGGTGCTTCGGCTCCCAGGTGGTGATCTTCGAGCTACCGGTGGGGCACTGGTGGGCGCGGGCCTCCTTCAGTTCCTCGACGGCCTGGTCGAGCTGGGCACGGAGCTGATGGGCCTCGGTGGCTGTGCCTTCCGCGTCCTGACGCAGGCCTTCGGCCCGCTGCTGCAGGGCGTCGATCTGCTTACGCAGACCGTTCAGGTGCTTGGTGGTGGTCACGGTGATCACAGGTGTCTCCTTCTCGAGAGTCGTGTGGATGCGTGCGGTCCCCCGGAACCCGCCCGAAGGCAGCGGTCGGATGCCGGGGCCACCGCACGCGGGTGGAAGAGGATCTAAGCAGCAGGTGGGCTCACGTTGTCGGGGACGCAGGCGAGGCTGGCGCACTGAGGTTCGGGCGCCGTTCACCTCAGCGGCCGCGGCGGTGGCGCGGCGCAGGCTTCTACTTGTACCGGCCCTGTCCTCAGCGGTCCCAGCGCACGCTCAGCAGGAGGAGACGGAGGGAGCCAGAAGCACCCAAATCCTCTCGAATTTGGTGTTTCCGCAGGTAGCGGCATTGGGAGCGCCAACCTGGAGACAGGGGGTCGCAGGTTCAAATCCTGTCAGCCCGAAAATGGAAACCCTGGCGAGAGTAGGTTTCTCATCGGGGCTTCGTCATGTCCGAGGGTGGTTTTTCGTGGTCCCCTCTGGTTCACAGCAAGATCCCCGCTTTGACGAGGATTTTGGCATTTCAAAGAGGGCGGTTGCGCTTTCGTTCGCATGCTGAAGTCCATCGAGCGCTGTCTCGCATCACTCCATCAGCGTTCCTTGTTCCAGGTTGCGAACCCGAAACTGTCCGCGCAACAGTTCGCGTCCATGGTTCGTGTCGTTCCGAGCAACCGCACCATGCTTCTCGGAACGACACGGACCATGGACGCGGACGACCTCCGCTCGATCATCGACGACGGCGTCGATGCCTTTCTCCGCGCACACAGTATGACAAGACCATCGGGTGAGAGGCTGTCGTCATGAAAACGATGGCCTGGTCCTTGCCCACACTGTGCTCCGATGAACTCCGAACTGACGCGCAACTTCCTTCACGCTGATTCCTTGCTCGCGGGTTGTTCGTACAGCGTCCACTTCCTTGTCCGTGAACCGTGTTCGAGGTCGTCTACTTGGTTCCGCCACCGCACCGATCAGCGGATCATCAGCACTCCCCGTAAACTCGGCGGCACCGTGGAGACCTTGATTTCACGCGGAAACTAGCTTCTCGACTCGTGGTCGCCTGTTCCCACAACGCTCCATTGCTTCCACCCAAGTCGTCTTACGGGAACACGCGGCACTGAAACAATGTTGTGGGTTCCCGTTTGGCGTTTCCGAGTCCGTTCCCCGTGCTGCCGCGTCAGTCGAGTTGTATCGACATTTGATAGTTCCGAAATGCGACACCTCGCACGGTAGGCGTGCGCACGTTGTCTACCGCGAACCCGTGGGATTCAAAAAATGGCCGTGCCGTAATGCTGGCATGGGTGGAGAGTTCTCCAGCACCGGCCATCCGTGCGTGTTCTCTCGCCCACCTCAAGAGCGCAGAAGCCACCCCCTGCCTCTGATGGGATGGATCAACGAAGAGCATGCCGATGTACCCGCTCGGCGATACGCCGATAAACCCCACGAGCCGCCCGTCAATCACGGCGACCTGCGTGCTTGTGCTTGCTCGCGCATCATGCCAATGCGCTAGGTTTCGGTCAGGGCCAGCCCAGGCATCGACCTGGCGCTGAGAGTAATCGCGACGCGCCGTGACCTGCACGGCCCGTGTAAAGACATCGAGCGTTTCCCTGGCATCTGACTCGCTATAAGCACGGAGGAGCATGACCCGGACTCTAGTTCCTACCCCACTTCTCCCCGGCCTCTGGCAGTCTGCAACTCAACCTCTGTTCTGCCGAATGCACTCAGCTACTCCCATCAGCACCGTTAAGATTCGTGCCCGCGTGAACGGGCACGCCCGGTGCGGTCGTCACTGCGATGGGGTGGATGAGGTCGGAGCGGAAGCGCTGCTGCCTAGCAGCCCGTCGAGGAACGCTGAGATTCCCTCGGCATACGTGTCACGCCGGGCGATCTCAGGCCAGGCATCGCCGATGGCTGCGATGGTCGGTAGCGCTTGGGCATCGCGGCTGGTGAAGCGGGTTTCCCCCTCCCGGAGCAGCTTGGTCCGGTCGATCGGCGCAACGGCAGACCGCGCCCGCACGAGGATCTCTCCGACCGTGTAGAACCACAAGTGCCGAAACACCTCGACGGCGCGCTCCTTGCTGCAGCCTGCCTCGATCGCCGCGTTGAGGACCACTTCGACCATCCAGATCGAGTTGTCCCCGAGGCGTCCCATGAAGCCGTCCACGGTCAGCACCTCTGCAGCCCAGGGCATCGATGCCAACACGTCGCGGGAACGGTGCATCACCGTCACGATCCTGGCCCGAGGGTCGGCGGGTAGGTCAGGCCGCTCGATCTGCTCGATCGCCTGCCCGACCAGAAGCACCAGCAGTTCCTCTCGGTCGCGCACATGGTGATAGAGGGTCGTGGCTCCGATTCCGAGCTCTGCAGCGAGCCGGCGCATGGTCAGACGCTGCCATCCGTCGGCTTCGATGAGCCGACGCGCAGCGGCGAGGATCTGCCCGCGGGAGGTCACCGGTGGCCGACCGGTCCTACCACTGCTGGTGCGCGACGAGACCATAAGTTCATTCTACTTCGCCTGTCTCGACACCGCTGTGCTACTTTAGGAACATGTTCCATAAATCATCTACGGCAGCGATCCTCACCACCGTGGCTCTAGCACAGTTCCTGGTGTCGCTGGACCTGTCAGTGATGAATGTCGGGCTGCCGAGAATCCAGGCGGCCCTGCAGTTTGGCCCGGCCGCACTGTCCTGGGTGATCCACGCGTATGCGTTGGCCTTCGGTGGACTCCTGCTGCTCGGCGGTCGACTGGCTGACCGGTACGGCCGACGCCGGTTGCTTCTGATCGGACTGACCCTCTTCGCGGCCGCCTCGCTGCTCGGCGGGTTCGCGGCCACACCAGCGCACCTCGTGGCGGCCCGCGCTGCCCAAGGCATCGGCGCCGCCATGCTCGCACCAGCGGCGCTGGCGCTGCTCACCTCGACATTCCCGAGCGGGAAGGCGCGAGTCCGTGCTTTCGGAGTGTGGAGCGCCACCAACGCCGCTGGTGGTGCTGCGGGTGTTCTCGTCGGCGGACTGCTGACCGAGTACGCGGGGTGGCAGTGGGTGATGTGGGTCAATGTGCCGATGGCCCTGCTCACCATGCTTTTGGCCTGGAAGGGCATGGAGGATGACGGCACGCACTCGGGTGGTCGCGCGGACGTGCTCGGCGCCGTGCTGGTCACGGCAGGGATGGCCCTGACCGTGTTCGCCGTGGTGCGTACGGAGGTGGTCGGCTGGGCCTCACTGGCCACCCTGGGGTGCCTCGGTGCCGCTGTGGTGCTCCTGGTGCTGTTCGTGCGGGTGGAGCAGACCACCAGCCGAGAGCCGATCGTGCGCCTGGAGGTCCTGACGAACCGATCGGTGGCCGGGGCGAACCTGGCCAACCTGATGATCGGCGGTGCGATGGCCTCAGCCTTCTACTTCATGACCCTCTACCTCCAGGAGGTCCTCGGGCACGGGGCAGCACGGGCAGGAGTGGAGTTTCTCCCGTTCGCCCTCGGCGTGGTGGCAGGTTCGGTCCTCGCCATCAAGCTCGGGTACCGGCTCCCGGCGCGCACACTGCTGATCGGTGGCGCCATCGTGTCTGCTGCCGGGTTTGCCTGGTTCTCCTTGATCGACGCCAACGGCACGTTCGCCGCTGATGTCCTGGGGCCCTCCCTAGTGGCTAGCGTCGGTTTCGGTCTGTGTCTGGGACCCGTGGTCTCGACAGCCACGATCGGCGTCCCTGCCAGCCAGAGCGGTGCTGCCTCAGCGTTGCTGAATGCCTCGAGGCAGATCGGCGCCTCGTTAGGGCTCGCCGTCCTCGGAACCGCCTCGCTGGCACGGATCAACGGTTCCACCTCGGCCTCGGCACTGGCCAGCGGATACTCCCTCGGACTCGCTCTGGCCGCCGGCCTTCTCCTCATCGCTGCCGTGTTCACCGCCACCGTCGTACCACGATCATCAACCTCCACTCCCGAAAGGAGCGTTCTCTCATGACGATGCCTGCCCTCCGAGCTACCCGGGTCCTGACTGTGCTTGGTCTCGTCCTCACCCTGGCGCTGGGTCTGTGGCCCTTCATGACGCCGGATCTGTTGGCCGATCACATCCAGCACGGATACCCCGATTACACCGATGCTGAGGTCGGCGCTGCCGTGAACACCTGGCAGGTGGCACTCGCCACCGTGGCAGGCCTCGGTGTGATCGGCTGGATCTGGACCCTCGTGACACTGCGTCAGCCACACCGATGGGCGCCGTTCTCAGCGACGGCGTTGCTCGCCGTGGCGCTCATCGTCGCCGTAGTTCTGATCACCACGCCGGACACCTCCGGCGAGGTAGGGCTCGTACCCGTCATGGGATGGGCGTGGCTGGCACCATGCGTGGTCGGCATCGTGGTCACCGGTTCTACCTGGCGCATCCGCCGCGCCGCGTCGCCGTCTCGATGAACCGTATCCTGAGAACGGTCCACCATGCGATCGCGCGCCGCCTGTATCCAGGTGGACGCCCGTCATCGATCGCCCGCGCACTGAACCGAGTCGCGGCTCGCCACCATGCACGAGGAGTGCTGACGGACCGTGCCAGCGCAACGTTGATCGTTGCCGGGCGTCGTACCGGGCGGACGATCGCCGTCGCTGTGGCGGTGGCCGAGGTCAGCGGCGACGACTACCTGGTGTCGATGCTCGGTGAGACGGCCGACTGGGTGCGCAATGTCCGAGCGGCGCACGGACGGGCAGTCCTCGTGCGCCATCGGCAGCGCCGGCAGGTTCGCTTGCGCGAGGTACCGGTCGACGAGCGAGCACCGATCCTGCAGAGCTATCTCGATGTGGCTCCCGGAGCCCGTCCGCATCTGGGGGTCGACCGGAGCGAGCCACTGGAGTCGTTCGCCCGGATCGCTGGGGACTTTCCCGTGTTCCTGGTGTGCCCGGACGCCGAGTGACCACGCGGTGCCAGGGATCGATACCGACAGCCCAGGACCTCAGGTCGATACGACCGTTGAGGGCGCTCAGCCGACGGGTTCTCAATCTCGTCAACGACAGTCTGCGGCGGAGAGGCAGGACTGGCCACGATCGTCGGTGAGCAGCACGGTGGAACCGCACCAGTACCGCCCGCTGCGGTCGACGGACTCGAGGACAGCCGGTGGGCTCAAATAGGTCCAGCCCCGGGCGCGATGGTCACCGCAGACACCCAACTGGGCGATGTTGACACGGGCGATCGGTTGCCATTAGTCGGGGACGAGGCTGCTCTCGTCGACTACGCGCCGTCGGTCATTGCAGGGCGAGGTGAAAGGGCCTGAGCCGCCGACGACGAGCACCCAGGTGCCCGTCGCCACGGCGGCTTCCAGCACTGCCATGGTGAGCCCGGTGAGCTGATCCTCCTGCCCAGCGGCGGGTCGGAGCCCCAAAACCGCGGCGTCGGCACCGGTCAGTGTGGGGCCGACGTCGTCTACTCCGACGTCGATGCGTCGAACCTCGGGCCGGTCGTGGATGCCGTGGTCGCGAGACCGCGGTGATCTGGTTCCCTCACGCCAGCGCCTCGGTCACGGCCTCGCGACCGACTATGCCCGCGGCTCCGAGTACAGCCATCTTCATCGTCGTCTTCAGGGTGAGACGATGGGCCGGTAGTCGTCCTCCGGCTCAGGACGTATCAGCGGCCCGCGAAGAAATCGGCGACCTTGCGGGAGAAAATCCGCATCGGTCACAGAGTTGTGCGAGCCGGCTACGACCCCGAACTACTGACGTGCAGGCCAGCGCGTGCGCCGGCATCGACGGATGACTCTTGGTGCAGCGGATCGCATCAAAGGCGTTGGATCGGTGCGCTGCTGGTGAGTCGGCGTGGACTCGCACCGTCCAAGAACCCGCCACCCGCATCAGCACTGAGGCAGGCGTCCGCGGCGCCCCTCAGGAGTTGCGCGAACAGATCGCAGTGGCAAACACCTTGGCGCTTGAGGACTGTTTCTCGATTCCCCGCCCGACTTCGCCTGCGCCGGAGCATGTCGCGAACCTGACGAACTTGCGGGTAGTGCAGGTCGAGACAGAACTGCGCGCACTCATCACCGCCCATATCCCCGAACGGGAGCCGGAGCACCCCGACATGCGCGAACACGCGGCCGTGCTCGGGCAGCGCCTCGACGTAGGTCAGTTCGACACCTCCGCAGCGGTCGCCTCGCATGATCCGCTGCTAATCGTGGAGGACGCGACAGGCGCGGGCAAGACGAACATGCTCGCAACGGCAATCCACACCACCGAACAACAAGGCGGCAGCGTAAGGGACGTTACACCGACGAAGCACGCCGCTGTTCATTTTCCGAACTCGCCGCACACGCCTGCCTCTCCACCAGCCGGTACGGCCAACTGTTCAAAGATCCGTTCGGGGCGACGCCCTGTGTCGATCCTGCGCGTGCAGGAAACGGCCTGCCTGATCCGCGAGGCAGACCTGCTCATTGGCACGATCATCCATCAAGTCGGCTGGTGCCAGCATTGAGGTTTTCTTTTCTCAACGGATCGAGTGTTCGTAGCGGTGGAGGACCAGGGCAGCCTGGACGATACGGCCAACAGCGGAGGGGCTGAGGCTGATGCGGCGCAGAGTTGTGCACCGTCCGACCGGTACGGCCATGGCGCGTTCGCCCACCGCGCGCAGGCCGCGCAGCAGCCGGTTGTAGGCCAGGTTGTCGATGTGCATGCGCGCATACGACACCCTTCGAGAGGCGCGGACCGGGGTGTGGATGCCGACACCGGCGCCGTCGTAGCCGCCATCAGCCAGCACCATCAGGCCCTCGCGGGCCGCGGCGTGGCGCAGCAGCGGCAGGGCGTGGATGCGCGGCACCCAGCTCCGAGACCGATCCGGGTTCGGCATCGAAGACGCACAGCGGGCTGCCTGCGGCATCGGCAAAGAACTGGATGTTGGGGCCGTGGTGGTGCTTGTGCGCCGAGTACCACACATCGGTACCGCGCTCACCTGGCTGGGCGCACCGGGTAGTAGCGAAGACCTTGCCTTCGAGGATGGCCAGAGACTCGTCCCGGTCACGCAGTTCGCACAGCACCTGCTGCAACTCAGGGGCTTGGGCGGCGAGTACGTCGATGCCTTCGTGTACGTAACGATAGGCGGTGGCCAGGCTGACGGCATGGTCGCGGGCCAGGGCATCGGCACGGCTGCCGTCACGGAACCAGCGCAGGACCATCACCGCTTGACGGAACGGGGTAAGTGCACGCGAGCGGCGTGGGGTGCTGATGGTGCGGCGGTAGGCGGCCAGCAGGCGAGCCAAGTAGGTGACCACAGGGCGGGGAACATCGAGCATGGCAGAATAGGGAACCAACGTGAAGCCTCTGCTTCAGTAGACGCAGTCTTGTGCCGAGAACCGTCCTACCAGGGACTTCACGGCTGCCTAGAGTCAGAGGGCGCCCTCACCGCCTCGCCCCCGCTCCACTGATCCGTTGAGAAAACCTCAATGAGCCTCGTGCTACTCGGCTACGTCCGAGTCCAGGAGCACGAAGCCCGAAAGGATGCCAGCGCAGACGATGGTGAGGGGGACCAGAATCATGGGAACCGTGCATGTCGTGACGTGCTCTGCATGATCTTAGGCCCAGAATCACGCGGAAATCGGTCTCACGGAAGCCGTCTGAACGCCTGGGGGTCAAGGGGTCGTGGGTCCAAATCCCGCCGTCCCGACAGGAGACGGGCGTTCACCCAGGTGAACGCCCGTTGGTCGTTTCCTGGGGAAGATCGGTCCCGGCTGCGGTGCACCTCCAGTGCATATGGACACCGGCGGCGCCACCCCGGTCAGGTCCCGTGGGCACCCGCGCCGCTCCGCAGCCGGTCGCCGTCCCCCCGTTGAAGCGTCGGGAACGGCCGGCGCGCCCTGGGACGGCCCGGGCGGGGACCGGCGTCGACCGCGGTCACCAGTCGCCGTCGCGGACGTACGGGTGCGCCCACAGTGCCGCCTGCAGGGTCACCGCTTTGAACCACGCCTGGTGCATGGCCTCCACCTGCTCGGCGCTGTGGCCCTTGGCGGCCAGGAAGGGCCGCACGGTGGCGGTGATCGGGTAGATGAAGGCGATGATGTAGCGCAGCGGGATGTTGTCCACCGCGTTGGCGCCGTCGGCGGTGTTCTTCCTCTCGTGGGTGTGGCGCAGGGCGATCTCTTCCTGGTAGTCCAGCCAGGACTGGTCGTAGGGGCGGCGGCAGGTGTCGAGGATCCACTGGCCGAACCGCGACCGCACCCGGT
>Ga0079224_100011979_pt1 | contig 11978 bp, 14 predicted proteins | sample Stecom2015_FD_80414 | JGI IMG/M metagenome (GOLD analysis project Ga0079224, IMG submission 80414) | Agricultural soil microbial communities from Utah to study Nitrogen management - Steer compost 2015 | ecosystem: Environmental > Terrestrial > Soil > Agricultural land | place: USA: Utah... | reverse complement strand
GGCACCTCGTGCTCTTCCACCACGAGCCGGCCAACGACGACAAGACGATCGAAGGGATCCTGCGCGACGCCCGCAGGCTGGAGGAGCTCACGCGCGAGGGGCGCGAGCTGCGGATCACGGCCGCATACGACGGACTGGAGATCGACCTCTGAGCCTGGCGAGCGCGCCCCGCGTCGCCGGCAGCGCGGTCCTCGCCGTCCTTGCTCTCCTCGTGCTTGCGCTTCCGGGGCCGCTTGCCGGCCTGCGGGACCAGGCCTTCGACGCCTACCAGCGCCTCATGCCGCGGACACGAGAGAGCGCTCCAGCGCTCATCGTGGCGATCGACGAGGCTTCGCTCGATGCGCACGGGCAATGGCCGTGGCCAAGGACGCTGACCGCGCGTCTGGTCGAGTCGATCGCCCGGGCGGAGCCCGCGGCCATCGGCTTCGACCTTCTCTTTCCCGAGCCGGACCGCTCGGCGCCCGAGGGCGATCGCGCCTTCGCCGAGGCGCTGAAGCGCGTGCCGAGCGTCCTTGCGATCGCCGGCCTCCCGCAGCCCGATCGGCGGTTTCGCGACCCGCCGGGCGCGCCTCCCGTGCGGCTGGCGGGCGAGCGCGAGCTTCCGCTCGCCCGCTACCCCGGGCACCTGCAGAGCATCGAAATGCTCGACAGGGCCGCTGGCGGCCGCGGCCTCATCAGCGCGCAGGACGCCCGGGACGCGGTGGTGCGCCAGGCGCCGCTCGTCGCGCGAGTCGGTGAGCTGATCGTGCCGTCGCTGTCCGTGGAAATGGTTCGGGTCGCGGCCGGCCTGCCGTTCCTCGCCATCGACGATCGCGGCGGCGAAGACGTGGACCTGGTGCTGGCCGACGACCTGCGCATTCCGATGCAGTCCGACGGGCGGCTGCACGTGCACTTCGGCGGCTCGGATCCGGACCGGTTCGTCTCGGCGTCCGAAGTCCTCGCAGGCAAGGTGGAGGCGGAGCGCGTGCGCGGCAAGCTCGTCCTCGTCGGCGTCACGGGGCTCGGGCTGCTCGACTACAAGACGACGCCGCTCGGGGAACTTATCCCCGGCGTCGAGGTGCACGCTCAGGTCCTCGAGCAGATCTTCGACGGCCGCTTTCTGCGCCGCCCTACGGGAGCCGCGGCCATCGAGGCCGCCGCCCTCCTCGTCGCGGGCGCCGCGCTGGTCGCCATCGTGCCGGCGGCTACGGCATGGATTTCGGCCGCGCTCCTGGGCGCCCTCCTCCTTCTTTTCGGCGCGGGCGGCATCCTCGCTTTCCGATCGGGGCTCCTGCTCGACGCGGCGACCCCGTCGATCGGGCTTCTGCTCGTCTTCGGGACGCTCCTCGGGTTCACGTTCGCCCAGGCCGATCGCCAGCGGCGGCGCCTGCGCGAGGCGCAGGCGCGCCTCGCCGGAGAGCTCGAGGCCGCGCGGCGCATCCAGGTCGGGCTTCTCCCCGACCCGCGCGCCCTCTTCGCCGGCGAGCGGCGCTTTTCCCTGGAGGCGTCGCTGGCGCCGGCGCGCACGGTGGGCGGCGATTTCTACGATTGCTTCCTGGTGGACGAGCACCGGCTCTTTTTCGTCGTGGCCGACGTGTCGGGGAAAGGGCTCCCGGCGAGCCTTTTCATGGCGCTCTCCAAGTCCCTGCTGAAGAGCATCGCGCTTCGCGCACGCGAGCCGGAACCGGGCGAGATCCTCACCGCGGCGAATGCCGAGATCGGCCGCGACAACCCGGAGTCGCTCTTCGTCACGGCCTTCGCCGCCCTGCTCGACCTGCGAACCGGCGTGCTCGCGTTCTCGAGCGCGGGTCACGAGCCGGCGCTCGGCCGGCGGACCGACGGCACGCTCGAGGTCCTCGACCACGCTGGCGGACCGCCCCTATGCGTGATCGAAGGCTTTGAATATCCGACTGCACGGCGGCAGCTCGCGCCGGGCGAGCTCGTCTGCCTCGTCACCGACGGCGTCACGGAGGCCATGAACCCGCGGGGCGAGCTCTACGGTGCGGCACGGATGCGCGAGCTGCTCGCCCGCGCGAGCGACGGCGCGCCCGAGGCGCTGGTCCGTGCGCTCGTCGAGGACATTGCGGCCTTTGCAGCCGGCGCCGAGCCGGCGGATGACGTCACGCTTCTCAGCGTGCGCTGGAACGGCTAGCGGACGTTGATTTCGACCCGGCGGTTGCGGGGCTCGTCGACGTTGTCCGCCGTGGGCACGAGAAGCTCGCGCTCGCCGCGGCCCGCGGTATGGATGCGCGAGGCGGCGATGCCGATGCCGATGAGGTACTGCTTGACGCGCTCCGCGCGCTGCGCCGAAAGCCTGTCGTTGTCGGCGACATCGCCCACGGTGTCGGTGTGCGCGATGACCGCGATGTCGGGCACGGGGCGGCGGCGAAGCTCGTCGAGGATGCGCTCGAGCTCGGCGCGCGAGGCGGGCGTGAGCTCGTCCTTGCCGAACTCGAAATAGAGCAGGAAGGAGGCCGGCCGCCCGGGCAGCGCGGCGAGCACCGGGCCGAACGACGCGCGGACGGCGGCGGGGTCGCGCTGCTCGACCTCCGTCGCCCCGGCCCGGCTTGCTGCATAGGGACGGTCGAGCACGTGGCGCTGGCCGTCGCGCTCGACGACCAGCCTGCCGACATGGCCGTCCGCGCCCGGAAGGAGGACCACCTCATCCTTCGGCGCCTGGCCCGAAAGCACCATCGCCCAGGCAAGCGCGGCGGTGACGAGGAGCATCACGGCGTTGGTCGCCCTCCTTCGCTAGCCGGGGCGGTCAGTCGACGCGCACCAGGAACTCGGTCCCGCGCACCCCCATGATGGAGGACGGCGTGCGCACGCGCATGGCGCCCGGCGACTGCTTCACGATCTTGCCGGAGACGACGGCGAGCGTGCCCTTCTTGAGCGAAGCGTCGAAATAGCCGGCGTGCGTCGTGGTGTCGAACGCATAGCGCTCGATCACGAGCACGCTGCCCGGACCGGCCGAAAGCAGGCTGTTGTCCGAGAACGTGATGCCGACCGAGCCGTCGCGGCCGGTGACCACCGAGTCGGACCGGTTCACCTTGACGCCCGGCGCGGCGGCGATCCGCTGGCCGTCGCGCTCGATGTGGACTTCGCCGGAAGCCACCTTGATCTGGCCGACCTCCTGGGCTTCGGCCGCGGTGGCGGCCGGCGCGAAGGCGACGAGGCATGCCGAGGCGAGCCCGGCCACAAGCATCCTGCGCATAATCCCCCCTTCTTGTTTTATGGGCGGATTCTATAATGCCCCGCGACCACGAGGGATCGCGTGACTAAATGCCGCTCTGCAATGTTTTACGCCCGGCTGTCCGAGCTCGGCCTCATCAGCCGCTTCCTCGAGGGCTTCTGCGACGAGGCCGGCATCGAGCGGACCCATCGCCTGCGCCTCAACGTGGTGCTCGAGGAGCTCTTCGTGAACACCGTGCGCCACGGGCACCGTGGCGACTGCGACGCGCCCGTATGGCTGCATATCGGCGCCGTGGACGGCAGCATGCGCGTCACCTACGAGGACACCGCGCCGCCCTTCAATCCGTATGCGCGGCTCCCCACCGCCCCGCCCGATACCACGCTGGAAATGCGCAAGATCGGCGGCCTGGGGCTCCTCCTCACCAAGGAGCTCGCCTCGCAGCGCGACTACGCCTACGTCTTCGGCCGCAACCGCATCCGGCTCGCCATGAAGGCCCGATGAAGGCCTGGAAGCTGGTGCCCGGGCCCGGACTCGAACCGGGACGCCTTTCGGCTGGGGATTTTAAGTCCCCTGTGTCTACCAGTTTCACCACCCGGGCGGCGCCTGGTTGCCTTAGGATGACACGGGAACGAGGCTGGAGGCGGGAGTCGGAATCGAACCGGCGTCCACGGCTTTGCAGGCCGCTGCATAACCACTCTGCCATCCCGCCGGGGATCGGCAAGAAAAAGGGAAGGCTGCCGGCCTTCCCTTTCGAAATCTGGAGCGGGAGACGAGTCTCGAACTCGCGACCTTAACCTTGGCAAGGTTACGCTCTACCAACTGAGCTACTCCCGCGTGGGCCGGCAATTATAAGGCCTCGGCGTCCGGCCCCTCAAGGTCCTGCACTGCGGCGGCATGGCTCCTTCTACCCCGGCAGCGAGGCATGGGGCAGCGCCTTTCTCATGTAGTAGAGCATCGATGCCACCGTGAGGACGGCCGCCGCGTTGATGAGGACGGTGCCGAGCCACTGGCAGTCGATCGTCTCGAAGAGCGGGTCGTGGTAGAGGAGCAGCGGGATGGCGACCATCTGCGTCAGCGTCTTCGCCTTGCCGATGAAGGCCACGGCGACGCTCTTCGACTTGCCCACCTTGGCCATCCACTCGCGCAGCGCCGAGATCGCGATCTCGCGCCCGATCACGATCAGGGCGACGAGCGCCTCCACGCGGCCGAGCTGAACGAGAATGATGAGGGCCCCGGTCACGATCAGCTTGTCGGCCACCGGGTCGAGGAAGGCGCCGAATGCCGACATCTGGTTCAGCCTGCGCGCGAGGTAGCCGTCGAGCCAGTCGGTGACGGCCGCGAGCACGAAGACGGCCGTGGCGGCCACGTTTCGCCGGTCCACCGCCAGCCAGTCCTCCGGCAGGTAGTAGATCCCGATGATGAGCGGGATGAGGATGATCCGGGAGAGCGTGACGACGTTGGGAACGTTGAGGAAGACCATCAGCCTGCCGCCGAATCGTGGAGATGGCGGTAGATGCGCTCCGCGAGCGGCCGGCTGATGCCCTCCACCTTGGCGATCTCGTCCACCGCGGCCGATTGCACGCCGCGCAGCCCGCCGAAGGCGGCGAGGAGCGCCTGGCGGCGGCGCGCGCCGATGCCCGGAATCTCGTTGAGAAGCGAGGTGGTGCGCGCCTTGCCGCGCCGCGCCCGGTGTCCGGCGATGGCGAAGCGGTGCGCTTCGTCGCGGATGGCCTGGATGAGGTGCAGCCCCGGGTTCGAGGGCGGAAGCTGCAGCGTGCGCGCGCCAGCCTCGAGGATGAGCTCCTCGAGCCCGGGCTTTCGCTCCGGCCCCTTCGCCACGCCCACCACGCACACCTGGTGCAGGCCGAGCTCGACAAGCGCCGAGCGGGCCGCGCTCACCTGCCCCTTGCCGCCGTCGATCAGCACGAGGTCCGGAATGCGCCCGGCCTCCGCGCTCACGCGCTCGTAGCGCCGCGAGAGCGCCTGGCGCATCGCGCCGTAGTCGTCGCCGGGCGTGACGTCCCGGATGTTGAAGCGTCGGTATTCGGATTTCTGCATTTGCTGCCGATCGTATACGACGCAGGAGGCCACCGTCGCCTCGCCCATCGTGTGGCTGATGTCGAAGCATTCGATGCGCTGGGCGCCTTCGGGCAGGCCGAGCGCCTCGCGCAGCGCCTGCAGCCGGCTCTCCTGCGTCGCCCGGTCGCGGGCGCGCTGCGCGATGGCGAGGATCGCGTTCTTGCGTGCCATGTCGAGCCACACGCGGCGCTCGCCATGCGAGGGCGTGACGATTTCGGTGCGCTCGAGCTCGAGCTCGACCGGGTGGTCGACGACCACGAGGCGCGGGGGCGGCTGGTCGAGGTAGTGCTGCCCGAGGAAGGCGCTCACCACCTCCGCCTCGTCGGCCCCCTCGGCATTGGAGGGGAAGAAGCTGCGGTCGCCGACGTGCCGGCCGGCGCGGATCATCACGAGGTTCACGCAGGAGATGCCGCCCTCGATGGCGCAGGCGACCACGTCGGCGTCGATGCCGCGGTTCGACTCGACGTACTGGCGCGCCTGCACGCGCGAGAGCGCGCGCACCTGGTCGCGAAGCAGCGCCGCCTCCTCGTAGCGCTGGGCCTCGGACGCCTCGTGCATGCGGCGCGTCAGCGCGCGCACCACGTCGTCCTCGCGCCCCTCGAGGAAGAGCTGGGCGTTGCGCACGTCCTCGGCGTACGCCTCGGCGGTGATGAGGCCCGTGCACGGCGCGGTGCAGCGCTGGATCTGGTGCAGCAGGCACGGGCGCGAGCGGTTCTCGAAGACGGTGTTCTCGCAGGTGCGCAGGCGGAACACGCGCTGCAGGAGCTGGATGCTCTCGCGCACGGCGTAGGCGTGCGGGAACGGCCCGTAGTAGCGGTGCGTGGAGTCCTTGGCGCCGCGGTGGAAGCCCAGGCGCGGAAAGCGATCGCCCGAGATCGCGAGGTACGGATAGGACTTGTCGTCGCGAAAGAGGATGTTGTAGCGCGGCGCGAGGCTCTTGATGAGGTTGTTCTCGAGGAGCAGCGCCTCGCTCTCCGAGCGCGTCACCGTCACCTCGATGGAGGCGACCTGGCTCACCATCATCTGGATGCGCGGGCTCGCGTGCTGCTTGTGGAAGTACGAGCCGACCCGCTTCCTGAGGTCGCGCGCCTTGCCCACATAGAGCGCCTCGCCGTCCGCGCCGAGCATGCGGTAGACGCCCGGCAGCCCGGGCAGCCCGGCTACGAAGGACTTCGCGTCGAACACGATCGGGCGATTATAAATCCTGTAAAATCCACGCCTTTTTCAGGTCAGCGAATCCGAATCCCATGGCGAAAGTCGAGGCAGTCGAGATCCGGGCGGGAAACCTGCTGGAATGGGACAAGCGCGTCTGGCGCGTCCTCAAGGCCTACCACGTCCACGTCGGCGGGCGCGGCGGCGCCTTCATGCAGGTCGAGATGAAGGACATCGAGGCGGGCACGAAGACCAACCAGCGCTTTCGCACCGAGGACAAGGTGGAGCGCGCTTTCGTCGAGCCGCGCGACATGGAGTACCTGTACCAGGACGGCGAGAGCTACGTCTTCATGGACAAGGAGAACTACGAGCAGATCTCGCTCTCGGCCGAGTTCCTCGAGGGCCAGGCCGGCTTTCTCCTGCCGAACACGGAAGTGCAGATCAACTTCTACAACGGCCGCGCCATCGGCGTTCAGCTCCCGCCCTCGGTCATCCTCACGGTGGTCGACACGGAGCCCGGGATCAAGAACGCGACGGTGACGAGCAGCTTCAAGCCCGCGACCATGGAGACCGGGATCACGGTGCAGGTGCCGCCCTTCATCAACAAGGGCGAGCGCATCAAGGTCGACACCGCCGAAGGCAAGTACATGGAGCGGGCCTGACGGCCGTCGGTCGGGCCGCCGGCGGTCAGGCAAGCTTCGAGAAGAGCTGCTGCGCCTCGCGATAGGCGACGCTCTTTCGCAGGTCGCGCCCTCCGCGGCGGCGCATCCGGTCCAGGCGCCCGGGCACCGCGAGCGCCGTCTCCCCCAGGCTCTCCAGCAGCCGGTCAAGCCCCTCGGGGTCGTTGCAAAGCATCACCATGTCGCAGCCCGCGTCGAGCGCGGCGCGGGCGCGCTCGGCGGGCCCGCCCGCCGTGCTCGCCCCTTCCATGGACAGGTCGTCGCTGAAGACGATTCCCTCGAACCCGAGCTTTCCCCGCAGGACTTCCTGGAGCCAGAAGCGCGAGTAGCCTGCCGGCTCGGCATCCATCTGGCCGTAGATCACGTGGGCCGGCATGACGCCCGCGAGGCCGGCGGCAATGGCCGACTTGTACGGCAGGAGGTCCTTGCGCTCCAGCTCGCGCATCGGCCGCTCGTCGCGCGCGACGCCCACGTGCGTGTCGGTCTCGGCGAACCCGTGCCCCGGAAAGTGCTTGCCGACCGCCCCGACGCCCGCCTCCGCCAGGCCCTCGATGAGGCAGGCCCCGAGGGCGCCGACCGCGGTGGGATCGAAATGCAGCGCGCGATCGCCGATGGCGCTGCACGTGCCGTAGTCGATGTCGAGCACCGGCGCGAACGTGAAGTCGATGCCGTGCGCGGCGAGCTCGGCGCCCGCAATGTAGCCGAGCGCGCGGGCGGTGCTGCGCGCGAGGTCGCGGTCCCGGTCCCAGAGCCGGCCGAGCTCGCGCATCGGCGGCAGCGCGGTGAATCCGGTGCGAAAGCGCTGCACGCGCCCGCCCTCGTGATCCACGCAGACGGGCAGCGCCGGCTCGCGTGCGCGCTCGATCTCCTCGGTGAGCGCGGCGAGCTGCTCGAGGCTCTCGAAATTGCGGGCAAAGAGGATGACGGCGCCAGCCGCCGGATGCGCGAGGCGGCGCCGATCGTCGTCGGTGAGCGCGAGGCCCAGGACGTCGACGACGACCGGCCCGGGCGGCAGCCTTACTTTTCGCATTCCAGAATGACCGTCGCGAAGGCGACGCCTTTTTCGTCGGAGAGGGACAGGTGCGAGCTCGTGATGCCCTTTTCGCGCACGAACGCGGCGAGGGCCTCGGTGTAGGCGAGCTGCGGCTTGCCGGAGGGAAGGTTCTCGACCCAGACGCCGTGCCAGTTGGCCGGTGCCCGGATGCCCGTGCCGAGCGCCTTGGTGAAGGCCTCCTTGGCGGCGAAGCGCTTGGCGAGGTAGGCGGCGGGCAGCCGGTGCCGGGCGAAGCGCTCGAGCTCCGGCGGGCACAGGATGCGCTGCGCGAAGCGCTCGCCGTGGCGCTCGAGCGCCTGGGCGATGCGGCCGATCTCGACGACGTCGGTGCCGACGCCGTAGATCACCGCGCGGCCTCCGTGATGAGCCGCTTCATCTCGCGCACCGCCTCGCGCATGCCCACGAAGAGCGCGCGGCTCACGATGGCGTGGCCGATGTGGAGCTCCCGCAGCCCGGGCAGGCGCGCGACCGGTGCGACGTTGAAGTAGTTGAGGGCGTGTCCGGCGTTGAAGCGCATGCCGCGCGCGCGGATCGCATCGCCCACGGTGCGGATGCGCTCGAGCTCGGCCACCACCGCGGGGCTTTCCGCGTCGCGTCCGCGCGAATGGAAGGCGTGCGCGTAGGGACCGGTGTGCACCTCGCAGACGGCGGCGCCGATGCGCTTCGCCGCCTCCACCTGCGCAAGCTCCGCATCGATGAAGACCGAAACGACGATGCCGGCGTCGGCGAGCCGCGCCACGGCCGTGCGCAGCGCCTTCTCCTGCGCCACGATGTCGAGGCCGCCTTCGGTGGTCACCTCGTGGCGCCCCTCGGGCACGAGCATCGCCATCTCGGGCCGGATGCGCGAGGCGATGGCGACCATCTCGTCGGTGGCCGCCATCTCGAGGTTCAGCTTGATGTGCGTGAGCTCGCGCAGGCGGCGCACGTCCTCGTCCTGGATATGGCGCCGGTCCTCGCGCAGGTGCACGGTGATGCCGTCGGCGCCGCCGAGGTGCGCCTCCACCGCCGCCCAGACCGGGTCCGGCTCGTAGGTGCGCCGCGCCTGCCGCACGGTCGCCACGTGGTCCACGTTTACGCCAAGCTCTATCACAGCTCGTTCAGCTCCTTCAGTATGCCGCGCGTGTGCAGCGCCTGCCCCTGCAGGCGCCGCGCGATGAGCTCGCGCAGGAGCTCGCGGCCCTGCTCCCTCGTCTCGGCCCGCGCGTAGTCGTCGCGGAAAAGCTCGAGGAGCGTGCGGCCTTGCACGAGCAGCCCGCCGAGGTCCCTTCCCGCCGCCCCGGCGGCGCCGCGCTCGGCCGGGACCGCGCCCCGCTCCGGCTCGTAGACGTAGACCCGCTCGGGATCGATCGGGCGGCTTTCCGCGTCGCGGTCGAGCCGCGGAGCATAGCCGAGCTCGGCCAGCAGCCGCTTCTCGAAGCGGCGCAGCACCGGGCCCTGCGCCTCGCCGGCGGCGAGGCGCCCGAGCGCCTCGTCGTAGGCGTCGAAGAGCGCCTCGTGCGGATCATCGCGCGGAAGCAGCCGGAGCACGAGCTCGTTCACGTAGAAGCCGCACATGAGCGCGCTGCCTCCCAGCGACGCCGCTCCGCCCGACCACTCCACGGCGGTGAGAGTGCCGAGCTCGGAGGCGCCCGCCCAGGAGAGCCTGAGCCGATGGAAGGAGAGCAGCAGCCCCCGCAGGGCCGAGCGGGGGCGGCGCGCGCCCTTGGCGATGAGCGCGACGCGGCCGTAGCGGCGCGTGAGCGCCTCGACGATGAGGCTCGTCTCCTTGTAGGCGTAGGTATGGAGCACGTACCCCGGCTCCTGGTCGGCCCTGCGCTTCATCGCGCTCCCCTGCCCGGTCCCGCGCTATTCATAGCCGAGCTGGCGCAGCACCCGCGCGTCGTCGGTCCAGGAGCGGCGCACCTTGACCCAGGTCCCGAGGTACACCTTGCCGCCGAAGAGGCGCTCCATGTCCTTGCGCGCGGCGCTCGCCATGCGCTTGAGGCGCTCGCCGCCGGCGCCAAGGACGATCGCCTTCTGGCTGTCGCGCTCGACGAGGATCGTGCTCTCGATGCGGCGGAGCTTCCCCTCTTCCTTGAAGCTGTCGATCACGACCTCGCAGCGATAGGGCAGCTCCTGGCCCAGCTCCTCGAAGAGCTTCTCGCGCAGGAGCTCCGCGGCGAAGAAGCGCTCGTCGCGGTCGGTGAGCTGGTCGGGCGGATAGGCCGCCGGGCCCTCCGGCAGCGCCTCGCGCAGCACGCGCAGCAGCTCGGGCAGGTTGCGGCCCGTGCGTGCGCTGACCGGCACGACGGCGTAGAAATCGCGCAGCCTGGCGACCCGGTCGAGATACGGGATGAGATCGCCGGGCCGCTTCACCAGGTCGATCTTGTTCACGACGGCGATGACCTTCTGCTCCTCCGGTATTCGCGCAAGCGCGGCGCGGTCCTCCACCGTGAGGCGGGGTGCCTCCAGCACGAAGAGCACCACGTCGGTATCTCGGCCCGCCTCGGTGGCGCGCCGGTTCAGCGCCCGCTGCAAGGTGCTTCGCGCCTTCAGCTGCTGCCCGGGCGCATCGACGAAGATGTACTGGGCGTCGGGCTTCGTCAGCACGCCGGTGACGAGGTGCCGGGTGGTCTGCGCCCGGGGCGAGACGATGGAGAGCTTCTGCCCGAGGAGCCGGTTGAGGAGGCTCGACTTGCCCGTGTTGGGCCGCCCGACGATGCCGATCGTGCCGCAGCGGTGCGCGCTCATCGTGCCAGCCTGGCGAGCATGGCCCGTGCCGCTTCCTGCTCGGCGCGCTGGCGCGAGGTCCCCTGCCCCCGGGTCGCCTGCGGCGCGTCGACGAGCCGGCATTCGACCTCGAACGCCTGCCGGTGGGCGGCGCCTTGCACCGACACGACCGTGTACTCGGGCAGCGGCCGGTGGGCGCCCTGGAGGAGCTCCTGGAGCTGGGTCTTGGCGTCCTTGGCCGGGCGCTCCGGGTCGAGGCCGGCGAGGTGCGGCCTGAGCAGGCGAAGGACCGTGCCCCGTGCCGCCTCGTAGCCGGCATCGAGGAAGACCGCGCCGATCAGCGCCTCCACCGCATCGGCGAGGATCGAAGGCCGGGGCTGCGGCGAGTCGACGACCTCACCCTCGCCACGGCGCAGGAAGGCGGCGAGCCCGAGCTCGGCCGCCACGGCGGCGAGCGTCTCTTCCCGCACGAGGCTCGCCCGCAGGCGGGTGAGCTTGCCTTCCGGCAGGCGCGGAAACCGGCCATACAGCTCCTCGGCGATCACGCAGCCGAGCACGCCGTCGCCGAGGAACTCCAGGCGCTCGTTGTGCTGCGGGCCGTAGCTGCGGTGCGTGAGGGCCTGCTCGAGGAGCCTCCCGTCGGCGAAGCGGTGGCCGATCCGCTCTTCGAGGACCGCGGGCCGGGACAAGCGCTATTGGGCCCTCGAGCTGCCCACGAAGTCGACGAAGAGGCCCAGGTTGGCGAAGAGCGGGACCTCCTTGCGGTAGCTGAAGCCGATGACGACCTGGCCGCCCTCCTTGGTGATCTCCAGGTCGGCGGCCTTGACGTCCTCGATGTCGTCGATCATCGCCCGGGCATCGAAGGCCTTGCGGATCTCGGTGACCGACGCGGCGCTCGAGCGGTCGTTCGCGATCGCCTCGATGGCCGCCTTCGCCTTGAAGTACTGGATGGAGGCGGGGATCAGCTTCAGGCTGAAGATGCCGACGATGACCAGAAGGAACAGGACCACCAGCAGCCCGCCCAGGCTCACACCGCGCTGTCTCGCCACCATCGCTCTCCTCCCTTGCCCCCCGTTCACCGGAACGAGCCGAAGCGCCCGAGCTCGTTCAGGTTGAGCCAGATGAAGAACGC
>Ga0079224_100011978_pt1 | contig 11979 bp, 9 predicted proteins | sample Stecom2015_FD_80414 | JGI IMG/M metagenome (GOLD analysis project Ga0079224, IMG submission 80414) | Agricultural soil microbial communities from Utah to study Nitrogen management - Steer compost 2015 | ecosystem: Environmental > Terrestrial > Soil > Agricultural land | place: USA: Utah... | reverse complement strand
TAGCCGCGCTCGAGCAGCGCCGCGCGCGTCGCGAGGTAGTGGCGGCGCACGAGGTTGTCCGCCTCGTCGAGCATCTTCACGCGCTGCACGGCCTCGTCGATCAGCAGCGTCACGTTGTTGAACATGCCCTCCGCCGCGCTCGCGACGACGATGTCGATCCGCGGCCGGCCGAGCAGACCGCGCGGCACGACCTCGATCCCGACGACCTTGTCGCGGTCGTCCCAGACCGGACGCGTGCCGAGCAGATGGAAGATCTGCGACTCGACGACGCCCTCGTGGCGCAGCGTCTCGTCGCCCCAGATCACGAACGACACCTTCTCGGGGTAGCGGCCGTGCTCCTCGAGATGCTGCGCGAGCATCTCGTCGGCGAGCTTCACGCCGAGCTCCCACGCGGCGCGCTTCGGCACCTTCTCGGGGTCGATGCTGTAGAAGTTCTTGCCGGTCGGATACGCGTCGGGATTGCGGATCGGCTCACCGCCCGTGCCGACCGGGATGAAGCGCCCGGCGAGCGCCGCGGCGAGGCTGTCGAGCTCGCGTACAGCCGACTGCGCGATGCGCGCTTCCATCTCCTCCGCGAGCACCTTCGCGTCGTTCGGCAGGAGGCTCCGGTCCGTCTCGACGATCGCCGCGACGGTCGACGCGAGCGCCTCGCCCTCCGGCGCCGCGCCGAAGGCGTGCAGGCCGTACGGGATGTTCTCCGCGCGCAGCTCCTGCAGGTAGCCGATGATCTCGTGCACGGCGTCGTGATCGAGCCCTTCCGCCGACCCGAGATCGAGCCCGAGATCCTTGTCGATGCCGAGCGCGACGACCTGCTCGCGGACCTGCTCGGCGAACGCCTCGGCGAGCACCGGGTTGCGGTGCAGCGCCGCGTCGTAGTCGTTGATGCGCTCGTTGAGCTCGGCGAGCTCCGCGTAGAGCCCGCCCTCGACGAACGGCGGCACCATGTGATCGACGAGCGTCGCGAGGCCCCGCCGACGCGCGACCAGCCCCTCGCCGACGACGTCGACGTTGTAGATGTAGACGTTCGGGAGATCCGCGATCAGCGCGTCGGACGCGTCCTCCTCCGTCTGGCCGACGTCCTTGCCGTCGAGCCACTCGTGCGTGCCGTGCGTGCCGACGTGCACGACCGCGTCCGCGCCGAACTCGCGGCGCAGCCACTCGTACGTCGCGACGTACTGATGGTGGGGCGCGAGATCCTGCGCATGATAGAGCTTGTCGGCATCCTCGCCCCACGCCCGCGACGGCTGCGGCAGCAGCACGACGTTGCCGTAGCGCACGAGCGGCACGACGAAGCGCTTGTCCGCGCCGCCGCCGACCGCCATCAAGTCCGCGTCGCCCGCCGGCCCCCAGTCCGCGACGATCTTGTCGCGCAGGCCGGGCGCGAGCTCGCCGAGCCAGCGCTCGTACTCGGCGACCGGCACGAGCGCCGCCTCGCCTTCCGCGACCAGCGCCTCGAGCTCTCCGGGCGCGTAGCCGCCGACGTTTCGCGCCCTCGTCGTTATCGCTTCTAGCACCGCGTCCGGCGAGAGGTCCGGCGCTTCGCCGAGGTCGTAGCCTTCCGCTTCGAGGCGCGCGAGGACGTTCGCGAGCGACTCGGCGACGTTCAGATAGCTCGCGCCGATGTTCGCTTTGCCCGGCGGGTAGTTGTAGTACATCAGCGCGACACGCTTCTCGGCGTTCGGAGTCTTCCGCAGCGCCGCGAAGCGCAGCGCCCGCTTCACGCCCATCTCGATGCGCGACTCGATCGGCTCGCTCGTCACGAGCGAGACGCCGGTCTCGAGGTCGAAGCGCCGCTCGCGGCTGCCGACGACGATCGGCGACACGAGCCCCGCGAGCTCCGGCACCGCGACCTGGAACGTGCCCTCGAAGATCGAGAGTCCCGTCGCGGACTCGCGCCATTCCCGCTCGCTTCGGCCGTAGAGCGTCACGAGGTTCATGACCGGCACGTCGAGCTTCGCGAGATACGTCGCCGTCTCGAAGTCCGAGAAGCGGAACAGGAACGCCATCGCCGCGTCGACGCGCGGCTCGCCCTGCTCGTCCAGCAGGAGCGCCTCGAACGCGAGCGCGCCGGGGTAGCCGAATACCGGCACGGCCTCGGCGCCCTGCCGCTCGATCTCGGCGATCACCGCGTCGAGCGCCTCGGTATCGCCGGAGTAGTAGTTCGCCTTGTAGAACCCGACCGCGATGCGCGGTGCGCCGGGCCGGCGCTTGCCCGCGGCGGCGCGCCACGCGTCGAACTCGTCCCAGCTCGCGAAGACGCGCCCGCCGGACGGACTGTGCGGATCCGGATAGTAGTAGCCGAGCTCGAGGCTCGGCTCGGGCTCCGGCAGCTCGAGCCCGTCGATGCCCGCCTTCGTCAGCGCGAGCTTCACGAGCCCGACCTGGTTCGTCAGGCCCGAGTGCTGCCAGTAGGCATGCGCGCGCTCGTCGAAGATCGCGCCCTTGTCCGTGAATTTCTCGGTCGGGGAAAGGCCGACGCCGACCGCGAGCACCGCGCCGCGGGCGGCAACGTGCGAGACCAGGTCGATGCCGTGCTCGGCGCCGACCTGGTCGAGCATCTGCTCGTTCATCATGTCGAGCACGAGCACGTCGGTCGCCGCGAGTGTCTCCGTCTCGAGCTGCGCCCGGGTCGACTCCGTGACGAACGCGAGCTCGACCCGCCCGCGCAGCTCCGGATGCTCGCCGAGCACGGCCTTGAACGCCTGCAGCGTGATCGGCATCTGCCCGTCGGAGAAGAGGTACGTCAGGCGGATCGGATCCTCGGCGGAAGCGACTTCTGCACAGGCGAGCACGCCGGCGACGAGCGCCGGCATGGCCGAGCGCAGCCGCCGGGCCGACCGGGCCGCACGGAGCGCGAGCCCGCGGACGAACGCGCGAAAGCCGCCGCGAAGACGGTCCGGCGCCGCGACGTCCGCCGCCGCCCTGCGCTCAATCGGGCACATAGATGATCTGCCCGTTCGCGAGCCGATACGCAGAGCCGAGGCGCTCGCCGTCCCCGGACATCGTCTCGCCCGTGACCTCGTACGCCTCGATCTCGGCGCCGCGCTTCACGATGATCTCGCTCAGCCCGTTCGGCTTCGTCATGACCATCGTGACCTCCGCGTCCGGATCGAGCAGATCGCCCATCCGGTACACCGAGAACAGCGTCACCATCAGCGCGACGATGAACACGACCGAGACGTCGAACAGGTTCGCGACGCCCGACAGCGGATCGTCCTCGCCGTCGCTCTCAGGCGACGGGAGATTCAGAAACCTTGCCATTCGCGCGCGTCCTCCTTCATGCCTTCGCCGCGTCGTCGAGCTCGGCGGCGGCGCGCTCGGCGATGAACCGCAGCTCGCGGATCGTCTCCCCCACCCAGCCCTGCCTGATGGTCAGGATGACGAACGCGATCGTGCCGCACATGATGCCGATGATCGTCGTCGTGAACGCGACGATCATCTGCCCCGCCATCGCCTCGAGATTGCCGCTTGCGAGCGCCGCGAGCGCGGTGCCCATCGGGATCAGCGTGCCGACGAGACCCAGGCTCGGACCGACCTTGACCAGCATTCGCGAGCCCGTCACGTGCGAGCGGATACGCTCCTCGTTCGCCAGCAGGATGTGCTCGAGCCCGCCGTTCGCGAGGCCGGCTTCCGCGTGCGCGGCCTTGATCTGCGCGAGCATCCGCCGAAGCGTGGCCGGCAACTCGGCCTCCCGCGCCGCATCCGCATCGAGCACGCTGCCGGCCTTCAGCCAGCGCTCGACGTCGAAGCCCTGCCGCTCGCGGCGCCGCGCGAGCCAGTCCATCGCCGCCGCGCCCGCCATGAACAGGGCGGCGGCCACGCATACCCAAAGCAGCGCCATGACCGGGAACCGCAGCACCTGGCCGAGCGCGAACAGTCCATTCTCGAGAACAGCGAGAAGATTCATCGTCGCCTCCATAACGCATGAATCACGCCGAGCACGACGGCCGCCGCCGCGAGCACGAACGCCCAGGCCTCCGTCGAGACGTCCGGCTGGGCGAGCGGCGCGCCGCGCAGCGCGGCCGCCGAATCCCATCCGGCCACGATCGCCGGCGCCGCGGCAAGCACCGCCCCGAGCGTGCCGACGAGCACGAGCGCTTCCTCGCGCAGGCTCGCGGGCGCGAACCCGGGCCTGCGGGCGGCGAGCGCGTACGAGACGCCCGCGCACGTCCCGACCAGCACGTACCCGAGCGGGCGCGGCAAGCCCTGCGCGGCGAGCACCGCCACCCATACGGCGGCCATCGCGCCGCCGCAGGCGAGCGTAACCGATATCGGGAACAGGGGGTCGGACGCCGTTTTCCCGCGCGGCTTCCAAAGCGCGAGCCCCGAGGCCAGCGCGATGAACGCTCCTGCCCACACCGGATCCGGCACGCGCGCCGGGCCGATCGCGACGGACGCGGCGATCAGCCCGGCCGCGAAAAGCGCGACCGCGCGCGGCCGCCCGGGCTCGAGCGCGGCGAACACGACGACCGCGAGCCCGCAGACGATCCCGAGAACGTTGATCAGCACAGCGTCGATAGGCCTCCGCGCTGCGGCGTCAGAAGCGCAGCCGCACGCCGCCGTAGAGCGACCTGCCGGCGGTGCGGTAGCCGATCAGCTCCTGGTAATCCCGGTCCGCGGCGTTCTCGAGCCGGGCGTACAGCTCGATCCGATCGGCTATACGGTAGGACGAGGACAGATCGAGCACGCCGTAGTCGTCCAGCGCGACGTTCCCGATGTCGATCGAGCCGTTCGAGATCCGGTAATTCGCGGACACGCGCAGCCGGCCGTCCAGGGTCGCGTACAGCACGCCGACGTTCGCGAGATTGCGCGGCCGGCGCAGGCGCTGCTCGTTCGACGTGTTCGTCGTCTCGTTGTAGGTCCAGTTGCCGTAGACCTGCCAGCGGTCGCCTACATTTCCGCGGCCCGCGAGCTCGACGCCCTTCGAGCCGCTCGTGCCGAGCGACTGCAGATACCCGGAGAAGCCGACCAGGTCGAAAAAGATCTCGTCGGTCAGGCGCTGATTGAAATACGTGAGCTCGACGTGCAGCCCGGAGGGGCCGTCGTATTCGACGCCGACGTCGTAGCCGCGGCTTTGCTCCTCGCGCAGCACCGTCCCCGCCGCCGGCGGGAGCGCCGAGCCGCCCGAGTTATAGGAGACCTCGTACAGGCTCGGCGCACGAAATCCTGTGCCGAAGCTGGCCCGGTACTTGACCGTCGCCCCCGTCCGAAGATCCTGGACGTACGCGGCGCTCAGCCTGACGCTCGTGTGCGACCCGAAATCCTCGTTGTCGTCGTAGCGGGCACCGGCCGAGACGTACAGGCGGTCCGCGAACGCGCCCTGGTACTCCGCATAGACGCCACGCTGATCGCGCTCGAGGCGCTCGTCACCCAGCATGCGCTCGTCCTGGAAGTCGAGACCGTAAGCGATCGTGTGGGCGCCGCTCGCGCGGTAGCTGCCGGAATACTCCCAGCGCGCGAGCTTGCCGCGCGAGCCGTACGCGAGCTGACCTTCGGCGAAGTTGTCGCGCACGATGTCGACCTCGCTGTACGCGAACCGGTTCGCGAGACGCTCCGCGTCGTGATCCGCGGAGAGCCGGTACGTCGTCTGCTCGGTCGCCACCGAGCACACGTGGGTCGGCTCGAACGACGGCGTGAAGCAGCTGTCGTACGCGGCGAAGGCGTCGATGTCGCGCGCGACCACCTGCAGCCGCAGGCGGTCCGCCGGGTTCCAGCCGAGCTTCGCGTGCAGGGTCGTGTTGTCGGCGCCGTCCCTGTCGGCAAGGACGGTATCGGCGGTCATCGCGTTGAAGCCGGCCGTGTCGAGGTCGGTGACGGAGACGAAGTAGTCGCCCTTCTCGTTGCCGGCCCCGATGCTGCCTTCGACGCGGCGCGTGTCGAAGGGCCCGTGCTCGAAGCCGAGGCGGCCCTGCAGCTCGGCCTCGCCGCGCCGGGTCATCACGTTCACGACCCCGCCCGCGTCGGCGCCGTACATGAACCCCTGCGGTCCCCGCAGGACCTCGACGCGCTCGAGATCGCCGGTCGTCAGCAGGCTGTCGAAGACCGGCGCCGCCTGCACGGCGCTCGGGTCGATCGCCTTGACGCCGTCGATCAAGAGCAGCGTCCGATGCGCCTCCTCTCCGCGGATGCGCAGCGACGTGGTCTTGCCGTGCCCGCCGCTCGTCGTGACCCCGATCCCGGGCTGCGTCCTCAAGACTTCCGCCACGGAGTGATAGCCCCGAAGCTCGATCTCGCCGCCGTCGATGGCCGACACCGCGGCGCCGATCTGCCGCCGGGGCGTCTCGATGATGCTCGACGTGACGACGATCTCCTCGAGCCGCGACCCGCCCTGCGCGAAGGCGGTCGCGGGACTCACGGCCGCGCCAAGGGCAGAGACCCCGGCGACGAGGCCCAGTGACCGGAGCGCCGTAGCGGCCGCATTTGCGTAAGCAGAGACCATGCGGGTTTCCCGTAAGGCTGGAAGTTCGTGCGGTAACTGTGCTTCCCGCCGCTCGATTCTCGATAGGACAAAGCGTAGCGACGACGCGCATCCTGATTAGTTATTAACGGTAGCCTTAACGTTATTAACAGAGGCTGATCAACGGCTTCCCCGCGGTGACGCGGCGGCGGGCCCGATTCATCGGCCGCTGCCGCGCCGCGCCGAACCGACCGTTCGGCGGACGGACAGGGCACGGCAGGTTGGAAAACACGCTGGATAATAATTAACTTCAGGAAAGGCTTGTAACCTCTTATTATGAAGGCAACTTTGTGCGACCAAGCCGCGGACCGACTCGGACACGTCTTGCAGGAACGGGGGTGGAATTCGAGTCGAGACCGCGCTAGCGAAGCTGGCTATCCTTGCTGCCGCGCCGGTTGTAGCCGCTGCTCCGGACGGATGCGGCATCGAGCGACGCCTGGCAGCTCACGCAGCGGCGCACACCGGGCAGCGCATCGCGGCGCGCCTTCGGGATCTCGTTGCCGCAGTCCTCGCAGTACCGCAGGCTCTCGCCCGTCGGCAGCTTGCTGCGCGCGTCCCTGATCGCGTCCTCGACGGTCGCGTCGATCTGCTCCTGAACGGCCCCGTCGCGGGCCCAGCCCACTGCCATGACGCGAGCGTAGCCGTGCCCGCCGGGACGGGCAAGACGCACCGGTTCGCGTCATTCGATGACCGCGAAGCGGACCTCCGAGCGGGTCGCGGGATCGTCCATGCCGGACGGACCGGGCGCGACCTCGTTCCACGCGAGCGCGAACCCGTCGTTCCAGGCTCGAATCGACGGGATCAGCGCGTGCTCCGGCGTCTCCGTCACGCGCCGGACCTCGCCCGCCCGCTCCCCGTGCGCGCCGAACGTGCCGAAATACACGTCGTAGGCGCCGAAGCTGTCGTCGCACCATGCGAGGCCGATGCGGTCGCCGTTCCACGCGACATAGGCGCCGATCGACGCGCCCGGGGTCTCGGTGATCCGGCGGGCTCGAGCCTCCACGGCCTCGCCGAGCTCGCTCGACGTGCCGGCGTAGAGGTAAACCTCGCGCCGGCCGTCGCGCTCGTCGAACCACGTGATCGCGGCTCGGCCGTTCGACAGCGCAAGATCGGGATACTTGGAGCGATGGCCGTCGTCGTGAGTCAGCCGAGCGAGGCGCACGTCGCGGCCTTCCACGCGCGCGAGGTAGAGCTCTTCTGCGTCCGTATCGACCAGCGCGTCGTACACGACGTAGGCGACGCCGTCCGAATCGATCGCGGCGTTGAGATTCCACGTGGTCGCGCCGGCGGGCCCGAGCTCGGCCGGCGCCTCGAGCATCTCGCCGTCGGTGCGCCACCACGCGCCCCGGACCGTCTCGCGCCCGTCTTCGGCCTGCTCGATCCACGCGACGAAGATCCTCTCGCCGGCATGCGCGCGGACGACCGGATTGCGCGTCGCGCGCTCGCCGATCGACAGGGACCGCTGCCAGCGCAGGCCGTCCTCCGGGCTCCAGAATGCGAGACGCGCATTCAGCCTGCCGTCGACGTCCTTGTCGTACCACGCGATCGCGAGCCCGTCGCTCGCCGCGTCGATATCCGCCTCGTAGGACTGCTCGGGATCGTGCGTGATCCGGTGCTCGCTTCCCTTGTGCCGCCCCTGGGCGTCGAGCTGGCGGACGTAGATCTCGGCATTGCCGTCGCGTGTGTCGTACCACGCGACGACGAGACCCTCCGCCCACGGCGCGAGACTGACCTCGTAGGCGCCGAAACCGCTGTCGCTGACCTGCAGGTGCTCCGCGAGCACGGCCGGCACGGCGCAAACGGCGATCGCGCACGCCGCGGCACACGCGATCGTCCCGCCCCGCTTCGGCCGGGCGCGGCGGCACAGGCTGACGAGTCTGTCGATCGCGAGCAAAGCCGACCCCCGATGGCAACGCGCGGCGCCGCGCTCGTAGGATTCTTCCGCGCGCGTCGAAAACGGTCAAACGACGCACGCGGAACCGGCCTTCCGAAGCCGGAGACCTGGCACGGTTCATGGAGCGCCGTCGTGCTGCGCGGAGCGGACATGCCCATCCATCGACGAGACACGCCGACGACGGCCCGGCACACGACGCGCGAGCCCGGCGAGCGCGAGCCGCCAACGTCGGCTCGAGACTTCCTTCCCGCACGCCGGACGCTGCCGTCGCTGCGCCGGGCCGCCGCCGAATGCCGCGGCTGCCCGCTGTGGCGGAACGCGACGCAGACGGTGTTCGGCGAAGGGCTCGCGAAGGCGAGACTGATGCTCGTCGGCGAGATGCCGGGAGACCGCGAGGATCTCGCCGGCCGACCTTTCGTCGGGCCCGCCGGAAAGCTGCTCGACGACGCGCTCGAGGCGGCAGGCATCGAGCGCGGCGACGTCTATGTCACGAACGTCGTGAAGCACTTCAAGTGGGTGCCGCGGGGCAAGCGGCGGCTGCATCGCACGCCCGACGTCGCGGAGATCCGCGCGTGCCTGCCCTGGCTCGAGGCGGAGATCGACGTCGTGAAGCCGTACGCGCTCGTGTGCCTCGGTGCGACGGCCGCGAAGGCGCTGCTCGGCCCCGGTTTTCGGGTCCTTCGCGACCGCGGCCGCTTCGTCGACTCGCCGCTCGCGCCGCGCGTGAGCGCGACGGTCCATCCCTCGGCTCTGCTGCGCATGCGCGACCGCAACGAGCGGGACGAGGCGCTCGAGCGGCTCATCACCGACCTCGCTGCCGTGAAGGCGGAGCTCGACAAAAGCGCGTAGGACGTTCGCGGACGCGGCGAGTCCCGCGCCCGCACAGCCCGGGCGGCACGCCGCGCGTGCGCTCAAGTCTCGCCCAGCAGCCTCGGCCCCGAGCCGCCCTCCGCGAGGACATCCCCCGGGTTCCGCAGCGGGCAGTCGCGGATCGAAAGGCAGCCGCAGCCGATGCACCCGTCGAGATCGTCGCGGAGCTTCGTCAGCTGCCTGATCCGATCGTCGAGCTCCGCACGCCACTGGCGGGACAGGCGCCGCCAATCCTTCACCGTCGGCGTGCGATTGTCCGGCAGCTCGTCGAACGCCTCCTTGATCCGCGCGAGCGGGATGCCGGCGCGCTGCGCGACCTTGATCACGGCGATGCGGCGCAGCACGTCGCGGGAGAAGCGGCGCTGGTTGCCCGCGTTGCGCCAGCTCTTGATGAGACCTTTCGCCTCGTAGAAATGAATGGTGGAGACGGTCACGCCGCTCCGCGCGGCGACCTCGCCGACCGTCAGCACGCGCTTGACCGGCTTCGGCGCGTTCACGGCCGCCGACCCGACTTCGGCCGCGGGCGAGCCGCGGCGAACATCCAGCTTCGCATCCGCACCATGGGCCGACGGCCGTCGGCTCAGCTCTCGATCGCCTCGAGGGCCTTCGCGCCGGCCTGCACCTGCGCAGAGCCGAGCCCCGTCGGCGCGGGCTTGCCCAGTATCATGTCCGAAGCCTTCTCGGCGATCGCGACGACGCTTGCGTTGGTGTTGCCGCCGACGACGCGCGGATAGATCGATGCGTCCGCGACGCGCAGCCCTTCGAGCCCGTGCACCCTGAGCTCGTGATCGACGACCGTATCCTCGCCGGCGGGTCCCATCCGGCACGTCGAGCCCGGGTGATGCACGGTGACGAGCGTCTCCCTGACGTAATCGGCGAGGCCTCGGTCATCGGTGACCGCGCTACCGGGCGCGCGCTCGCGCGCCCGGTACTTCGCGAACGCGTCGTGCGCGACGATCTGCCGCGCGAGCTTGAGGCCCCGGACGAGCGCGTCGAGATCCGACTCGTCGCTGAGCAACGCGGGATCGATGAGCGGCGGGCCGAGCGGATCGGGCCCCGACACCCGCACTCGGCCCCGGCTCTTCGGATACAGGTACACGACGGCGACGACGAAGCCGTGCCCGATCGGGATCGGGAACGGACGGATGTTGCGCCTCGCGGGCTGAAAGACGATCTGCATGTCCGGCCGGTCGAGGCCGGGCTGCGTCTTGATATACGCGTTCGTCTCGAACAGGTTGCTCGCGAGGGCGCCCGCGCGCCGCGAGAGGTATCGCCAGACCTCCGCGATGCCGCGCGGCAGCGCCTTCCACGAGAGCCCGTAGGAGGTCGGATCCTCCATGTCCATGACGACGAACGCGGAAGGATGATCGTGCAGGTTGCGGCCGACGGCGGGCAGGTGATGCAGCGGCTCGATGCCCCACGACTCGAGGTCAGTGCGGTCCCCGATGCCCGAGTGCAGCAACAGATGCGGTGAATGATACGCTCCCGCAGACAGTACGACTTCCTTCCGCGCCCCGATGCGCTGCATCCGGTCGCCGGTCTGCACCTCGACGCCCGACGCCCGCTTGCCGTCGAGCAGGATTCGCCGCGCGAACGTCTCGGTGAGCACCTCGAGGTTGGGCCGCTGCATCGCGGGCCGCAGGTACGCGCTCGCCGTCGACACGCGCCGGCCGTCCCATATCGTGCCCTGCCGGTAACCGTAGCCGTGCGGCTCGGGCACGTTGAAGTCCTCGCACTCCTCGTAGCCGAGCGCCGCGATGCCCGCGTTGAAGGCCTCGCACAGCCGGTTGCGGCTGCGCGGGAAGCTGACGCCCATCGGACCGCCGGTCGCGTGATACGGCGAGCCCGCGTATTCCGGGTTGTGCTCGGAACGCAGGAAATAAGGCAGCAGGTCCGCATAGGACCAGCCGGGATTGCCCATCGCCGCCCAGTCGTCGAAATCCCGTGCCGGCCCGCGGTAGTACGCCATGCCGTTGATCGAGCCCGAGCCGCCGATCACCTTGCCGCGCGGCAGCGGAATCCTGCGCTCGTTCGCGTGCGGCTGCGGCACCGTCGTCAGCCCCCAGCCGAACTTCGGGCTCATGATCGCGGCGCCGACCGCCGCCGGGATCCGAATGTAGGGATGCTGCTCCGAGCCGCCCGCCTCGATCAGGCAGACTCGATGCCGCGGATCCTCGGAAAGCCTCGCGGCCAGCACGCAGCCGGCCGTGCCCGCGCCGATGACGACGTAGTCGAAATCCCGATCGGATCGTATCGTGCTCAAGAGGCCGCCCAGCTTGTCGTCGTTGCCCTCGCGTCCGCCGCCCGCGCAACGAGCGCGCCCGCCTTCGTGCCGCGCCCGCAGTATAACCAACGACGCGCGCGGTCGGCGCGCGGGGCTCAGAGCGCCGCGGATACGGCGATGTCCGACAGCCGCTGAAAGCGCTCGATGTTCGGCGCCGGCTGCATGACGCCCGCGGTCAGCGCAACGAACGTCATCTCGAGCTCGGGGTCGACCCAGAACAGCGTCGAGCCCGAGCCGTAGTTGCCGAACGTGCCGGGCGACGTCAGCGTGCCGAAGAGATTCGGGCACACCGCATCGCCCGCGAGACCGAAGCCGAGCCCGAGATAGGCTGGGTAAGGCTCCCAGCCGTGATTGATCGCGATGCCCTTGTACAGCTCGTTCGGCTTGTCGCCGGTCCAGTTGCGGGTCGCGAGCTTCAGCGTCGCCGGGGACAGGATGCGCCGGCCGTCGAGGGTGCCGCCGCGGCGCAGCATC
>Ga0079224_100011976_pt1 | contig 11981 bp, 10 predicted proteins | sample Stecom2015_FD_80414 | JGI IMG/M metagenome (GOLD analysis project Ga0079224, IMG submission 80414) | Agricultural soil microbial communities from Utah to study Nitrogen management - Steer compost 2015 | ecosystem: Environmental > Terrestrial > Soil > Agricultural land | place: USA: Utah... | reverse complement strand
ATGATCCCTTTCTACGAGGCCGGCGCGGTCTATCAGGGTGCGGGTGTTCTCATCCCGCGCACGATCCCCGCCGAAAACTACGCACAGTCGATCGCCCTCGGCGAGGATCCGAAGGCCGTGCTCACGCGGCTCGACGCCGACTGGGCGCGCCTGGCCTATCGGCAGCCCACCCAGACGACGGAGGATCCGCGATGAGCGCCACGACGACGATCGTCACCCGCGGCGACCACCGCGTCCGGCGGAGCAGCCGGCGGCCGGATCCGGTGTTTCTCCTGTTCCTGCTGCCCGCGCTCATCCTGTTCACGCTCGCCATCACGGTACCCGGCGCGATCGGCATCTTCTTCAGCTTCACCGACTCGATCGGCATCGGCGACTGGCATTTCAACGGAGTCACCAACTACATCGCCGCCTTCAGTGACCCCGCGGTCCTGTCGAGCTTCGCGTTCACTTTCGGCTTCGCGCTCGCCACGGTGCTGGTCGTCAACGTGATCGCGTTCCTGCTGGCGGTCGGCCTCACCTCGCGGATCCGTTTCGCCGTGGGGCTGCGGGCGATCTTCGTGATTCCGATGGTCGTCTCGGGCCTCATCATCGCGTACGTTTTCCAGTACCTTTTCCAGAACTCCCTGCCCGCGGCGGGAAGCGCGCTCGGCATTCCCTTCCTTCAGGAATCGATCCTCTCGAATCCCGACCTCGCATGGATCGGCATCGTGATCGTCACGGCGTGGCAGGCGATCCCGGGAACGCTGCTGATCTACATCGCCGGGATCCTGTCGATTCCGGGCGACGTCTATGAAGCCGCCGACATCGACGGCGCATCGAGGCGACAGCAGCTGCTGCGCATCACCCTCCCGCTCGTGGCCGGATACGTCGTCATCAACACGATCCTCGGCTTCAAGAACTTCCTCAACGCGTACGACATCATCATCGCGCTGACGAACGGAGGGCCAGGCACCGCGACGCGCAGCATCGCGATGACCATCATCCGCGGGTTCCAGACGGGCGACTACGCCTACCAGATGGCCATCGCCACGCTGTTCTTCTTCGTTGCGATCGCCGTCGCGGCGCTCCAGCTGTCGGTCACGCGCGGAAAGGGAAACAGCTGATGTCGACGACACACACCGAGACGATCGTCACCGCGGGATCGACGCACCGCTCGCGGCGGCGCCACCACCGGACCGCCTGGTCGACGACGATCCTGCTCATAGCGTGCACATTGACCGTGCTCGTTCCGCTCTACGTGACCATCTCGATGGCATTCAAGACGTCGAGCCAGTCGGTCGACGGCAACGCCTTCTCGCTTCCGGCGCCCTTCGACATCTCCGGGTTCGTCGAGGCGTGGAAACTGACGCGATTCCCCATGGGGTTCGCCATGTCGGTGCTCGTGACGGCCGGCACCGTCGTGCTCACGATCCTTCTCGCGTCGTGGGCGTCGTACGCGATCGTGCGCAACTGGGATCGACGCCTCTTCCGGTGGTCGTTCTTCTACCTGCTGGGGGCGATGTTCATCCCCTTCCCCGTCGTCGCACTCCCCCAGATCCAGCTGACGGGGCGCGTCGGGCTCGACAACCCCCTGGGCGTGATCCTGCTCGCGACGATGTTCCAGCTGAGCTTCAGCGTGCTGCTCTTCACCGCGTTCCTCCGCTCGATCCCGCTCGAGCTCGAGGAGAGCGCGCGCATCGACGGCGCATCCACGTGGCAGACGTTCTGGCGCGCCATCTTTCCGCTGCTGGCGCCCATGAGCGCAACCGTCGGGATCTTCGCGTTCCTGTACGCCTGGAACGACTTCATGATGCCGTCGCTCATCATCTCGGATGCCGATCTGCAGACCCTTCCGGTGCGGCAGAACTTCTTCCAGACGCAGTTCTCGAGCAACTACAACATCGCCTTCGCCTCTTACCTCATGGCGATGGCCCCCGCGATCATCGCCTATCTCTTCTCTCAACGTTGGGTGATGGCAGGCGTCACGCAGGGCGCCATCAAGGGCTGACCTCATCCGACCACCACAACACAGGGAGATATCCGTGACATCATTCACCGCGCAGGCCGGCACGGCCACCGCTCATGACGCCGACTGGTGGCGCCAGGCGGCCGTGTACCAGATCTATCCGCGTTCGTTCGCCGACGGCAACGGCGACGGCATCGGCGACCTGCAGGGCATCATCTCGCGCGTGCCGTACCTGGCGCGTCTCGGTGTCGACGCCGTCTGGCTGAGCCCGTTCTATCCTTCGGCTCTCGCCGACGGCGGCTACGACGTCGACGACTACCGCGACGTCGATCCCCGTATCGGCACGCTCGACGACTTCGACGAGATGGTCGCCGCGCTGCACGCCGCGGGGATCCGCCTCATCGTCGACATCGTGCCGAACCACTCGTCGAACCGGCACGTGTGGTTCCAGGAGGCGCTCGCGTCGCCCGCGGGGTCACCGGCCCGCGACCGCTACATCTTCCGTGACGGACGGGGGCCGTCGGGCGACGAGCCGCCCGCCGACTGGGAATCCAACTTCGGCGGCCCAGCCTGGACGCGCACGCCGGACGGACAGTGGTATCTGCACCTGTTCGCCGCCGAACAGCCCGACTTCAACTGGGACAACGAGGAGGTGCGCGAGGACTTCCGCACGACGCTGCGTTTCTGGTCGGATCGGGGCGTCGACGGTTTCCGCATCGACGTCGCCCACGGCCTCGCGAAGGAACTCGGGGACGAGCTGCCTTCGCGCGCCGAGATGGAACGGATCACGGCACCGGGCCAGCACCCGCTGTGGGATCGCGACGAGGTGCACGAGATCTACCAGGATTGGCGGCGCGTGTTCGACGAGTACGACCCGCCGCGCATCGCCGTCGCCGAGGCGTGGGTCGAGGCGACCAGGCGCCCGCGATACGCGAGCGCCGACGGCCTCGGACAAGCGTTCAACTTCGACCTGCTCGAGGCGCCCTTCGCTGCGGAGCCCTTCCGTCGGATCGTCGCCGACAACCTCGCCCTCGCGGCGCAGGCGGGCTCCTCGACGACCTGGGTGCTGTCCAACCACGATGTCGTTCGGCACGCGACCCGCTACGGGTTCCCCGTCGACGCCTCTGCGACGACCTCGCGTCCGCGAACGCGCGACTGGCTGCTGAGCGGGGCGCCCGAGGCTGAGCTCGACCGCGACCTCGGGCTGCGGCGGGCGCGTGCCGCGACGCTCTTCGAGCTCGCCCTGCCGGGGTCGGCCTACCTCTACCAGGGCGAGGAGCTCGGCCTGCACGAGGTCGGCGACATCCCGGACGACGCCCGACAGGATCCGACGTTCTTCCACAGCCGCGGAGTGGACGTCGGACGCGACGGGTGTCGCGTGCCGCTTCCGTGGACCCGCGAGGGAAGCTCGTTCGGCTTCGGCTCGAACGGCGCTCACCTCCCGCAGCCGTCGTGGTTCGCCGAGAGCTCGGTCGAGGCCGAAGACGACGTCGCGACCTCCACGCTCACTCTCTATCGGCAGGCGCTCGCGCTGCGTCGCGAGCTGCAGGCGGATGAGGGCCTCGCCTGGGACGAACAGCTCTCGCAGGGCGATGTGCTGGCGTTCCGGCGCCCGAACGGCTGGACGTGCGTCACCAACTTCGGCTCGTCGCCCGCGGCGCTGCCCTCCGGCGAGGTGCTTCTCGCGAGTTCCGCCGTCGACGGGGAGCTTCCGGGGGCGACCACGGTCTGGGTCCGATGACGACGCGGGGCGGCTCGCGCGGATTCTCCGCGCGAGCCGCCCCGCTCTGTGCCGCCTGTCAGGCGTCTTCAGAGGCAGCCAGTTCGGCCCATTCCTCCTCCGACGCCACGCGCCGCATGGGCGCGAGCAGCAGGATCGCGGCGCCGAGGAGCGCCTCGAGGCCGATCGTGAGGGCGACTGGACCCGGCTCGGGACCGACCTCCGCGAGGCGGCCGGGTCCGAAGGATCCGCTCGCGATCGCCGCGATGAGCGCGCCCGCCGCGCCCGACGCGACCGCGATGCCGCCCGCGATCGCGAGCCGCGGTGCGAAGCGCTCCGTGCCGTCGCCGTCGAACGCCCAGTCGGCCGCGTACGAGCGGCGGGCGATCCAGCCCGCGAGCGCGCCGAGCGCGATCGGCACGAGCACGACGAGCAGCGTCCAACCGGATCCGCCCTCCGGCAGCACGCCGAGGATCGGCACGCCGGGCACGACGCCGAGCGAGGTGCCCGACGGCGAGACGGCCGTGTCGGCCCCGACCGCGAAGCCCGGGCCCGCGAACCAGCTCACGCCCCAGCCGAGCATCGTCGGAACGAAGGCGAGCTGCGCGAGCGTGAGGAAGGTCGCGCCCACGACGTCGACGCCCGCGCGCTCGTAGAGGCCGACGATCTCGCCGCCGTTCGCGGCCACGAGCAGCGCGAACAGCAGCGCCGACGCGCCCACGAGGCCCACGATGACGACGCCCGTGCCGCGCACGATGAGCGCGGGCACCTCGCGCCACGCGGCGCCCCAGCCGTCGAGCACGTCGTGGATCGCGTCGATGACGCCGCCGTCGCCGTCGCTCCACGCGGCGTGCACGGCGCCGCCCGCGAGGCCCGCCGCGTACACAGCGGTCGGCAGCACGATCGCCTGCCACGTCGTAACGTCCGCGACGGCGTTGCCGCTCGTGAGCGCGACGATCGCCGCGACGATCGCCATGACGGCCGCGCCCGACGCGGATCCGACGAGCGACGCCCCCGCCTTCGCCGCGCGCCCGCCCGAGCGGGCCGCGAAGAAGAAGGTGAACGCCGTGAACAGCAGCGGCGCGAGGCTCACCCAGAAGGCCGCGCCGTCGTCGGGGATCCCGAGATCCGCGGCCGACTCCGCGAGGTCGAGGTGCACGGGCACGAGGTGGCCGAGCTGCCAGAGCCTGGCGGTCGCGGGCCACAGCGCCGACCAGGCGCCAGGGTCGCCGAAGGCGAACAGCCACAGGAGCGTGAACGGCGCGAGGATCGCGCCGAGCCCGACGGCCGCGGCGACCAGCGCATCGACGGCGGCCAGGGCCGCGACCATTACTCGTTGCATAGCCGTTCGAGGCTACCCGGCGGCGGCATCGGATCCGGTGAGCCCACCCCGGGCGCGGCCCCATATGCCGCGGAAAGACGCCGGCGGCCGAGCCGAACGCGCCCGGCTACTCGACAGGGTCGAGCACGAAGACCGCGATCTTGCGGTCGGTGCGCTTCGTGTAGTCCTCGTACGGCGGGTAGGCCGCGACGGCGCGCGTCCACCACTCGTCGTATTCGGCACCCGACACCTCGCGCGCGTCGTACTCGCGCGTGACCGATCCGTCCTGCAGCTCGACGCGCGGGTGCGCCTTCACGTTCCAGTACCAGGCAGGGGGCTTGGGCGCCCCGCCCTTCGAGGCCACGACGGCATATCGGCCCTCGTGCTCGACGCGCATGAGCGCCGTCTTGTGCACGCCGCCCGTCTTCGCGCCCACGTTCGTCAGGACCACGATGGGCCACTCCGTGCCCGGAAGCGTCGCCTGCTCGGCACCGCCCGATGCCTCGTACGCCTCGGCCTGCACGCGGGCGCGCTCTTCTGTGCTGGGGATGTACTCGCCGTCAATCGCCATGTCCCCAGCGTAAGGAGAAGGCGCCCCGCCGGACGGATCCGGTGGGGCGCCTCGCGTCGCGTGAATCAGAGTGACTGCAGGATCTCGCGCATGAGGCGAGCGGTCTCGCTCGGCGTCTTGCCGACCTTGACGCCCGCGGCCTCGAGGGCCTCCTTCTTCGCGGCGGCCGTGCCCGCCGAGCCCGAGACGATCGCGCCGGCGTGGCCCATCGTCTTGCCCTCGGGGGCAGTGAAGCCCGCGACGTAGCCGACGACCGGCTTCGTCACGTTCGCCTTGATGTACTCGGCGGCGCGCTCCTCAGCGTCGCCGCCGATCTCGCCGATCATGACGATCGCCTTCGTCTCGGGGTCGTTCTCGAATGCCTCGAGCGCGTCGATGTGCGTCGTGCCGATGACCGGGTCGCCGCCGATGCCGATGGCGGTCGAGAAGCCGAAGTCGTTCAGCTCGAACATCATCTGGTACGTGAGCGTGCCCGACTTCGAGACGAGGCCGATGGGGCCCTTGCCCGTGATGTCCGCGGGCGTGATGCCCGCGAGCGCCTCGCCCGGCGTGATGATGCCGGGGCAGTTCGGGCCGATGATGCGGGTCTTGTTGCCCTTCGACTTCGCGTAGGCCCATGCCTCGGCGGCGTCGCCCACGGGCACGCCCTCCGTGATCACGACGAGGAGCGGGATCTCGGCGTCGATGGCCTCGATCATGGCGTCCTTCGTGAACTTCGGCGGGACGAACGCGACCGACACGTTCGCGCCCTCCTTCTCCATGGCCTCGGCGACCGAGCCGAAGACGGGCAGCTCGACCTCGCCCGTGCCCGGCTTCTCGTGCGTGACGGTCGTGCCGGCCTTGCGCGCGTTCACGCCGCCGACGATGTTGGTGCCCGCCTTCAGCATCAGCGCGGTGTGCTTCGTGCCCTCGCCGCCCGTGATGCCCTGGACGATGACCTTCGAATCCTTGTTGAGGTAGATCGACATCTCGTTAGTCCTTATCCGGTCTCTTCGCCTCAGGCGTTCGCCAGCTCGGCGGCCTTGTCGGCGCCCTCGTCCATCGTCAGCGCGAGCGTGACGAGCGGGTGGTTCGCCTCCGCGAGGATGGCGCGGCCCTCCTCGACCTGGTTGCCGTCGAGGCGCACGACGAGCGGCTTGGTCGCCTGGTCGCCGAGGATCTCGAGGGCCTTGACGATGCCCTCTGCGACGGCGACGCAGCTCGTGATGCCGCCGAAGACGTTGACGAACACGCTCTTGACCTGCGGGTCGCCCAGGATGACGCCGAGGCCCGACGCCATGACCTGCGCGTTCGCACCGCCGCCGATGTCGAGGAAGTTGGCGGGCTTGACGCCGCCGTGGTTCTCGCCCGCGTAGGCGGTGACGTCGAGCGTCGACATCACGAGGCCCGCGCCGTTGCCGATGATTCCGACCTCGCCGTCGAGCTTGACGTAGTTGAGGCCCTCGGCCTTCGCCTTCGCCTCGAGCGGATCGGCGGCGCCCTTGTCCTCGAGCTCCTCGTGCTCGGGGTGACGCACCTCGGAGCCGTTGTCGTCGAGCGAGACCTTGCCGTCGAGGGCGATGACGTCGCCCTGACCCGTGAGCACGAGCGGGTTGACCTCGACGAGCGTCGCGTCCTCGCCCTTGTAGACGTCGAAGAGCTTCACGAACACGTCCGAGACCTTCTCGACGAGGTCCTCGGGGAAGTTCGCGGCCTTCGCGATCTCGACGGCCTTCGCCTTGTCGATGCCCGTGAGCGGGTCGACCTCGACTCGCGCGAGCGCCTCGGGCTTCTCGACCGCGAGCTGCTCGATCTCCATGCCGCCCTCGACGCTCGCGAGCGACAGGTAGGAGCGGTTGGCGCGGTCGAGCAGCACCGAGAAGTAGAACTCCTGGGCGATGTCGGCGCCCGCCGCGACCATGACGCGCTTGACGACGTGGCCCTTGATGTCGAGGCCGAGGATGGCCTTCGCCGCCTCGTAGGCCTCATCGGGGTTCTTCGCGACCTTCACGCCGCCGGCCTTGCCGCGACCGCCGGTCTTCACCTGCGCCTTCACGACGACCACGCCGCCCAGCTTCTCGGCCGCTGCCTTCACCTCCTCGGGGGTGTCGGCCACGATGCCGGCGAGCACCGGCACCTCGTACTTCTCAAAAAGGTCTCGAGCCTGGTACTCGTAGAGATCCACGTTGCATTCCTTCGGTGGGGCACGGGGAAAGAGACAGCCGCGCTCGTGGGTAGGACTGTCTCGATGTCGAGAGATCTCGACCGCCACAAGCCTACTACCGACGCGCAGGAGGTCGACTCCCATGCGAGCGGCCCCGCGGATCCAAAGGGATCCGCGGGGCCGCGACGCGAGCGATCGCTACTTGGCGCTCTTTGTGCGCCCCTTGAACATCGGCAGCGCCATCGCGAGGCACACGGCGAGGATGCCGCACGTGAAGACGACGCCCTGGAACGACGTCACCATGAACGCCACGGCGAACAGGAAGAGTCCGCCGAGGAACAGGATCAGCGACAGAATGAACATCATGTTGGACAGCCCTCCGGAAAAGTCTGTCCTCAGCCTACCGTCTGTGGCCGCGGCACAAACACATCGACGACGCAGACCTCCCGTTCCTAACGTGTGAGGCATGGCAGCAGAGCACGTCCCCGGCGAGCGCGTGCGCTCGTATTCCGTCACCGGCCCCCTCGACACCGACTACTACGGTGTCTTCGACGACGTCGACGGATCCGATCGCGACGCCTGGCGGCGCGCGCGGCGGGTCGTCGACGAGGTCGCGGACGACCTGCTCGCGGCGTGGGAGACGGCCGAGTACCCGAGCGAGGCGGTCCTCGCATCGCTCGGGCGCCACGACGTCATGGCCGACGGCATCGAGCACGAGGGGATCACGCGCCTCTCGCCGCTCGCGGCCGGCCTCGTGAACATGGAGCTCTCGCGCGGCGACGGCTCGCTCGGCACCGCGCTCGCCGTGCAGGGCGGGCTCGCGTTGCGCACGCTCGCCCTCTACGGCAGCGACGCACAGAAGGACCGCTGGCTCGATCCGCTCGCGCGCGGCGAGGTGCCCGGATCCTTCGCCCTCACGGAGCCCGACCACGGCAGCGACTCGACGGGCCTCGAGACGAGCGCGCGCCGCGACGGCGACGCGTGGGTGCTGCGCGGCGCGAAGAAGTGGATCGGCAACGGCGCCTCGGGCGGCATCACGTTCGTCTGGGCGCGGATCGACGACGACGCGGATCCCGACCACGGGCGCGTCGGCTGCTTCCTCGTGCCGCAGGACACGCCGGGCTACAACGGCGAGGTCATCGCGGGGAAGGCGTCGCTGCGGGCGATCCACCAGGCGCACATCGTGCTCGACGACGTGCGCCTGCCGCTCGACGCGCGCCTGCCGGGCGCGCACGCCTTCGCCGACACCTCGCGCGTGCTCTACGCGACGCGGTCGGGCGTCGCGTGGTCGGCGCTCGGCCACGCGACGGCCTGCTACGAGGCGGCGCTGCAGTACGCGGGCGAGCGCGTGCAGTTCGGCAAGCCGCTCGCGAGCTTCCAGCTCGTGCAGGAGCGCCTGACGCGCATGCTCTCGCAGCTCACGGCGATGCAGCTGTTCTGCCGCCGCCTCGCCGACCTCGAGGCGGCAGGAACGCTGCGCCCCACGCAGGCGTCGCTCGCGAAGTACTCGAACACGCGTGCCGCCCGCGACATCGCCCGCGACGCGCGAGATCTGCTGGGCGGCAACGGCATCCTGCTCGAGAACCGCGTGATCCAGCACCTCGTCGACATCGAGGCGATCCACACCTACGAGGGCACCGAGAGCGTGCAGGCGCTGCTGATCGGCCGCGACATCACGGGCGTCGGCGCGTTCGTGTAGCGGTCAGGCCCCTGCCGCGTCGTCGGCCTCGGCGGCGAAGCCCATGATGGGCTCGAGCTCCTCGCGCGTGAGCGTCATGAGGGGGCCCGCCGGGTCGATGAGGATCCCGCCGAGGCCCGGGTTCTCGGTCAGCACCTTCGCGATGCGCTCGACGCCGAACGGCAGCGCGCGCTCGCTGCGGCCCTGCGCGACGACCTCGAGCGGGTGCGAGTACACCTGCAGCAGGCGCGTGCCGTTCGCGAGGCGCGCCTCGGCGATGCCCATCTTCGTCTCGTCCTGCGGCGACGGGCCCGCGGCGACCCACAGCGGCGGGCGCTCGGCCAGGATCGCGGCGACCTTCTTCGGCGTGTCGGCCTCGCGCGGCTGGGCGAGCGCCGACTTCACGCGCAGCGTCGGATCCCCCTGTCCGTGCGCCCGCTCGAGGACCTCGCGCGGCAGCACGATGCGGCGCTGGCCCGACGCGTTGTCGATGATGAGGCCGTCGAAGCCGTTGTCGAGCATGTGCGCGAGGATCTGCGGCACCGGCTGGGCGACGGCCGAGGTCTTCGTGTTGCCGTCGGCCTTCACGGCCTCGGCGAGGCTGCGGCCCGAGCTGAACACGAGCATGTAGCTCTTGTCGCCACTCTTCGCGACGCCGAACTGCAGCGTCGCCTTGCCGTCCTCATTCATCTGCTCGCGCACGTCGCCCGCGACGCGCAGGAAGAGGTGGCCCTGCAGCACCTGGCGCGCGACGCCGAGCAGCTGCTGCGGGGTCGGCTTCTCGGGCAGCGCCGCGAGCGCGTCGCGCACGAGCGCGTTGTCGCGCAGGCCCTTGACGGTCTCGAGGTCGTTCGGCGGGGCGGCCGGCGCGAGCGGCAGCTCGCGCGGCGGCACGGGGCGCCCGCCGTCGGGCGCGGACTGCTCCTCGGCGGGGCGCGTGAAGGCGTGCGGGCCCTCAGCAGCGGCCTGCCGCGCCTGGTTCTCGCGCTGGGCCTTCTGCTCCTCGGGCGACGCGACCTCGGGGCCCGGCTGCGCGCCGACGCCGCGGAACGCCGAGAACGAGATGTTCACGCCCGGCGCGCCCGGATCCGTCGTCTCGGGCGCCGCCTCGTCGGCCTCGGGCGCCGCGGGCTCGTCCCGCTGCGGCGCGGCCGCCTCGTCCCCCGACCCGTCGGACTTCTTCTTACGCGAGAAAAGACCCATGCGCCCAGCCTACGGGCGACGTCGGCGCGCGTCGCGCCCCGAGGCGGATCGGCCGCCCGCTCAGATCTTCTCGATCGGCGCGACCTTGATGAGCAGCTTCTTGGCACCCGCCTGCTCGAAGCGCACGTGCGCGATGCGCTTGGCGCCCTGCCCCGTCACGGCGTCGACCGTGCCCTCGCCGAAGTCGTCGTGACGGATGCGGTCGCCGGGGGCGAGCTCGAGGTCGCCGTTGTCGCGCACCTTGCCTGTGACGCGGTTCGAGAACTCGGCGAGCGAGGCCGACGTCGAGGTCTTGCGCTCGAGGGGGCGCACGCCCCAGCGGTTCTCGCGCGGCCGCGTCGCGTTGAGCGCGCGCGACTGCGTGCCGCCGCGCGAGTTGACGTCGCCCGGCGACTGGCGCCAGTCGATGAGATCGGCGGGGATCTCCTGCAGGAACCGGCTCGGCATCGCGACCGAGACCTCGCCAAACTGCGCGCGCGTCATGGCGAGCGACAGATACAGGCGCTTGCGGGCGCGGGTGATGCCGACGTAGAACAGCCGGCGCTCCTCCTGCGGCCCGCCCGGCTCGCCCGCCGAGATGCGGTGCGGGATGAGATCCTCCTCGACGCCCGTGAGGAAGACCGTGTCGAACTCGAGGCCCTTGGCCGTGTGCAGCGTCATGAGCGAGACGGTGCCCGACGCGTCGTCGAGGTCGTCGCTGTCGGCGACGAGCGCGACCTCGGTGAGGAAGTCGATGATCGTGCCCTCGGGGTTGTTGCGCGCGAACTCGCGCGTGACGGCCACGAGCTCGTCGAGGTTCTCGACTCGAGCCTCGTCCTGCGGATCCCGCGACTGCCGCAGCGTATCGAGGTAGCCCGACTTGTTCAGCAGCACCTGCAGCCCCTCGGCGACCGAGCTCGGCGGCGCCTGTTCCCCCGACGACGGCAGCAGGATCTCCTGCGCCTCGCGCAGCACGGCGTCGAGGTGCGCGAGCGCCTTCTGCAGCTTGGGGCCGAGGCCGATCTCGGCGGCGTGGCCGATCGCCTCGCGGAACGTGAGGTCGTTGTCGGCCGCGAACGAGGCGATGTTCGTCTCGGTCACGGCGCCGATGCCGCGCTTGGGCTTGTTGAGGATGCGCCGCACGGCCATCTCGTCGGCGGGGTTCACGACCGCGACGAGGTACGCCAGGGCGTCCTTGATCTCGGCGCGGTCGTAGAACTTCGTGCCGCCCATGATGCGGTACGGGATCGCCGAGCGGATGAAGATCTCCTCAAGCGCGCGCGACTGCGAGTTGGTGCGATAGAACACCGCCATCTCGCTGTAGTCGACGCCCTGACGCCGCAGCTGGTCGATCTCATCGGCGACGAACTGCGCCTCGTCGTGCTGCGAGTAGCCGGTGAACCCCGTGACCCGCTCGCCCT
>Ga0079224_100011975_pt1 | contig 11981 bp, 11 predicted proteins | sample Stecom2015_FD_80414 | JGI IMG/M metagenome (GOLD analysis project Ga0079224, IMG submission 80414) | Agricultural soil microbial communities from Utah to study Nitrogen management - Steer compost 2015 | ecosystem: Environmental > Terrestrial > Soil > Agricultural land | place: USA: Utah... | reverse complement strand
GAGATTTTAAACAGGGAGAGTCCATGTTTGAAGAGCTACTCGGCATGAAAAAAACAAGGCGGGGACATATACACCTGGATACGCTGACCGTGAATAAAGAAATATTGGACCAAATGCCCTTTCATTTCCGGGAAAATCTGCGCTTGCACCAAGACTATGAATTTACCATACGTTTGAGTTACTATGCCCAGGTTCTCCCCGGCATCTTGGATCAGCCAATAGCGTCCAGAGGAGTCCACTTAGATAACCGGTATACCCAGGTCGGGTTTAAAGAAAAAAAATATTACCGCAATCAGGTTTTGGTATGGGAAAGTTTACAAAAATGGGGAAAACAAGAAGCGATTGCCCGCGCATATCGCCGGTTGATTACACGACGATGGTACGCTTACCAAATAGGCGGTGCTTCCTTCTTTAAATCGTGGATGCTATTCTTCAAATACTTGCTAAAAGAATGGACGGTGATTAAAGAGTTCAGAATATATTATCGGACGATTTTAAATCGATAAATCAGCGAAGAGCTAACTGGTGCATTATGGTATACAAAAAAAATCCATTGGTGTCTGTGATCATCCCGGTATACTGCCGTGAGCTATTCGTTTGGAAAACATTGAAAAATGTGTACGACAACGATTACAGGCCCATCGAGTTGATTGTTGTGAACGATGGTTCTACCGATCGGTCTCTGGAGGTTTTGCAAACCTTCCAGCAGGAATTCCGAAACGAGGAGTTCGACATCAAAGTCCTGGATCAACCGAATAGCGGCGCTCCCGCCGCCCGGAATTTGGGATATACGCATGCAACAGGCGACTTCATTCAATTTTTGGACAGCGACGATTTCATCAATCCCAAAAAATTCACAACCCAAATAGCGCTGATGGATGATGAGCGTGCAGACTTCGGTTTATGCGACTTCGAAATGGTATATACCGGGAATAATAAACGAATATATCATTCCAATGCCGAGAAAATAAAGAAAGTGCTGCGCACACATGGATCGTTCGGGTGTGGGTCTCCGCTGTTACGGAGAGAACTGGCAGACAAGATCCGTTGGAATACGAAACTCAAAAGAAACCAAGATGTTGACTATTTTCAAAAAGCTGCTTTACTGGCAACAAATATCGCATATACGGCAGTACCGCTATACGTCTATGTCCGGCACGAAAATGAACGGATTTCACAGTCCTATAGCCGTACCAAGCCTGTCTATAACCTACGGATACAGTCGCTAATAGAAATATGGAAATACAATAAAAATAGATTTTACCTATCACTGGCAATCGTGAATCTGTTCCTGAGTTTATTCCGCTTTAAAATCCGCGGGTCGCAAAGCTATGTCGACTAACTTGATCTTTGATATTAACATTACCGGCCACCACAGCGAATACCTTGGCCACCTGATCGGCTATTTGCATAGCCGCCCGGCAACGGCACCGGTCATCTTCGTGGTGCACCCACATTTTTCCGACAAATTTCCAAAGCTGGCGGAAAAGGCCAGCGGAAGCAAACATGTACAATTGGTAAGCGTCACCGAGGCCGAATACCGGAAAGCCACGGCGGGAAGCCTAACCCGGCAATCGTTCGCCACGCTCCGGCTCGTTACGCGATACGCCGCCCGTTACAGGGCGAGCCATGTTTCGCTCCTATCGTTCAACGTCTTTCAGATCGCGCTTATTTTTATTCGGCCCCGCTTCAAAGTCAGCGGCATCCTGTTTCTTCAGTTCTACCGGATGAATACCGACAGTTGGAAAGAACGCCTCAAATACCTGCGGAAGTATTGGGTTACCAAGCTTTACACCAAAAACCGGAAAATCGAACGGATTTTTATCCTGAATGACCCGAAAACGGCCTATTACATGAATCGTACGTTCCGGACCGAGGTGTTTCGTGTATTGAACGACCCCATCCCGGTTTTTGAGCCGCTCCCCGGTTTCGACTGTCACTCCAGCTACCAGCTGGAGCCCACGCGGAAAATCCTCCTGCACCCCGGTGCGCTGGACCATCGCAAAGGCACGCTGGAATTCATCCGTTCGGCGCTGCACATCATTCCCGACCAGCAGGAAGAGCTGGCTTACCTGGTGGCCGGCGCCCCCAGCAGCCCGGATATGGACGTGCAGATCCGCCAGCTGATCCAACGGGTAAACGAAACCACCCGCATCCGTGCGGTCTATGAGCCGGGATTTCTGCCGGATGGCCAACTGAAAAGCTTGATCGACCAATGCACCGCCATCGTCATCCCCTATAAAAATCCCGAAGCATCCAGCGGCATACTCGGCCATGCGGCCTCAGCCGGCAAGCCGGTCATCGCTACCGGTAAGGGGCTGCTGAAAGAACTGATTGAAGATCACCGCCTGGGACTACTGGTGGAACACGTAGACCCCGAACAGATTGCAGAAAAAATAGCGCAGCTGCTCCGCCAACCCCATTGGGAAAGCGCGGCTAACACGTTCGCCTCAGAACGTACGCCGGAACGGTTCGCCGCCACCCTTTTGGAATACCCCGGAGCAGCTCAACCAACGAAGCAATGAACAGGACGACGCAACATACCGACTGGAAGACGATCACCATTTATTTCCTGATGGCTGTTATGGTGTTCTTCGCCTCGTTCCGCGCGCCCAACGCCGAAGCGGAAGCACTGTCCTATTCGGTGCCCGGTTACATCGGTATGTTGCAAAACCTGTCACTCCTTATCGTCATGGTGTGCGCCATGATCGCACTTTTTCTAACCTTCGTATACCGGAAAACAGGGCACACCGCCCGCCCCAACCTGTTGATCTACTACTATGTCTTCCACCTCGTAGTCCTTGCCTGCGACCTGGCAAACTCCGGAACGCTGGAAGACTTTCTCACCCGCGTGGTTTTTGCCACCGTGGTGTTCCTCTTTTTCTATTACGTGGTTTCTCCCCTCCCCTTTTATGCTGCCGACCGTTACCATGTTCTGAATGCCTATTTTCTGGGATCGCTGCTGTTTCTCCTGCTGAACCTGGGATTACACCTTACCGGAGTGGCGTCCCTCATATGGAAAGGCCGTTTCTTCGGACTGACCACCCATCCGAACTTTATCGGCCTCTGCGGAGCGGTCACCGCCGCCCTGTCCTTTGCTTTGTTTTACGGTGAAAAAAGCGGAATCGGCCGGGTGCTGTATGTGATCGGGCTGTTGGCCGGACTCTGGGTTTGTATCCTTTCCGGCTCCCGGACCTCTCTGCTGGGATCAGCAGCTTCTATCGTAACGGTGCTGTTTTTCTCCGTAAAAGACTATTCGTTGAAACCGCTGCTGATCCTGCTGATTCTCCTGGGCAGCATACTGGCGATATCGTACGTAGACCTGCAGTCGCTCGATTACGCCAACCGCGGCAACACCCGGGAAGAAACCTGGGCATCGATGTACCAGGAAGCCTCGCAGCTGCCGTTCTTCGGCCGCGGCCGGTCGGGCGCCACCACCAATGCTTATTTATTTGCCGTGGTGGCGGGCGGCGTATTTGGAGCGTTCTTTTTCTTCCGGACTATTTTTTCGGCCATCGGGGCGTTCTTTAGCCGGAACCTCGGCACCCACTACAGCGCCGTCATACGCTGTTCCATCGTTGCGCTGATACTGGTCACCTCCATGTTGGAGGGCTACTTACTGGATGCCGCGGGCATACCGGTGTTTACGTACTGGATGATCCTGTGTTACCTTAAATAAAACATGCTCATGAAACGCATCGGTTTACTAAATCCTTTCATTCCGCACTACCGTGAAGAATTCTACCGGAAGCTGGGCGAACGCTATCCGCTGGAGGTGTTCGTCTATGAACAGGAACAGGGTAGCCGCGGCGGCTTCCGCGTAAGTGGATTTCCGGTAACCCCGATCAAGTCGGTTTCGTTTTTAAAAAAGCGCTTCATCGCTTATGACATCCGCCCTTTTCTGTCGTCACGTTATGACGTCCTCGTCCTGATGCTGAACTTCGGCCACCTCTCTACCTGGCTGCTGCTGTTGCTGAACATGTTTTCCAGAAAACGGATTATCCTGTGGGGCCAGGGGATCTCCATCAAAAGGTATACGAAAGAGCTCCGGCAACCGAGCCGCCCCCTCCGCTGGATGCTGGCGCTGGCCAATGGGGCCTGGATTTATACCGAACGGGAAGCCGATCTGTGGCGCCAACGGTTCCCGCAAAAGGCGATCCAGGCGATCAACAACACCATCTCAGGGGTTGCAGACATACTAAGCCGGGAGATCAGCGTACCCAAAGAAACGCTGAAAGCACGCTTCGGGATCACCGAGCCTATATGCCTCATTTTTTGTGCCCGCTTTAACAATCCCTACCGCCGGATTGACCTCCTGCTGGAAACCATTATGCGGTTGGATGCGAAACGGTATGGGTTTATCATCATCGGCGACGGTGCAGCGAAGCCCGATTTTTCCGGCTTCGGCAATGTGCATGACTTCGGTGCGGTGTACGATGAAAAGACCAAGGCCGTGCTCTTCCGCATCGCGGACATCTATTTTCAGCCGGGCTGGATCGGCCTCTCGGTGGTGGAAGCCATGGCCTACGGAAAGCCCATCCTGACGTTCCGGAGGTCTGACCAGACACTCCAGTGCGTGGAGTACCACTATATACAGGGCGGTGTCAACGGCTACATCGCCGACGAGATGGACGAATTGATTCAACGGATAGAGGAAACCCCTCCGGAAACCTGGGAGGCCCTGGGGAAGGCCTCCCGTGAGCTTGTGGAAAAAACACTTTTAATGGAGCAGATGGTCGACCGCGCTGCGGAAGTGATCGACGCACTTTAACCGGTCATCATAAATACATAATAGGCATGCTGAAGCAACTTATCATAAACAAATGGACTAAACGGCTGGCAGGAAAGGTGACGATTTTCGGCCAATATCACCGACTCGTCAGACCTTTTCATGTCAACCTGATGTACTTTGACGAGAAAATCGGGCCCGACAGAAAGCCGAACGTGGGCGATCTCCTCTCCAAGGTAATCTTTCGATATCTGCTTACCTATATGGGTATCCAGTCGTTCCAATCCAAACGCGGCACGAAACGGATTGCTTTCATTGGCTCCGTCATTCAGTTTTTGACGGCCGACGCCGTGATTTATGGGAGCGGCTTCCTGTTTGAATACGTGGCGGAAAAATTTGCAAGGAAAAACCTCCGTCTGGATATCCGTGCCGTACGGGGGCCGCTCACACGCCAGAAGCTCCAGGAAATCGGGTACACCGTCCCGGAGGTTTACGGCGATCCCGCCATCCTCCTTCCGCTGTTCTACCATCCGTACGTGGCGGATATCAGAACGGACTTCATCGTTATCCCCCACTGGAAAACGGTCGACAAATACGTAAAAATGGGATATCCGGTGCTCTCGCCGCTGACCGACGACTGGCAGCACTTCATCGATCAGATCGCCTCCGCCAAACTGGTCATCGCCTCGTCGTTGCACGGCCTTATTCTTGCCGAAGCCTATGGAACGCCAGCCATCCTGCTGAACGAGGTGGAAAAAAACAACCTCTTCAAATACCGGGATTATTACCTCAGCACGGGAAGGACCGAAATCCCAAGCGCCGATACCGTGGAAGAGGCGCTCGGCATGCCGCCGCCCGCGCTGCCCGACCTGGAGCCCCTGAAGCAGGGACTGCTCAGGGCCTTCCCCAAAGATATTTTTAAGGATAAGTAGTACGAAGCCGACCACCCGATGGAACAACGAAAAAAAATTGCCTTTCTCATTGCAGCACATAGCGACCCCGCGCATCTCCAGCGGCTGGTGAATGCCCTGGATGCCGATGCCGATTTTTTTATCCATATTGACAGAAAGCAACCCCTTGCCCCTTTCACGGGACGGATACGCCAACCGAATGTATATTTTTTGTCGGGCAGCAACCGCGTGAAGGTGTACTGGGGAGGCTTCTCACAGGTGCGAGCCACCTGTAACCTGTTGGAGGCGTGCATGGCCGCCAGTGACCGCCGGGGGATTCCGTATAAGAAAATCGTGTTTATGTCCGGGGCCGATTATCCCATTAAAAGCACAGCGTACATCCACCGGTTCTTCGATGAACATCCCGACACCAACTTTATCCGGGGAATGAACATCACGGTCGCAGACACCGCAAAGTATAATTATTGCATACGCAACTACCTGTTTTTTAATTTTCAGTTGATTACGCCGATGCTGACGCGCCTGGTGCGGAAATTCCTCAATGTAACGGTCAACTGGTTTGCGGGCAAACCGAATTACATTGAAACCAGGACGGGCACGCGGATCGACGTCTTTCACGGGTCGTCATGGTGGGCACTGAACCCCGAGACGGTTAGGCACATACTGGTGCAGGTGGACCTGCTCCCCGAAATATCCCGTTACTTCAAGCTGTCGCTGGCGTCCGACGAGAAATTCTTTCACACGCTTTTCTTCAACTCTCCCTTTGCGGAGAGCAACGGACACGGTGGTGATGAGCCGTATATTCCGTACACCTCGGCCTTCGCAAACCTCCACCTGATCGACCGGTCGCTGCAGAAATGGTTTGGCCCGGATGATTTCGAAGCGATCCGCGCCAGCGACAAGCTGTTTGTCCGGAAGGTTTCATCCACGCACTCCGCGGCGCTGCTGGATCGGATAGACTGCGAGCTGCTGCAAAAAGAACAGACAACGTCATGAAGATACTGCACATCCTATCGGATATGGACCCACAGGCGGGTGGGGTTTGCCAGGCGGTACGGACCATGATACGCGGGCTGTCGGTTCCGGGGGTTTCCCACGAGGTGGTTTGCCTGAATCCGCCGGACAGCGCCGCCCTGCGCGATTGCGATTATCCCGTTCATGCGTTGGGTTACGGGACCACGCCATGGAACTACCGGCCGCAGCTGGCCGCCTGGCTGGCCGGCAACCTGTCCCGCTATGACGTTGCCATCCTGCACGGGCTCTGGCAATACCAGAGCCATGCGCTGCTGAAAAACCTCCGTCCGGCGGCCGGCACGCGGGTGTTCGTGATGCCGCACGGCATGCTGGACCCCTATTTCCAGCGCGCCGCCGGCAGAAGGCTGAAGGCCGCCAGAAACTGGCTCATCTGGCATCTTCTCGAACGCAAGGTTATCCAGCATACCGACGGCCTGTTGTTTACCTGCGAAACGGAAAAACTGTTGGCCCGCACAACCTTCGCCGGCTACCGGCCCAAAAGGGAACATGTGGTGGGGCTCGGCGTAGACGCCCCGCCCCCGCCCCCGCCCGGTCTGACCGCCTCCGGCTATTGGCTGTACATCAGCCGCATCCACCCGAAAAAGGGCGTTGATATGTTGGTAGAAGCCTACCTGACGCTAAAAAAACGCGGCGGAAGAACGCTTCCTCCGCTGGTCATTGCCGGCCCGGGACTGGACACCCCCTACGGCAAAAAAGTAAAGGAACTCGCTGCCGGCGATCCCGACATTCAATTCACCGGAATGCTGACGGGCGACCGGAAATGGGAGGCCTTCTACGGGTGTGAGGCGTTTATCCTGCCCAGTCACCAGGAGAACTTCGGAATCGCGGTTGCCGAAGCCTTGGCTTGCTCCAAGCCGGTACTCATCAGCGACCAGGTGAACATCTGGCGGGAAATAGACCGCGAAGGCGGCGGCCTGGTGGCCGCAGACACGGCCGCAGGGACGACCTCCCTGTTAACCCGTTGGCTCGATATGGATGATGACCGGAAGCTGGCGGTGGCACAGGCCGCACGGAGTGTGTATGACAACTATTTTACGGTACAGGCTGCTGCCGAACGACTTAAAAATGCCTTGAATGACGATGCGTAAATCGGTAGACACGTATAAGGAAGCGTCTTTTTCATTGACCAACCGCCTGATGCGGGTGGTTTGGGGAGTAGTTTACACCCTGTTTTTCCGGTATTCACCCCGCCCTTTCCACGGCTACCGCGCATTCATCCTGCGCTGTTTCGGCGCACGGGTGGGAAAAGGCGCCCATGTGTACCCCCGCGTGCGGATATGGGCACCTTGGACACTCGACCTGGGCGACGAATGTGGCATCGCCAACGGCGTTGAGCTGTATTCCCAGGGCAGGATTACCATCGGCTACCGGGCAATTCTCTCACAGGGAACCTATGTGTGTACGGGCACGCACGACTATACGAAAGCGGGACACCCCCTTTACACCAAACCCATTGTCATTGGCGACAGGGTATGGGTAGCCGCCGACTGCTTTATCCACCCGGGTGTTACCATCGGTGCCGGCGCCGTCATCGGCGCCCGGTCGGTCGTCACCCGTGATATGCCGCCCTGGATGGTATGTGCCGGGCACCCCTGCACGCCCCTGAAAGAACGGATTATGGTGGATGATCACTGAACGAAATTGATAGAGCGAAGATGATTTCTGTACTTATTCTCACTAAAAATGAACAGCAAGATTTACCCGGATGCCTGGAGTCGGTATCCTGGTGCGACGATATCCATGTGTTCGACTCGTTCAGCGATGATGCAACCGTGGATATTGCCACCGCCCACGGCGCCCGGGTTACCCAGCGTAAATTCGATAACTGGTCGGCACACCAAAACTGGGGATTGGCAAATATTCCGTTTAAATACCCCTGGGTACTTTACATCGATGCCGACGAACGGGTCTCCGCGGGGCTGCGGGACAGCCTATTGAACTTTGATAACCGGCGGGCGGACCACGCTGCCTTTGAAATACAACGCAGGGATTTTGCCTGGAACGGCCGTTGGCTGAAACATGCCCAGATTTCGCCGTATTACCTGCGCCTGTTCCGGCCCGGAAAGATGCGCTACGAACGGCTGGTTAACCCGGTTTCCATTCCGGATGGCACGGTAGGACGGCTGGAAGGGTACCTGGACCACTATCCCTTCAGTAAAGGCATCCGCTACTGGCTGCAGCGCCATTTGGGATATGCCGATATGGAAGCGGCCATGCGGCTGGAGGATTTCAGAAAAGGTACGGCGTTCTCATGGAAAAAGGCGCTCTTCAGCCGTGACTTCACGGAAAAACGCTTCCACCAGAAAGGTCTCTTCTACAAGATGCCGGGCAGACCGTTCATCAAGTGGCTGTACATCGTTCTTTGGCGCAGGGCATTCCTCGACGGGACCGCCGGAACAACGTACGCTACCCTCCAGTCCATTTATGAATATTTCATCGTCCTGAAAACCCGGGAGCTGATCCAACAGATGAAAACTAAATAACTCCGTATGCGTATACTGATTTTTGGCATCAATTATTCACCGGAACTCACCGGCATCGGCAAATACACCGGCGAAATGGGAACGTGGCTGGTCGCCCGGGGGCATGATGTAGCCGTGGTTACGGCCAAACCGTATTACCCGGAATGGGAAATCCACCCGGTGTACCGTCGCGGGGGGTGGATGAAGGAACAGTGGGATGGGGCAACCGTATACCGGGTTCCGCTGTATGTCCCTAAAGAGGTAACAGCCAAAAAGCGTGTCCTGCATGAGTTATCTTTTTTGGGAGGTGTGCTCCCCCCCTGGTTTGCCCTGCTGCTGAAGAAGAAGTACGATGTAGTCATCAGCATCTCGCCCCCCTTCCACCTCGGTTTCTATGCCTGGGCATACGCTAAATTGCGGGGCGCAAAATTGGTCACCCACATCCAAGATCTCCAGGTCGATGCAGCCAAAGAGCTGGGAATGATCAACAACAGACGCCTGTTGAACGGCATGTTCCGCGCCGAACGATTCCTGTTGCGCCACAGCGATGCGGTCTCTTCCATCAGTTTGGGGATGAAACGGAAAATCCTGGAAAAAGGGATACCCGACAGCAAATACATTATGTTTCCCAATTGGGTCGATGTTTATGCCATCCGCCCGTTGCCCAAAAGCCGGTCGCTGCGCAGGGAGTGGAACATTCCCGACACGGATACCGTTGTGCTGTATTCGGGAAACCTGGGTGAAAAACAAGGGTTGGAGATCATCCTGGAGGCCGCCGAGCATTTCCGCAGCCAAAAGCAGATCCATTTTATCATCTGCGGCACAGGGGGTGCCGGCGACCGGCTGAAGGAGCTGGCCGCGCAGGCGGGGCTGCTGCAGGTACGGTTTTACCCCCTGCAGCCTTACGACAAATTATCTGCGCTGCTGGCCACGGCCGACATTCACCTGGTGCTACAGAAGAAGTCGGCTTCGGACCTGGTTATGCCCAGCAAACTGACCGGCATACTCGCCTCCGGAGGATTTCCGATAGTATCGACCGTCCCGGACAGTGCCTTGTATGAAGTGGTGGCCGGCCACCGGCTCGGCCTGGTTATTGAACCGGAATCAACCGATGCCCTGGTGAAAGGGCTCCAACAGGCGCTCACTACCGACCTGACGGTTTTCAGGGAAAACGGCCGTCGGTATGCAGAGCAATTCCTGACAAAAGAGGGAATCTTGCCCGAGTTTGAGCAGAACCTCAGAAAATTAGTCGGTTATGAAAACACGTAAATTCTGTCACCTCCTTGCTGCCGTCATTCTTTGCGGAGGAACCGTGCCTGCGTCGGCCCAGCAGTGGGCGGATTCCCTTCGCATAAGGGTGGGTGCAACCACCTCGTTCGCTTCGAAAGACTTCCAGCCCCTATGGGTTACCGCTAACCGCTTCGGTATGCTCAGTGACGAGGGGCTTGACATAGCCGCTCATGCGGGTGTCTGGAACGCCCATACGTTTCCAACGTCACGCCACGACTTCCGGCTGGAATATGGATTCAACGTGATCAACAACCGGCATTTTGACGAAACCCGTATCCAGCAGGGGTATCTAAAGCTGCAATATGGGGCGCTGCAGCTCCGTGGCGGGCGCTTCCGCGACGTATGGGGCGAGGTAGACCCGGTACTCTCCACGGGATCCATGGGGGTGAGCGGCAACGCCCTGCCCATCCCGAAGGTGGGCCTGGCAGTCCCCACATTCGTAAATGTTCCGTTTACGAACGGCTGGCTCCAGGTAAAGGGGGCCATCAGCCACGGCTGGATGGGCAATGAACAGTTAATGAAACGGGCGTGGCTCCATGAAAAAAATCTATACCTGCGGCTGGGCAGGGGGCCGTTCAGGATGTACGGCGGTATGCAGCACTTCGCCGTATGGGGCGGGCAACGTGGCCACATTCGGCTGGACCGTACCATAGGTGGTTTTTTCGACGTCCTTTTCGTCAAGGAAGCAAACGATGGATACGATCCCGATGGGGTATTCCCGAACCGAGCCGGCGACCAACGCGGACTGATTGAATTCGGGGGCGACCTGGAAACCGATCACGCATATTGGCATATGCATGTTCAGGTGCCGTTTGAAAGCGGAATGGGTATTGACATCCGTAACATCGACCGTCTTGCCGGGCTTAACGTCACCCTGAAGGATCATCGCTGGCTGGACCGCCTGCAGGTAGAGTTTATTTATACCAAACAGATGGAAAGTTTCCAGCATGCAGAGCTGCAAAGTTATTACAACAATGGGCTCTACGCCACGGGCTGGGAATACCACTACCGGAGCATAGGCACGCCCCTGTTTCTCAACCGATACCGGGGCGCCCATTTCCTGCCCTACGAGGCGGTCGACTGGTCGGCGGATAACCCTCCATCGCTGGGAAATATGAATTTCATCAACAACCGCATTGTGGGCGGACACATCGGCATACTGCACCGGTATGCACCCGGAATTTCCGGCCGGACCATGCTGACCGCTACCCGCAATTTCGGGACACACATGTCGAGCAATCCGGTTACGGCAAATCCACGGAACCAGCTGTACACCCTGCATGAAGTGACGATGGCGTTCGGCCGTGTGCCGGGTCTTCAGCTCTCCGCCGGCATCGCCGTGGATGCCGGCGGTCTGTATGACAATGTGGGTGGAATCATCGGAATCACGTATCAATTCATTAATCAGAACTAGTTTAATCGAATAAAAGTCATGAATATGAAAATAAAAAACATCTGTTGCATCGGGGCGGGTTATGTAGGCGGTCCGACCATGTCGGTCATCGCGCAGAAATGTCCGGACATCCGTGTTACCATTGTGGACATCAATGAGGG
>Ga0079224_100011973_pt1 | contig 11981 bp, 8 predicted proteins | sample Stecom2015_FD_80414 | JGI IMG/M metagenome (GOLD analysis project Ga0079224, IMG submission 80414) | Agricultural soil microbial communities from Utah to study Nitrogen management - Steer compost 2015 | ecosystem: Environmental > Terrestrial > Soil > Agricultural land | place: USA: Utah... | reverse complement strand
TGCAAGACCCAGGTACCCTACGGCGACGACCGTGCGGCGGACCTCGGCTGGGAAGATCTCGTTTCGCCCTGGAAGGCCCGCCGGCCCGATTACGTATATAGTCCCGTCGGTTGCCTCGAATGCCGCATGACCGGCTATCGGGGGCGCCTCGGGATTTACGAGGTGATGATGATGTCGCCTGCCATCCGGCGGCTGGTCTATGCCGAAGCGGATATCGCCAAAATCCGCGAGCAGGCGTACAAGGAGGGAATGAAAAGTCTCCGTGTCAGCGGAGCGATGAAGGTGGCGGCCGGCCTGACGACACTGGAGGAGGTTCTGAAAGTCGCCCCGCCGCACCATACCGAGAGGTAAGGTTTGCCCCAAAACGATAAAAATCGGCCCCTTAAGGGCCGGGGCGCTCTATCTACGCCTGGCGATCTGCTGCGTATTGCCCTGCTGGCGGTGACTTATGCCGCGCTGGGCTACCTGAGCCTGCAGCTCTCCGCCATCCACAGCTATGCCTCGCTCGTCTGGCCCGCATCGGGGCTGGCCGTTGCGGCGCTCGTGCTGGGCGGCGTGCGGCTGCTGCCGGGCGTGGCGATCGGCGCGTTCGGTGTCATGTCGATGGTCGGGCTGGGCTGGCAGCCTGCGCTGATCATCGCGGCCGGCGCGACCCTGCAATCCTACGTGGCCGCCTGCCTGCTATCGCGCCGCTTCGGCGTCGATCATCAACTGAGCCGGCTGCGCGACGTCGCCATGCTGGTGTTCGGCGCGGCCATCGGCACGACGCTTATCGGCGCCTCGGTGGGCACGGCGGCGTTGCAGTTCTACGGTTATATCGCCGCCGACCAGACGGCGGCCGTCTGGCTGGCCTGGTGGGGCGGCGAGGCGCAGGGCATCCTGCTCGTCACGCCGCTGCTGTTCTGCTGGGCGGCGCGCCGGCGCATCGACGAGCAGTTGGCCGAATCGCTGGCTGCTGCCAGTTTCGTGGCGCTGGTGCTGCTGTTCACCTCTCTGGCGCTGGAGGCACGCCTGGGCACGGCGGTCACGCAGTTCCTCGTCTCCTTCGCCTTCTTCCCCATGGTGGTGTGGCCGGGCGTGCGCTTCGCCATGCGCGAGGTGGCGACCTTCAACTTCACCGTCAGCACGCTCTGTATTCTGGGCGCGGCCGCGGGACTGGGTCCGTTCACCATGCGCGAGGATCCGCTGCATATCTTCGGTCTGCACGGGCTGCTGTCCGCAGGGGCGCTGATCACGCTGCTGCTTTGCGCCGTGGGGACCGAACGGCGCGCGGCCACCGCGCAGCTGCGCAAGGGCGAGGAGCGCTTTCGCGCGCTCACCGAGTTGTCGGCCGACTGGTATTGGGAGCAGGACGCGGAATTCCGTTTCGTCGAACTGTCGCCCGGATTTCGCGTCAACGCGCCCTTCGACACCGGCGACTACATCGGCAAGCGCCGCTGGGAGATGCCCTTCCTCAACCGCGACTCCGAGGAGTGGGCCGAGCATCGCCGGCGCGTGGAGGCGCATCTGCCGTTCCGCGATTTTCTCCTGGTGCGCGCAGACGGCGAGGGCAATCTGCATTACAGCCTCACCAGCGGCGAGCCCATGTACGACGAGGCGGGCCGCTTCACCGGCTATCGCGGCGTGGGACGTGACATCACGGCGCGCAAGCGGGCCGAAATCGCGCTGGCCGAATCGCGCGAACTGTTCGCCCGCATTTTCGATGCGAGCCCGCAGCCCATCATGTTCCGCCGCCTGGAAGACGGTGTGGTCACCGCGGTGAACGACGCCTGGTGTCGTCTGTACGGTTACGACCGCACCGAGGTCGAGGGCAGGCATGTGTTCGATCTGGACATCCTCGCCGATCCGAACGATCGCAACCGTATCCGCGACCGGCTGGCGCACGACGGCGCGGTGCGCAATCTCGACATCAAGGGCCGGACCCGCAACGGGGAATTGTGCGATCTGCTGTATTCCGCCGAAGTGGTGGATTTCCGCGGCGAGCGCTGCGTCGTCGTGAGCCTCGTCGATGTCACGGAGCGGCGCCGTGCCGAGGAGCAGATACGCGAATCGAACGCACGTGCGGAGCGCATGTTCCGCGGCAGTCCGCAGCCCATTGCCATTTCAAGCCTGCTGGACGGACGCGTGATCGACGTCAACGATGCGTGGTGCCGTACCTACGGTTATGCGCGCGAGGACCTGCTGGGCCGAGATTTCATCAGCGTGGGTCTGTGGGTCGATCCGCAGGTGCGCGCGCAATTGCGCGACCTCCTGCTCGCCTACGGCGTGGTGCGCGACTTCGAATGCCGCTGGCGGCGCCGCAACGGCGAGATCGCGGAGGTTTCGCTGTCGGGCGACGTCATGGAACTGAGCGGCGAGCGCGTGCTGCTGTCGAGCGCGATCGACATCACCGAGCGCCAGCGTGCGGAGGCGCGCGTGCGCGAATCGGAGAGCCGCTTCTCCACCATTTTCCACGCCAGTCCCCTGCCGATCATGATCAGCCGCGCCGAGGACGGCGCCTATATGGAAGTGAACGACGCCTGGGTGCGCTTCTTCGGTTATGCGCGCGAGGAGGTGACCGGCCGCGGGCCGGCGGAAGTGGAACTGTGGACCGAGCCGGACGAGTGGGACAACCTCGCGCGTCTGGTGAAGGCCGGCCAGTCGGTGCGCGGCGTCGAATGTCGTCTGCGCAAGAAATCGGGCGAGATGGCCGATGCCGTGCTGTGGAGCGAAATGATCGAGCTGTCGCACGAGCCCTGCATCCTCACCTCGATCACCGACATCACCGAGCGCAAACTGGCCGAGCGGCAGTTGCGGGAATCGGAGCGCCGCTTCCGCGATTTCGCTGACGCCGCCGGCGAATACGTCTGGGAACTGGATGTGGACGGGCGTTTCATCTATGTGTCGCGCCGCGTCGAGCAGGTGCTCGGCTATTCGCCGGAACAGTTGTACGGCCGTCGTCCCACCGACCTGATGCCCGCCGGCGAGCAGGAACGCGTGCGCGACTGGTACGCCGAAGTGGTGCGTCGGCGCGAGCCCTTCCGCAACATGGAATACCGCTCGCTGGCGCGTAACGGCAGCCAGGTCTGGCAACTGGTGAACGGCGTGCCCATCATCGACCCGGAAGGCCAGTTGACGGGGTATCGCGGTACCGCGCTCGACATCACCGAACGCAAGATCGCCGAGGCGCGCATCACCGAGCTGGCAACGCGCGATCCGCTCACCGGGCTGCCGAACCGCCTGCTGCTCAACGACCGGCTGGCGCAGGGCATCACCGCCGCGCATCGCAGCGGCGAGATGCTCGCGGTGATGTTCCTCGATCTCGACCACTTCAAGCACGTCAACGACTCGCTCGGCCACGACGTCGGCGACCAGTTGCTCAAGGACGTGGCCAAGCGCATCGGCAACGTCCTGCGCAAGGGCGACACGCTGTCGCGCCTGGGCGGTGACGAATTCGTGGTGGTGCTGACCGGCCTGAGGAGCGCCGACGACGCCAGCCAGGTAGCGCAGAAGATCATCGATTCGTTGTGCCAGGATTACGAAATCGCCCAGCACATCGTCACCACCGCCTGCAGTATCGGCATCTCCGTGTATCCGACCGACGGCGTCGAGCCCGGCGTGCTGATGCGCCATGCCGACACGGCCATGTACGTGGCGAAATCGAGCGGACGGAAGAATTATCAGTTCTTCTCCGCCGAAATGAACGCACGCGCCAACGAACGGCTCAACATCGAGCGCAGCCTGCGCGGCGCGATCGAGCGGGAGGAACTGCAGGTCTACTATCAGCCGCGCGTCGATCTATCGAGCGGCGCGCTGACGGGCGTCGAAGCGCTGCTGCGCTGGCATCATCCCGAGCACGGCCTCATCCTCGCGCGCGACTTCCTGTCGGTGATCGAGGAGTCCGGATTGATCCATTCCGTGGGCGAATGGGTGCTGGAAAGCGCCTGCGCCCAGGCGCAGGCCTGGCAGGCGCGCTACAACGAAACCTTTTCCATTTCCGTCAACGTGTCGGGCCGGCAGTTCAACCGCGGCCTGCCTGCACGCATCAGTGCGGCGCTGGAATCGAGCGGGCTCGATCCGCGCGTGCTGGAAATCGAAATCACCGAACTGTCGCTCAACCACAGCATCGAGGCCACGCGCACGGTGCTCGACGATCTGCGCAAGCTCGGTGTACGCGTGGTGGTGGACGACTTCGGCACCGGCGTGTCCTCCATGAGCCATCTGCGCCGCTTCAACGTGGACGGCATCAAAATCGACCGCTCCTTCGTGCGCGGCATGATGAGCAGCGCCGACGATCGCATCGTGGTCAAGGCGATGATCGAAATGGCGCGAAGCCTGCGTATAAATACCATCGCCGAAGGCGTGGAGAGCGAGGAACAACTGGAACTCCTGCGCACCATGGGTTGCGAGGAATATGCCGGTCATCTGCTCGGCGAACCCGCCACGGCAGCGGCGTTCGAGCAGCGCTGGCTGCAGCCGGAGAACGTCATTTCGCTTGCGCCGCGACGGATGGCGGACTAGCGATCTGCACTACCGGCGTCACCGTCGTGCCCCAGCGCCGCTTGGTCTCGTCGCCTGCTTCTGCGCGATCTCTATCTGAACAATGAGCGAGGCTCTGGCCGAATGCGCGATGCCCGCTTGTGCCGGCATCGCGCATGAGCTTCAGGCTTGAGCCAGCGCCTGGTCCAGATCCGCAATGATGTCGTCGATATGCTCGATGCCGATCGACAGCCGCATCATGTCCTCGCTGACGCCGGCTTTCTTCAACTCCTCGGGGCTCAGTTGACGGTGCGTGGTGGAGGCCGGGTGGCAGGCGAGGGTCTTGGCGTCGCCGATGTTCACCAGCCGCGTGATCAGCTTGAAGGCGTCCTGCACGCGCGTGCCGGCTGCGAGGCCGCCCTTGACGCCGAAGGTGAGCAGGCCCGCGGCCTTGCCGCCGAAATACTTGTCCACCAGGGGCCGGCTGGCGTGATCGGGCAGGCCGGCGTAGTTGACCCAAGCGACCTTGGGGTGGCTCTGCAGATACTCGGCGACCTTGAGCGCGTTCTCGCAGTGACGGTCCATGCGCAGGCTCAGCGTTTCGATGCCCTGCATGATGAGGAAGCTGTTGAAGGGCGACATGGCGGCGCCCATGTTACGCAGCGGCACGGTGCGGACGCGGCCGATGTACGCCGCCGGGCCGAGGGCTTCGGTGTACACCACGCCGTGGTAGCTCACCTCCGGTTCATTGAGGCGGGGGAAGCGCGCCTTGTGTTCGGCCCAGGGAAACTTGCCGGAATCGACGATGATGCCGCCGATGCTCGTGCCGTGCCCGCCCATATACTTCGTCAGCGAGTGCACGACGATGTCCGCGCCGTGTTCGAAGGGACGCGTGAGGTAGGGCGTCGGCACGGTGTTGTCCACGATCAGCGGTACGCCGTGCGCGTGCGCGACGTCGGCGAAGGCGGCGAAATCGACCACATTGCCCAGCGGGTTGCCGATGGATTCGCAGAACACCGCTTTGGTGCGCGCGTCGATGCGCGCCGCGACGGCCGCCGGGTCGGTGGCATCGACGAAGCGCACTTCGATGCCGTATTGCGGCAGGGTATGCGCGAACAGGTTGTAGGTGCCGCCGTAAAGCGTGCTGATGGCGATGATGTTGTCGCCGGCCTCCGCGATGGTCATTACCGAGTAGGTGACCGCCGCCTGGCCCGAGGCGAGGGCGAGCGCACCCACGCCGCCTTCCAGTGCGGTGACGCGCTGTTCCAGCACGTCGTTGGTCGGATTCATGATGCGCGTGTAGATATTGCCCTGCACCTTGAGGTCGAACAGGTCGGCGCCGTGCTGCGTGTCGTCGAAGGCGTAGCTCGTGGTTTGATAGATCGGCACGGCGACCGCCTTGGTGGTCGGTTCGGGGCTGTAGCCGGCATGGATTGCCAGGGTTTCAAAACGCATGAGCGGACCTCCTCTCGATTTCAGAGCGTCAGGGGTTCAAATCGGAAAATGCCTAATCATGGCCGATATTGCGCTTACCGGGTGGACTCGGCTTTCGGATCGATCAAAGCCTTGTGAATGCGGCGGTGCGGCAGACCGACGTGGTCATAGACTTCGTCGTGTGCCGTATAGCCCTGCTTGAGATAGAAGCCCAGGGCGGAGACGCGCGCATCGGCGACGATTTCCCTGTAGCCGCGGCGGCGCGCGTCGTCTTCCAGATAGGCGAGCAGCGCGCCGCCGACGCCCGATGCGCGCATGCCGGGCGACACGGCCATCTGCCTGAGATGCGCACGTGCGGGGTCGAGCGGCAGCAGATACGCCGTGGCGACCAGCCGTTCGCCCGCATAGGCGGCATAGTGCAGGGCGTCCGCCTCGGCGGCGAGTTGTTGCGGCGTGAAATTGAGTCCGAGCGGTTTGCGCAGCACCTCATGACGCAGTTCGACCGCTTCACGGTAGGCATCGCTGCCGTGGGCGATGACGGTGAGGCGCAGCGCCGCCATGGCCAGTCAGCTCGATGAGAGATAGCGCATCGCCCGGTCGAGGCCGTCGAGCGTCAGGGGATACATGCGCCCGTCCATGATCTGCCGCATGAGCCCGATGGAGTAGCGGTAGGGCCACATCTCCTCCGACTCCGGATTGAGCCACACGGCCTTCGGATAAACGTCCAGCATGCGGCGCATCCAGACGATGCCCGGCTCCTCGTTCCAGTGTTCCACCGAGCCGCCCGGCTCGGTGATTTCATAGGGGCCCATGGTCGCGTCGCCGACGAAGATCAGCTTGTAGTCGCTGCCGTACTTGTGCAGCAGATCCATGGTGCCGATGCGATCCTTGCGCCGGTAGGCGTTGTCCTTCCACACCGATTCGTACAGGCAGTTGTGGAAGTAGTAGTGCTCCAGATGCTTGAACTCGCTCTTGCACGCCGAGAACAGTTCTTCGCACAACTGGATGTGGTCGTCCATCGAACCGCCCACGTCGAGCAGTAGCAGGACCTTGACCGCGTTGTGGCGCTCGGGGCGCATTTGCAGATCGAGCCAGCCTGCGTTTTTCGCGGTCCTGCTGATGGTGCTTTCCAGATCGAGTTCTTCGGCCGCGCCGCTACGCGCAAACTGTCGGAGCCGCCGCAGTGCGACTTTGATGTTACGCGTGCCGAGTTCGACCTCGCTGTCGAAGTTTCTGAATTCGCGTTCGTCCCACACTTTCACCGCGCGGCGGTGACGCGACTCGTGCTGCCCGATGCGTATGCCCTCGGGGTTGTAGCCGTAGGCGCCGAAGGGCGAGCGGCCGGCCGTGCCGATCCACTTGTTGCCGCCCTGGTGGCGTTCCTTCTGTTCCTCGAGGCGCTTCTTAAGCGTCTCCATTAGCTTGTCGAGGCCGCCCATGGCCTCGATGGCAGCCATTTCCTCGGGCGAGAGCTTGAGTTCCTTGAGCCGGCGCAGCCACTCCTCGGGAATGAGCGCCTCTTCCAGCGGGATCGATTCCACGCCTTCGAAGTATTCGCCGAACGCGCGGTCGAACTTGTCGAAGTGGGTTTCGTCCTTCACCAGCGCGGCGCGGGACAAGTAATAGAAGCCGTCGACCGACGGCCCGATCACGCCCCTTTCCAAGGCTTCCAGCAGCGTCAGGAATTCCTTCAGCGAAACGGGGACTTTCGCTGCGCGCAGGCGGTAAAAGAAATCAATCAACATGAAAAGCTTTCACCGCAGAGGCACAGAGACACAGAGGAAAACCATTTTCAATAGCGGGAACCCGCATGGCGCAGTCCGTCGTTCTTGGTGCCTTTGTGTCTCTGTGGTTCGCGGTTTTCTCCTAGCGGCGGTTCATGAACACCAGCCGCTCGAACAGATGCACGTCCTGCTCGTTCTTGAGCAGGGCGCCGTGCAGCGGCGGGATGATCGACTTGCGGTCCTTCGACCGCAGCGCGTCGACGGGAATGTCCTCCGCCATGAGCAGCTTCAGCCAGTCGAGGAGTTCCGAAGTGGAGGGCTTTTTCTTCAGGCCGGGCACTTCGCGAACTTCGAAAAAGATTTCGAGCGCCTCGCGCAGGAGATTCTTCTTCAGATCGGGGTAGTGGACGGCGACGATCCGTTCCATCGTCTCCTTGTCCGGGAAGCGGATGTAGTGGAAGAAGCAGCGGCGCAAAAAAGCGTCCGGCAGTTCCTTCTCGTTGTTGGAGGTGATGAACACGATCGGCCGATGCTTCGCCTTCACCAGTTGCCGCGTCTCGTAAACGTAGAACTCCATGCGGTCGATTTCGCGCAACAGGTCGTTGGGAAATTCGATGTCGGCCTTGTCGATTTCGTCGATCAGCAGCACCACCGGCGTTTCCGACTCGAAGGCCTGCCACAGCGTGCCCTTGATGATGTAGTTGGAGATGTCCTGTACGCGCGGGTCACCCAGTTGGGAGTCGCGCAGCCGCGAGACGGCGTCGTACTCATACAGCCCCTGCTGCGCCTTGGTGGTGGACTTGATGTGCCACTCCAGCAGCGGGAGCCCGAGCGAGGCGGCGACTTCCTCCGCCAGGCGGGTCTTGCCCGTGCCGGGCTCGCCCTTGATCAGCAGCGGGCGGGCGAGGGTGATGGCGGCGTTGACCGCTAGAGTGAGATCGTCGGTGGCGACGTAATTGGACGAACCTTGGAAACGCATTGGGCAGCCTTCTGGTGGAGATCCGGGCAGGCTTACAAACGCTCGCGAAGCGGCGCGGCGTCGTTAAACGGCCTCGGTCAGGGCTTTTCAGAAACGATAATTATAACGGGCGGCCCGGATTCTGACGGGCGGGCCGACGCCGTCGGCGTCACGGGCGCGACCACTGCAATATTTCTGCAACATGAGGTCAATATTTCTGCAACACGGCGTCACTATGCTGCGGGCTCCTGACTGATTTCACGGGGAGTCCCCAGAATGAAACTCGCTACTCGAATCGCAATCGCCGCCGCCGTCGGCGTGATGGCGCAATCCGCTGTCGCCGCCGAGCTCACCGGCGCGGGCGCGTCGTTCCCGGCGCCGATCTACAACAAGTGGGCCGACGCCTACCAGAAAGCCACCGGCAACAAGATCAACTACCAGTCCATCGGCTCGGGCGGCGGTATCAAGCAGATCACCGCCAAGACCGTCGATTTCGGCGCGTCGGATGCCCCGCTCAAGCCCGAAGCGCTCGAGAAGGGCGGCATGATGCAGTTCCCCACCGTCATCGGCGGCGTCGTGCCGGTGGTCAATGTCGAAGGCGTTCAGCCCGGTGAACTACGTCTGACCGGCGATGTGCTGGCGCAGATCTACCTCGGCAAGATCGCCAAGTGGAACGCCCCGGAGATCGTGGCGCTCAACCCCGACCTCAAGCTGCCGGCACAGGACATCGGCGTGGTGCGTCGCGCGGACGGTTCCGGCACCTCCTTCCTGTTCACCAACTACTTGTCCAAGGTGAGCCCGGAGTGGAAAGAGAAGGTCGGCGAAGGCACGGCCGTGCAGTGGCCGGTCGGCCTGGGCGGCAAGGGCAACGAAGGCGTCTCCGCGTTCGTGCAGCGCCTGCCCGGTTCCATCGGCTATGTGGAATACGCCTACGCCAAGCAGAACAAGCTGTCGCACGCCGTCATGAAGAACCGCGACGGTCAGTTCGTGAAGCCTGAGGAAGCCTCGTTCAAGGCGGCTGCCGCCAGCGCGGAATGGACCAAGTCCGCGTTCTACGAAATCCTCACCGATCAGCCGGGCAAGAACAGCTGGCCGATCACCGGCGCGACCTTCATCCTGATGCACAAGAATCCGGCCAACCCACAGCAGACCGCCGAGGTGCTCAAGTTTTTCGAGTGGGCCTTCAAGAACGGCGATGCGATGGCGAGCGAACTGGATTACGTGCCGCTGCCTGACGAAACCGTCAAGCTGATCCGCACCGCGTGGACGCAGCAGATCAAGGACGGCTCGGGCAAGGCGCTTTACGCCCGCAAGTAAGGCCACCTTCGACAGGGCGCCGCACGGCGGCGTCCCGTCGCTTCTTCATTCGGGCATCGGCCAATGACTCAACTTTCGAATCCGATTACGGCGGACGTACCGCTGGACGAGCTTCGCACCGTCGTGCGCGCGCCTGCGCAGCGCGTCCGGCGCACACGACTCAGTGATGCGTTGTTCGGTGCGATGGTGACGAGCTTTGCCGCGCTTGCCCTCATCCTGCTGGCGGGCATCATCGTCGCGCTGACGATCTCGTCCTGGCCCAGCATCCGCGAGTTCGGCATCGAATTCCTGTTCTCCGGCGAATGGAACCCGCCGGCCGACCGTTACGGTGCGCTGATTCCGATCTACGGCACGGTGGTCTCGTCGCTGATCGCGCTGATCATCGCGGTGCCGGTGAGCTTCGGCATCGCCATTTTCCTCACCGAGCTGTCGCCGTTGTGGTTGCGCCGTCCGCTGGGCACGGCCATCGAACTGCTTGCGGGCATTCCGAGCATTGTGTTCGGCATGTGGGGCCTGCTCGTGTTCGTGCCGATTTTCGCCAGCCATATCCAGCCCGCGCTGCAGGCCACGCTCGGGGCGATTCCCTTCGTCGGCGCCCTGTTCGCCGGGCCGCCGCTCGGCATCGGCCTGCTGTGCGCCGGCATCATTCTCGCGATCATGATCATTCCCTATATCGCCTCGGTCATGCGCGACGTCTTCGAGGTGACGCCGCCGATGCTGAAGGAGTCCGCCTATGCGCTCGGCTGCACCACCTGGGAAGTGGTGTGGCGTGTCGTGCTGCCCTACACGAAGACGGGCGTGATCGGCGGCATCATGCTCGGCCTGGGCCGCGCGCTGGGCGAGACCATGGCCGTCACGTTCGTGATCGGCAACACCAATATCCTGAACAGCGTTTCGCTGTTCGCGCCGGGCAACAGCATCACCTCGGCGCTGGCGAACGAGTTCGCCGAAGCGGAGCCGGGCCTGCATTCCGCCGCGCTGATGGAGCTCGGCCTGGTGCTCTTCCTCATCACCATGTTCGTGCTTGCGCTGTCGAAGTGGATGCTGCTGCGTCTGTCGAAGCACGAAGGCACCGTGTGAGGCGGCCGTGAGCCTGCTACTGCAACGTAAAGCTACCAATAGCCTGGCGCTCGGTCTGTCGCTTGCCGCCATGGCGTTCGGCCTGTTCTGGCTGGCGTGGATCCTCTGGACCGTGTTCAGCCTCGGGTTGGGCGGCTTCTCCGTCGCGCTGTTCACCGAAATGACGCCGCCGCCCGGCAACGACACCGGCGGCCTGCTGAACGCGATCGTCGGCAGTGCGATCCTGGTGGGGCTGGGGACGCTGCTCGGCACGCCGATCGGTATCGGCGCCGGCATCTACCTGGCCGAATACGGCCGCTACACCACGCTCGGACGGGTGACGCGTTTCGTCAACGATCTGCTGCTGTCGGCCCCGTCGATCGTCATCGGGCTGTTCGTTTATGCGCTGCTGGTCGCCACTACCGGCCGCTTCTCCGCCTATTCGGGCGCGGTCGCGCTGGCCTTGCTCGTGCTGCCGATCGTCGTGCGCACCACCGAGAACATGCTCATGCTGGTGCCGCATTCCATGCGCGAAGCCGCCTTCGCACTCGGCGCATCGAAGCGGGTGGTCATCACCAGGGTGACGCTGCGCGCCGCACGCGCCGGCGTCATCACCGGCGTGATGCTCGCCGTCGCGCGCATCGCAGGCGAAACCGCTCCGCTCTTGTTCACCGCGCTGTCGAATCAGTTCTGGAGCGTGGATCTCGACAAGCCGATCGCCAATCTGCCGGTCACCATTTTCAAGTTCGCCATGAGCCCGTTCGAGGACTGGCAGCGTCTCGCCTGGGCGGGCGTGGTCCTCATCACCATGGGGGTGCTGGCACTCAACATTCTCGCCCGTACCTTCTTCAAACCTGAAAAGGCGCACTGATCATGCCTCTAAGCGAAGCCGCGCGCGAACCCCGCCTGGACATGCAGATCCGGTTCCGCGATTTCAATTTCTACTACGGCGACTTCCACGCGCTGAAGGACATCAATCTCGGCCTGGAGCGTTACCGGGTCACGGCCTTCATCGGCCCGTCCGGCTGCGG
>Ga0079224_100011972_pt1 | contig 11983 bp, 8 predicted proteins | sample Stecom2015_FD_80414 | JGI IMG/M metagenome (GOLD analysis project Ga0079224, IMG submission 80414) | Agricultural soil microbial communities from Utah to study Nitrogen management - Steer compost 2015 | ecosystem: Environmental > Terrestrial > Soil > Agricultural land | place: USA: Utah... | reverse complement strand
TGTTCAGATTCTGCATCGGAATTGTTGGAGCCTCTTTCGTCATCACCCAATTTCATACATCCATGATGTTTGCGCCCAATATTGTCGGCACTGCCAATGCTGTAACCGGTGGCTGGGGAAACCTCGGCGGTGGCGTTACCAATTTAGCCATGCCATTAATTGCTGCGGGTTTTGCCGCGATGGGCTTTGTTAGCGAAGCGGATTCATGGAGAGTCGCCATGGTTGTTCCTGGCATCATCCTCCTACTCATGGCTTTTATTTACTACCGGCACACCACAGATACGCCTGCAGGGAATTTCAGCGATTTGCAGAAAACAGATGCGCCCGCTTCTCAGAAAAAAAGCAAGGGATCACTCATTGGGGCATTGCAGGACTATCGCGTATGGGTATTAACACTCGCCTATGCCGCATGTTTTGGCATTGAGATCACTGTAGATAATGTGGCTGCGATATTTTTTATAGACCGTTTTGGAACCAGCATCATTGTAGCTGGTGCTATGGCCGGCATATTCGGCGGCATGAATATTTTCGCCCGTGCGTTGGGGGGCATCGTGAGTGACAAAGTCGGCAAACGATTCGGACTAAAAGGAAAAGGTACATTATTAGGGCTGCTTTTGGTTTTGGAAGGCATTGGTATTGCTTTGTTTGCCGCTTCTGGCTCGTTGGTCTTTGCTGTTGTTTCCATGCTGATTTTTGCCTTGTTTCTGAAAATGGCCAATGGCTGTACATACGGGATCGTCCCTTTTATCAATAAAGATAACATTGGTGTCGTCAGCGGTATAGTAGGGGCCGGTGGAAATATCGGCGCCATGTTGGTTGGTTTTCTATTCAAGTCCGAAAACCTAACCTATGCAGATGCCTTTCAATATATCGGTGCGGGGGTCGTTGTCATCGGTTTGCTAGTCACGCTGACGAGATTCCAGCCAAAGCCAGCGATCAAGAGCAGTATAGAGACAGGAGAGCTCGACTTTCAACAGTAAAATAGGAATTGATTTGCCTTTTGTCAGACATGAAAGAAAAAGAAGTAACAAGTACCTGTTGTTATTGCGGTGTCGGATGCGGTGTGAAAATTCGGCTGGATAAGCACGATTCCGTGACGGTAACAGGCGATGAGGAACATCCGGTTAATCGCGGAAAATTGTGCAGCAAGGGCATGAATCTACAATACACAGTAAACGATAAGTCCGACCGTCTGCTTTATCCACAAATGCGATATCACCGTAATATGCCCATGCAACGGGTCAGCTGGGAAGACGCACTAACCCGTACTGCAGCGGTATTCCGCACGATGATGGATAAGTACGGCCCAGATGCTGTCGCATTTTACGCATCCGGTCAATGCCTCACGGAAGAATATTATGTCATCAATAAACTTATAAAAGGCTTTATTGGTAGCAACAACATGGATACAAATTCACGTCTGTGCATGAGCAGTGCCGTTGCTGCCTATAAAATGGCTCTTGGGGAGGACTCCGTATCTATTTGCTACGATGATATTGAGCTCTCCGACTGCTTTTTAGTGGAAGGCGCCAATCCCGCTTGGTGCCATCCCATTCTCTGGCGGCGGGTAGAAGCGCACAAAGCAAACCACCCACAGACAAAAATCATTGTGGTCGACCCCCGGAAAACGGATACAGCAGCTATTGCCGACCTGCACTTACAAATTCAACCCGGTACAGATATCGTTTTGAATTACGCTATTGGCAGACTTTTGATTGAGAATGGTGATATTGATTACCATTTTATAGCGCACCATACCGAGGGATTTGAAGACTATAAGGCACGTGTATTTGAGCGTACCATAACGGAAGCTGCGCATATCTGTCGTATACCTGAATACGAAATCCGCCAAGCGGCAACCTATATCGGCGAATCCAAATCCCTATTGAACATGTGGACAATGGGACTTAACCAAAGTGTGAAAGGTGTGGATAAAAATCTGTCGCTCATCAATCTAAACTTGATTACCGGAAAAATCGGCAAGCCCGGTTCCGGACCTTTCTCGTTGACGGGTCAACCAAATGCTATGGGAGGCAGGGAGGTTGGTGGCCTCGCCAATCTGTTACCCGCACACCGCGATTTGAAAAACGAAGCCCACCGACAGGAAGTCAGCGATTTTTGGGGAGGGACCACCATCTCTGATAAACCGGGCCTTACGGCTACCGAAATGTTTGAGGCATTAGCCGACGGCAAGCTGAAAGCCGTCTGGATATTGTGTACCAATCCGTTGACAAGCCTACCCGATACACGAAAAGTAGAACAAGCTTTGGAAAAGGCTAAATTTGTCGTGGTACAGGAAATCAGCAACAAGCCCCAAACCTTAGCCTATGCCGATGTCATTTTGCCCGCAGCCGCCTGGGCAGAAAAAGAAGGAACAATGACCAATTCCGAACGTCGGATCAGTCATTTACACAAAATCATCGAACCTCCGGGCGAAGCACTTCCTGACGCCGAAATTATCTGTCGTTTTGCCAAAAAAATGGGATTCGCAGGTTTTGATTACCCGAACACCGAAGCCATATACAAAGAACATACGCGACTCACCGCCAGGACAAATCTGCATATCGAAGGCCTGGACTATGTACAGATTGACAAACATAAAACCATTCAATGGCCCTACAATAAACGTCGGAAAACAGGAACACCGCGTTTATTTGCCGATCATGATTTCTATACCCCGTCCCGGAAAGCAATTATCCATAGCCCGGATACGAACCTCCAAAGCGAATTACCGGATACGGCCTTTCCTTTTATTCTGACCACCGGACGCATCCGCGACCAATGGCATACGATGTCTAAGACCGGTAAAGTCAGTAAGCTGAAACAGCATATCAGCGAATCCCGGCTCGAAATTCACCGCAATGATGCCGAACATCTCGGCATAAGCGAAGGACAATTGGTCGAAATCACCTCACGGCGTGGCAATGTACGCGTCAAGGCCAGTATCAGCAACACCATAAAACCCGGATGTGTTTTTCTACCTATGCACTGGGGAAAGCTTGGTGACACGGATTTACATCGGGCAAACAACCTCACCAACCCCCTGATCGATCCCATTTCAAAAGAACCAGATTTCAAATTCTGCGCGGTGCAGGTAGTTCCTTACAAGAAGCCGTTTGAGCGCATTGTGATTGTGGGCGCCGGCGCCGGAGCTTTCGGTTTTGTAAAAGCATTCCGGGAAATCAACACAACCGATGAGATAACGGTGATCAGTAATGAAAACCTGCCCTTTTACAACCGGGTCATGTTACCACACTATGTAAGTGGCGACCAACAATGGGAGGAACTCGTCAAAATGCGGGATGAGGAAGAAAAAAATGTCTACGACATTAACCATATCAGAGGGGTTACGGTGACCCGTATCGATCGCGAAAACAAATACGTGGAAGATTCAAGAGGAATAAAAACACCTTATGACACATTGATTCTCGGCACCGGCAGTCGGTCGGCGATGCCCAAAGATATTCCATCGTTACCGGGGATATTCAGCATCAGACATCGTTCGGATGCCGATAATCTCCGTAAATTCCTCCGCAAAAACGCTTCTGTCGTCATTATCGGAGGCGGATTACTGGGCTTGGAGATGGCAGCGAGTTTACGGGAGATGGACTTACAGGTTACTGTTGTCCAGCGTGTTTCTCGCTTTTTGAACCGACAGTTGGATGTACTCGGCAGTCAATTGCTCCACGAAGAAATGATTGACCAAGGCTGTGATGTTTTTTATAACGATGAGGTACAGCTCTATTACGGCAGAAACAAGGTCAATAAGGTGGAACTGAAGAGCGGCAGACAGATCAAATGCGATGCCGTTATCGTTGCTATCGGTACAACACCCAATATTGAGTTGGCAAAAGCTGCTGGACTGAATTGCCAGCGTGGGGTGGTGGTAAACAATAGATTACAAACAAGTGATCCCGCTATCTACGCCATCGGCGAAATTGCGGAATTTGAAGGAATAATGTACGGCTTTTCGGCTGCTGCCGAACAGCAAAGCGCTGTGGTGGCCCGTTATCATAACGGTGACATCGGCAATATATATCCAGGTTCTGTCTTTATGAATATCATCAAAATACAGGGCTTCGACCTCTGTAGTATTGGCATTGTCGATTGTCCAAACGAAGAATATGAAGAGATTGTATTTATTGACAAGGCAAAACGCTATTATAAAAAATGTATCATTCATCAAGATCGCTTAGTCGGTGCCATACTCATTGGCGATAAGAATGAATTCCTGGAATTCAAAGACCTGATCACCAATAAGACAGAACTTAGTGAAAAGCGTCTGCAGCTGTTACGTAGCGGCAGTGCAAAAGAACCGGTTATCGGCAAATTAATTTGCAGCTGTAGCCAGGTAGGAGAAGGAAACCTGCAGAAGCTTATCCAATCCGGATGCACAGAGCTGAAAGCATTATGCGAAACCAGTGGTGCCGGAACAGGATGCGGCTCTTGCCGTCCGCAGGTTATGGCAATTTTGGATAGTTTTTTAGAAGAAATGGAGGTCGCGAATGGCTAAGCAGATACAACAGGAATGGAAACGCGTGAAAATCAATCTACCTGGCGGTTTCGTATCGGTGGGTGATCTCAAAGCCATACTGGAAGCGGCGCATGCGACAGGCGTTAAAACGGTAAAGATCGGCACACGCCAACAACTGCTCTTCTCAGCCACGCCAGCACAAATGGAAGATATCGAATATCAGCTCTTTAATCAAGAATTGCTGTATGAAGTGGATGAAAACCACTATCCCAATATCGTCAGCTCCTATGTGGCCGATGGTATCTACAATCAGTCCTCTTGGTTGAGAGAGGGGATTTACAAAGATATTTTAGCCTCCTTTGAGTTTACGCCCAAACTAAAAATCAACATTGTAGATGCCAATCAGTCATTTGTACCCTATTATACCGGCAACTTGAATTTTGTTTCTTCAAGAGTAGGCAATTATTGGCATGTATATATCAGGTGGCCAAAAACAAATCAAATAAGAAGCTGGTCATCACTCGTTTATTCCATGGATATTGCAGCCATCAGCAAGGAACTGGAAAGCGTTATAGTTGATAACAAAGACTTATCAGAAGATAATGTTGCTGCTTTATGTTCAGATCTGGAATTAAAAATTAAAGCGTCGGGTGCGTTTCATTTTCAGCAAGGTTCAGAATCCTTAACAGAGTCCGATTTCCGCCTTCCTTATTATGAGGGTTTTAACCGATATGACGATAAATACTGGTTAGGCATTTACCGTCCAGACGAGTGTTACACCGTATCATTCTTATTGGATGTTTGTAACGTCTGCCAAACGTCTCGCGTAGGTCAGATCTACACGACGCCATGGCGGTCACTCATTATTAAAGATATCCGACAGCAAGATCGCAAAGAATGGGATATCATTCTCGACAAACACCGTATAAATCTGCGTCACGCTTCCAACGAATTAAACTGGCAGCTCGAAGACTGGTGCGAACCGGCACTGAAGTTGAAGCGCGTTATCGTAAGGTATTTCGATCGCTGGAATATTCGAACTTACCGGCTGTGCTTTGGCATCAAGATTGGATCGAACAGTGGCATTTGGGGTTCGATTATCATAAAACAGATCAGCGGCGGGAGCGATGAGCCCCATTTCGATGTTTTCCATACGCAAGATTTCAAGGCCAATTCCCATAACCTCGTTCTCTATAAACAACGCGTAGCAGAGAAATCGTTGCCCACGACCCTAAAAACACTCTGCGATTACTTTTACGATGCCACATTACAAAATAGTAATCTCGCACACGAACATCATTCCTCCGATTTACCGGAGTTTTCGCATAGCGCACCACAGCAACCATTATTCCGCTGTCCACATTGCCTCAGTATCTACGATCCCGCTTATGGGGATGTATTGGCATCAATAGGACCGGGTATCGCATTCGACGATCTGCCTGTAGATTATACCTGCGGGCTATGCGGCTCTCCCAAAAGAGAATTTATAGCGATTGATCAAGTCAACACCACAACTTTAAAGCACTGACATGGAACTCTATTATATCGCATTAGTCCTATTTGTTGTTGGTTTCTTGTATGCTTCGGTTGGACACGGAGGTGCCAGCGGCTATATTGCTGTTTTTTCTATTTTTTCCATTCCAGTAGCACAATATAAACCGCTTATTTTAATACTCAATATGCTCGTTGCCGGCACGGGGTTTGTCCAGTTTCGGCGTGCTGGACATTTCAGATGGTCTACCTGCTGGCCATTTTTGATCACTTCTATTCCGACGGCATTCCTAGGTGCACGGTATGCGCTTGAGGGGAAAGTCTATTTTGTTCTACTCGGCCTTGCGTTAATATTGCCTACCATCCGGCTACTAGGCATAACCCCCAAGGAACATCGGGAGCGCAAACCGATAAATGTACCGCTGGCATTGCTTATAGGCGCCATTATCGGCCTCCTATCGGGCATGCTCAATATCGGTGGGGGTATCTTTTTAAGCCCCCTACTTATCCTATTGGGCTGGGCCAATGCCAAAGAAGCTGCAGCTACCTCTGCTATTTTTATAACATTAAATTCTTTTAGTGGTTTGCTTGGCAACACCACACCGATATACATTGACACATCCTTCGGCATATGGTTCTGTGCGGCAGCCGCCGGAGGATTTACGGGAGCTTATTTTGGGAGTGCACGTTTCCATATGGCAACGGTACGCACCTTGTTGAGCGTAGTCCTCTTGATCGCTTGTTGTAAACTATTATTTTTTATGTAATGCACACCTTGACAGACCATATCGGCAGATCATTCAAAGTCCTACGCGTAAGCCTGCTTGATAAATGCAACTTTGCGTGCACGTATTGTGTATGTGAAGATGGAGGCACCACAACAACACAACGATCCGCTGTGTTGTCCAGCGATGAACTTATCGATCTTATAGGTCGCTTGCACGATCTATTGGATCTACAGACAGTACGTCTAACAGGAGGTGAGCCACTGCTATATCCCGATCTTACCAAGTTAGTGATGGGTATTCGACAATTGGGCATCCATGATATCAAGATGACGACAAACGGTTTTTTGCTCGCGAAAAAAGCTGTTTTTCTCCAAAAAGCCGGACTTCGGTCAATCAATGTCTCGTTGGATGCATTATCCGAGAGTTCCTTCTATAGGGTAACCAAACGGACGGGACTAAAGCAGGTGATCGAAGGAATAATAGCTGCCCAAGAAATCGGGTTGGAGGTAAAAATTAACACGGTGATTATGGCCGGTGAAAACGATCAGGAGATTTTGCCTTTACTGGATTTTGCGTTCCGAAATGGCATTAAAATACGCTTCTTGGAATTGATGGGCATGGGCCATCTATTTGGCGATACCGACAGTAAGTTCTTTTCCCGGCAAGCCATACTGGAAAGAATAAGTAGCGTCTATGAAATCCACGAACAGGCAAAAGAATGTGGAGACACCGCAACGTATTGGAGAACCTCTTGCGGCCATAGCTTCGGAATCATTGCCAATGAGAGTCAGCCTTTTTGTGCAGACTGCAACCGTCTACGATTGGACTGTCATGGGAATATTTATGGTTGCTTAAGTAGCAACACACCCATACCTCTTGGGGAGGTCATCAGTCAACAAGGGTTAGAAGCAGGCCTACGCGCCGCGTTGGGGCAAAAACAAATGCGGTTTTCCGGAAGCGAAATGAGTATGTTAACAATTGGAGGATAAATATGATTACTTTGGAATTTTTTGCGGGATTGAAGGATTATTTCCCTTCCGTTATGGAGGTCCGAGAGACCCCAGAAGACATCAATAGTTTACGAAGCTATTTAATTGATCAGCAATCATTTGCCGAAACACTGCTGAAGCAATGTCGGTTTGCGGTAGACGATACTTTTGTACACGGGGACTACCTGCTCCGTCAGGGTGACGTAGTGCTGGTTATTCCTCCAAGTAGCGGAGGTTAACGATGACACATCTAAGTACTGAAAAAATTGATGTAATGGCACTTTGGGAGCAGGCTCATCATCCAGAAGCGGGGGGAGTTGTGTTGTTTAGTGGTGAAGTGCGGAATAACCACCAGGGAAAGGAAGTCTCGCATCTTTATTACGAGGCTGCTGAGCAGATGGCCAACAAGATGATTGCGGCATTACTGGATGAAGCAAAACAACGCTGGGGGCTAAAAGTCGCCATCGCCGTCCATCGGTTAGGCAAGGTTTCGGTCATGGAAACAGCCGTGGTAGTCATTACTGCTGCTGCCCATCGCGAGGAAGCCTATGCTGCCAACCAATATATCATCGATCGCATCAAACATCACGTACCCCTATGGAAATGTGAGCATTTTGTGGATGGTGAACAAGCATGGGGAGGACATTGCGCCTGCCAGCAGAAGTCAACGGAAGACATAGATTCATAGTATTTTACGCATGAACTACACAGCAAATATTTTGTTAGGACTGGTACTATGCGGCGGTAAAAGCAGCCGCATGGGAACTGACAAAGGACAATTACGTAAGAATGGTCGCCCTTGGGCTAGACATATGGCCGATAGGTTGGAAAGTCTGGGGCTGAAAACGTATCTTTCCATTAATCCGCTCCAGCAAGGTGCCTACCGTCAGATCTTTTCTTCCGAAAGTTTGGTCATTGATCAAGTTGATGTAAAAGGTCCTTTGGCGGGTTTGTTAAGTACCCACCAGTTGTTTCCCAAAGCAGACATCCTCGTACTGCCTTGCGATATGATTGATGCAGAAGCTCCATTATTACAACGGCTAGTGGACATTCGCCAACAGATCGTGCAAGCAGATGTGTATCTGTTTGAAAAAGATGGACAGGTCGAACCCTTGTGTGCTATTTATACAGCTTTAGGACTGCAGAAATTGCTTATGGAATATAGAAATGCTCATCTAACAAACTTTTCGGTAAGACGTGCAATAAAAAACCTCTGCGTGGTAAAACTCCCTGCTGCCGGACACAGGAAAGATTTCCGGAACTACAATACGCCGGACAGTATCCGTAAATGGCAAAAGACTGATTTTTTTAACCCAACACGTTGAAACAATTATGAAGAAAACACTTTCTATCCTGTTACTCTGCATACCATTTGTCCTCACGGCACAGACAGCAAACCAAATTGAAAAATCTGTCCGTTCTTTCGAGCTTGGCGAAGTCGTAGTGACAGCTGCTAATCCCGCCGATAGCTTATCCGCTGTCAATGCGGATGATATGGTTAGCTATAACCGTACTACCGTAGCTGAAGCATTGAATATGCTTCCGGGTGTTCATTTAGCAAATATCGGTGCAAGAAATGAATCTGTCGTATACCTAAGAGGTTTCAACTTACGGCAGACCCCAGTATTTATTGATGGCGTTCCGATCTACGTGCCGTATGATGGATACGTTGATATGGGGCGTTTTACAACATTCGATCTGGCAAAGATCCAAATCTCCAAAGGCTTTGCCTCCATATTGTATGGTGCAAACACCATGGGAGGTGCTATTAACCTAGTTTCACGCGTGCCGACAAACAAGTTGGAATTAAACGCAAGAACGGGAATATACAGCGGAGAGGGATATCGTTGGAATATAAATGCCGGTGGCGCCCAAGGTAAGTTATACTATCAACTGGGGCTTTTACAACTCCGACAAGAAACTTTTCCGCTATCAAAAGATTTCACGCCTGTCGAGTACCAAATGGATTACAACCGAAAGAATGCACAGCACAATGATGTCAAAGCAAGTGCTAAAATCGGATATACACCTACCGAAAATCAGGAATACGCATTAGGTTATGTTCTACAAAAAGGACAAAAGGGTAATCCTCCATATCTAGGTGAGAGTCTACGATTTTGGGATTGGCCTACATGGAATAAAGAAAGCCTGTACTTCATCGGTAACACCGGATTGGGCGAGTTCAGCAGCTTGAAAACCCGTCTGTATTTTGATCAGTTTACAAACGAGTTGTTTGCCTATGACGATGACACCTATACTACGCAAGATAGAAATTCTTCCTTCCAGAGTTTTTACAACGATTATACACTGGGCAGTTCAGTTCAGTACGAATTTCGCCGCTGGAAAAACCATAATTTGCAAGCCGGTGTACAGTACAAACGTGACGTCCATAGAGAACATGATTTAGGCGATCCTGTGCAGCGCATGATCGACAATACACTTTCGATCGGTGTAGAAGACACTTATCACATCTCGTCTTCCCTATCGCTCATTCCCGGTATAAGCTGGAATTACCGAAACGCCGATATTGCAGAGAAGTACAATGCCGATACCGATATCATTGAACGCCTTGAAATAGGTTCTAATGCTGCCGTAAACGCCCAACTCAGACTATTTTGGATAGTTAACAGCCAACATCAGCTCCAAGCTACCCTAGCCCGAAAAACACGGTTCGCCACCATGAAAGATCGCTTTTCCTTCCGTATGGGACGAGCCATTCCGAACCCCTCTCTCCACGCGGAATCTGCCATCCACTATGACCTCACTTACACCGGTAAGATAGGACGCTTACTCGGAGTGCATTACAGTATGTTCCGTAGCGATATTGACGATGTCATCCAACAAGTAATACTCATCGACCAAGACAAAACACAGCTGCAAAATCGTGGACGGGCACGATTTCAAGGAGGCGAATTGGGGTTAGACGCCAACGTGCTGGAATCAATGAAGTTAACGACAAGCTATACCTATATCCATCGCAAGAACCAGACCGATCCAGACCTATACTTCATGGATGTCCCGAACCATAAATGGGCAGGTCGGTTAGGTTGGCAATTACCCCGGAACATCGCAGCCGTGTATGTGGACGGAGAGTACAACAGCTTCCGCTACGGGAGTGAGACAGGTTTAAAGCTAGACGGTTTTTTCTTAGCTAACACAGCCGCAGCTATACCTATCTACCGCGATTTGGTGGCAGAAGCGGGCGTTCGGAATATCTTCGATCGTAATTATGTGTTAGTAGAAGGATTTCCGGAGGTAGGTCGAAACTATTTTGTGAATTTAAGCTACTCCTTTATGAAAAAGTAGGATGAAGAAGCCTGTTTTAAAATTTATTCTTACAAAATACTTTGTCCTTATCTTCGTTATTGGAACCACGCTCACTATTCCATTCCGACAACAAATAGAGCTACCGCAGCCTTATCCTTTGGAATATCCAGTAAGTTTCGGAAATAACTACGTTGTGCCAGCTTCTAATCCGACCACAGAGCCAGGGGTGAAGCTCGGCCGGATGTTGTTCTACGAAACAAGGCTATCAGCCAATAGCACTGTTTCCTGTGCAAGTTGTCACAAACAGGAATACGCCTTTGCCGATAACCGTAGACAGAGTTTGGGGCACGATGGCAGTTTGACAACCCGTAATGCGATGGCGCTTGTAAATTTACTGTGGGTCAAACAGTTCTTCTGGGATGGCCGGGTAAAAGGGCTGGAAGAGCAAGCTACATTTCCATTGACCGATCCCCATGAAATGGGACAAGCTTTGGAAGAAAGCGTCAAAAAGCTGAAACAGACTGCCGAATACCCCGCACTTTTCCAAGCCGCATTCGGCACTGACGTAACCGCGAAGGGTATTGTTCAGGCTTTGGCACAATTTGAGCGTACGTTGATATCTGCTTCGTCAAGATATGACCGGTTTCTGAGTGGCCAATACCTTCTCGATCCTTCGGAAAAACGGGGAATGGATCTCTTTAAAACAGCAAACTGTGCCCACTGTCATGGCGGCCCCAAGATGTACAAAGAGCTGTTTCACAATAACGGATTCGATATTTCAAGCATAGATCCCGGGAGATCAGCATTTACCGGACGTCAGGAAGATAAAGGTCGGTTTCGCGTAGCAACACTGCGTAACATCGCGCTGACTTCCCCCTATATGCATGACGGTCGGTTTGCAACACTTCGAGACGTTCTAGATCATTATAGTGACCATATCCAACCAAGCGAAACATTAAGCCCTTTTCTCACGGACGATGCTGGAAACATTCGGTTATTACGTCTAACTTCACAAGAAAAAACCGACATCATCG
>Ga0079224_100011971_pt1 | contig 11983 bp, 9 predicted proteins | sample Stecom2015_FD_80414 | JGI IMG/M metagenome (GOLD analysis project Ga0079224, IMG submission 80414) | Agricultural soil microbial communities from Utah to study Nitrogen management - Steer compost 2015 | ecosystem: Environmental > Terrestrial > Soil > Agricultural land | place: USA: Utah... | reverse complement strand
TACGGCTCAAAATGAGGCAGACCAGAGCATACCAAATAAATAGAAATAAAAAATATACCATTAGTTATCAAATAAATAATATGATCTATATAAACTGTTTATACATAATACTAGCGAAGATTAGTTGACATTAATAAAATAATACATAAAGCTAGAAGCTGCATAATCACCTATTTAGAGAACACATGGCTTAGCGCGCATTAGGGAATCTCCTCTTCCCGGCATTTTTTTGTAAAGACTAGAATATAACCTATATTAAAAGTTTATAAAACAACACAAAATATCTGATTTTAAACAATTTATAATGTTTTGTAACAAAGAAAAAGCTTTTATTATACCGACTGTCTTTTTATTAAACTGGCCGGATTGAACCTCCATTCGAACGACGCCTTCTAATTGGTCTCCATTTTATCGTATTTCATTTGGATAAATTTTACCTTTATGAATAAAATCAAAAACTATGGCATGGAATCCAGCTCTCTATAACAGGTTTAAAAAGGAAAGGTATGCACCTTTTTATGATCTTTTAGCACTCATTAAATCAAAGCGGGGAATGACCATTCTTGATTTAGGATGCGGCACCGGTGAATTAACCAAAATGCTTTCTGAAGAACTCCAAAACGCTGAAAGCGTATTAGGAATAGATTCATCGTCAGAAATGCTGGAAGAATCTAAACACTACCAAAACGAACGTGTTTCTTTTGAGCGAAAGACAATCGAAGAACAACTAAACGAACCAAGTCAATGGGACCTAGTGTTTTCCAACGCGGCAATCCAATGGATTGACGATCACGCCCGTTTAATACCGAAAATGATTTCTATTCTGAAATCCGATGGACAGCTGGCTATTCAAATGCCTTCTCAAAAGGAGAATGTGCTGAATCAAATGTTATTGGATATGGTTCAGGAAGAGCCGTTTTCAAGCGCATTAAAGGGATGGAAAAAGATCTCTCCTATATTGAGTATAGATGAATATGCCCAAATCTTATTCGAAAATGGTTGTAAAGAAATGAATATTATTCAGAAAGTTTATCCTTTAATAGTCCACAACAGCAATGAGCTCCTCGAATTCATCTCAGGATCTGCATTAATACCTTATTTCGAACGTTTTACGGACGATATCAAAACCTTATTTATCCAAGAGTATCAAAGACGTGTACAGCAGAGATTTTCCGCCTCCCCTATCTTATATGCATTTAAAAGAATACTGATTAAAGGTGATTTTTGAGTCATTTAGCGAGTTTTCATTAGTTGACCTGCTTAGCTTTTTTATTCTAACTCTTTTCTTAACTATTAATGTAACTCTCCAAGTGGCTGATAGTTTGCTTCTGATCTTCAATAATATATTTAACAAGATCGCCTATTGATATAATCCCTATCAAGTTACCGTTTTCTACTATCGGCAGGTGCCTGAAGTGCCGATCAGTCATAAGCTGCATGCAATGATCAATGGAATGATTCGGTCCAACGGTATGTGGATTTGATGTCATTACCTCATGAATGGCAGTATTTGCGGAGGCCCTGCCTTTGAGAATAATTTTTCGGGCGTAATCCCTTTCCGTAAAGATACCGAGTAACACACCTTGATCAACGACCAACAATGCGCTAATGTTTTTTTCCATCATAATTCGTAAAGCCCCCAAAACGGAATCATTGGGAGATACCGACACGATGGATTTAGCCTTATTTTCAAGAATATACTTAACTGTTTTCATAACGTGACTTAGTTTTGTAATTGGCAAACAAAAAGTATGGGGCTTGATAAGCAAAGGATCGGCTAAGGCAATATAGCAACATACATAATTACCATAAAATTAATACTTTTAATGAAAAAAGTCAACTAATTCTACAGCTCCTGTGTTGGGATTCGTAGCGATTTCCATATTTGCTTACGGTAGATCACGCAATTCTATCCAAACCGGGGCGTGATCGCTTGTTTTTTCCCACCCACGCACATAACGATCCACTCCGGCTGCAACCAGTTTTTCAACCAGTTGTGGGCTGAGCAAAAAGTGATCAATACGTAAGCCGGCGTCGCGGCCATATGCATTACGGAAATAATCCCAAAAAGTGTAAATCCGCTCGTTGGGATATAATTGTCGAATTGCATCCGTCCATCCTTGCGTCATTAAATCAGACAAAGCCATACGCACCTCCGGCCGAAATAATGCATCGTCTACCCAACGTTCCGGTTTGTATACATCGAGTTCGGTGGGGATCACATTATAGTCGCCCGTTAATATCACAGGAATATTCTTATTCAATAACTCCTGTGCGTGATTGGCTAAACGCTGAAGCCACTTGAGCTTATAGTCAAACTTAGGTCCGGGAACCGGATTACCGTTTGGCAAATAGAGACATCCTATATGAATGTTATTGATACTTGCTTCGATATATCGGCTATGTGTATCCTCCGGATCTCCCGGAAGTACACGTCCAAACTCTATTATATCTAGATGTCGAGCGAGGATGGCCACGCCATTCCAGCTTTTCTGGCCATGCCATATAACATTATAACCAGCTTCTCGGATTGCCTGTTCGGGAAATTTTTCCTGAGGAGCTTTTAACTCCTGCAAGCAAACGACATCGGGCTTCGCCTCTTCCAACCAACGAAGCAATACGGGCAATCGGCCATTAACACCATTTACATTGTATGTAGCTATGTTCATCTTTGTATTTGTAAGCCTCTTGTATTTTTAACGTAATAAGCCGGTTAACAAGTAACCGGCTTTCACTTTAAATTCACTTTTATTGGACCCAGTAAATCCTATGTTATTGGATAACTTTCAAAGCGGCCTGATAATTTGGTTCTTGAGCAATTTCGGGCACCTGTTCTTCATAAATGATTTTGCCCTGGGGATCAATTACTACTACGGCGCGACTTAGTAAACCTCTCATTTGGCTGTCTGCAATTTCAACACCGTACTCCTCACCGAAATTTGAACGGAAATCGGACAACATAACAACATTTTTTATCCCCTCGGCCCCGCAAAACTGTGCTTGAGCAAAAGGTAAATCTTTAGATATACATAACACGGTCGTGTTGGGTAGATTAGCTGCGTCTTCGTTAAATTTACGTACAGACGCTGCACAAACACCGGTATTAACGCTGGGAAAAATATTGAGGATTACGTATTTTCCTTTGAAGTCGTCCAACGTCTTTTCAGATAAGTCAATAGCGGTCAGCGTGAAGTTTTTTGCTTCGCTCCCAACGGAAGGTAATGTACCAACCGTATGTACGGCATTGCCCTTTAATGTAATAGATGTCATTTTTGTTATTTTATTTAATTGTTGATTTATAGTCGATGGTGACTGAGCATAGCTCTCCCCATATAAAGTAAAAATAAAACAAAAGAGCATTAAATATTTCATCATACTATTATTAAATACAAGCAAGTTAGCGGATTTGTTCGAATTCCTCATGGCTTTATTATTAACATGGCTATTATTTTACAAAAGAATGGACGATGAGTCATTCGTACGAAGTGAAATAAATCGATATACTATTGGTTTGAAGGCAATTGCAGCGAATCAAAAATCTTGCTCACAAACACCAATAGCATTCACCCCGGCAGGAAGATGATGATGACAATTGTTATGGGAGACTTTTTTTAAACTTCTTTATGCATTCTATGGCACAATGATTATTTTGCCGGTTGCAAATAAAAAAGCTATGTATGACACCTTAAGAATATTTTTTCATAAACTAATACCTAAATTAGATGATGAAACCTGGAATAGTTTTGTTAGCCTTCAACAAGTCAAACACTACAAGAAGGGCGACATAATCAGTGAAGAAGGAAAAACAAACAACATTGTATCTTTTATTCAAAAAGGAGCAGTAATGGTTTATAACCATCTGGATAATAAAAAATGTGTTTATAATTTCTTCTTCGAAAATGAGTACACAGGCGACTATGAAAGTTTTCTGACACGTAAACCCGCTCTATATGGTATCGAGGCAATTGAAGACTGTATTTTGTTTCAATTACACTACAACGGTTTACAGTTAATGTATGAGAAGCATCCGGTGTTTGAACGAGCGGGTCGACTAATTGCCGAAGCTCAATTTTTGAGACTGACAACAAGAAACGCGTCTTTATTAGCTGAAAAGCCTGAAGAACGTTATCTAAACCTTATTAAAGCGAAGCCGCAGGTTATACAACGCATACCTCAATACCACATTGCATCTTACCTAGGCATTACACCGGAAGCCCTGAGTAGGATTCGGAAGCGGATAATGTGAAAACTACGCACTATAAGCAATCGTTTATTGACTTCGATCAACAGAAAGATCAGAAAATGCCATTTTTTTTGTAAAAAAAGGCATATATGAAAATCGTTTTTTTCCTATTCATTACATTTTACCTTGTACAGACCAAGGCCCAACAAGTAACTCAAATTGTTAAAGGCAATGTTAGCGACGAGGCTTCTAAGCAATCATTGCAAGGTGTTACGATTCGACTTGCTTCTAACCTTTCCAAAACCACCCTAAGTGATTCCTCGGGTAATTTCAAATTAACGGACATTCCGCTTGGCAGACAGCGATTCATTATAACCGCTGTTGGCTATGAACCTCTTTCATTAAATAACATTATTGTAACAGCAGGCAAGGAAGTGGACTTAACAATCAGCTTGCGTGAAAGTTTAATGAATTTGGACGTCGTCGAGATCACAGCTAATGAAAATAGCGGGGGACGTAAGGTTAACAACGATATGTTAAGTGTGAGCGCCAGAACTTTTAATATGGATGAGACGAAACGTTACGCAGGTTCGTTAGGCGATCCCGCGCGAATGGCTACTAATTTTGCAGGTGTTGTTTCTACCAATGATACTCGAAATGACATCATCATCCGAGGAAACTCTCCAAATGCTATGCTATGGCAATTGGAGGGGCTTAATATACCAAATCCAAATCATTTTGGTTCTCTTAATAGCATGGGAGGCTCCGTTAGTATGCTGAACAGCAATTTGATTGATCAATCTGATTTTATGACAGGGGCTTTTCCTGCCCAATATGGCAACGCATTATCCGGTGTGTTTGATCTAAAACTTCGCAACGGAAATAGTGAGAAACACGAGTTTGTAACGCAGATGGGGTTCAATGGCTTTGAAGGTGGAGCAGAAGGCCCTATAGGCAACAGTAAGGGGGCGAGCTATTTGATAAATGCCCGCTATTCCACCTTATCGCTTTTTCAGAATTTAGGTATTGAGTTTGGCACCGGCGGAGCCACTCCTGAATATATGGATTTAAACTATAAAATTAACAGTCGTATCGGGAAGCATGGTAATCTTTCCTTATTTGGCATTTGGGGAAGAAGCAGCATGGATATTTTGGCAAGCGAATACGATCCCGAAGGTCAATCCTATGGCAACGAATATAGTAACCGTTATCCCCGTTATCAGACCAGCATAAGCGGATTAAGTTATAAATACCAACTGAGCAAAAAAACCGCTATCAACTTTATTCTGGGTTATAGCCGTACGAACGAGCAATTTGATCGAGATTCGGTTAATCAAGAAAACATCAACCAAACGATACCTGATTGGCATTGGCGTTTTAAAATAAACAAATTCTCCGGCGTTCTTCACCTCCATCATAAATTCAATGCAAAGCATAGCTTGGTAGCGGGTATCACAGAGGATTTCACCAATTACACTCTTTTTAACAGGAGGACACGACATGGAATAAGTGAAATGATACTGAACAATCGGAATGGTGACTTTGGCTTAATGCAAGCCTTTACTCAGTGGAAATTCAGAATGACAGATCATTTTAGTATGGTCTCCGGTTTGCATTATCAGTACTTAAGCCTTTCACAAACGAATAGTTTAGAACCTAGAATCGGCGTTAAATACGAGGGCTTAGGATCCCATGTTTTTGGCTTTGCATACGGCCTACACAGTCAAATGGACAATATTCTCACCTATGCTACAGTTACGACAACGGCGGCAGGCAATCGATATACTAATGAATCGTTGGGGTTTATACGCAGTCACCAATTTATTTTATCACATGATTGGAACATACGTTCCAATACCCATCTTAAAACAGAACTGTATTTTCAGCGGCTATTTGATGTTCCGGTCACGAAAGCTCCGAGCTCTTTTTCAACATTAAATCTTGGCGCCGAAACCATTCCTGTTTTGCGCGATAACCTGATAAATGAAGGAGTTGGAAGAAATTATGGTTTAGACATCACGCTGGAACGTCTTTTCAATAAAGGCTTTTATTACTTGCTAACCGGATCCTTTTTCAGTTCTAGGTATCAGGGAAGTGATGGCATATGGCGCAACACTGCCTTTAACATGAAAAATGTTTTTAACTTATTGGGGGGTAAGGAATGGAAAGTAGGAAAACAGGAAAACATATTCGGTTTAAGCGTAAAGGTTTCTCGGGTGGGTGGACGTTATTTATCGCCGGTAGACATCGCTTCTTCTGTTATCGACGGCGAAATTCAGTACGAGGAAACAAGGGCATATTCTTTACAGCAGCCTGCTTATTTCCGGGCAGATGTAAAAGTCTCCTATCGCAAAGAATTCACGCGGGCAACTATGGAACTCGCTCTCGACCTGCAAAATGTAACCGATAATAAGAATATTTTTCGCCAGGAGTGGAATGCTCAACAGCTTAATGTTATCAACGTCTACCAGCAAGGTTTTTTTCCCGTTCCTTTTGTGCGATTCACATTTTGATAATGTTATCGATGCTTTACATACCGAGATAAGCATTGATACTTATCTCAGTATGCTCCTTATTCAAACATCAGCCCATGCGTTTATTCTTCATTCGTACTTCACGGCGATTGATAAATAATTTGGGCAAGCCTCAGACAATATTTATATTTAGCTTTTATTTGTCGGTGTGAAAAAACACGAAAGGCTTTCTACATACTATCCATTGACCCATAAAAGCCAAATCAGATGGCTTAGAATCCTCATAATCAGCATACTGTTTGGCTGTAGTGGAAAAGAGATGCCTGAAATATATGTTGATCAGCAGACAGAAGTGTATCTTCGAGATACCAACATCATAAAAAAAAGCTACTTGCAGGCCTTAAGTCTTGCCAAATCTACCGGATTAGCTGTAACAGCGCTCACCGACGAAGAATTCAAAAAGATTGGGGTTCGCCGTAACCAACTACTCATAACAGCCGACACGATAGGTGCCCGTGAAGAATCTTGGGGCTTTAGTTTTCAAGGCCCGGCAAGCAATCCGGGACAATGTATTTTTTCACTTACTTATACGGGCACTTTAAGTATACAAACACCAAATCGTTCGGTTAAATACAATCTGGAAAACCGGAAAATGATTGATCAGGAAGCGGGAATTCCGGAAGCTTTTTTGTTACACTTCAAAGCGCTCCCAATAAAACCTTCAACCGAGGAAGAGGAGAACATACCGACAGACGTACAGCTGACAGGACGGGGTGTACTGCTTCAACAACCTTATGTCGAATGGACTTATCCCGACTCCAGTATGGAAAGAATATGGTCTAACGGGAGGGAATGGGGATTTAGCGAGCTGCCTTCGAGGAAAAATCATGCTGCCCCAGGGGCACTGGTCCTTGCTCTTGAAAAACCCACCGGTTCTCAACGCTTGGTCATGACAACGAAGGAACTGCAGATCGACAAAAAAGTTGACCGAACGCCGTTTCAATTCGATCAACACCGGTAATCCAAAACATCTTTGCTTCAAAACCCCCGGAAACGGGGATTGACAACCTTTGAATCTTACGTATCTTTGATCATGCAACGCATTTCCCGCACGATTACCATCTCAAACCGTATCCTTTATCGAATACCTAGTAAGCTATTATTTATCAGCATCAACACAGGCTTACATTTATTTCAACATGTGCGGTTCACCTTTACTTTATGTTTATTGCTTTCAATAGCATTCAATACTTCTTATGCCCATTTATCGGAAGACTCTTTGCGATTGGTTTTAGACCGAAAAGAGCTATCTAGCCAAGATCGATTAGAAACAATGGCTAGGTTAGCTGAATTTTTATATTATAGAAGAGATCCCAGATTAGCCTTCGAGTTACTAGATAAAGCACTAAAATTATCAAAACGGCTTGATAATATTGATCAAACCACGAGCTTATACGCGCTTCTTGCCATGCAGCATAGCAACGATGGAAATATACAGCTCGCCTTGTCAAGTTTAGATAGCGCCCAATTTTATGCAAAAAGATCAGTGAACAAACGGAGCAAAGCCTTAGTCCAGCTCTCCAAAGGGACAATTCAGCTTGCGCAAAATGAGCCGCATGAAGCCATTGCCAGTTTATTGCTTGCTGCCAAAGACTTCGACGGGGATCATGATTATTCCTATGAAAGCAACCTTTATACAACAATTTCCACCATTTATGGCCAATGGTCTGATCTTCCCAATCAAGACAAATACGCGCGAATAGCGCGTTATAGCGCTGAAAGGAGTAAAGATCTCGATAAGTTAATTGCTGCGTATCGATGTACAGCCAATAACTTTATGGCGCACTATGAAGCCAACACGATCCGAAAACAATTGTTGGACTCTGCGCTTGTACGAAATAAAGCGGCTTTCTCTTTGGCAAAAAAGAACAAAGATCGTATTATTCATGTTACTGAAATTGCCGCATTAGCCAAAAATATTGCCGCTATTTACGAGCAATATTTTCCGGAAAGTTCACACGATTCTGCTCGTTATTACCTGGAAATCGCTATTGAAGAAGCTCAATTCAGCAAAGAAAACACAGTGCTTGCAGACAGCTACGTCATGCTAGCGAAACAACAAATTGAAAAAGGCAATTTGACTGAGGCCGAGATGCTGGTGGGAAACGCAATAATGGCACTTCATCGAGACCCTACTGTTAATAATGAAATTGAAGCAAAAATTTTCTACTGCCTTGCCGTTATGAAGGAAAAGCAAGGAGATTTAAATGGCGCTCTTCGCAATTACAAACTTTATGTAGATGCCTACACTACATTATTCAATACGGAAAAAATGAGCTTGGGTAAACGTTTAGACGCTCAATATGAGGCAGGAAAAAAAGAAAAGGCACTCCTGGTATTACAGCAGCAAGTTCAATTTAACCAGAAGCTGAATCGCATTTACATCGCATTCAGTCTGACAAGCTTTTTAACGCTCCTCTTTCTTTTTTATGCCTATAAGCAGCGGGTGAAGGCCATGAAGCAACAGGATAAATTGCACCAAATGGAAGTAAATAAAATCAGGCAGGAACATCGCATTTCCCTTTTATCCGCCATGCTCGATGGCCAGGAGCAAGAACGGAGCAGGTTAGCACGTGATTTACATGATGGTTTAGGCGGATTATTATCAGGAGTAAAAATAGAATTGGCAGGTTTCATGCAACTTTTAAAAAACGATAGTCAACAACAGCTAATGAATAGAACTTTACAGCATTTGGACGGAGCGATTGGAGAGCTCAGACGAATTGCTCACAGTATGATGCCTGAGATACTCATGCGTTACGGACTGGGAGAAGCCATACGTGAATATTGCCAAAAATTGAAATCTTCCGGTATTAACATCCAGTGTCAAATCTATCACTACACCAATAAAATGGAAGCCTCCAGGCAATTGGTACTGTACAGAATCATGCAAGAACTGGTAAATAACGCAGTAAAGCATGCACATTCATCTCTTATCCTGGTTCAACTACAGCAGATCGAGCAGTCTGTAACACTTATTGTGGAAGATGATGGAAACGGCTTCGATGTGAAAGCTTTATTAGCAGCCGGTAAGGGAGCGGGTTTAACAAATATAGAATCCAGGGTTGAATTTCTGAATGGAACGATGGATTTCCATTCAGAAATAGGAGCTGGTACAACGGTTACCATTGAATGTAACGAAGTATAAGGACATTAAACAATTTAGTCGTTACCGGTAAAACCATATTGCCGCCATACATCTTCCGGGACTCCATCCCACGGCCCGGGGCGGTTACCGACATAACCAATATCCTTCACCCCAATTTCACTGGTAAAAAAACCGGAAGCGGTGAGATTTCGCATTAAACTAAAAAAAGCCACCCCCTGCTGCATTTCGGGTCTTGCCTTCAGCGGATAGGCTATTTCATCTATCAGCGTTAGCTGATCCCTTTCACTGCATTCAACGAAAGGCTTATTAAAACGCTTTAAACACTGCACGTCCAGCCATTTTAAACCTCCCCGCATGGGTAATTTGTAGTCAGGAATGTCTTTTACCATGAACTCGATAAAAGCCGGTACGCCGGCCTTTGAAGCACTTTCCGAAAAATCGTCTTTAGGGATAATAATATCTGCAAGCACCGTAATAGTGGCCATTTCGTGTTCTGAAAAAAAACGCTCCTTATTTAGTTCCGTGTTACGGGCATGTTCGAATTCCTGCACACCAGGTAATTTACCTGAATTTTGTACAGACTCTTCCACCGTTTTGTTAGCATCTCCTTGTCTACATGATTCTAACAAAAGGCCTGTACCCACCGTAGTAAGCCCTATCGCTTTAATCGACTCTCTCCTGTTCATTGTCGTTAAATATTAAGTTTACTTCTTTGTTCTAAAATATGTTCTGCCGTTCGCATAGACAGTGCCAAAATCGTCCAGGTAAGATTTTTATCTCCCTGTTGTACAAAAGGTGCGGCATCTACTACAAATAAATTTTTGCAATCATGTGATTGGCACCATTTATTTAACACCGATTTCTTTGGATCGTCACCCATACGAACCGTACCTCCTTCATGAATGATTTTTCCCGGCGCTTCTAAACCATAAGATGTATCTGCGCCATAGGTAGGAGATGTTATGATCGCACCCATTTCGTGCATAATAGATTGGAAAGTTTCCTGCATGTGCTTGGCCTGAGCCACTTCTTCCCTACCCCATTTATAATGGAACCTTAATACCGGAATGCCGAACTTATCCACTTTATTCGGATCGATTTCGCAATAATTATCTTTATGTGCTAAGGCAGTACCTCGTCCTGCCATTCCTACATTTGCACCATAAAAGCGCCTATAATCATTCTTTAATGAAACACCATAACCACCTTGTTCCTTCGTTTTACCATGTTTATCAGGTACCTTTCCATTCACCGACGGAACCCAATCCAAAAAACCATAAGAAGGCATGTGTAAGCCGCCGCCATACTCTATGTGATACCCACGCGGAAAGTCCAATTTTTTGTTATCGAGCCACCATGGTGAATAAATATGTACACTGCCTGTTCCGTCTTCATTATAGCGCTTTCTCTCCATTAATTCCGGAATAAAGCCCGACATGCTTGAACCTGTCGAATCATGTAAATACCTTCCTACTAATCCGCTGCTATTACCCAGTCCGCCGGGATGAGCCTTCGATTTTGAATTCAGTAAAAGCCGGGCAGACTCACAAGCACTGGCGCCTAATATCACCAATTTACCCCGTACGCTATATTCTTTCAAATCTACCGTATTCACATAAGAGACACCGGTAGCCAAACCCTCGTCATTGGTGAGTACTTCACGTACCATCGCGTTATCGATCACCTTCAAATTATTGGTTTTCATTGCCGGAATTACCAAACAGGAAGACGAAGAGAAATCGCCATAAACTTTACAGCTACGCCCACATTGTCCGCAATAAAAACATGTTCCACGCCCCTTCATCCCGGGAAGCGCCTCCGTCAATACGGAGCCTCTGCCTGGAATAACAGTGACACCGGCTTTTTTTGCGCCTCGTTTAATAAACAACTCATTTAAACGGGGTTTTGGTGGTTTCAGAAAAATACCATCGGGTTCATTTGGTAGCCCTTCAACTGTACCATAAATACCAATCAGTCGATCCACTTTATCATAAAACGGCTTTACCTCCTCGTAAGTAATGGGCCATTCGTCAGTCACACCGTCGGTAGGCTTGAAATCAGCTGGTCCCATTCGAAGAGAGATACGTCCCCAATGGTTTGTTCTTCCACCAAGCATACGCGCCCTAAACCATTGGAAATCAGTTCCGTCAACCGTAG
>Ga0079224_100011970_pt1 | contig 11984 bp, 7 predicted proteins | sample Stecom2015_FD_80414 | JGI IMG/M metagenome (GOLD analysis project Ga0079224, IMG submission 80414) | Agricultural soil microbial communities from Utah to study Nitrogen management - Steer compost 2015 | ecosystem: Environmental > Terrestrial > Soil > Agricultural land | place: USA: Utah... | reverse complement strand
CACGCATAAACTTACGGGCATGCTTTTCCTTAGAAAACCGGGGCATAGCTTCTCCATCAGGTTTAAATTGAAGCAATTGCACGTCGGTTGCCTTTAATGGATCCAGTAATATCGGTTGCTCTTCTTCCAAGTCACAATCTGGAGTTCTCGCTCTCATCCCCTCGTCGCACAGTGGAAAGTGATCAGCTTTACCGCCTGTAACGCCAGTTTTTACATCAGTTCTTCGACGATTCGCGACAATACAGCTACAACGATAATTTTGGAGGGAGAAAGTCAGCCACCAGTAACCATCATGAGGTTCTGCCGTCAGTAGCGTTTCTTGCACTCGCTTTTTAGGACGAAAATGATCGACGTCTACATCCGTTCCTTGCTGTGGAGCCTCTGTGTACCAACACTTGTAATTGAACAAGGATTCCAGTACATGTTTCACCGCTTTCCAGTGATCCTGATTTTTTTTAATAATCTCTGAGCGTTGCTTATCGTTTTGCGCCGCTTTAAGCGAATCTAACAGCTCCTGTGCTTTCTTATGCCAACCATCCGGTAATTGGAGCTGATTGAAATCAATGTCTAAGTGCCTCATTTTTTATTCTCTTCCCGTTCTACAGCAAGTATGCGTTGAACGATCGCTTTGGCGCGCTCTTTACGTAATCGTTTAAGTTCAGGCGTGACGGTAGCAGCTTCAGATTCTATTTCCACTTCTCTACGCACACGCAAATACTGAGCGTATTCCTCATCCCAATGTGCTGTCGTAAAACCAAGCCCCTCTATCGCTTTATCAATTTTTTTTAAACGCCCAGCCTGAATAGGGGATAATTCAGATTTTTCAGTAAAGCGACGTCGCAATCGCAATAAACGTTCCGTTGGATTATCTAAGGTGGTTCGTAGACCAAACATGTCGCTAGTGAGAATTCCACCATAGCCCATGCCTTTGGGGCTCTCCTCTGGTTCTTGTGCATGTACTTGAAATTTAGAGTCCCTCCACATTACTTGAATTTGCTGCTTATCTAATTCAGCAATAGCTAATGGGTGATGTGTTACCATCAGCAAATGGCAGGTCTCATGGTTAGGTACGAATTCACGCAGGAATTTAAGGTACTTAACGGCCCATGAGGGATTAAGGTGCGTGTCAGGTTCGTCTAGTAAAAATAAGGAATCTTTACCACCCGTGAATTTAAGAAGGCCTAATACAGTCAGTAGCTGTTGTTCACCTTCACTAAGTTCCTGGAATGTGATTGGATTTTGAGCGTAAGTTACCTTAACTCGAACATGAACTTCAGAAATAATTTCAGAGAGAACTGTGCTTTCAAGCATCTTAAAGAAAATACTCGGCGTTAGCTGCTTGGCTATTTCATGCAGAGTTTCAACTGATGGCAGAAATATATGAATGAAATCATTTTTTTTATTTTTTCCTGTGAGACTAGTGTCCTCATTTCGAGTCACCTTCACGGGAGCTAAAGCATGGGGATAAAGTAGATCTATAAATTCACGAACGACACCATCAGCGCCCCAGAATCTGTCCTCTTTGTCTCTTTCCCATGCCGGACGTCTCAATACAAAATGTATTGAGTCAAGACTTTCTATGCCAAGCTCTTTTTCTAGAAATGTGCGTTCTCTTTTAAGCTCAGGGCTAAGAAAAAAAGCCATCAAAACAAATTGGCTATGAAGAGACTTTGCATAAAATAGCGACCGAATATCAGCTTTCAAGTCTAGGTCGTTGTAGAGCAGCTCGCGATAATAATCATCACGATGCTTTCTAAAATATTTTTCTAATCGATCTGATGGCCCGGAATAATAGGCAAACAGAAAGTTAGGAAGAAATTCCGCTTGCTTAGTTCTCTTATCACGCTTCACTTTAGAGAAAGGTATGAGCTTGAAATCCGCTTTGCTATTGTGTTTATCTTTGACAGAAACTTGATATTGCTTTGCTAATGTTCCTCGGTTTGGATCTGCATCCACCTTAACGTCATACCACTTGACACCGCCTTCTTCACCAAGTTGAAAGTACAACTCATAAGAAAACGTTGGGGCTTCTCCTAAGTCAAGATTTCGGAATATAGCGACCAAAGCTTCAAGAACGTTGGATTTACCTGAACCATTACGACCTACCACGACTGTCATTAGGTGGTCTTCATCAAAGTCCACTTTCACATTTTCAAGATTTTTGAAACGTGTGCGAATATGCAGTTTGTCGACTTTCATGGGCTATCCTTAATTCTTTGCTTTATTCATTGGTAATTTAGCCAAAGTGAACCAATCTTGGCTATCGTCACCGCGATCAAGTTTTACAATAGACTCTTCGATTACAAGAGCATCACGAATATCTAAAAAGAACTGCTCCAGTTGCTCGGTGCTACTGTCGCTGGGGTAGCCCGCCGCCGCCAACAATTGTTGGCCACTAAGCGGTTCCCCGGCATGTTTCAACGCTTCAACAACTTTGATGATTTTTTTGCTCATACGGCTGTCAGCCTTCTTTTTAATAGTTGTCTTAGGTCGTTTTACGATAGCTTCACGTTGTGCCTGAATTTTTTTAAGCAAAGCTTTAGCGCTGTTATCACCTCTGATCAACTCAGGGTTGGCGGCACGCCAATCAGCAGAGAGTTCACCGCGAAAAGCTTTAGCCAGAATAGATTGAGTAAGATTATTTACTCGTTCTAATGCGACACTAGTTTTTAGTTTGATGTTATCTGCAAATGAGAAAATATCTTCAATGCGGCGGACGATTTCCGTTTGTTCTACCATTGATGGAACACTGATTGTATATGCTATAAGTTTTTGAGCATTGATATTTGACTGACTTACGCCGTCAGACTTTACCTGATAACAATAATCTTTGGCATCTTGACTATTTAAAAGGTAATTCAAAAACTCAGGGTTCAAATTTTCTTTGCATTTAATTCGGATCAAATAGCCAGCATATACAGCTTCTCTTTCCCCCCGAAAAATCGAGGTTTTACCAACTAACTCGGGACTATTTGTACGATTAAACAGTACGTCACCTGCGAATAGCTTATACTTTTTTATTTCTTCTGGGTCAGATGTATACGCTAAGCTTGTCCAATCTATCTTCCCGTCTTGTAAATTGCCCATTCTCAATACAGGCACGAGGCCTTCTGGCTGAGATTTAGCCGATGAGCCGTAAGTTGGTTTTTCAACAAAATCACCGAGAACCCCATGTTTCCACATACCAAGGTTTTGCTTATTTAATTCTCGCCAACCTTCCGTCAACTTCCCGCTGACGGCAGCAGTAATAACTGATTGGCGTAGGGTTTTAAGGATATCGGGTATGCGCTCAAGTCGGGCTTTAGTAGCCTCCACCTGAGCCAGAAGAATGTCGAGTTTGTCGGTGATTACTTTTTGTTCTGCCAAAGGGGGCAATGGAAATTTATAAGCTTGGACATCTGAAGACTTTGCAGCCGGGTACAAAGCACCTTGTACAACGCCGCTAATGGAATCAATAAAGTCTTTTGAACGAGTCAACATAAAAATATAACGACTATCAACTAATAATGATTTGATAACTTCAAAGCCAGTCGAAGCTATTTGGTTGTCTAATTCACTTGGAACCAATGCGACAGCATTGAGGTTAGGTCTTGTTAAAGATACAAGAACATCTCCTGTATTAATAATTTTTCTAGCCCGACTAGGTGCATTTTCCCCAATTAATGCTTGGGGTGATTCGATAAATTTTAAATTTCTATTGATACTTCCAATATCAACATAAATAAAAGATTCTTCTCCTGAAGGCTTGCGCTGTTCTCCTTTAATTGAAATATCAGAGATCGTGGAAATGCACCACCCCTGCGGCAAATGAATCTTATTCATCAACTTGCCCCTTCTAACGCAATCAATAGCTCATTCAGTTCGCTCAGTGTAGCTTCGAGTTCTTCCTTTGCCTCCCGCGCTAGTACTACTGGCTCCGGCAAATTAGCTGCATCCACATTGTCTTTATCTTTTAGCCATGAAATATCCAACGAATCATCTTTAGCATTAGCTATCCACTCACGGCCAAAACAGCGCCAGCGAGAATGTGCCAGTCGTTCGTCAAAATTCTGGTTTTCTTCAATAGCATCTACATCTAATTCAATCTGTTGAGCACCAAAACTGTATTCCCCCTCGGTACGCTCACTAGTGCCGTCAGGATTGTCACCAAACACTGTCTCAAAGACTCCTAAGTGCGGATCTGTACCAAACTCTTCAGGAGAAAAACCAATATCAGGATTACCAAAGGGTGTGCGTTTACCAAAACTAGGCATATTGGTGCGCAAGTCGTACACCCAGACATTCTCAGTACAGTTTTCTTCTTGGTATCTATTTTTGGCTGAACCTTTGGTGAAAAACAACACATTAGTTTTGACGCCATGGGCATAAAAAATACCAGTTGGAAGGCGCAAGATAGTATGTAAGTTGCATTTATTCATTAAATCGCGACGTACATCAGTACCGACACCAGATTCAAATAGTACGTTATCAGGTAACACTACAGCAGCACGACCGCCAGCTTTAAGACTCAAATAAATATGCTGCAAAAAAACGAGTTGCTTATTTGCATTAGGAAATGGAATATCATTTCGTAAAGGGCGCTGCCCCCCAGCTTTATTACCAAAGGGAGGATTAGCTACGATCACATCGGGTTCATCTAATTCTGCCACGTCATCAGTCAGAGCATCACCATAAATAATTTTTGCATCTAAATCATGCAAAAAAGTGTTCATTAGGCAAATGCGACGAGTATTTTTTTCTATCTCCACCCCTTGGTATTTAGGTGGATTTGTTAGGTATTCTTCTCGTGAGTACTTGTTTCGGATGTAGCTGTCAGCAGAAACTAAGAAACCACCACTTCCTGTTGCAGGATCTTGAATTAAGTCCCCAAGATTTGGTTGTATTAACCTCACTATAGTGTTAACTAAAGAACGTGGTGTGAAGTACTGCCCAGCCCCTGAACGTGTGTCCTGAGCACTTTTATCAATTAAGCCGCTATAGAGATCACCAAAGCCATCTTTTCCTACTTGGTGCCACTCTATCTTTGAAATACCATCTATAACAGCTTTTAAATTTTCAGAATGGGAGAAAACGGTTGTAGGGAATGCGTAAATCTCTCTTATGACTTCATTTTTAACATGCGCACCCAAGTGGGTGAGCATCTCTTGATAGAACCCTAATAATCCTGCTTCTGGATGGGATTCGAGATCTGCCCAGCGGTAGCCTTCAGGTATCAGCTTTTCTGAACCATTCTCTTGAGCAATCTTCAGAAAAAGCAGATAACTTAGTTCAGAAACATACTGATAATAGGTGATACCATCACCTCTTAGTATGTTACAGAGACTCCAAATTTTTTGAACGATCGTTTCTTGCTTCATATTTTCAATTAACTCAGGATATAATTGTGCTCACTTTAAATGATAATACACCATAACATAATGAAAAGATACAATAATTTATCCGACTACCAGCCCAGTCTATGAATCCTCAGATTTAGATAATGTATAACTCTCTTTAATGCTTTTTCTCAATTAAAAGGTATGGATGGGACCAATCGGTTACCTCCTCATATGAAACAAACCCATCGTGTTCCAGTGCGCAAACACCCTTATGACTGGCAACGTAATCGTAGACAGCCCGGCTTTCCAGTCCCTGTAACATGTGCGACAACAGCTTTCGGCGCATCACATCTGACTTCCTGCGTTTACGCGCTGCCACATCTTTGTAGGTAATGTTGAAAGATTGCCCTACCGCATTGGTAACGCATTTGCCGTAACGATTGGTCAATGCTGTGCTTTCGTAATGATCCAGCAGTAAACCCAGATCTCGCCGTAAAGGCTTCAGAAGGCGCTTCCAGCGTTTCAGTACCCGCTTTGCTTCTGCCTTACCTAGCTCACGGTTCAACAGGCGTCGGGTGCTGGATTTAAGCGATAATGAGACGAACCCGGCGTTGAATACGCTGGAAAACCTGAATTGCTTCACCAGCTCCTCCGCAACACGCAATACCCGGCAGATATATTGAGTTTCCAGCACTTCCAGCGATTCGGCCGAAATGCCAATACTCAACAACTCATGTCGTAGTATCTCAAGCTGGCATCCCTTGATGTCATAGTTCACACCACGCGCCAGACACGCCCACTTCATGTCAGACGGTAGACTTTGAAAGCCAGTGCCAACCTCAAAGGATCTTCCGCCAATGTACGCGGTTTTATACGATTGCCTGTAAGAAACCGTCAACGGCGACTCCTTCACCAAATCCACGCCTGTTTCAGCCAGTCGCGACAGGAAGTTGAAAATGAATATTTTGTTCTTCTTGGTGGGATACTCGTTATAGAAATCCAACAGTGCATCCAGATTGATTTCAAGCGGCTCAAGGTTGTCCCAGACATCTACTACCAGTTCTCTGAAGGCAGCGTTAGGGATATCGCGTTTAGACTGGTGATGTTTAGCGTTCTGCCCACGGTCGATCGCAACTCCAATCAGATCATCAAATGAGTAGCTTTTACGCTTAGTGAAAATGTCAGTCAGATAATGGTAACGATCTTGGCGGCTAAGGTATGCCTCGCGGTCGTTGCCAAACAGCTTATGCAGAACACGTTGAGAAACAGCATATTCCCGGCATAAATGGTTAGTATTTGAATATCCGGTTAGCTTGATAATACCCGCGGTTGCCAGTGCCTCCATTGCACGTTCATAGGTCGGCCCATTTTTCTTAAATACTCCGGGAAGTTTATCCCTACCCAATTCAAATGGTACTGGAACAGAATAAGACCATTTTTTATTCGCCTTAATCTTTGCTTTTTTCTTGTTTTTACGACTACATGTCGACACACAAATAACATGCTGAAGGAATACTGCTATATTACGATAAAAGGGACGCCGCAGACTTGGCACACCATTATAAGGAATACTGAAAACAACTTCTTTGAAATAATCCAGCGTTGAATCTGTGACAAGAATATTGTTGTACGTAATGTATGGCTTCATAATTCACCTGTATATAGAGATTAAAGCACCATGCCCTGACCCCATTTATTTACAACTGAATTACTCAAATCTTGTGTGAACCCAACAAGGTTCAGATGCTGGATAGTGATCATAATATTGGAGGCTGGAGCCTCATGATAGCTGATACTGGATAATGGCTATAGTATGTAATGACATATATACAATAATATAGAGATAGAGTGTATACAGAGTATAATAGATACGTCTATATACCTTGTAGAAGCAAATAGCGAATAAATATCAGCTTAGCCAGAATGGGATTAGCGGATTCGTAAAACGTTACCGGTTATTAAGCGGTACAACTTCCTCCCAGTGATATTCAATAGCGGTTATAGGCGCATGTACACATTCTGGAATTTGATCTTTTGATACCTCGACTTTGCTCAAAACCGACGATCCTTGCAACTGTCAGAGTCAGGAAAAACCATCGGCGGTTTTCCCTTACCATTGTACGAGGTGCAGATCTGACACTAAACAGCTGCGGTAGTTAGCCGGTCTGCCACACCAAAATTCGACAAAGTTGGACGGTCTGGAAGGATTTTTTTTTGCAGATCACTCATTTAAGTTCTGCCTGTTAGACAATCAATCAGCGAAGTAACTGGCCTGTGAATCTGTCGGACTGGTCGCCATACAACAGACTGATGACGAAGCGGAATACAGCCCCTTGCTTATGGCCGAATTACTGTTGAAGAACCGCAACCCGGCTCAGCGCTGAATGCAGAATTGCAGAATTGCAGAGTCAGAGACCAGGCTCGCCTACAAAGCCGCAATCACTAAATCACTCAATCACTTTTTCCAAAGCGCCAAATGTTTTCACCATGGTTGGCCTGCCAGTGCTGAGTAGTGTTGATCACCCATTTTCAGCAACTAGGCGAGTTAACGCATCTATATACCTTCCCGATATCCTCGTTGAACGATTTCAGCGAAAAGCTCATCAACAAACCTTGTTGCGATTATGGGTATTCAGCGACAGAATAGTCATCACAATCGATCCGCATTTCAACAGATTGCGATCACTTACAACGTAAGGTTAAGAGGCTTATGAATACCAACTTGATGCCCAATTTCTGGAAGCTGTCACATGGCTGGAAGGAGTTCTCATTCCTAGATATGGTCGAATGTATTGATGAAAAGCTCGTCTACATTCACCGCACGACCGCTGGTAAAGGCGTGTCTTCTGTTAGTCAGGCAGAGGAGTTTGTAAACGCTCCGATTGGTGATTACTTCTACCTGACCCACGGTAATCAGGGTGTATACCTGCTTGGTCAGTTCACTGGTCCGGTTAACTACTTCACAAAACACAGTGATGGTTGGATGGACAGGCCATTCCGGCTGATTCACAAAGCCAATGCCAGAGAGGCATATTATGGTGTCGAGAAATGGTGGACACCTAATCACAACTCTACCTTTGTTAAGGTTCCGCACCACGAATATGATTTATTTGAAGAACTGATATTGACGCCCTATTTCAATATTAACCTAAAAGATTTTTAGATAAATCTCAAGGATGATTCTCCAAGGAGAAAATCACTAAGCAATCACTGTAGAACAATAAGGGATAATGATGATATATCAATGCTATTCATGTTCTAAAACAACATTCGAAACAAGCTGTCCGTGGTGCTCTCAAGATGCGTCTGGAACATTTCGACAAATGACGCCTTTAGATCCATCCTATTACCCTGATTTCCAGTACCAGTCTAAAGGAATCATAAAAGATTTATTTGGTAAGAAGAAAGAGCAGTCTCAACTCAACGCCCTACTTGAAAACGTTCTTTTGAAATATGCTACACTGAAAGACCCTTATTTTACCAACTATATTCACACATCAAGATTTTCGTATAACAATCAGGATGGCAACAGTAACATAAATAGTGAACACAATAGTGATTATTCAGAGATCCAATTATTCCAGGAAGTACTGATTAGAAAAGGCTTTAACGAACTGGAGCAGTTACCATCATTGTTAGACAAGCTATTGCTGACGACTTCATTCAACTCTATTTATTCAGGGTTTGCCCGTGAGGTTAAACGGCATATCAAGCCAACCCTTACCGAGACATTAAAATCATGGATAGAAGAGGCCGGTACAACTTATCGTGCAGATCTTTCGTTATTCCTGTATTACCTTTGGAGTAATAAGATTCAGTACCCTGCTATAACATATAACGAGCAGGCAGAAAGTACACCGGGTACTCCGTTATTATCATTTGACACTATCAATAAATTCCTTGCTATCTGCGAGAGTATCTATTTTGATATTTTAGTAGACAGATTGGCTAGCCGCCTTGAACACTTTAATCCAAACAAATTTGTCACAATGTATCTTGTCGATGCAATGGATGGGTTCCAATTTGAGGCCTTCCTGGTTGAAATATTCCAGACTATAGGATATGATGTTAAAGAAACAAAGAAAACACAGGATCAGGGGGCAGACTTATTCGTTACCCGCTTCGGGAAGAATATGGTTATACAGGCAAAGAATTATTCTGGCTCCGTTGGCAATTCGGCAGTGCAGCAGGCAATTTCAGCAAAAGCATTTTATGGGTGTGATGAAGCAATGGTTGTGACAAACTCTTACTTCACCCGCTCAGCTAAGGAATTAGCTGATTCTGCAATGGTCCGTCTGATTGATAGAAAAGAGCTTCAAAACTACCTGGATGATTACAATCAGAAAATAATTGAAGATTTCCAGTCAGAATCCTGAGATAAAAAAGGAGTGGTTATAAGCCACTCCATTAGCCCTTATCAGGCCGTAAAACTATTGTGTCATAAGCTTATCAAGCTTTTTGCAGATAAAACAGTAGCGACGACCAACTTGCTTACGCTTATAGACAATCTGAATAGTACTGTACTCCTTGTTCGTATCGGATAATAATACCCCTTGCTTTGTTAATAGCATCAAGATGCCTTTGCGCTGAGTTTTCGGCAAGCAGTTATGTACCAGATCCTTATCAACTGCATATACCGTACGTCCTTTAACTTTGTGGATAATGACCGGTGTCTTTTTAATCGCCGTTTGGGTTACGCGATCATTTCCAATCAGATTTAAAAGATCATCCTTTTTGCAATAATCAATAATTGCATCAAACGAACGACCTAATGGTGACTTCATTACCTCAGGTTCAGATAAAACCACCTTAAGGGAGTCCAGGTAGCAGGTTGAGATCCCCTTCATAACATCCTGCTTTGTAAAGGGTAAAACACCATATTTCACAGCCATGGAACCTGCTACATAAGCGATGGCAAAGCGTTTGGCGATTCGTACATGAATGCCGGAGTTACGATCGACCTGATGCTTGTTGAGGAAGAACTCAATGCCTTTTTCGAGCTTTCGTTTCACACTCTCACGATCATCCTGAATATCCGCTACCAGGCGCTTGAGAAAGGCAGGTTTGGCACTGCCATAATAGCGGTGAGTTGCATCCTTTATCGCATGAACAAGTTCATTGCTGGAATTAATACCATCTGGCAGTGATTCGAAGATCCCCATTTCAGCACCGGCATCTGCATGAACGTCGATTACACGCACATTTTCGCCTTCAAGGCGCTCAATGTTTCCGGAAGCAGCCAGTTGTTGAAGGCTGCACTCACCCGTACTAAAAATGCTTACCTGCCATTCAGCAACTTTGTTCTCATACATTGCCGAACGTGTTTTCCCTTTACCACCCGATAACGTATACACGCGGTTCTGCATAATTTTAGCGGCTGCCAGTACGTCTTTATCTAACAGCTTCGACTCATCGAGAACCAGGTAGCTGTCGTTATGGGCCACAGCAATCTCCTCAAGCCCTTTATCCGTATTGTTCCACAGCGCGACAATGTCTTTCGGCGATCCTGCCAATGACGCCAGCATGTAGGCACTGGAGGTTTTTCCTATACTACTCATCCCCCATAAATGAAACCCGCCCCCTTCCATACCTGAAAGCTTAAGGAGAAAGCCAGAAAATCCGCAGCACAGAGCCAACATAATGCGCGAGCTATATAGTGCATATGGAGCGACATTCATTTTCCATAATTTTAATGTCTCCTGTTTATCCTCGACTGGTAAATGATTTTTAGCACCAGGATGCAGTACAGGTTTATCCCCTTTAACTTTGCCAATAACTATATCGTTAACACGCAAATAAACATCACCATAAAAACCTGGCTTATAGCTCAGTGTGATTATCTTATCAGTTTCCTTAATTACTTCTTGATGAGCTTGAATCCAGTATTCTTTAGTTACATTGGGATTATGCCCACATTTTAATAACGTTTTCTTTAACTCTAATACACTGACAAGTGCCAAAGCAGGAATAAGTACACATGTCGACTCCAGCCCCTGCGAATCAGTGATTTTAATAAACCGGTATGCAACTGGACATGATTCGGAAATCTTTGTACGAGCCAACAATGTAACAAGTAATTTCTCTTCTTTGTCACTTAACCTTTCTTTATATACTTTCATTAACAGAGCCTTATTTTACTTAAAGATTCCCTCACAGCTATTACGATTAACGTCATAATTAGAACGTGAGAATTCCTTGCATGATTTCTCATACAAAATTATTACTTAGTCGAAAATGCAGAAACAGTTTACAACTGGTACATATCGTCGATAGATCATGACATTATTTTAATATCAAATGGTCACCATACTTCCTTACTTTATACATAAAGGTTAATCCAGAGATCCCGATAGAATCTAACTTAATCAGAGAATCAACATATTGCTTACGCAATAGACGGTATTTTTTAGTCCAGCGCTTCCTTTTCCTTTCCTTGCTCCCCTGTATATGATAATCATCATACTGGATTGATTCGACTCGCCACCAGATAGCTTTAAAACGGTAGCTCACCTGTCGTATTGGATTTTTTAACTTGCTCACGAGCATAGGACGGTTTACTACATTTTTCCGCGTATTCATGTTCTTCTTGTTCTTCATCCTGATACGTAGCCTTTTAATAGCCTGTTTGTCATTGGGAATGATAAGGTGAAAATGGGGCATCCACTT
>Ga0079224_100011968_pt1 | contig 11984 bp, 11 predicted proteins | sample Stecom2015_FD_80414 | JGI IMG/M metagenome (GOLD analysis project Ga0079224, IMG submission 80414) | Agricultural soil microbial communities from Utah to study Nitrogen management - Steer compost 2015 | ecosystem: Environmental > Terrestrial > Soil > Agricultural land | place: USA: Utah... | reverse complement strand
GTACACCAACGACAGGGATGCGCACAATGACCTGTTCCAGGAAATCACCATTCAGCTATGGAAGGCCTATCCGAAATTTCGGGGGGAGGCCAAGTTCAGCACATGGATGTACCGGGTGGCCCTGAACACGGCCATAACCCTATACCGGAAATCCAAGAAACAGGTCCCTACCCAGGACTTTGACTCCGTGGTCCATAGAATAAGCGCCAGGGAATACGACGACAGTGAGGAGCGGCAATTGAAGTTGATGTACGATGCGGTCAAACAATTGGGGGACATCGACAAGGCGCTGGTCTTCCTATACCTGGAGGACAAGGACTATTCGGAGATCGCCGGGACCCTGGGAATCACCGAGGTCAATGCAAGGGTGAAAATGAACCGTGTGAAAAATAAATTAAGAACCATCTTAAATCCGTAGATCATGGTGGATGAATTGGAGCTCTTGAAGAAAGATTGGCAGCGTAGGGAGGCGGAACTTCCCAAACTGTCCTATGATGAAATCTATAAAATGATCTGGAAAAAATCCTCTTCCCTGACGAAATGGATCTTCTATATCAGCATCATTGAATTTGTTTTTTGGGCGGGCATCAACCTACTGCTTACCGACCCACAGACCGACCAGGAACTAAAGGCCATGCACATTGATAGGATAATTCTTGTGCTGAACATTTTCAATTATGCCATCATCCTATATTTCATCTTTAGGTTCTATGTGAGCTATCGTAAAATATCCCTGACGGACTCCTCCCGTAAACTCATGAAGACCATTCTTAGGGTAAAACGTACCGTCACCCAATACGTATGGTTCAACCTGATCATCTTCGCGGCCAGTTCCATTATCTATATGTACGGGGTGCTCCTCTACACCCCGGAAGGTGAAAAAATCGTGGAAACGGCCTCCAAGGAGGTCAATACCGTGGCCTTCTGGGCCATGGTCATAGCCGTTTCCGTACTTTTCACCGGTTTTGTACTGCTCTTGATCTGGCTGTTCTACAAACTGCTTTACGGCATTCTGTTGAAAAGGCTACGGGAAAACTATAACGAACTCAAAAAATTGGAATTCTGATGCCCCCCAGGGCCGCCTTCCCTTCCATGTCCTTTGGAAATCCCTTCCAATGCCCCAAGCGGGCCCCATTTTTCACCGCCCACTAATCCTCTGGCGACCAAGGGGTTGAAAATCAGGGTATACCTCATGTCCACCTCCTTTTTGGCTGTCCCGGCCCTCGGTCCACCCATTGTCGGACCCCTGTCCATGGAATATGGGGGTCCAGGGGCCCCTATTGTTTTTAGGCGGAATAGTTTTGCAGCTCCTCGGGGGTCCGGGCGGCTTTTCCGGCCCGTCCCCTAAATAAGTCGAACCTAAAAACAAAGTAATGGAACGTATTCTTGATCAATTGCCCAATCCCTTGGAGTTGCTCCTTGACCCAGTGTCCCTGGCCGTATTCGGTATCTATGCCCTATTGATGCTCTGGGAGGCCTTTTGGCCCGCAAGGTCCCTGCCCGAGGTCAAATATTGGAAATTAAAGGGACTGACGGCCTTTATGGTCTTCTTTTTCCTGTCCTCCTACCTGCCGCTGCTCTGGGATGGGCAGTTGTCCAAATACCAGGTGTTGGACCTGAGCCATCTGGGGACCTGGTTTGGGGCCCTGATTGGGATCCTGATCTATGAATTCGGGCTCTACCTCTGGCACAGGACCATGCACAACAGTGACCTGCTCTGGAAGGTCTTCCACCAGATGCACCACAGCGTCGAACGCATGGACAGCTATGGGGCCTTTTATTTCAGTCCCATGGACATGATCGGGTTCAGCTTCCTGGCCAGTCTTTGCCTAGTCGTTGTGGCCGGGTTCAGCCCCCAGGCGACGACCCTGATCATCCTGGGCACCACCTTTCTGTCGATTTTCCAACACAGCAACATCAAGACCCCTGTCTGGCTCGGGTACCTGGTCCAACGGCCGGAGGCCCATACCCTGCACCATGCCAAGGGTATCCATGCCCACAATTATTCCGATCTGCCGCTCTACGACATACTGTTCGGCACCTTTAGGAATCCCAAGGAACATGCCCATCAGAGCGGATTCTATCAAGGAGCCTCCGCCAAAGTTGGCAAAATGTTGATGTTCAATGAAATATCCCAGGATGGAAAAGATGTGGACCAAGTATAGACCCACGGTTTTGGCAGGGCTGCTGCTCTTTTCCCTCGGGGCCCGGGCACAATGGCCCGAAAAAGCCGAAGGGTGCTGTGGTGGCAAACAAAGTGCGGTCCTTCCCAATGGGATGACCCTAGGGTACTTTGGGACGGCGCCCTCCCAGGACGTCCCCTTAATGCTCCTTCACGGGTACACCGATACTTCCCGGTCCTTTCATGGATTGATCCGGGAACTCTTGGCCCTTGATCCCGGGTTGTGGATCATAGCCCCGGACCTCAGGGGACATGGGGAGAGTTCCATGCCCGCCATGGACCCCTCAGACCCGGGATCCCCCTTCGAGATAGCGGATTTTGCCCAGGATATTGTGGAACTAATGGACCATTTGGGCCTCACCAAGGTCCACCTGATCGGACATTCCATGGGGAGTATGATCGCCCAGGAGATCGCCCTGCACCATCCCCAACGATTGGTCAGTCTGTCCTTATTGGGCACCACGGCCGACCCCATGCACAATGGGAGTATTACCGGATTTTTAGAGCGGGACCTGCTCTTTGGTACCTGGAAGCGGCACTTGGAAAACAGTTTTGGCAAGGATTGGCGGAAAAAATCATATTGGATGCCGGCCGGGGCGATGGGTCCGGAGCATCGGGCCTTCCTCCGGGAGCATTGGGTCACCGAGGACCTGGCCCCGACCCCCCTTTTGGAAGCCATCCACGAAGAAACCCTGCGCGTGCCGCTGGGGACCTGGTTTGGGGCCCTGGAGGCCATGTTGGAGGTGGACAATTCCCGCGGACTCGAAAATTTGGGGACAAGGACCTTGGTCCTATGGGCCAGCGCCGATGGGCTCTTTCCCGGGAATCCGGACCAGCGCGGAGTCAAAACGGCCTTAAAAAGGGCCTTCCAAAGGCATGGCACCGTTTCCTTGTACAGGACCTATGCCCATAAAGGGGCGGCCCCGGGGGGGATCGGCCACAATTTCCATTGGGCCATTCCCCAGCTCGTGGCCCATGATCTCTACCAGTTCACGGTCCACGGCCGGTTGGGGAAAGATTCGGGTCAGCGGCCCCTGCCCCAAATCGATGCCGGGCTCGAAGTATTGGGCCGTTAAGGGGCCATCATTGGCACTGACGGTAATAGTCCAAATGGTTTTTGTGGACTTCCCGAAGTCCCGAGGGCAAGGCCTGGTTCTGGGCCAGGGATTCCAGGTTGGCCATGCGATAGGCATCCAACTTTTGGATTCTCCCGGCATCTTGGGGATACGCCTCGCCCATCATTTTTTTATCCTCCTCGGAAAGGACCGTATTGGCGGTGGTAAAACATTCAGACTGCTCCCCTTGGATGAACATCCAGGCCGGGAAACTGTAGTGCATAATGGAATTTTTGTCATGGGCTGAAAAACTGAGGTTGCCCTTTTTGAGTTGTCGAAGGTTGTGGTCCACCTTCCATTTTGGCCAATAGTTGGGGGGACCGCCCAGGTAATCATAGACCTTGGGCCAGTCAAAATCACAGGCATAGTCCGGGCTCTGGTGTTCGTGGTGAAAGCCCAGGGCGTGCCCAAATTCGTGGAGCACCACACTTTTCCAGTCCGGGGGCAGCTGCATGTCGAACCCGGATAGGTTCAAGGTAATCTCCCCCGGGGCCACGATCTGTAGATCGGCACTGTCGGTGCCCACCAGGGACCAATACCCCGCTTGCTCAAAGCCCACCCGGATGTGGCTGGTATCCCCGGGCACCCAAAGGCGGTAGTCCCCCCTTTGGGCCCCGTGGCCGAAGTCGAAGCCGATGTTCCCATACAGGGACCATTGGCTGGCCACTTCGGCAATTTTTTGGTGCAGGGCACTGTCCCCGCCCTTGAAACTCACCTGTAGCACCCCGACCCGCCAAAGCTTGAGATCGTCGATTACCAATTGGGATATGTTCCCATTGACATAGTTGGGCAAATGCCTTCGGAGTTCCCGCTCCCGCTTCTCGATCCGTGCCTGCAGCAGATCGGGATAGCTTTCCATGATCAATTCCTTTTTATTCATAAAAGTGGTTTTTAAGGATTCATTTTTTGAAATAGGTGGCCACAATGGGGATCATCATCCCGAAAAAGGTCATCGCCGTGTTGGAGACCACTGGAATGGTGTCACCCCCCAAAATGATCCAGACCACCATCGCAGCCAGCCCCACCAAAATATAGGCCAGGGCATAGACAAAGCCAAAGCGTGCCTGTACCGCCCCCATGCCAAGGTCCCCATTCCCAAGGCCCGGGGAATAGACCAGGGTGCCCAGGTTTTGTAGGTTGTGGTAATGGATCGAATCCGGGCCGGTGGAGGGGGCTCCCGACCACTTGGTCCCAAAGTCCGCCGCCACGATCCACCCGACCATCCCGGTCAGGTCATTGGTGAGATAGACCAGGGCAGGATTCAGGTTGGCCGCATGGTCCGGAGGGAGCTGTCCCCGGTCGTCCAACAGCCTAAAGGCCATATAGAATACATAAATGGAGGAGGCCACGAATCCCAAAAGGGCCAGGATCACCAGAAGGCTGATAAGCAGCTGTTTATTTTTCATGGTCTGCGCCGAATTAGGTTATAGCTTATCCCGACAAAAAGACCGGTATCCGTTTTATCGACCCTCCGTATGGGCTCCCCCAGTGGAAGGTAGGGTCCCTCCCCGTCCCTGGGCAGGTTGGCGGAAAGTCTTTTCAAGCGGGCCAGGGCCAGGCCAAGGCTCAGGGAAAACTGCTTTTGGTGGCCCAGGGAGAGGCTTGGGCCCATAAGATAACGGAGGTTGCCATCCAAGGGGGACAAGGAAGCCCCCAAGGCCACCCCCACCCCCAGCGCCGGTGAAACCTTATAGTTGTAATGTGCCAGGGCACCTATGGAAATGTCCGCCGATCCGGTATCCTCCCGCAGCACATAATAGGTCCCGGCATCGCGCTCCCGCACATAATGTTCATGTTCCACCACCTCCGTGTAGAAAAATCCGGTGGAAAAGTCGAAGGTGAAATTTCCATAGGTCGCAAAGGAGATCCTCCCCTGGTACAGGCTGTCCCCGGTATAGGTATCCAGGAGTTCCAATTCCAGGTCCACCACATCCCCTTCGGCCCGGAAACCATCGATCCGCACTTGGTCCAGGGCCCTGGTGGACTGGGCGATGAATTCCAGGATCTTCGCATGATCGATCCCGGCCATTTTATCCCCGATCCGCATCAGGGTGGCGTATTCGGCCAATAGGGTATGGGCAAGGGAATCCTTGAGGGCCAAGGCTGGGGCCTGCACGGCGTAGTTTTGCAATACGGCCCCAATCAGGTACCTGGACCTTTCAATGTCCAGGGAAATCTGGTCCAGGTTCTCCCATTGCAGCACCTCGAGCAATTGGGCCTTGCGGTCCCGGGCCAGGGCGGTGTCCGGAGCAAAGCGGGTGTCCCGGTACAGGGCGTCCCCAAGGACCCTGAGCCTTTCCAATCCCTGGTGGGCGCGCAGGGCTTCCAAATAGGCCAGCCGCTGTCCCCCCCTATCTTTATCCATAAGTTCAAAGGCGGAATTGTCCCGGATACCGGGCAATAGGGGAACCAGGAGTTCTGGAAGGGGGGAGATAAAATCAAAACTTCGCAAGTCCCCGGTCACGGCAACATGGGCCGTATTGATTCCGCTAAGCACCAGGGAATAGTCCTGTCCATGCCGGACCTTGGTCGTGGAGGCCCGGAGGGTTCCGAGCTTGGGATCAAAGGAAAGTTCGATTTTTTCCTGTGCCATGCCCAGGAGGGTAAACATTAGAAATAGCAGCCAAAGGGATTTCATGTTCCGGTCCTGATTTTGTGAATGGGGTACCTATGGAAATAGGTTCTGACCGCAGCAGCTCCCATGGGGGCCGTCCACGGTGGGCGCGTCCTGGTAGGGTACCCTTGTTTCCCTGCCGCGGGGTCCGGCATTCAGGCCTAGGGCAGGAATCCAAAGTACCTTTTCCCGAGCTTGGTTTGGTACGGAGATAGGGTCCCCGCAGGGGGCATATCAAAATATATGCCCATATAAACTTACAAAATAAATTGGGAGATCCTACGTCATCCGACTTAAAAATAAGGGGTAGCCCCGGGTCGCGGATCCAAGGGAGGGATGCGTGCAGGCTGGGGTGGACCACGCCTTCGGCGGGGTGTTTACTCGTCCAGTTCCCCCTTGTAGCTAAAGCGCCGTTTTTCGTTTTCCTCCTCGTAGGCCAAAAGTTCCTCCTTGGAAATCACCTTTAAAAAGGACGGGTGCTGTTCTATGGCATATTCGAGTTTTTCCAGGATGGCATCGATGGATTCATTCTCATAGTCGATTTCCAGGGGGGCCTTGATCTGCATGGACTGCAGTATGCCCTTCTTCTTGACCCGAAGGCCGCGTTTGTCAAAGGAACGACGGAACCCATCGATGACCACCGGGACCACCACGGGCTTGTAGCGCTTGATGATGTGGGCGGTGCCCTTGCGAAGGGGTTTCCAAGGGGTTGTGGTCCCTTGGGGGAAGGTGATCACCCAGCCATCGTCCAAAGCCTTGGCAATGTTGCTGATATCACTGAACTTCACTTGTCGGTTCACATCCTGCCCATCGGCCCTCCAGGTCCTTTCAATGCTTATCGAACCGGCGTAGGCCAATATTTTGGTCAACAGGCTCTTGCCCATGGTCTCCTTGGCGGCCACGTAGTAGATGTTGAGCTTTGGGTTCCAGAGGTAGCCCATGTTCTTGATCGAATCGTCCCTGCCCTTGAGACTGGCGTTGAACACGTGGAACATGGCGACCACATCGGCAAAATAGGTCTGGTGGTTGCTCACGAAAAGAACATTGGTCCCGGGCAGGTCCCGGATGATCTGGGAACCTTCGATTTCCAGGGTATTGAATCCCTTATAGCGTTGGTGGGTGGCCATGCCCGCGATGAGGATCAACCATCGTTTAAGGAACAGATAGTGGCCGAAAGGATTTTTCTTGAAAAGACCCATGGAATAAAATTGAATGCCAAATTTACAAAATAGCGGTCAATGCGCCATCCGCAATAGTTCCTGAATCTCCCCCAATACCATGGCCGTTGCCCCCCATACCGTATAACCGTTTAATCTATAGGCCGGTACATCAATTTTTTCGGCATAGGAGGTACTGAGGTTTTCCACAATCCTGTTGGAATCGTCCATAAAATCCCGTAAAAGGACCTCCAGCACCTCCTCCACTTCCCAAGGATCCGGGATGAATGGCCCCGGGGCGGGATAGAGTCCCAAAAAGGGCCTGACCAGAAAATTGCTCGGGGGGATATAGAGTTCGCTCAGTTCCCGGACCACTTCGATGTCCCGGGGCGGAATCCCGACCTCTTCCCAAGTCTCCCGTAGGGCCGTTTGCAGAAGGCCCCGATCGCCTTTCTCGGCCTTGCCCCCCGGAAAACCGATCTGCCCGGAGTGCACCCCTTCATAGACCTTTCTCAAGATCAGCAGGAAACGGGTCTCCCCCATGGGGTCCGGGTAAAAGAGTGCCATCACCCCGGCCTGTCTGGGCCTTAGATCGGGGATGGGATTGTCCCGCATCCATTGGATCCTCATTTCCGGGGACATTTTATGATGGGAAGGTTCCCCCGGTAGTGGGAGATTCTTTAAATTTAGGGCCAGTTGTTTAAATTCATCAAATTTCATGGTATCCAGAACCTCGGCTATTAGTACTCTGTTCCTCTCGCTTGTTGTTATTTCCTGTGGGGAGTCCCCAAAGCAGGTACCGGACAAAGTTGGTGAAAAAATAACAAAGACCGACCCTTCGGCGCCGGGGGATACCCTGTCCCAGGATATGGAAAAAGTGGTGGACAGCGTGGAGGAACCCTTTCGTCTGACCGAAGCGAATGCCATTGACTTTTTCTTCAATTACGCCAAGGATCTGAAGGAGGACCGGGTGAAGATCACCACCTCCATGGGCAGTTTTACCATTGAACTCTATGACAATGTCCCCTATCATAAGGCCAATTTCATCTTTTTGGCCAAACAACATTATTTTGATAGCACACAGTTCCACCGGGTGGTCAAGGATTTTATTATCCAGGGGGGCAGTACGGACAACCCCAAGGTCATGAAAAAAAGGACAAAGATCGGGCGCTACCTCCTCCCCCCCGACACCCAAAAGGGACATAGCCACCACAGGGGCACCATTTCCATGCCCAGTAGTGAAAGGGACAATCCCCACAAATTGGCCTCCCCGTATGAATTCTTTATCGTGGTGACCCGTCCCGGTTCCTACCACCTGGATGGGTCGTATACCCCCTTTGGCCGGGTGGTGGAGGGCATGGATGTGGTGGAGGCCATCAACCAAGTCCCTGTCGGGGATGGGGATTGGCCCTGGAAAAGTGTGTACATCCTCAAAGCGGAAGCCTTGTGAGCGTATTGAAAATTATCCTAATTTAGGAGGTTCAACCAACATACATCGATGATCAAGATTGGGAAATACAACTATTCCGGACTGGGCAGGACCTTTCAGGGCGTGGTGGCCTTCCTTTGACAGTGGGACCAAGGGCAAACGCCCCGTGGTCATGATTTCCCCTACCTGGATAGGACAGTCCAAATTTGAGGAGGAAAAAGCGGTCGAATGGGCGAAAATGGGCTATTTGGCCCTGGCCATTGACGTTTATGGGAAAGGAAGGCGTGCCGAGGTTGGCGCCCAGGCAGAGGCATTGATGAACGAGGCCCTGGAGGACAGGCAACAACTTTTGGACCGCCTGCTCCTGGCCCTGGAGCATATCAAGGACCACGAATTGGCGGATTCGGGCAAAGTGGGTATCATAGGCTTCTGTTTTGGGGGCAAATGCGCCCTGGACCTGGCACGTTCCACCGTGGATATCCAGGCCGCGGTCTCTTTCCACGGCATTTTAGACCCCCCGGGCCTGGAACAGGAAGGGGATATCAAGGCCAAGATCTTGGTACTCCACGGCTGGGAAGATCCTTTAGCCTTCCCCAAGGACATTGTGGACCTGGGCTACGAGCTCACCGAGCGCAATGCCGTCTGGGAGATCGACCTGTTCGGCCATACCGGCCACGCCTTTAACAATGCCAATGCCCCGGACCAAGGTATGATGTACAACCCCTTGGCCAGTGACAGGGCTTGGCAACGGATGGCCCATTTCTTCAGGGAAGTTTTTGCCTGATCATGGCCAAGCCTTGTGAATGGGTTTCCCACCAACAAAAAAGCCCGGCATATCCTTTTTGCCGGGCTTCCATAACTACTGATCATAAATAAAAACAAAAGGAAAAAAAGGGGTATCAGTCTTTGAACTCCTCCATTAGGGAGGGGTCAACCTTTACTTTCTTACTGCCGATGCGATAGGATACCCCTACATTGATCAGGTAATCGGCAAAGGCGGCATCCCCACTTCTGGGGACCCCGGTCAATTCCTCCATTTCCTTGTCGGTATAACTCTGTGGCCGTTCCCGACGCACGGCAAATGGCACATTGACGTTGAAGGAAAAATTGTTCTTCATAAAGGCAAAACCCGGATCGATGGACAGGACGGTACCCGGTCTTCTGAACCCATCGTTCCCCCCGATGATGTCCTTGACGGGAACCCCCTCATAACGGGCGCCCAAGGAGGCGGAAATCACCTCACTGATGGCATAACTGGCCCCGGCGCGCAGGGCGAATTGGTCGGGCACGGCCGTGATGGCCTCATTGGCCAAATATTCGCTCAGGGTTTCCCTAAAGGTCCTTATCCCATTGGTCTCCCGGGGGTTGACCAAATAGAACCCACTGCCGTAAGCAAAGAGTTTATCGGCCAGTTTTTGGTAGAATTGGAAGTCCAGGGTGAACCCAAATCCGCCGTCACCCGGCTGAATGCTCTGGTCCACCGGCCGGATCTCCGGGCTTCCCTCGGGTCCTACATTATAGAATACATCCGTGGCGTTGAAGTTCCCCGTGGGCAATTTGATCCCCAGGCCCAAGGCCAGGTTCCCATTTTCATGGGTAACGGGATCGAACAGCCAATAGCCGGCCCCTACGCGGATGTCGGCCAGACCCCTGGAAAAGGACTGGTGCCTTTCATTCCTTCCATGTTCGTTCAGGGAGGAACGGGTATTGATCACCGTGGGGATCGTTACACTGCCGTACCATCGGTTGGAGATGCCCACAGTCAGGAAAAAGTCCCAGGAATGGGAATGGTTGATGACCTCCGTCTCGTTGGCCAACCTATCGGGCTCCTCGTGGGTGCCCTTAAAGTGCCGGAAGGATTTAAAGTATCGGTAATTGCTCCCAAACTGGATGTCTCCCGCCCCCAGATAGTTGTTCTCCATGGTGTTGCCCACGGCCGTAGAAAAATGTCTGATGGCCACACATCCCTGGGCCTGCAGGGTCCCCGTCGCCAAAAAGAGAAGGCACGGGAATAAGCTAAGAATTAAAATCGGTCTTTTGTTCATAATGGTGCTCCCGGTTAGTTGTCGCTTTAGGACGGGCCTCGGGTATCGAAGCCCGCCACTGGAATATCCAAGGCACCAAAATAGGGGTATAGGGAATAAAGGGGAATTAATGAAAGGGTAAAGCGGATTAACCAAAGGTTAAACCCACTAAGTAAAAACTAAGCCGAAGGGAATCCGGGGGGCTTGGCCCCTAATCCCTCAGTGGAAATCCATACGCTGGATCCTCACCGCGTTGAGAATGGCCAACAGGGCCACCCCGACATCGGCAAAGACCGCTTCCCACATGGAGGCCAGTCCGCTGGCCCCCAAGATCAGTACCGCTGCCTTGACCCCAAAGGCCATCAGTATGTTCTGCCAAACGATTTTTTTGGTTTCCCTGCCAATCTTGATGGCCATGGGAATTCGGGAGGGCCGGTCATCCTGGATGACCACATCGGCAGTCGCTATGGCGGCATCACTGCCCAGACCGCCCATGGCGATCCCAACATCGCTTAGGGCAATCACGGCCGCATCGTTGACCCCGTCCCCCACAAAGGCCACGGTCCCTCGCTCCATCTTTATCCGCTTGAGTTGGTCCACCTTGTCCTGGGGCAACAGCTCCCCATACCTGAGGCCGATCCCAAGTTCCCCGGCCACCTGCTCCACCACGGCCTGTTTGTCCCCACTGAGCATGGCGACCCCTATCCCCAGGGCACGGATTTCCCCGACCGCCCGTTTGGCATCCGCCTTGGGCCTGTCCGAAATGCCCAGGTAACCGATATAGGTCCCATCATGGGCCATGGCCACCAAGGTGGTGGCCAGGTCCCGGCTATCCCGGTCATAGGGGATATTGAAGCGATCCAAGAGCCTGAAATTGCCGACCAGCAATTGTTTTCCATCCCCCTGGGCCACCATGCCCAAGCCGGGAACCTCCTCTATGGCCGTCACCGGCGCCCCTTGGGGCAGCTCCCTTAAATGTTCCACTATGGCGGTGGCCACCGGATGGCTGCTATGGCCTTCCAGTTGTTTCACCATTTTTAATGCCCAATCGCGATCGACACCGGGTTCGAGCCGTTCCTCCTGTACCTGGAAAATCCCTTCGGTAAGGGTACCGGTCTTGTCCATCACCACCATATCCACCTGGGCGAGCCGATCCAGAAAATTGGAACCCTTGAAGAGGATCCCGTGGCGGCTGCCCGCCCCGATCCCTCCAAAATATCCCAAGGGAATCGAAATCACCAGGGCACAGGGGCAGGAAACCACCAAAAAGACCAATGCCCTATAGAGCCAGTCCCGAAGGTCATAGTTCTCCACGAAAAGGGCGGGCAACAGCCAGATGGACAAGGCCAGCAATACCACTATGGGCGTATAGACCTTTGCGAACTTCCGGATGAAGAGCTCAGTGGGTGCCTTTTGGCCGCTGGCCTCCTGTACCAATTCCAGGATCTTGCTGAGTTTGCTGT